>Ga0209473_1000186_pt1 | contig 40206 bp, 33 predicted proteins | sample GraSoiAngelo_133_FD_185890 | JGI IMG/M metagenome (GOLD analysis project Ga0209473, IMG submission 185890) | Grasslands soil microbial communities from the Angelo Coastal Reserve, California, USA - 14_0929_05_20cm (SPAdes) (version 2) | ecosystem: Environmental > Terrestrial > Soil > Grasslands ...
GATGTTGGTGACGAAAGGGTGATCAGCCCTGCCCTTAGCGAGCAGCCCGGTTCGAAGAGCGTCCGGTAAGGGGAGCCAGACCTGAACTCGAATTGGTGTATCTCGCGGTACGCTCGGCTACTCAGTGCAGCAACAGGTTGCCCGTGTTCTACTCATACGCAGCCTGCTCTACTGAGTTGACCCTGGCCGCCAACGCTTGTGCCGACCGCGGGTGGGGCCGCCTCGGATCAGCTCAAGACGCGGGCGAGGGCCATCCATGCGTCCCGTAGGCGGCTTCCTACTTCCTCGTTGGAATTGGACCGGCCACGTGACGGGCACCTCCTGCTCGGCGGCGGCATGCAGAGTCCATGCGGGGTCGTACAGGTGAGCCCGCCCGAGCGCACACAGGTCCGCCCTGCCGGCCAGGATGATGCTGTTCACATCGTCGTAGCCGCTGATCGCTCCCACAGCGATGGTGGAAACTCCAGCCAGGTTTCGGATCCGGTCCGCGAACGGGGTCTGGTAGCTGCGGCCAAAGCTTGGCTGCTCTTCGGCGACGGTCTGACCTGTCGATACGTCGATTGCGTCGACTCCGTGAGCCACGAAGGCGCGCGCGACTAAGACCGACTCTTCGGCGCTCAGCCCACCCTCGTACCAGTCCATGGCCGATACCCGCACCGTCATCGGTTTGTGGGCAGGCCACTGCGCTCGCATCGCATCGAAGACCTCGATCGGGAACCGCAGGCGGTTCTCGAGGCTGCCGCCGTACTCGTCTGCACGTAGGTTGGTGAGCGGCGAGATAAAGCTCGCCAGGAGGTAGCCGTGTGCGCAGTGCAGCTCGAGGAGGTCAAAATCGGCGCGCACGGCCATTCGCGTAGCTGCAACGAACTGGTCGCGCACGACCTCCATGTCGCGCCGTGACATCTCGCGCGGAATCTGGCTGACAGGTAAATAGGGAAGAGGCGAAGGCGCGATCAGATCCCAGTTGCCGGATTCCAGCGGCTCGTCCATGCCTTCCCACATGACCTTGGTCGAACCCTTCCGGCCGGAATGGCCAAGCTGGATCCCGATCTTCGCCGGTGCGTGCTGGTGCACGAACTCGACCACGCGCCCGAACGCCGCCTCGTGCTCCGGCCTGTACATGCCGGCACATCCGGGTGTGATCCGACCCTCGCGTGATACACAGACCATCTCAGTCATCACCAGGGCCGCGCCCCCCAACGCCTTGCTGCCCAGATGCACGAGGTGAAAGTCGCCAATCAATCCGTCCTCAGCCACATACATGTCCATGGGCGAGACGATCACGCGATTGGCAAGCTCGAGCTCGCGTAGCCGGATCGAAGCGAACATCGGCGGCACCGGATCGCCGCCCTTGTTGAACCACCGGTCGACCTCGGCCACGAACTCTGGATCCCGGACCTTTAGGTTCCAGTAAGTCACGCGCCGGCTTCTGGTGAGCAGGTTGAACGCGAACTGCAGCGGCTCCTGACGTGTGTACTGCGAGATGTTCTCGAACCACTCGAGGCTTGCCTGCGCGGCCCGCTGCGCGCTCTCGACCACCGGGCGTCGCTCGGCCTCGTAGGCGACGAGCGCCGTATCGACGCTCGGGTTTTCGTGCAGGCACGCAGCGAGCGCAAGCGCATCCTCCATCGCCAGCTTGGTACCTGAACCGATCGAGAAATGGGCCGTGTGCGCGGCGTCTCCGATCAGGATCAGGTTGCCGTCCCGCCAAGACGGCGTGCTCAGAGTTGCAAAACGGATCCAGCGGCTGCTGTTGCCGAGCAAAGGGTGTCCTCGCAGTGCTTCCGCAAACACCTCGGAACTGAACGCGATTCCCTGCTCGTCGCTATCCCCTGGTTTCCACGAGCGGTCCGCGGAGTCGAGCTGGCCGCTGCGAATCCAGCTGTCCTCTTCGAGCTCGACGATGAACGTGCTCATCGAGTCGCTGTACGGGTATCCGTGCGCTTGCACGGTTCCGATGTCCGTCTCGGCGATGAAGAACTTGAAAGCGTCGAAGACCAGGGGTGTGCCCAGCCACATGTAGCGCGCGTGCCGTACGTCGAGGTTCGGGTGGAATACCTTGGCCCGAGCGTTGCGGGTCAGGCTGTTGACGCCGTCGGCGCCGACGACCAGGTCATATGACTTGCAAAGCTGCGGGAGGGCGGGCGCCGGCACGCGATAGTGGATCGTCACGCCAAACTCCTCGCACCTTTCGCGGAGGATCGCCAGCAGGCGCTGCCGGCTGATCGCTGCGAACCCGTGCCCGCCCGATGTGAGGACCTGCCCGTGATAGTGCACGTCGATGTCGTCCCAGGTTGCAAAGTCCTTCGAGAGCCGCTCGTAGAAACCGGCGTCGGCGTTCTCGATGCCGCCGAGCGTCTCGTCGGAGAAGACAACGCCGAACCCGAAAGTGTCGTCGGCGGCGTTTCGCTCCCAGACCTCGACCTCATCGTTGGAGTTCAGGAGCTTGACCAGAGTCGCCAGGTAAAGCCCGGCCGGCCCGCCACCGATGATCGCGATGTGGAGTCCCGGCTTCGAGGCCCTCAGGTCGGTGCTCGCAGCCGGAACCGCTGCAGTTTGCCAGTCGCGGTCCGCGGCAATGCATCGGCGAACTCGATGGCTCGCGGGTATTTGTAAGGCGCGATCTGGCTCTTGACGAAATCCTGCAAGGTCTTCGCCGGCTCGGGACCGAGCTCCGCGCCCGGCTGCAGCACAACCACTGCCTTGACGATCATGCCTCGCTCCTCGTCAGCTGCGCCGATCACCGCCACCTCGGCGACCGCAGGGTGCCGAAGCAGGGCTTCTTCGACCTCGGGGCCGGCGATGTTGTAGCCGGCGGAGACGATCATGTCGTCTGCTCGGGCCTGGTAATAAAAGTAGCCATCGGCGTCGCGCACGTAGACGTCCCCGGTGACATTCCAACCGTCCTGTACGTAGGTGGTCTGGCGGTCGCCACGCAAATACCGGCACCCTGTCGGCCCTTTCACCGCCAACCGGCCCAGCTCGCCGTCGCGGACCGGCATACCGTCCGGATCCTGCACTTGCGCGACATAGCCTGGCACCGCGCGGCCTGTGCTTCCGGGGCGGATCTCGTCACCTGCCGCGGAGATGAATATGTGCAGCATCTCGGTCGACCCGATGCCGTCGATGACGCTCAAGCCGCATGCGTCGTGGACCGCCTCCCAAGTCGCCTTCGGGAGCGTCTCGCCTGCCGAAACGCAAGCGCGTAGTGACTTGAGGTGCGCCGCCCGGAGGTCTGGCACCATCGCGCGATAGCCGGTTGGAGCCGTGGCGAGCACGGTTACGCCGTGTCGTTCGACCGCCTCGAGCAGGCGTGGCGGTGACGGCTGCTCGAGCAGAAAGGCCGCGGCACCGGCCCTTAGTGGAAAGACGACGCTCTGGCCCAGACCGAATGTGAAGGCAAGCGGGGGGCTGGCGGCGAAGAGGTCATCCGGTGTCGAGCGCAAGATGTGTCGCGCGAAAGTGTCCGCGATGGCGAGCACATCGCGATGAAAGTGCATCGTCGCCTTTGGCTTTCCGGTGGTTCCCGAGGTGAACGCGAGCATGCAAACGTCGTCCGCTGCTGTAGCTACGTTTTTGAACTTCGAGCGTTTGGCCGCCGCAACGTGCGTCAGGTCGTCCTGGTCAGGGCCCCCATAGGCAAAGATCTGAAACCCGTCCGGGGTGGCGGCATCGAGGTCTCCGATGAATCGGTGGTCGCAGATCGCCATGGTCACGTCCGCGATTTCCACCATCGTTGCCAGCTCGCCCGTCCGGAGAAGCGGCATCGTCGCCACCGCCACTCCCCCGGCCTTGACAACGCCGAACCAGCTCGCGACCAACCATGGGTTGTTGGGGCCACGGAGAAGTACCCGGTTTCCGGGCACCAGCCCCATCTCCTCGACAAGCGCCCAAGCGATCTGGTTCGCCTTCGTGAGCAGGTCGTTGTACGTCCAGGTCTCGCTGTCGGTGACGATGCAGCGCTTCTCTCCGTTGCCAGCCTCGATCTGCCGGTCGAGAAGCTCGGCGGCGCAGTTCAGCGTCGAGGCGTAAGCGAGCTCGGGGAGGTTGAACAGAAACTCAGGCCACTGTGATCGCGGAGGAAGGTTCTCCCTTGTGAACGTATCGACATGAGCCGATCGTGCGACCTGCTTCAAATGCCCTGCCTCGACATACTACCTTCATGGAGTCGGTGGACCGGCCTCGCAACGTCAACCCCCAAGAGCTTGGGCCGGCAAGAGGTTTCTCACACGCGACCGTCGCTGGCGACACGGTTTGGCTGGGCGGTCAGATCGGGTCCGACGCAAGCGGCGGGATCGTCGAGCCGGGCGACCTCGTGGCCCAGTACGCGCGCGCCATCGGCAACGTCGCGATCGCCTTGCGGGCGGCTGGCTGCGTTCCGGAGGACACCGTCAAGCTCACCTATTACGTCACGGACCTGTCCGCCTACAGGGAGAACCTGACCGCGATCGGCGCCGCGTTTCGGGAAGTATTCGGGCGCCACTACCCCGCGTCGACCCTGATCGAGGTCCGCTCCCTGTTCGACCCGAACGCGCTTGTCGAGATCGACGCGGTCGCGGTGCGCCGGCCGTGAAGCGTTGGGAACATTTCGATTACGAGGAGCGGGACGAGGTCGCCACTCTCACCTTCTCGAGGCCGGAGCGCCTCAACTCGTTGACCTTCGAGGTCTACGCGGACATCCGCGAGCTGACTGATTCGCTGCGGAACCGCCAGGACGTAAGAGTTTTCGTCATACGCGGGACAGGTCGCGGGTTTTGTTCAGGCGGGGATGTCGACGAGATCATCGCCGAGCTGCTCAAGCGTGGCACACGCGACGTCTACGACTTTGCCCACATGACCGGTGCCTGTGTGCGCAACCTGCGCGAGATGCCGCAGCCAGTGATTGCTGCCGTCAACGGGGTCGCCGCCGGCGCGGGCGCCGTCCTGGCCGCCGCATCCGACATACGGGTGCTGGCCGAATCGGCGAGCTTTCGATTTCTATTCACCAGGGTTGGTCTGTCGGGTGGTGACATGGGCATCTGCTGGCTGTTGCCGCGGATCATCGGTCTGGGCCGGGCGACGGAGGCTCTCCTGTTCGGGGACAAGATCACAAGTCAAGACGCTCTGGCCTGGGGGCTTGCCTCCAGGGTCGTTGCAGACGACCAGCTCGGCGCGGCAGTTGCCGACTATGCCGACCGCCTGAAGGAACTGGCCCCTTGGGGCTTGGCGATGACGAAAGAGATGGTCAATCGCGCGGCGTCAACCGACTACTCGAGCGCGATCGAGACTGAGGCATTCACCCAGACATTGCTCATGACCGCCGAAGACTTTCGCGAGTTCCACGCGGGCTTTACTGGCAAGCGCAAACCCGAGTATCGCGGGCGCTGAATTCCGCGGGCTACGCGCGTCCTTCTATATCCATGCATGGCCACTTGAAATGCCCGGCCAAAGAGCGTATGACGGGAATGCGCTAGCCCGCCCGTGCTCAAGGCACCAGGGAGGTTTGAAGCCTATGGTGAAATTCGAGATCTCCACGCATATCAATCGACCGGTGGCCGAAGTGTTCAAGTACATGGCGGATCCCACCAAGTTGCCCGAGTGGAACTCCATCGTTGAGGAGGCCACACCCTCCGAAACTCCTGTCAGGGCTGGAACCAAAGTCCAGACGCGGGCTCGGTTCCTGGGTCGGAAGATAGAATCGCCGTCCGTGGTGAGCGAGTACGAACTAAACAAGCGATTTACGCAAAAGAGCGAGAAACCGTTCCCGCTCGCGATCAGCAACACCTTCGAGTCCGAAGGCGACGGGACCAAGGTTGTTGCGGTCTTCGATGGCGACCCAGGCGGATTCTTCAAACTCGGCGAGCCGATCCTCGCGCGGATCGCGAAGAAGCAATTCCAAGCCCAGCTCGAAACGGCGAAGGAACTCCTGGAGGCGCAGGTTCCGGCGGAGCGGTAACGCAGGTCGCGGGCGGCTAGCGCCCATCTGATCAGCCCGGACTCGTGCCTGGCAACTTAGGGATTGCCAAAAGCTACGAGTTCGTTGGTGCGTTTCTCTAGCCGCTGGCTCAGTACTTGCTGGGGGCCTTGCTGCTGAAGATCGAGACCAACTGCCGGACCTCGGTCTTGCCGCACTTGGGGCATGCGGGCGGCTGTTGCTTTAAGTGGTCATGTTGGCTGATCGGGACGCTCACCTCAAAGCGATTGCCGCAACCCTTGCATTCGAATTCGTAGATAGCCATGGCTTTCCACCTCCGACGTCAGCTCACCACCAGCGGCGCACTTAGTCAAGTGCTCACGACTTTTGCTCACGACGCGGTCGCCTACCCAGGCCGCAAGCACGCGAAGGCGTGGAAGCGGTCAATAGTTTCGATCCTGGGGGATTGGTGGAAGGAACAGAGTTCGAAAACCGTCCACTAAGGGGAGCCACGTCCGGCTCCAGCCGCGACTGACCTTCGGGGCGTGTACGTATGATTCCGGCGGAGTGGGCTGAGTGCGACCGACGACGCGCTACGCGAAGAGCGGTGACTACAGCATTGCCTACCAGGTCGTAGGAGACGCTCCTCTCGATCTTGTCTACGTCCCTGGCTTTGTGTCGCACGTCGAGCACGCGTGGGAAGACCCGGACTTCGCGCTGTTTCTCGGTCGGCTCGCGTCCTTTAGTCGGCTGATCCTGTTCGACAAGCGCGGCACCGGCCTCTCGGACCGGGTCCCGGTCCAGAAGCTCCCCACGCTCGAGGAGCGTATGGACGACGTGCGAGCGGTAATGGATGCCGCAGGCTCGGAAAAAGCGGCGCTGTTCGGCGTATCCGAGGGCGGGCCGATGAGCATGCTTTTCGCGACCACGTACCCCGAACGGATCTCGGCGCTGGTCCTGTATGGCACCTACGCGAAGCGCGTCCGCGGCGACGACTACCCCTGGGCGCCCACAATCGAGGAGCATCGTGAGAACCTCGATGCAGTACAGCGGGAATGGGGCGGTCCCAACCAGGCCGAAGCCTGGGCCCCCAGCGTCGCGGACGACGATCGATTCAAACGATGGTGGGGGCAGTACTTGCGGCTCGGCGCCAGTCCCGCGGCGGCCCGAGCCGTTCTCGAGATGACGCTCGCGATCGATGTCCGGGACATCCTGCCCGCGATCCGCGTCCCGACCCTGATCCTTCATCGCACCGGCGATCGCCGCATCGACGTCGGCGGAGGTCGCTACATGGCCGAGCGGATCCCTGATGCGCGACTCGTCGAACTCTCTGGGATCGACCATCTGCCGTGGGTCGGAGACGGCGACGCAATCGTGGATGAAGTGGAGGAGTTCCTCACCGGTTCGCGTCATGCTGCCGAACCGACCCGCGTCCTCGCGACGGTGCTGTTCACCGACATGGTCGAGTCCACGAACCGGGCGGTTCAGCTCGGTGACGCGCGTTGGCGCGCTCTCATCAGCGACCACGACCGCCTGGTACGCGATGAGCTCAGACGCTTCCGTGGGCGAGAGATCGATCGGAGAGGCGACGGTTTTCTCGCGATCTTCGATGGGCCGGCTCGAGCGATACGCAGTGCCCTCGCAATAGCCGAGCGCGCCCATGAGCTCGGGATCCAGGTACGCGCTGGGCTTCACACCGGCGAGCTCGACATAACCGAAAGCGGGATCGCTGGAATTGCGGTCCACATCGGAGCCCGAGTCATGAGCCTCGCGGGGCCGGACGAAGTCCTGGTCTCGAGCACAGTTAAGGATCTGGTCGCGGGCTCTGGGCTGTCATTCGCGGAGAAGGGCACGCACGAGCTCAAAGGCGTGCCTGGCGCCTGGCGGATCTTCCGAGTCGAGCCGATCGCTCCGTGACATTGACTGACGAGCACGGTGAGGAGATCGCCATTCAAGAGCAGCTTCTACGAAGCATCGACTTCTTGCACGACCTCGATCGCGTCGATATCGCGCGACTCATCGGCTTCAGCGAGGACGCGCATTTTGCACCAGGTGAGGTCATCGTGCGCGAGGGAGAGGTCGCCGACTCCCTCTATCTGCTCGCGAGCGGCACGGTCGAGGTGAGCGTTCGAGGGGACGGAGCCGATCGATCGGTGCGGTCGATCTTTGCACCTGCCACTTTCGGCGAGTTCGGCGTGCTCCTTGGAGAACGTACCGCGACGGTAAGGGCGATCTCGGCTGTCCAGGCCTGGCGCATCCCGCGCGACCGCTTCGAGCGCCTGGCGCGCGAGCGCCCGGGTCTGGGGTTGGCCATCGCGCGTTCGCTCGCCAGCACGATCGACCAAAGGGATCGAAGTCGGGTGGGCGCCCCGCTCCCGTCGCGCGACCGGCTTCGCTCGATGGTTGCCGCGCCACTGCCACGGCGTTCACCGCTGTCACGCATCGTCGCCTCGGCGGTCACGGTGGGCATCCCGGCGGCGCTCTGGCTCATGCCCGCGCCGGCCGGTCTCACTGATGCGGGGTGGCATATCAGTCTCGTGATGGTCGGCGGCGCGATCGGCTGGTTGCTCGAGCCGGTGCCCGACTTCGCGATCGCGCTTGGGATGGCAGCGGCATGGGGTGTAGCAGGCCTCGCCCCACCGTCCTTGGCGTTTGGCGGCTTCGCTAGCTCCGCCTGGGTCACCGCGCTGGCCGCGCTAGCGATCAGCTCGGCGATGGCGGCCTCAGGCCTGCTCTTTCGCGCTTCGCTGATGCTCCTGCGCGTTTTCCCGCCGACGCATCGCGGGCAGGTTGCCGCGTTGCTCGTGGGTGGCGCTGTGCTGACTCCGCTGGTGCCTACAGTGTTCGGTCGGGTCGCAACAGTGGCGCCCGTCGCCCGTGAGCTCTCGGAGGCCCTCGGTTACGCGAAGACCAGCCGGGGAAGCGCCGCGATCGCGTTCGCCGCGATCCTCGGCAACACGGTCCTTGGTCCGATCTTCCTGACTGGCATTGTCACCAACTTCCTCATCGTCGCCTTGCTGCCTACGGCGGGGCAAATGCGCTTTGGTTGGATCGGTTGGCTGATAGCCGGTGCGCCCGCCGGGCTGGTCCTCCTCGCCGGTTCGGCCATCGCAGTGTTGGCGCTGCACCCGCGATCGGGATCGCGAGCGAGCAGCATAGTTCGGCTGAGCCAGGAACGATCGCTCGGCCGCATGTCGCGGCAGGAGCATGTCTCGCTGCTCGCCCTCGGCGTCTTCATCATCGGGCTGATTCTTCAGCAACTCATGCGAGTCGACATAGGGGTGATCGGGATGGTCGCGCTGCTCGTCACAGTCGGCGGCGGTGCACTCGATCGTCAGACCTTTCGCACGGGGATCGATTGGGCGACGCTCGTGCTCTTCGGCGTTCTATTGGGCGCGGGCGCAGTGCTGCGGTCGGGAGGCGTCGACCGATGGATTGCCGACCTGATAGTCGCAATTACGCGGTCTTTCGGCCAACCCGCGCTAGTGATCCTCATCGTGGCACTGTTCGGTATGGCCTTACGCCTTGTCCTCCCGATGGTCCCTGCTGGGTTCCTCTTGTTGATCACGCTCGTGCCGGCCGCCCCCCAGTTGGGACTCAGCGGTTGGGTCGTCGGCTTCATCTCCTCGGTTGTGGTCTTCACCTGGATCGTGCCAAGGCAGTACGAGGTGCTGCGGTTGGTGCGCGAGATCACCGAGGGGGAGATGTTCAGCGAGCGGCAAGCCGTCTTGGTCGGCGTGGCGATCACGGTGGTCGCTCTTGTGGCGATTCTGGTCAGCGTGCCGTACTGGCACGCGATCGGCCTGGCATGACGCAATCCGTGGCCCCTCCGCCCTACCGCTACACGCGCCCGGCGAGCAAGGTTGTGATGCGTTCGCGGATCGTCGGCGTGGTGAGACCTCGGATGTCGAGTGTCGTGCGGCGGCGGGTGACGTCGTCCGGGGTCAGCGCCCATTCTTGTTCTGCCGCGTAGAGAACCTGCCCCCATACGTCAGGCCCTTCGGGATGGATCCGCTCGGCCGCGCCCGGATAGGCGAGCACCCGGTCGGCCTCACTGCCGTAGAGGTGGGTCAAATGGGTCCAGACGTCCGCTTCCAAGGCCTCCGGGCGGGGCGGTAGCGGCCCCGCTCCCGGCAGCGAGTCATGCCGGAGCTCGGGGGGCTTCCCGGGGAGGCGGCGTAGCACGTCGCGAGCGATCTGGCGGTGGGTGGTCAGCTTGCCGCCCGCGACCGAGACCACTCCCTTCGACCCGACGTGGACGACATGCCCCCGGCGGGCGAGAGCGGTGTCGCCCTCTCCGACCGGCAGCACCCGCAGTCCGGCGAAGGAGTAACGGATGTGTTCGCGGCGGAGCAGCTCTGGCGGCAGCCCACGGGCGGCCTCCTTGAGGACGGTTTCCACGTCCTCGTCGGTCACTGACACGGCGCCGGGATCGCCCTCGTACTCAGAGTCGGTGGTGCCCAGCAGCAGCATCCCCAGCCAGGGCACGGCAAAGGCCACCCGGTCCCGGGGCAGCGGCACAGCGAGCGCAGCCTGCCAATCCTTCACACCGGGCATCAGCACGTGCACGCCTTTGCTGAGCCGGGTCACTGGCGCGCAGCCGGGATGCTCGAGCATGCGCACGCGGTCGACCCAGGGCCCGGCGGCGTTCACGGCGTGCTCGAAGCTCACCTCCAGCGCCTCTCGGCCCACCCGCACATGGGCCAAACCCTTCTCCAACGCGGTCACCTCCGCATAGTTGACGACCACTGCGCCTTCCCTGGCGGCGCCAGCGACGGTCGCCAGCACGAGACGGCTGTCGTGGGTCTGCGCGTCCTCGTAGAGCGCAGCCGATCGCATCCCGCGCAGCTGGACAGCCGGAATCAGGTCGTGTGCGCGCGCTGGTCGCACTACCTGTATCTCAGCCTCCCGAAAGCCAGAAAGGGCGGCGTACACGAAGAGTCCGGCGGCGATCAGCGCTGTACGGTGAGGGCCGCCACCGTAGACGGGCAGTAGGAAGCGAAGCGGGCGGACCAGGTGCGGCGCCACCCGGGTCATCAGTGCTATGCGCTCTAGATGTGCCTCACGGATCAGCGCCAGGTCGCCCATCGGTAGGTAGCGGAGACCGCCGTGGATGAGCTTGGAGGAGGCGCTGGAAGTGGCATGTCCGAAGTCGCCGGCGTCGACCAGCGCGACTCGCAGCCCAGCTCGCGAGCCGTCGTAGGCGATCCGGCTGCCGACGATGCCTGCGCCGATCACCAACAGGTCGAAATGACTCTTCGACAGCTCCTCGAGAGCTCGCGCGCGGTTCACAGCGGGAACCATAGCGGCCCTCCGGTGAAGTTGACAGGGTCAGGGGACCGCCACCACGGGTGTGCGGAGCCAGCGCTGGGCCACTGCCGATGGAAAACTGCCCGCGCGACCTCGACCAAGTCAATACGTGCACGTTTCCATCCGGCCGCCGCGGGACATGGTGGGCACGGATCGATCGACCGCGAGCAGCTCACCCTTCGTGCTGGCAAAGAAGGCTTGGGGATTCGTACGTCCGCGGTCCTGGACTCGTCCGGTGTCTATCCCGGCTCTTCGCCCTGCGGCAGCTTCTAGCGGACGGACCGGATCCGCGACACGAAGATCGTTCCGAGGGTGATGAACAGGATCACGCTGCCGAAATCCCCCAATCAGGAGGAGCCACCGAACAAAAGGAGGAGGCGGCCATTCGGCCGCCTCCTCCTCGTCCGTTATCTAGCCGCAACTAGGCTTATCAAACGTATTGACTACGCCGCTGGCACTTACGCTCGCATGCATGACGTCGTGGAAGATCAGCGTCGATCCGTCCGAGCCGGTTCCCCTCAAGGAAAACGTCGACGTCTCGCTCCCGTTTTGCAGGTTGTTGTTATCTCCGAACCAAGTCGTGAAGTGGCCGGCGAACGAGGGCTGGGCGGGATCGTCCGGGGTAAAGGCAAAGGTGCCTGTCTGAGTGCCCGTCGCCCAGAAGGTGCCGGCCCCGATGCCGGACGTCAATGTCGTCACGTGGAACACCCCGTTGTAGGTGAGCGATACTGTGCCCCTCGCACCGGTGCACGGGTTGGGTGACGGGAACGAAGCCGTGGCGTTATGAAAGGTTTGAGTGAAGCTAACGGCTCCGGCACCATTCGCGGCCGCCGGAACGGCGAGCAGCCATCCAGCGACGATGGCGGCCACAACGGCAAGCAGCTTTTTCATTGTCTTTCTCCTGTGCTCTAGCGAGCCTTCACGTGTGATTGAATGCCGCCACAACGCAGGCCCACAGGGCCGGCCGGCGACGGGTTGCGGCCAACACCCGCGTCGACTGTGAACAGGGAGAAATGGTCGGAGCCGGTCGGCTTGCGCTCGAACAACACGTCACGAGCGCCGACCTTGAGGTGCGGCTGGTCATGCTAAGGGCGTAGAGCCGCACGCGCAATGGGCCAATTCGTCGCGGCGACGAGCCTCACCGAGGCCTCGCCACGTTTCGATATCGGAGACCCTTCGGGGGCCGGCCAAAAAGCTTGACGAGATCAGAAAAAGGTCGAGCATCCCGACTGTGTCGGGGCGCCGACCAGAGCAACCGAGTTCGAAGAGCGTCCACTAAGGGGAGCCAAATTTGAATTCAAAATCCGCTGTTCTGCGCCGCGAGACGCGTGCCTTACCACAACCGCACTACAACCGGCGTGTCGCCACGTCGCCCCTCCGCGATCGGCCGGGTCATGGTGCAGGGCCGCGCATGTGCGTTCGAAGGATCTACCCGCCCAGTAAGGGTGCAGGTCTCCTTCACCCACGGCGGTCTACCCAGCGCAGAGTGGCTTCTGCGAAGGCACGCTGATAGGCTCGCGAAAACCCCGGGAGCGCTGGTTGCTCTGGCAACTGTGACAGACCCCAGTAGTTCGCTGCAGCTGCTAACAAGACCGCGTCGATAGCGCCGGAAGGTACATTAGCTGTTGCCGGATGTCGCAGTACTAACTGCTCAGCATCAGCACCCCCTTCGGCATTAACTGTCGTGCCAAATAGCACGACATCGAGCCAAGGGGCTCCCTTGCACGTCCAGCCCCAATCAAGTAATACAACGCCGCCGTTCGATGTCAAAAGAATGTTGTCGGATCGGATATCTGTGTGGAGGAGAGCGTCTCCACTGATGATTGCGGCCAAATCGGTGCCCTGTTCAATAAGGCGGGCTAGGTGCCGGCGTAATCCTGGGTCAATGTCGTGGGGCGGCTCGAGTGCCAATTGTCTCCAGGCCTCCATGAAATCGCCGTTGACTTCAGCAAAGGTTGGGGCGTCCTGCCATGGCGACGGGTGCAGTGCGTCGCTAAGCGCTGCCAACATGCCCTCCACTCGGCCCAGCTCATCCATCCGCCACGGAATGGCGGGACGGCGTCCGTCGATCTCCTCATACACAAGTGCTATCCAGTTGCCGTCGTCGTACACGTCAAGCAGGCGTGGCACTGGCAAACCCGCCGGGAGGTGGGCCATGGTGGCTGCTTCGGTGCGGTACAGCTGAACGCTAAATTCATGGATGTCGACGCCCAGCGCCTTAACGAAGGCTGTATTGCCGTTCGCCAATCGCAACCGGACTGCGGCTCCGGGTGAGAAGCCGCCCTCTTGAGTGTGTGCCTCGACGACTACGCTTCCTAATGTAGCCTCAATGGCGCTGCGAACGCGAGGAGGTACCTCCTGCCAACCGATGCGCCGCCGCGCAGCGTGCTCCGGCATTGTCATGGTCGCTGTAGTCTGCCGAATAGCAGCTGATTCATCTTGGCCGTGTCGCTTACGACAGTATCGACTTGACGATTACCTCGTCGGGCTGAGCTAAGTGGCCCAGTCAGGGTTTGGCGTCGGACACGGGAGAGGCACGTCGTGAATTCGATCGCGATTTCTGAACGGGCTGCAGCGATCTGTTAACCGTAAGGTTCAGGGCTCGAATCCCTGTCCCGTAGCCATCGCTCACACTCGGCATGTCAAGTATTAGCTCTCAAGCTGTACGCCCTCGACACCGAACTTTCAAAGTAAGCCGGCGCATCGGAGGCCGCCTTTCAAGGTGCGATAAGAGGCAATGAGATCGCCACAGCAAGCCTGATCGGCGCGTTTTGACGCTGACGCGTGCGAGGGCCGTAGACTCGTAGGGTCAGAACCGCTGCAGGACTAGCACGGATCGACCGGCCGTCCGCACCACGTCGCTGACGGCTCGCGTTTCTGGCTCGGGCTGCAGCCGCTCGGTGTCGTAGAGGAGCCTCCAGGGACCGCCGTACTGCTTGGGCAGCGTCCACTTGACCTCCCGCGAATGGGCGTTGAACACCAGGAGAAACGAGTCATCTGAGAGAGGCTGCCCGCGTTCGTCGTGGCCCGGGATCCCCTTTCCGTTCAAAAAAACCCCCAGCGAGCGCTCATGTCCCGCTTCCCAGTCCTTGTCGGTCATCACCTTTCCGCTCGGCTTGAACCACCCAATATCCACAGTGCCGCGAATGGGACGCCCCTGGAAAAAGCGACGGCGACGAAACACGTGGTGCTCGCGTCGCAGCCCGATCAGCCAGCGCATCACCTCCAGCAGCTCCCCGTCGACCTGATCCCAGTTGACCCATGAGAGTTCGTTGTCCTGGCAGTAAGCATTGTTGTTGCCCTTCTGAGTCCTGCCGAGCTCGTCACCCATGAGCAGCATCGGTACGCCCTGCGCGAGGAAAAGTGTGGTCAGGCAGTTACGCTCCTGCTTCGCGCGCAACCTGATGACGGCTGGGTCGTCCGTGTCGCCCTCCACGCCGCAGTTCCACGAGCGGTTGTGCGATTCACCGTCGGCGTTGTCCTCGCCGTTCGCCTCGTTGTGCTTCTCGTTGTAGGAGACAAGGTCGCGGAGAGTGAAGCCATCGTGCGCAGTGACGAAGTTGATGCTGGCCACCGGCCGGCGTGAGTCGCTCTGGTACAGGTCGGAGCTGCCGGTTAGCCGCGACGCCAGCTCCGCGACGGTCGACGGGGCACCCCGCCAGAAGTCTCGCACCGCGTCTCTGAATCTGCCGTTCCATTCCGACCATAGGGCTGGAAAGTTTCCGACCTGGTAGCCACCCTCGCCGATGTCCCATGGCTCGGCGATGAGCTTGGCACGGCTCACCACGGGGTCCTGATGTATGAGATCGAAAAATGTCGAAAGCCTGTCGACCTCGTGAAACTCACGGGCCAGCGTTGCCGCCAGGTCAAACCGGAAACCGTCGACATGCATCTCGGTGATCCAGTACCGGAGCGAATCCATGATCAGCTGCAGCGTGTGTGGGTGCTGCACGCTGAGGCTGTTGCCGGTGCCTGTGGTGTCGTAATAAAACTGCGGGTCGTCGGCGACGAGCCGGTAGTACGCGGCGTTGTCTATGCCGCGGAAGCAGAGAGTCGGCCCGAGGTGGTTGCCCTCCGCGGTGTGGTTGTAGACGACGTCGAGGATGACTTCGATGCCCGCTTCGTGCAGCGTGCGGACCATGGCCTTGAACTCGTTGACCTGCTGGCCCCTCTGGCCGCTGCTTGCGTAACCGTTATGCGGCGCAAAGAATCCGATCGTGTTGTATCCCCAGTAGTTGCGGAGCGACATGTCGAGCAATCGCTGGTCCTGAACAAACTGGTGGATCGGCATGAGCTCGACAGCCGTGACGCCCAGCGTCTGAAGGTGCTCGACCACGGCCGGATGCGCAAAACCGGCATACGTGCCGCGCAACTCTTCCTCCACATCTGGATGACAGCGAGTCATTCCCTTCACGTGCGCTTCATAGATGACCGTTTCGTGCAATGGGGTTTCGGGGGGCCGGTCATTGCCCCACTCGAAATACGGGTTGTGCACCACAGATCGGAAAACGTACGGAGCGCTGTCGGTGGTGTTGATGGAGCCCTCGTTGCCGAGCTCGTACGAGTAGCAGGCTGGGTTCCACCGGATCTCTCCTTCTATTGCGCGGGCGTATGGATCCAGCAGAAGCTTGCTTGGGTTGCACCGGGCGCCTCGCTCGGGCGCATATGGACCTCTGACGCGGTACCCATAGCGCTGGCCGGGCTCGATGTTGGGCACGTAGGCGTGCCACGAGAACGCGTCGACCTCCTCCAGGGGCACTCTACGTTCCTGTCCCTCGTCGTCGAACAGACAGAGGTCGACCGCCTGGGCGACCTCGCTGTACAGAGCAAAGTTCGTTCCGGTGCCGTCGAAGTTGGCGCCTAGCGGATAGGCGCGGCCAGGCCAGACCTCGAGGTCATGCATGCTCGACGACCTCGACCTCGGTGCAGTCGGGCACGCACAGGTTCACGCGGACGACGACGCCGTCTCGCTCGAAGACGATTCGGTCCCCATCTACGTGCGCCTTGACTTCCTGCGCAACCGCCGGCAGGCGGCGGCGCATCGCGATCAGGTTGCGGTACCAACCGAGCATGCGTCGATGGTAAGGCTCGCCCAGCTCGTCCCATTTCAGCTTCGACTGCTCGAAGGTGCCCGGGTCTTGCGGGTCCGGCACCCCGTCTGGGTTCCAGCCGAAAGCAGCGAACTCGCGCCGCCGTCCTTCCGACACGGCCTTGCCCAACGCCGGGTCGGTGTGGGCGGTGAAATAGAGGAAGGGCGTGCTCGCCGCCCACTCCTCTCCCTGGAACAACAGCGGCGTGAAGGGCGTGGCCAGGAGCAGCGCGGCCGCTGCTTTTACCCTGCCTTCGTCCACCAGCGCGGCGAGCCGATCACCCGCGGCCCGGTTTCCCACCTGATCGTGGTTTTGAGCCGCGACCACGAAAGCGTGGGGAGGAACACCGGCCACTTTGGCGCCGCGCATCTTCTGCCGGTGGTGTGACCACTCGCCGTCGTAGACCCATGCCTGGCGCAGAGCCTTCGCGAGCATCCCGGGAGACGTGAAGTCCTCGTAATAGCCGGCACGCTCGCCGGTCAACGCGACATGAAGTGCGTGATGCCAGTCGTCCGCCCACGCCGCATCGAGGCCGTACCCGCCCGCATCGCGGGCGCGCACCAGGCGAGGGTCGTTGGCGTCAGTTTCGGCGAACAGCAGCACCGGCCTGTGCAGCGCCGCCGACGCAGCATGCACTTCGGTGGCCAGCTGCTCGAGGATGTTCTGTGGCGAATCGTCGACGATCGCGTGCACCGCGTCCAGACGCAGGCCGTCGATGTGGTAATTGCGAATCCACATCAACGCGTTGTCCACAACGAAGCGACGAACCTCGTTGCTGCCGTCTCCGTCGAAATTGAAAGGAGTCCCCCAGGCGGTCCGATTTCGATCGGTGAAGTAAGGGCCGAAATCGCCCAGGTAGTTGCCCACCGGGCCCGCGTGGTTGTAGACGACGTCGAGCACGACGCCGAGACCGGCGGCATGACAGTTGTCGACCAGCCTCTTGAGACCGGCTGGACCCCCATAGGCGTGGTGCGGAGCGAAGAAATCCACACCGTCATACCCCCACCCGCGATCGCCCGAGAACTCGGCGACTGGCATGAGCTCGATGGCGTCGACGCCGAGCGCGACGAGGTGGGGAAGATGGTCGATGACGCCGTCGAAGGTGCCGGCAGGCGAGAAGGTCCCGACGTGCAGCTCATAAAGGACGAGGCGAGCGGGTGACAGGCCGCTCCATCTCGCATCAGTCCACGAGTGCAGCTCATGATCGACGACCTCGGACAGGGCGGGCACACCGTCGGGTTGCGAAGCCGAGCGTGGGTCGGGCCGAGTCTCACCGCCCTCGATCGCAAAGCCATAACGCGTGCCTGGACCGGCCGCCGCATCGGCACCTTCCCACCAGCCACCTTCGAGCTCGGTCATCGGAGCGCGACTCCCGCCGGACACGAGGTCGACACGTTGTTTGCCGGGCGCCCAGACCCTGAACCGATGCATCGCCGCTAGCGAGATGGGGCCTGGCGCACCAGGACGGCCACCGGAAACCGCCGCGTCAGCTCGGCGATTGGCACGCCAAGTCCGCCCTGCTGTTCTTCGCCTGTGAGCAAACTTCTCCAGTTGCCTTCAGGAATGTCGATCGCGGTGTCGGCCCAATCGCCGCCCAACCCAACCACGAGCCGGGGTGCCACGACCAGCAGGCGATCCCGGACAAAGCCGACGGCATGGCGTGCCTTGGCTCCGGACGCGATGAGCGGTGCGTAGCTCGAGCTGCCGAAGAGCTTGGGGTCAGTCCTGCGCTGCTCGAGGAGGCGGTTGATGAGCCACAGCTTCGGAGCGCCGTCGTCCGCCCGCGCGATGACGTCGCTCAATGCGGAGCCGCGAATCTCTGACAGCAGGCTGGCGAGATGCTGAAAGTCCACCGGACGCCGGTTGTCCGGGTCGACGAGGCTCAGGTTCCACACTTCCGTGCTCTGGTACAGGTCGGGCACTCCCGGAGAGGTCATCAGGAGGGTGGTCTGGGCGAGCGACGCAAGCCGCCCCAGGGCAACCAGTTGGTGACGGCCGATGAACGACTCGAGGTCGCTCTTGAACTCAGCGTCCGCCATCACACTGCCGGCGAATTGAGTCAACGCGTCCTCGAATGCCTGAACCGGGTTGATCCATGAGGTGTGGACCTTGGCTTCGCGGGCGGCTTTCTGCAGGAACGTCACCAGCCGCTGCTCGTCGACCGGCCAGGCTCCGACCATCGTCTGGTACATGAGGTATTCGAGGTTTCGGTCAGGGAATCCCTGCGCCCGATGGCGCTCGTTGTGCTCGGCCCACCGCCGGACCGCTGACTCCCACTCCGCCGGGATCTCGGACAACAGGCTTGTCCTCGCCCGCACGTCGCCGGTGCGCTTGCTGTCGTGGGTGGACAGGGTGAGCATCGTGGCCGGCCACTTCTCGGCGGTCTTGAGGCAGTGCGCGTGGAATGCCTCGACAGACCGGCCGAACAAGCCCGGATCACCACCGACCTCGTTGAGTGAGACGAGGCGGTTGTAGCGATAGAACGCCGTGTCCTCGACTCCTTTGGCCATCACAGCGGGCGTGACCTGCTGGAATCTCGCGGTGAACTCGGCCTCGTTGGCGCCTTCATGTTGCATGAGCAAGACGTCACCCACAAACGAAAGGAGCTCGGCGTCGATGTCCGGCCGGCGGCGCGTGGCTTCCTGAACGGCGATCGAAACCTGACGCCGGTCTTGTTCAGATGGCGGCGATCCGCGACGGACGTAGGTTCTGTATACGCCCAGGCAGGCGGCGATCTCGCGGACAGCCTCCCGCAGCTCGCGGCGTGTGCGATCGCGGTGGCGCCGGTTGCCATCGCAGATTTCGACCAGCAGGTTGGTCAGGCGTTCAAAGTCGGGCGCGAGCTCGGTGGCGATGATCTCGTGCTTGCAGGTGCGAACTACCTCGGAGAAAGGCTGCGACTCGCCGGTAAACGCGTGATAGAGGGCGGTCAAAGAGCCTTCGTTGGCAGAGTCGACGAATAGGCCGTCGACATATGCGATGAAGTCATAGCCGGTCGTGCCCTGCACCGGAAAGGCGTCCGGCAACTCCTCACCGGCGGCCAGGATGTCTTCGACCACCATGTACGTGTCGGGAGCCGCCGACCGCAGCCGTCCCAGGTAGGCGACCGGGTCTCTCAAGCCGTCGACGTGATCGATGCGGAGGCCAGCCAGGCTGTCATCTGCGACCAGTCGGAGGATCACGCCGTGACTGTCGTCAAGAACTTGTTGGTCCTCTACGCGCAGGCCGACGAGGCTGTCAATGGTGAAGAAACGCCGGTAGTTCAGCTGCTCTTGCGCGCTGCGCCAGTAGGCAAGGCGATAGTGCTGGCGCTCGAGGACCGCATCGAGCGTGTCGAAGTCTCGGTTCACCGAGTCCAGTTCCAGACCCCCGAAGCTCTCAGGCGAGACGGGAAACACGAGATCGTGGTAGCGGACCACTGTCTCGGAGCCCTGCCTGTCAAGTGTCAAAGCGCCATTTTCGAGCTCTCGGCCGTAACGATCTCGCAGCACGCCAAGCAGCACCTTGCCCTTCATGGCCGAGATCGGAGATGCCCAGTCGACGTCGAAGTAGTTCGCGTACCGGCTCGACGGACCGTTCCGCAGCAGGTCCCACCACCATGGGTTCTCGCGTCCGGCGGTGGCCATGTGGTTGGGCACGATGTCCACCAGCAGCTGCAGCCCGTGCTCGCGGAGTGCAGCGACGAGCCGCCGGAATGCGGCCTCGCCCCCGAGATCTTCATTGACCCGCGTCGGGTCGACAACGTCGTACCCGTGACTGCTGCCACGCGCGGCTTGAAGGATTGGTGAGGAGTAAACGCGCTCTACTCCGAGGGAGGCAATATAGCCGGCGCAGGCGGCCGCGTCGTCAAAGGTGAACTGTTTCGAGAGTTGAAGCCGGTAGGTGGAAGCGATCTGCACCCGAAAGCTTCCCACAAGCGCGCCCTCGGCATCGCCTCACTCGTCCACGGCCGCGACGATCTTGTTTCGCAGCAGGCCGATGCCCTCGACCTCCGTCTCCATCTCATCGCCCGGCTTCAAAAACTGTGGAGGAGTGCGCGCAAACCCAACCCCATCTGGCGTCCCAGTGGCGATCATCGATCCCGGAAGCAAGGTCATCCCCTTCGACACCCATTCGATGATGGCGTCGACCGCATAGATCATGTCGCGCGTGTTGCCATCCTGCTTCACCGTCCCGTTGAGACGGAGCTGAAGGTTCAACGCTTGCGGGTTCGGGACCTCGTCGCTCGTTACGATCCACGGACCGGTCGGGCACGATCGGTCAAGGCTCTTGCCCTTGAAGTACTGCCCGCCCCAGCCGCTTTGGATGTCCCGTGCCGTCACGTCGTTCAGCACCGTGTAACCAAAGACATAGGGCCGCGCGTCAGCGCGCTTGATGTTCGCGCCGCGCCTGCCGATCACCACCGCCAGCTCGACCTCCCAGTCCAACTTGTCACTGACGCTCGGGTCGATCGCGATATCGGCATATGGCTCCGTCAGTGACGTGATCGCCTTCGTGAAGATCGTTGGAGGGCCGGGTTCGCGGCCCTCCACGAGCGCCGTCTCGTCCGCGTGTTTCTGGTAGTTGCGTCCGATTGCGATCACGTTGCCGCGTGGCGCCTCGAGCGGTGCGAGCAGCTCGACATCCGAAAGACGATGCGACCTGCCCTTGCCGCCCGACACCGCTGCCCGAACCCTCGCCAGGCCTTCTGAACCCGCGTCGATCAGCTCGAGCATGTCGGCGGGTTGAGTGATCTCGACCACCTCTTCGCGCTCCGACTGCAGCACGCCGAGCCTTCGACCATCGCCGCCACGGAACATCAGCAACCTCATGAGTCCTCCTTCTACGCGTTGCCGTATAAACGCCTAGCCTTGCGTCTGGGCGGCGCCGAGGAGTGCGTGGACGATTTGGTCGTAATCGCTGAGGTTGGGCCGCGCTATTCGCACCACCAGGTGACGTGCGCCCGCGGCGCGGTAGGCCGCGAACCATTCGGCTGCCGATTCCAGCGTCCCCGCATGACATGCCATGGTTCTGGCCATGATCTCGGCGGGCACCCCGTAGTACGCGCGAATGTAGTCGTCAAGTTGCCTGGCGGCATCGTCCGGAGTGTCGGAGACGGCCACCGTGAGGTACGCGCCCGTAGCAACGCTGCCCGGATCGCGCCCCGCCTCTTCCGCTGCTTCCCGAACCGCGCGAAGACCTGATTCATAGTCAGCCGGCGTTGGACTCAGGGGAAGCCAGCCATCGAACATTGCCCCGGCCAGGCGCAGCATGCGAGGGCCAGCTCCACCCAACCAGATGGGAGGACCGGCCGCCTGTATTGGTCGCGGGCTTAATTCGATGCCGGGCTCTTCATTCCGCCATAAACGCCTGCAGCGTTCGACTGCGGTGAGCATGTCGCCAACCCGTCGTTCGCTCGGAACGCCCAATGCCTTTAGTTCTGCATGCGTGCCTGGGAGCTCGGCGCCGGGACCGATTCCCAAAATGAGCCGGCCCTCGGCCAGGCGGTCAAGTGTGGCGACCGCATGCGCCAAGGAGATGGGGTGCCGAAGCAGCGGCAAAAGAACTGCGGTGCCTAGCGCGACGCGTTTTGTCGCGCCGGCCACAGCGGCCAAAAGGGTCAGCGGCTCTCCACGAGGACGCGCTAGCAGCGAGTCTCCGACCCATACTGAGTCGTAGCCGGAGGTTTCTGCCCGCCGAGCCGCCTCGACGACAAACGCGAGGTCACTCTCCTTCCATAGGAGCACTTCACGAGATGGCAGGAGAAGGCCAGTTCCGGATGGTTGCTTCGGCGTGCTATTCGGGCTGTTCATGTGGGCTGGAGCAGGTCGCGGTCGATCATCGTTCCTCGACACATCTTCGATCCACATTTGCATGCGTAGGCGTCGAGGCTGTCGGAGGGGTCGCCCGGCTGCAGATTGTAGTCGTAGGTCAATTCTTCACCCGGGCGAATGCGTCGCCGCGCGTGCACGAACACCCTGTCCCCCTCAACGTATGTCTCGCAGTTGGGGTCGCATGAGTGATTCATGAACCGGATGCTGTTCCCCTTGACTCCAGCATCAATCGTGAGGTCATCATCGATGGCGAACAGCAGCGTGTAGGCGGGATCAGAATTCCAGGCGCTTGACGTTTCGCCCTCTAACGCCACGTCAATCACGCGGCCCCGATATTCACCGATCAAATCTCCCCGCATGTATGGCGTTCGTGCGAACAGTCCCCGGCCATGGACACGCGACCGCCGAACACTGTATGAACTCAAAACCTTGATTTGACCATGCCTTTGCGGCGAATGGTCCCTACCTTTTCTCGGCGCCGACATAGGAACAGGTCTCTGATGTTCTCGTCGCTCACCACCGACGCAGTGAATCCTGCCTTCCGCAGCAGCCGCAGCCATACCCCGCGCGCGAAAAGGCCATGGGTTTGGCGTTCGTGCACGACCCGCACGACCCCTTGCTCGTCACGGAGCAGGATTCCGAAGTCGACCAGGATTGCGGTGTCGTTCGGGTCCGGATCTGTGGTCCACTGCACGTAGCGCACGCTACGGTCTTCTCTGTCGTTGCCGCCGTGGTCTGTGCTTGGAACAAAGGTCTCGCGCATCTCATCGGGTACGAACAGAGCAACGCCTCCCGGCCGACAGTGAACAAACGCCGTCTCCATGACCGCCCGCAATTCCGACTCGGCGGTCATATGGCAGACCGCGTCGTGAACAAAAACCGCATCAAAGGTCCTGCCCAACCGCAGAGTTCGTATGTCGCCTAGAAGGTGCTCGCACTCGGGATTTACTGCTCGATTGACCGCCAGCATCTGAGGGGACATGTCCACGAGAGTCATCGCGAAATGTTCTTTGAGGTGGAAGGCGTTGTTCCCGCTGCCAGACCCAAGGTCGAGCACAGTGCGCGGCGGAGGATCGGACGATTCGCTCAACAGGCGATCAAAGAACAAAGCTTCTTCCCGAAACTCAGCCGGACCCGCCATCATCGGCCACCATTCGGCGAGTTCGTCGTAGAGCTTCATGACCTGTTGATCGCTACGTTACAGAGGACTCGGCGAGGCTCGCACTCGAGCGCCACCGGGCGCGATCATGCACCTAACCTGCGAAGCCTGGGCGGATGGTACCTGACGTCGAAAAGCGCCTCGCCGAGGGTGAACCCCACCGTGCTGCGAGCCACCACCAAATAAAGCAGACTCAGGAGAGCGAAGACAGCGGACGCGAACACGATATCGTCCAGGTCTCCCCGGGCCAGGACGCTGAGGACACTCAGGATGGTGACGACCGCCATGACAGCTACCAGGTCGAGTATCAGCGCCGCCGGCAAGCGCCATCCTGCCGGGGACCTGGGAATGGACTTCTCCGCAGCGGCGGGAGGTATCCAGCGGGCGGCAAAGATCCAGCTGAGGCCGACAACAATGATCAAGCCAATCCCGAGGCCATACGTGGCAACCCGACTGATCAGGCGCTCCAAAGGGACGCCCACGAAAAAGCCGAGCCCGATGAAGCCCACAACCCATAACGCGCTGGCAGGCAGCACTCCAGCAAGAAATCGGCGCTGTGCCAATCCGACCGCCCCAGCCACCAACGACGTGTAAACGCGAAGTCCGGGGAGGAGGCGTGAGCCTGCGATCTGGAGTGGGCTGGCCTCGCGCAGGCGGGCTGCTGCGCGCTCGTACGGACCGGCGGCGTGGAAACGCCGGGCCAAAGATCGCAGCCGATCGGGGCCGATCCAGTGCGCCCAGAAATAGGCTGTAAGCATGCCCGCAATCACCGACGCATACGCGAGAGGAATGACCACCCATGCGGGTTGGGCACCGCTCGCGATCAGGAGACCTGCTCCCAGAAGCACAGCCTCGCCAGGTGTGATGGGGAGGGGCAGGCCCGCCTCCTCCAGGTACAGGAGCAGGCAGATGGTAGCGACAGCGGGAAAGTGAGCGAGCAAACGCTTGATCTCCAGTTCGAGTTCTTCTCGTCTCTGCCTCTGCCGATATCCTGACAAGAAATGAGCGTGAAACCGCCCGTCGAGATCATCCCTGAGACATTCAGCTACGTATTCAGCCCATATCGCGAGCCGATAGCGCATGTGGCTCAGGGTCAACGGGTCATCATCCACTGTGAGGACGCATTCGAAAGCCGGATTTTGTCGACCGGGGATTTGCCTAGCCGTTCACTCGCGGACGCAAAGTTTTTGAACCCACAGACCGGCCCGATCTATATCGAGGGCGCCGAACCGGGCGATGTACTGGCTGTGAGTATCGAGGAGATCGAGCCGACACGAGACTTCGCCGTCAGCTGTCTGATTCCCTTCTTTGGCGGACTCACGTCCACCTCACTCACGCGCACGCTGCAGCCTCCGCTGGCAGAGAAGGTGTGGGTCTGGCGCCTCGCGCAGGGCCGCCTGGTTAACGACGAGCTCGGACTTTCTCTACCGTGGCAACCCTTCATGGGCACCCTCGCGGTGGCTCCTGACCTCGAAGCCATCACCGCTCTGTCACCTGGCCCTTTCGGTGGAAACATGGACGTTCCAGACGTCTGCCCCGGCAACACGATCTACCTCCCAGTTTGGAATCAAGGCGCGCTGTTCTATACAGGCGACACTCACGCCCGACAGGGCCAGGGGGAGCTGTGCGGCGTCGCTCTAGAGATCACCTCGAAAGTTACCGTCGTCTTCAGCGTACTTAAGGGCCGCCAGATTTCCTGGCCCCGGATCGAATCCGGAGATCGGATCATGACCGTCGGAAGCGCACGACCGATGGAGGACGCAGCTCGCATCGCCTATGCAGAGCTGGTGGGGTGGCTCGTCGGCGACTACGGATGGCACCCGGCAGACGCCTATCAACTTCTCACCCAGGCGGGTGGGCTCTATGTCGGGAACATGGTCGACACGACGTACTCGTTGGTGGCCTCAATTGAAAAGGCTTACCTCGGAAGAAGCAGAGCCAACACCTAACGCCGTTGATCGCTTCGATTTACAGGCGCCGGGCCACAGCTATACAGTTCCCCGTGCGACCAGAGGACGCCGCGGCGGCTTACGTCGATGGCGCGGGAAGGAGGGCGATCCAGCGTGATTCTCAGAAATCGCGTCGTTTACTCTCACCTCGGCGCGCGCCCGCGCGTCATCGCGCCAGTCCTGATGGGTCAGATGGCGCGACCGACGATCAGCATTGGCGACGCCCTCGCCGTGTCCGCGGGCGGATCGGGCAACCTGCTTGCGCTCGTTGAGATCCGCGCGGGCCGTGACAGTGGAGTCTTCGCCCAGGAACAGCGGCGCCGCGACATGCTCCGCTGGGTCGCGGGGCTGGAGTACGGCGGCGACATTCGCCGCCGTTTGGGCGTGACTCTGCGCATGACCGCGAACGCGGCGAGCAGCATTCGCGATGCGGTTGCCGAAACCGAGGCTACGAGCCTTGTGCTCGAATGGCCCACGATCCGAAGCCCACGCCGCCATGGCTTGAGCGACCTGACTCGTCAGCTGTTGCCTGACGGGGCGACAGACATTGTGTTTGTCCGCTCCAATGCGCCGGGCCAGCCTATCGCACCGCGGTCCATCCTGGCGTCGATCCGTGGAGGTCCGAGCGCTCGTGTCGTCGCGTCCACGGCGGCGGCTCTTGCGGACGCTCACGGCAGCACGCTGACCATGGTGCACATACGAACAGAATCGCAACACCCAGACCGCACACGAAGGGAATGGGAGTCTTTCGAGCAGATCGTTGAGGAGATGCGCCGTCCTTCTACCAGGGTCCGGCTTCACCATCACGACAATCCAGCGGCCGGGATCCTCGAGGAGGCCGCCGGTCATGACCTCGTCATCATCGGATCGCGACTTAGTCCTTCGAACCCCAATGCTCTGGTGGGCCGCGATCTTTTGCGCATGGTGCGCCAGCTGGACTGTCCAGTGGTGATGGTCAGGCCGAGGATCGTCTCACCACATCCGGCGAACGGTCACGGGGCATGAAACCTCCGGAACAAACTCCCGCGCTGCAAGCGATCGGCCGCGACGCGGCGAGGCTGTTGGGTCAGTTCTCGCCGATCATCCTCAGCAACCGCGCTCCTCTGGAGCCGACCTCGAACGGCGCCCTGGCGTCGGGGGCCGGAGGCCTGATCAAGGCGCTGACCTCGCTGGCGAACGCGACGAAAGCCTCCTGGGTGTCTGCGGCGCGAACGGGGATCGAGCGCGAGTTCGCCCTGTCCGGCAGGCCGCTCATCTCAGACGCCGCCGATGATCAAGCATTTCGGATCTTCTTCGCCCCCACCGACCCAGATGCATATCAGCTTCATTACGCCGTCATCAGCAATCCACTGCTCTGGTTCGCGCATCACTATCTGTGGAACATCGCAATCGAGCCTGTGGTCGACCAGGGTATCTACAAGGCATGGTTCGATGGCTATCGCGTGGTCAATGCCGCGATAGCGGAGCGTGCTCTAGCCATTGGTCGCCAGCTCCCACGCCGTCCGCTCTTTCTCACTCAGGACTATCAGCTGTACCTCGCTCCCGAGCTCATCCGGTCAGCATTGCCCGACGCCGCGATGCAGCACTTCATCCATGTTCCGTGGCCGGAACCCAGGTACATGAAGGTGCTTCCCGCTGTGATCCGCGAAGCGATATTCAAAGGCCTTCTCTCCAACGACATCGTCGGTCTGCAAACCAGCCTTGACGTGCACAACTTCCTGCGATGTTGTGTCGAGCTGATGGGACTGCGCGTCGCAGAGGCTGAGGGTGCGGTCCTCTACGGTGGTCGATTGGTGTGGATACGAGCCTACCCGGTCTCCATCGATGTGGATGCCATGAGGCATCTCGGCGAATCACCGAGCGTGGGCGAGTTCGAGGCCGAGATAGCCGGCTGGCGTCCGGAGCAGCTCATCGTTCGAGTGGACCGTACCGACCCTGCGAAGAACCTGATTCGCGGTTTTCTGGCCTACGAGCGACTGCTGGAAGACCACCCCGAATATCACGGTCGCGTCGCCCTGTGGGCCTTTCTACAGCCGTCCCGACAAGACGTCGAGGCCTACCAGCAGTATCTGGTTCTGGTGCGCTCAACCGTGGACCGCATCAATTCCCGATTCCGAAAGGGAGCCTGGGAGCCCACCCGCCTCGATCTCGGAGAGGATATTCATCGCGCACTCGCCGCATACAGGTCCTATGACGTCTTGCTCGTGAATCCCATTCTCGATGGCATGAACCTGGTCGCCAAGGAGGGTCCTGTCGTCAATCAGCGCTCTGGGGTGTTGGTCCTATCGGAATCAGCCGGCGCCCATGAGGAGCTCGGCGCCCACGTGCTGAGCATCAATCCTTTTGATGTCGAGATCACCGCAAGAGCCATCCATCGGGCGCTGCAGATGAGCCCTGCCGAGCGGGCAGAACGGTCGAATGCGATCAACCAGATAGTCGCCACGAATGATGTCGCCCGCTGGATCCGGCATCAGCTCGAAGATATTCATTCTGTAATTCCGCCACTCCACGCTCTGTCGGATCCCGCCCCACCGCCCAGGATCCCCGAGCCGGCGTAGGACGGACGAAATGCGGTAGCACGTTAGAGGTGGGTGGGGCAGCACTTAACATTGCCCGCCCAGATGACACCGCAGAATCCTCAAATTTCACCGGACGGCGCCTACTGGTGGGACGGGCAGGCGTGGCGGCCCATGCCGGCGCATGGAGCTCCCGCGCCAGTTGAACCAGGACAACCCGAATTGACGCGACCGTCATGGCTGCCCGATGAGGCTCAAGTTCCTGGGGCCCCGTCTCAGACGCCGGCCGCCGCACCCTCAGCCGTTACGACTCAGGATCCAATCGCAACGGCGAGCGAATTGCCGGCCCCAGTCGCTCAAATGGCTCCTCCGCAGTGGATGCCCCAAGCGCAGCCCTCGACCAGTCGAACCCCGGTCATGGTGGCGGCTGTTGCCGTGATTGCGCTGATGGCAAGCGGTGTCGGTTTGTGGGCGTGGCAGCAATCCGCGAATCAGAGCCAAACCGCGGCCGTGGCGAACCCGTCTCAAACAGCAACGCCCTCCACAGCAGGTTCGCCCCTGGCATCGCCTACGGTTGCGCGGGCTCTTACTGCGCAACTCGCGGGCGACTACTGCCCGGTAGCGCATCCTGGTAACGCGGCGTGCTGGAAAGGATCGTTCTTCAATACCGGGCCACAGATCGGCAAGCTGGCCATGATCTTCGTCACTGATCCGCCATATTCGGACTGGTTTGCTCACCACGCGAACGGGACCCTATCCGGTTTCTACACCAGTCCGGGATGCGACGTGGATCCGGCGCATAGTCGCATTGTTTGCGGAGCTGTTTCGTCCAACGCGCAGATAGACGTGTATCTGGGGGGCGATGTAACCACGCGCGGCACTTTCACCTATGCGGTCAAGTTCGCTGACATATCGTCAGGATCGTCGGTGTACGTCAACCAGCATTCCGATGGCACGCATGACGTCGTGTCATGGCGCGAGGTCATAACTTAGTTCTGGCGAGACTGCTTGCCGACCTCCAAGCCAACAAGACTCGACGTTTAGACGGCCGTTTCATGCAGTCGAGTCGACGTCGCACTTGATCGCGCGGCGGTTCCCGCCTGCTCGTGCCATCGCTTGCTGTTCGCGCCGAAGATGATCAGCCAAAGCTGAAGGGGTATTTCCGCGAGGCCGGAAGCGACAGCGATGACAGGGAACAGGTAGACCGCGAGTGGCGGCCAAACATAGAGTGTCCAACCCACGCCATCGATCATCAGCAACGCGCCGAGGATCCGAGGCAGGAACGTCGACCTCCATATCAGGTAGCCGGTGAGGATGCACCACAGCCCGAAGAACACGAGGTCGAGCTGGAACGCGGCGCCGTTCAACTTGAGGAACACGAAGGCCAGCGACTCTGTCTGCGCCGCGGTGAGCCCGCTCAGGGCGTGTCCTCCCTGTAGAACAAGCAGCGGGGCAAGATAGAAGAAAGCTGTCAGCGCCTGCATCGCGCAGCAGATGAGCACCACGAACACTGCCAGCGCCGCAATCGTGCTGTTGACAGGCTTGAGCAGCTGATACATCAGGAGCGACCAGGCCAGATGGAACGCCACGCCGGCGACAGAGAGAAGGAATCCCAGCCGAAACAGCGCCTCGTTCGCGAGGATGTTGTGAGCGGTGGCGGCGGCGTCACCGGTGACCACGAGGCTGCCGAGAATGAACACCTGGCCGTTTGACGAGCCCGCACCTTCGAGTGCTTCAAATACACCTGCCATCCTCGCTCTGGCACGAGGTGTCAGCCGCGTAAGCCACTCCATCATCGACCTCCGTCGACCAGCGATGCGACCATCGCTACGGCCTGATGCCCGCGATCAGGAGCCACAATCCGGTCGATACCTCCGCGATCAGGATCGGCACAGATCCAAGCACCTGAATCAGTCCCGGAGCGCCTGGCGCGACCAGACCCGTGAACCAGATCGCCAGGTAAAGAACCGACGCGAAGACGCCGATCGCCGACAGGAGCCTCGGGATGTAATGAGTCTTGAGGAAGAGGTAGAAGAAGATCGTCGACCCTGTGCTGAAGAAGATCGCCGCAATAGTGGTTGAGGCTCCGAGTGGATGCATCACGATCAGGTCGCGCAGCTGGTCGGGGTTGAACGCAGCGGTATGACTTGCCTCCAGATAGATCTGGAGGACCGCGAATGCGCCGACGATTCCTACCGCGCCCACTACGGCCTCGGCGGTTCTGAAGAGCAAGGCCGTCATCGCGAGGTTCCCGTCGACCGGCTTGAGGGTCACGTACAGCCCGATCGCCAGAAGGATCGTCGAGATGCTGCCAATGAGCGCGAGGCAGAGGCCGAGGCGGTAGAGGCCTTGCGAAGCGACGACATCGCGAACCGTCTGCCCAAAGCCGCCACCGCCTTCGATGCTCGATGTGATGACAAGACCGGAGATGTCGAATGCGAGCACGAGCAGATAGAACAGCCCGGCTGCCCGGGCGTACGCTCGCTGCGAATCCTGAGCGCCGCGATCCACAAACGCGTAGCTCGCCGACGGCTCGCCACTAGCGATCATTGAGGCCGACCTCGATCGCGATCTTGCCGCCCGCGTGGCCCGTCGACAGGTACTCGAGAGCTTCCGAGACTCCGTCGAGGTCGTATCGCCTCTCGATCACGGGCTTCACCTGTCCCGACTCCAGAAGGTCGCCCAGCAAGACGAGGTCGTCCTTTTTCAAGCTGGCGATGAACACGGCCACGACATTCCGGCCTCCGCCGATCGAAGCCAGACGGACATTGAGAAAATGCCCAATCGCCCGCCCGCCTCCGCCCGGGCTGTGTTGGATCCCCGCCGCCCCGACCCCGACATAGGTGGCGCCGCGGTCCAGCACGCGCCTGCAATCCGACCATGAGCGGTTGCCGGCGACGTCGAGCATCAAGTCGTAACGTTGGCCGGCCTGCGTGAAATCCTGTTGCGTGTAGTCGATAACCCTGGCCGCGCCGATGGAGCGCACGACGTCGACGTGCCTGGAGCTGCAGACCGCGGTCACCTGCGCGCCGAACGCCCGCGCGATCTGGACCGCAAACGTGCCGACGCCACCGGACGCTCCGTTGATCAAAACCCGCTGTCCGTGCTTGATCCGTCCGTGGTCGCGAAGCGCCTGCAGCGCCGTGCTCCCCGCAACCACAACGGTGGCGGCCTGCTCGAATGAAACCCCCGCGGGCTTACGGACCACCGCCTTCTGCTCCGAGACGCATACGTACTCGGCGAATGCACCCCGTACACCGCCGAAGACCTCGTCGCCACGTTGAAACAGGGTCACGGCCCTGCCTATCGCTTCGACCGTGCCCGCGAAATCGGTCCCGACGACTGCGGGCTTGAACGAGCGCACGAGGTGCGCCACCGGCGTGAGGGCATAGAGGTCGACCGTGTTGACGGACGATGCACGCACACGCACGAGCACGCCATCGTCCGGGACGGCCGGCCGCGCGACCTCCTCGACCTTCAGCGCGGCCGGTGAGCCCGGGCCCCTCGCGACGACCGCTTTCATCTTCACCGCCGTCGAGACGATGACCATGCCGTCAGCTCAACCGGAAAGGCGGGTACTGATCGGTCACCAGCGTGAACGCGTAGGCATTCACCCGGTTGGTCCACCGGAGCACGCCGACGACAAAACCGAACAGGCCGCGGGGATACGTGCCGGTGAAGAGAATCGCGAACCACGCCGCCATGACCGCGATCGCCGCGCCGAGCCACAGGAAGAACAGGACGACGTAGTGCGGGATCGCCAGCAGCCACTTGACGAGCGGCAGCCAACGGTTCAGCTGGCGAGCGTCGGGATAGGCGAAGTCAAGATGGACCGCCTGCTCCTCGTCCGTCGACGGGTAGCGATCGTCTAGGAGGGCCATATACGCGGTGACGCGGTTGGAGAAGCGAAGGAGATTGAGGTTCCAGTCGAACCACCAGCGCGGATACTTCCGCCGGAAAACGAGCATCAGCACGAGCGGCAGGAACACCGCCGCGCCGCCGATGACGATCGCGTTGGTGTTGTCGTCGTCGCGAAGCGTCTCTCCCGTCAGCATCGTGATCACGATCACGATCGGAATCGCCAGCAGGAGACGAAAGGCCGTGCTGAGCCGATCGAGCGGGCGGCTCGGGAAATCGACATCGAACTGAACGGGATAGTTGCTGACCATGCGTTTTTCACACTCCTTGGTGAACTGACTTCAAGCCGATGACCTCGTGGCCGCGAAGCGCCTCGAGAAATGGTTGGAAGCTGCCGTGCACCGTGCAGCGCAGGACCCGACCCTGGACCTCCACCTCGCTGACACCGAGGGCGCGCTCGACCTGGTGCATGGGCGGAACCCCGACGAAGGTCACCTCGACTCGCTGCAACTGAAGCTCATCAGCCATCAGTTGTGAGCCTAGGGAGCGGGCGTGGAGCGGAAATCGGTGGAATCACCGATTGGACACCTACGAGCACGGGCGGGTAGCCCGCCGCCGTAGTACTTTCGGCTACACGATGGCCAGGCCCGTGCGCCGTTTGGGCAACCTCCCGGCCGAAGCGACGAGCTTCGTCGGGCGCAGGCGCGAGCTGGCGGAGCTCCGCAAGAAACTAACGAACGTCCGGATCGTGAGCCTGGTCGGCCCGGGCGGGGTAGGCAAGACGCGTCTGGCCATCCGCGCCGCCACCGATCTGGCGAGGGCCTTTCCCGCCGGGGCGTGGCTGGTCGAGCTTGCCGATGTGCGCGATTCAGGGCTCGTCGCGAACGCTGTCGTTGCCGCCCTGGACCTGCGCGATCAGGCCGCCACCGATCCGATCGCGCTGCTTCTCGGCCACCTCGAGAGCAGGGAGCTGTTGCTGGTTTTGGACAACTGCGAGCACCTGCTCGACGCAGCCTCTCTCCTCGTGGCCGAGGTCACACGCGCCGCGCCGGGGGTGCGGGTCATCGCCACCAGCCGTGAGCCTCTGTCGGCGCCGGGTGAGCACGTGCTCCCCGTGCCGCCGCTCGAGCTGCCTTCTCCAAATGCCACCGAGCCCCTGAACCAGCTCCGTCAGAACGAGGCGGTCAGGCTTTTTGTGGAGCGGTCGGAGGCCGCGTCGGGCGCATTCGAGCTGTCTCAGGCAAACCAGAGGGCGGTCGTGGATGTCTGCCGGCGGCTCGACGGCCTGCCGCTCGCGATCGAGCTCGCGGCGGTGCGGACCCGCGTTCTGACGGTGCAGCAGATCCTCGACCGCCTGACCGATCGGTTCGCACTGCTGACGAGCGGGAGCCGGGCGGCGCTGCCGCGTCATCAGACGCTCGAGACCGCGATCGACTGGAGCCATGACCTGCTGACTGACGCGGAGCGGACGCTCCTCAGGCGCCTGTGCCTGTTCACCGGGAGATTCACGCTGGACGATGTCGAAGCGGTCTGCACCCCAGACGAAGATCCTGCATCGCGCGCCCTGGACCTGATGTCATCGCTGGTCGACAAATCCTTGGTGGTGAAAGAGGACGCTCGCGGCATTGCGTGCTACCGGCTGCACGAGACGATGCGCGAATACGCTGGACGCAAGCTGCACGACGCCGGCGAGGAAGACGCCGTCCAGCTGCGATGCACCGAGTACTACGTGTCGAGGTGCCAGCAAATGGCGCTCGAAGCCCGTTTCCAGCTTCCGTCGTGGCTGGCCTGGATGGACCTGGAGATTGACAATATCCGCTCCGTCCTGCGGCGGTGTCTTGTCCGCTCCGACTCGATGCGAGGAATTCAGCTGGCCACCTCGCTGAGCTGGTTCTGGATCACACGCGCGACCACTGAAGGTGTGCGCTGGCTGGACGAGCTGCTCGCCTCAGGTCCCGGAAACCCCGAAACGCTTGGGTGGTCCTACTTCATCCGCGGCTTCCTGGCCGTGTTGCAGGGTGATTGGACCGCGGCCCGGCCGGCGCTTGAGCTTGCGATGCGCGCGTCGCGCGATGCCGGGCAGCCAGTTCAGCTGGCGAACTCGCTTTCGATGGCGTCGATCGCCGCCAACATGGCGGGGGATCGCGGCTCCGCGCTTCGCCTGCTCGCCGAGGCGGACGAACTGGCGGCAGAGCTCGACGACATACCGACCAGGGTCGCCGTGCTGCAGGCGCGGTCGCTCAACGCCGTGTTCGAAGGTGATTTCGAGACGCTCACGCTGGTCGCCACCGAAGGCGCGCGCCTGAGCCGGCAGGTGGGCGACCTCTACGCGCTGCACATGATGAATCTCAATCTCGGCGGCGCCGCGTTGCTCGCGGGCGACACCGAGGAGTCAAAGGCGCGGTACTCCGAAGCCCTGCGCATCGCGTACCAGATCGACGACCGGATCGGACAGTTCTACCTGCTCGCGGCGCTGGCTTTTCACGCCACGGTGGAGGGCAGGGCGAAGACAGCGGCCCAGCTTCTCGGCGCCTCGGAGACAATCCGAATCGGCGCCGGCGCCGTCATCATGCCGGCGATGAGTCCGGTGATCACCCAGGCGGAGGAATCGGCGATCGCGGCGCTCGGCAAAGCGAAGTTTGAGGTGGAGTTCGCCGCAGGCAAGCACCTGACCCGCGAAACCGCCGTCGCCGCGGCCCTCGGCGAACCAGCCCAGGCGACAGCCGCGCCTCGAGAGGATGCAAGACCGGGAGTGCTCGCGAAGCGAGAGTTCGACGTCGCGCGCCTCATCGCCGACGGCCTGAGCAACAAGCAGATCGGAGCGCGCCTTTTCATCTCCGAGCGCACCGTCGACAGCCACGTCCGCAGCATCCTGAACAAGCTGGGTTTCAGCTCCCGAGCTCAGATCGCCGGGTGGATGGCGTCAACGAATCCCGGTAAGTAAGAACGACCACCGCCAGCGCGCCATTCGCAGGAATTCAGCCACTCACCTGTTAACCTCTCCCGACTTCTCAATGAAAGGTTGGCTTAACAGCAGGGTCGCCATGGCGCCGGCGCTGATCGCGGCAGTAGTCGCGTCGCTCCTGCCCACGGTTGGTCGCGCCCAATCGGAGGTCGCTGCAAACTGGGTTCAGAGCGCCGCACAGGGACCATCAGCACGAGCGGGTGTCTCGTTGTCTTACGACTCATCCCGACGACAGACAGTTCTCTTCGGCGGTGCGGCCGGCTCGACCTACATCTCAGACACCTGGCTGTACAGCGGCACGGCCTGGACGCAGGTTCAAGCGCCTGGGCCATCGGAGCGTTATCTCGCTCCAATGGTGTTCGACTCGCTCCGCGGAGTGAGCGTGCTGTTCGGCGGCTACGGTTACCCGGGTTGGCTGCAGGACACATGGGAGTGGGACGGCTCGGCCTGGGCACCGCGCTTCACGGCGCACCGTCCGCCATCCCGGGATTGGTCCGCGATGACGTACGACTCCAGGCGCCACCTGGTCGTCCTCTTCGGCGGCACCGGCTCCGCCGGTTTGCTGAACGACACCTGGGAGTACAACGGCAGCGACTGGACACAGGTTGCGACCGTGCACTCGCCTCCGGTGAGGCGCGGCCACGAGCTCGCCTTCGACTCGGTGCGCGGGAAAACAGTCATGTTCGGCGGCCAGGCAGACGTCAACCTCAACGACACCTGGGAATACGACGGCACCGATTGGATGCAAACAGCGGTCACGGCTTCGCCCTCGCCCCGCCTCTGGTACTCGATGGCGTATGACGCCGCACTCGGGAGGCACCGGCTCAGCCGGGTTGCTGAACGACAGCTGGCTCTACGACGGCGCTTCGTGGCAGCAGTTCACGCCGACAAACCAGCCCAGCGCCAGGTTCTGGGCTCCCGTCGTCTACGACTCTGTCCACGCTGAGCTGGTTCTCTTTGGCGGGACGCCGGACACAACGCTGAGCCCGGTCTACGCCGATACGTGGTCGTTGCGCGGGATCCAGGCATCACCTGGCAGCTGGGCGCAGGCGACCCCGAGCGCGACCCCCGCCGCCCGCGTTTTTGCCGCGATGGATTACGACTCGTCGCGCGGCGTGACCGTCCTGTTCGGGGGTGGTACCGGCGGATCGGGCGGCTTCCAGGACACCTGGGAATGGGACGGCTTCAACTGGTTGCCGAGGTCGCCGCAAACTTCGCCGCCCGCTTTGTCTGCGGCTGCGATGGCATACGACACCGCGCGACGAGTTTCGGTTCTTTTCGGAGGATCCCCCAGCTCGGGCAGCTCCAACTCATCAGCCACATGGGAGTGGGATGGCGCCAACTGGAGGCAGAGAGCCCTTTCGAGCAGCCCTCCAGCCCGCGTCTGGCCGGCCATGGCCTACGACTCCGCGAGGGGACGCATCGTGATGTTCGGCGGGAGTGGCGCAACCGGTCAGTTGAGTGACACGTGGGAATTCGATGGCAACACATGGACACAGCTCAATCCCGCCGGCTCGCCCTCACCGAGGTACGGCGCAGCAGCGGCCTTCGACCCCACCCGCAACCGAACGGTGCTCTTCGGTGGCCAGGGATCTGGCGGCCGCATGGCGGACACGTGGGAGTGGGATGGAACCAGCTGGACCCAGGTCGCGACGCCGACGGCTCCATACGCTCGACTGTGGTCGGCGATGGCCTTCGATTCCCAGCGGAGCAAGCTGGTGCTGTTCGGGGGCGATCACATCCAGCCCTATGCCCTGGGATCGACCAACGACACGTGGGAATGGGACGGCAGCCAGTGGAGCCGCGTTTGGACGGACGCCGCGCCCGCGCCCCGAGCCGGCCAGACGATGGCTTATGACGCCGGCCGTGGCCGCGCGGTGGTCTTCGGCGGAGACAACGCGGCGACGTCACCGGCGACTTTCTTCAACGACACGTGGGAGTTCGGCGGCGGAATCATGACCCCTGCCGGGTCTCCGGCAGCGACCATCACCCCTTCAACGATGGATTTCGGCTCGGTCGACCTCGGGACGACGAGCTCGGCGGCTGCCGCGTTCATCCTCAGCTCGGGAACGGGGCCGTTGGTGACGACCACGTCGACTTCCGGTGATTTTGCGATCTCGAGCACCGACTGCCCCAATGCACCGAATCCTCTGGCGGCGGGGACCACATGTCTCACTTTCGTCACGTTCTCGCCGACCGCCGCCGGCGACCGTTTTGGCAATCTCATCCTCACGGGTAATGTTCCCGGCGGAGCGCAATCGGTTCCGCTTCACGGCGTTGGCATCGCACGTGACTTCTCGATCTCCGCGAACCCGACCTCGATCAGGATGATGGTCGGCGGCCCGAACCCGACCAGTGCGGTGAGCACGACGATCATCGGCGCCGCGGGCACCGTCGCCCTGTCGGCGCTGACAACGGACCCTGGTGTGACCGCTACGTTCAGCCCGCCCTCGATCGCCGCCGGCACCGGCTCAACGATGACAATCGCGGTTGCTTCCTCACTTGCTCCTGGCTATTACGGCGTCAGGGTGGTGGGCGATGAAGGTGCGGTGACTCATTACGTCGATGTGTCGTTACAGATAACTCCGGTTCCGGACTTCTCGATGACTGCAAACCCGAACAGCTCGACCATTGCCCAGGGCTCCAGGGCCGCGGCCACAGTAACCACAACTGCGACTGGCCCTGTGGGGAACGTCGACCTGTCGGCTTCGGTAACTCCTGCTGGGCCAACCGCCGTGCTCAGCCCATCGACGGTCGTTGCCGGCGGGGTCTCGACTCTGACTGTCAGCGTGGGCTATGGGGTCGCGCCTGGGAGGTACACCGTCACCGTTGCAGGCGTCGAAGGGTCAATCAGCCATTCGACAACCGTGATTGTGACCGTGACCCTGAAGGGAATCGTCAACGCCGGGTTCGAAACCGGCGACCTGACGGGTTGGAATCAGACCGGCGTTGCCGCGACCGTTCGGTACCCGCACAGCGGGCTCTTTGCCGGCCAGATAGGCTCCTCGTCCGCTTCGTCGACAAGCACGCTTGCGCAGACATTCACGGTCGCGGCCACGGGTGGCAAGCTCACGTTCTGGTACAAGACGATCTGCTCTGACAAGGCCAAGAACGACTGGTTCACTGTCAGCCTTCTGGACAGCGTGACCGGTGCCAGCTCAACACTGGTGGCGCCAGTGTGTTCCAACGGGCAGGACTGGACGAAGGTGACTGTCAATCTCTCCGCGCACGCCGGCCACTTCGTGACTCTGACCTTCCTGAATCACGACGACGGCGTCCCTTCAACCCCGACCTTCACTCTGGTGGACGACGTCTCGCTGACCTAGTTCCGGGAACGCGCGGGATATTCCCGCACGTCGCCTCGCGTTACGGTCGCGACTCGTCAGATTGTTTGGCCCGAACCCTTCGGAGCTTGATTGAGGCATCCATTCGCTTCGGTAGCCATTCGATGCAGGTTTCGCAAACGAGCTCAGTTAGATCGCTTCCCGGTCCGAGCGCCGAGCGTGGAAGACCGCAGAGCGCGGCTTCGGAGCCTTCGCGGACGAGGTGAAGGACTTTATCGCCGTGGCCGGCGCGGACCATGAGCGCGACGTACTTGAAGCCCAAGCTGCGCCGAATCGTACGCCGGAGGCTCGCTGTGTTATGAGGCGCCGACGTGACCGTGAATCGTGCGGCAAGATCTGCCACGTGAGTGTGCGGAACCTTGCGAAAAAAGACCGCAGAGACGGCTATGTGATCGGTACGCTGGATGACGGTACGACAGTCCTGATCGATCGCAAGGCGGCCGCACGACTGCCGTCGCGATTCCGGATCACAGTGCGGGGGCTAGGCCCTATGAAGCACCTCGATCTTGACCTTGACTGCCAGCAATGGGGAGCGTTGCTCTACGACTGACGCCGATCGCAGGTCGTCCTGGCAGCTTTGTTAGGACGCGTTGCCACTACCGAGATGTCCCTTGACGAGATGGCCAAGCGGGCGTATGAATGCGTTGATCTGTCGGTCGTAGGGGTGGAGCTGCGGCGCAGTGTGCCAGAGCGACCAGAGAGTCTTCGTCACGCACTACGCGTTCTCGCTCCGACGTCTGCCTTCTCGCTTCTCTTCTGAAAGGCAGCACTCCCTTTGAGGGGCATGTGAGAGCTCACCCTGGATCGACCCGTGCGTAAGGGAAGCAGGAGGAAGAACTCCATGAAAGATCTGCGACTCAGCCGCCGGCAGGTTCTGAAAGGAGCGGGCGCCATCGGGGTGCTGGGAGCGCTCGGGATTCCTACAACGGTTTTCGCAGATGGCAAGCGGGTCCGATGGGACATCATCAACGTCGACTTCGCGACTGGCACGCTCTCGGCGGGCGGGGTCGCGTCTGCTCGCGCAAACGACGATTCAAAGATCACTTTGACTGGCTCCGGCACATTTGACTCGGGTGAAGATCGCGGGGTTACTGGAGGCGGGACCTGGAAGACCTTCAACCCCAGTGGCACCCAAACGGCGAGCGGCAATTACACGGTGAGACGACTCTTCAGCTGGATCCCAGCGCCGGGCACACCGCCCCTCCCGAACGACAACATCGGGATCCGCGCAAACCAAAGCGCAGGCCTGGCCATCCTCGGGATTCGGTACTCGGACGGAAGCAAAGGCTCGCTGACGATCAGCTGTCACCTGGTTGGAACCTCCGACGCGGTATTCGAGGGAATCACCGCCTCGAAGTCCTACGTCGATTACTGGAACCGGGAAGCACCGCCCGCGCCACCTGGAAATGCCAACCGCACGAATTTCCATGTCACGTCGTCCGAGGAGGATTAACCGCCAGCAGCCCCAGGCAACGACACGGTGAATCGAAGGCTGGACCAGCTCCGCCGCTGGTCCGGCCTCTGTGGCTCAAAGAGCGTAGGAGGACAGCCATGTTGCTGGGCACTTTGATTTCTGGAAGGAATGGGCGTACGCGCCTCGGCCGCTTGGGGCCGAGGGTGAGACTCGGCGTCACGTTACTGGCCTTGGTCATGATTGCTTTGTCGTCCGGTCCAGCAAACGCCAGCGCCGGGAGCGATAACCGTCTTCAAGTCTCGGGCGCCGGGCGCACAATCATCGAAGGGGGTACGGGTGGCGCGTCAGCTGTCCCGGTGATGACCGTGCTGGCTTTTCACGCGAGTTCGCAGGGTGGCGCCTTTGAGTGTCTTGCCCTCGCTCCGGCAGCGGCGACTGGCGACGGGAGCGGCCGCTTCGAAGTCAACGCGATGTATGTGACTGGAACGATAAGCTCGGTAGCACTCAACGGCCACACGGCGGTTTTGCATGGAACCGCAAATGTCACCGGGCTAGGCGCGGGTCACAACCTGCCGTTCACGGCTACCGTGCAGTCAGGGGGGCCGGGCAGCACAGTTACTCTGGAAATCTCTGGATTGACCTTCCACGAGATCCTCTTGGAGGGCCAGATCAATATCAAGCAGTCCTGACAATCCGGGCCAAGCTGCTGCGGAAAGCAATTTCGCGAGACGCTCCGCGAGCCCAATTACAAGACGACAATTCTTGACAAAGGTTGGCGCCGGCTCCGCGCTCTTGCTGGTTCCACAACTGGCGTGGTCTCATGGCTATCCGCTGGTCGCAAGACAAGCGTCGCGCGCGGAAGCCGGCGACAGCGTGGTCCTGCTCTGGAACGAAG
>Ga0209473_1000191_pt1 | contig 39963 bp, 36 predicted proteins | sample GraSoiAngelo_133_FD_185890 | JGI IMG/M metagenome (GOLD analysis project Ga0209473, IMG submission 185890) | Grasslands soil microbial communities from the Angelo Coastal Reserve, California, USA - 14_0929_05_20cm (SPAdes) (version 2) | ecosystem: Environmental > Terrestrial > Soil > Grasslands ...
CGCTTTGATTTTGCGCGTCAGGGTTAGCCCGTCCATTCCGGGCAACGCGATATCCATTAGGATTAAGTCGGGCAAATTGCGGTCAATCATGCTTTGGGCTTCTTCGGCGTTCACCGCTTCAACGACCGCGTAACCGGCATCTTCCAGCACGTCGAAAGCGAGCTTCAGATTCCTCGGGTTGTCATCAACTACGAGAATGCGTTTTTTTGGCGTAGACATGAACGGCTAGACCTTTGTTGCCAACGGCAACCCACTGACGGCAAAAACATCGAATTTACTCGGCTTTGTTAACAATCCTGAAATGTCCATGTTTTCGATCCAATCCAAACACAAGCCAAGTCTTACGAAGAAGATACGGAGCGCTTCAATGCAGTCGATTGTATGGTGTCCCACTTGCTTCAAGATGGACCCTTCTGCTGGAAGACCCGCGGGGGTCACTGCGTTTGCTCCTCACAACTGAGGCAGTAGCATCGAATGTTCCATTTGCTACAAAATACCCGCCTCGCGTTGTTGTATCTTGCCTTGCCAGCGAGGCATACTACTGCAATTAGCTTTTTCTCGAGCTCCGCAAACTAATCGCGGTGAAATGCCCGATTCGCAACCACCCAATTCCCTCTACCTGAATTAGTTAGCTAATTCCGTCATTGATGGTAACGTAGCGGTAAATAGACTTCCCTTCCCCGGCTCGGCCTCGACCCTGATATGGCCACCCTGCAACTCGACGATCTTCTTCGTTAGTGCCAAGCCAAGCCCGGTGCCTTCGAAATGGCGCGCTGTTCCCGAATCAAGTTGTTCGAACTCAGTAAAAAGCCGGCCCAGATCTTCCGACCTAATCCCAATGCCGGTATCGCGCACTTGCACCTCGAAATGCCGCTCGTCCAGCCGTTTCGCGCATACTTCCACGTTCCCACCTTGATCGGTGAACTTTACCGCGTTCGACAGGAGATTATAGAGAACCTGCTTAAATTTTTGCTGATCAAGTGTGGCCATTTGCAGTCCCGCATCAACGGTCACGGTAAGACCGACCTGCTTGAGATCGGCCATAGTTTTTACGACCGCAGTCGCTTCTTCCAATGCCTCGCGAATCAGGAATTGTTCCGGATGTAATTCCATCTTTCCAGCCTCCACCTTGGCCAGATCGAGCACGTCATTGATCAGCGTTAGTAGATGACGCGCACTGCTCAGAACATCGTTTAAGTATTCCTCTTGCTTCGGTTGAAGCGGGCCGGGCTTCTCACCGATCAGGAACTCAGTGAACCCGATGATGCCATTGAGCGGCGTCCGCAGCTCATGCGACATGTTGGCAAGAAAACGGTCCTTGGCCAACAGCGCTCTTTCCAACTCCACATTTTTTTCCTGCAACGCTTGCTCGACCCGTTTCCGCTCGGTCACGTCCCGAATCGCGCTCGAGAAGAAAAGCCCCTCTTCTGTTTCGAGCCGACTGAGACTGATCTCGATCGGAAATTCGCTTCCATCTTTGCGCAATCCGTAAAGCTCCAAATCCACACCCGTGGCGCGAGGCTTCGGCGTCGTAAAAAACCCCGTACGATGCCCCTTGCGAAATCTTTCCGGCACCAGCATTTCGACCTTTTGGTCGAGCAACTCTTCGCGTTTCCACCCGAAGAGTGTGACCGCCAGCGAGTTAACCAGGACGATTTTTCCTTCGCCATTTACGAACACCATCGCGTCCGGCGCCGATTCCAAAAGACCGCGGAATTTTTCTTCGGCTTTCTTCCGACCCGTGATGTCGCGCACGGCACTCATCACCATGGTCCCTTCATCGGTATCGCCGTTCATGACAAACGCAATCTCCTGCCCTTCGGAACGCAAACGGAAATCAGCTGGCACATTTCAGTTTCGCCCGTTCAGCTTCAAGGCACTCGGGGCAAATACCATGGCTGAATTCCGATCCGGTCTGTTGCTTGATGTAGGTTTCGAAACGCTGCCAATAGTCTTTGGCAGTGTGTATTTTGTGACAGTAGGCACAGATTGGAATCAATTGCTTGAGCTGGTGAACTTCTCTCGTAAACCAAAGAATTCGATCCGCGACGCGCAGTCGCATCCCAATCGCGATGGTATCAAGCGGCTTCGCCAGGAAATCGTCAATGCCGGCTTCAGTGGCGAGGTCGTAGTTTTCCGGGCCAGTCTTCAAGGCGGTGAGAAGGATGAAATAGGTATACGGTGTGTTCGGGCGCGCCCGTACTCGGCGACAAAACTCTAGGCCGTCCATTCCTGGCATCATCCAATCGCTTACGACAACGCGCACGGGAGTGCGATCGAACGTTTTCCACGCTTCGGTTCCGGTGCGCGTGCCCACCACTTCGTGCCCCATCCGCTCGAGGGTCGATTGCAGAAGTTGTGAGGCCACAGCGTCGTCTTCGGCGATCAGGATTTTCATCTCGCTGGCGATCCGTGGTGCAGCTCCAGTGCGCCATGACCCGCGGCTAGCTGCGATTTGTGACCACCTGCTTCGGCCGGAAGGCTAATTTGCATACTGGCCGTTGGAAGTGGCTGAGGACTTTCCTTAAACAACCAGGTGAGCGCTTTCACCGCCAGCTCAACCAGCAGGAACGGTTTTGCGATGAAATCATTTCCTCCGCTTAAAGTCGATTGCGCGCGACTTCCGAAATCGGAATGCGAAGTGACAAAAACGATTGGAGTGGCGCAATTCGACTCCATCCCACGGATCTTAACGCACAGTTCGAGGCCGGTTTGCCCCGGCATCTCGATATCGAGAAAAATGAGGTCGAAAGGTTCCTGCTCCAAGAGGCGTTGCGCGGCCAACGGATCATCCAAGCTTTTGGCATGAAGGCCAGCTTTTCCCAGCGCGGAGCAGACGATTTCGCGCGAAATAACTTCGTCGTCCATCACTAAAATCTTCGGCGACGCTGCGACTTGGTCTTGAGAATTCGCGACGCGATCAACTAACAAAGCCATTGTCTCAATGGAGTGCGCGATCGTTCGTACAACCGACGGCGTGACCTTTACCGGCTCGGTGTACAATTCGATGAGCAACCCTTCCAAAGCTGTGCTCATCTGCGCGATCTGCTGGAAAGCAAGAGCGCTAGCGCCACCCGCCAGCAAACGAAGCTGACGGTGCATCTGGAGAAGCGCAACCCGACGCAAATCTTCCCGTTCCGTCCTGGTGAAATTCTGATAACTGGCGCGTAACTTCGCGAGTATCTCAGGCCTGTTAATCGAAAGCTTCGACGCTGCCTTTTCCTGATTCGCCTCCAGCCCTTCAATCGCGCCGCTAACGCCGACCCTGAAAGTCGCGTTCCCTCCGAGCTCACCCACAAGTTCAATTATTTGTTCCGGTGTGTTGTCGACTTTTGCGACGAATTTCGTTGCCCCCGCTTCCACAGCGGCACGCGTCAAGTTGATGAGATAAGGATTTGAAAAGGCGATGATTGGTAAGGACTGCGTGGCGGAGTCCGAACGGATATTCTTAATCAGCTCGACCACGTTTATTCCGGGCAGGCATAGGTCGAGCATCACAAGGCCGACAACTCCTTTCTTGAGGGCCTGCAATGTACTGTCAAAGTCGCGCGTGACCTCAACCTTGAATCCCTGCCCCTCGAGTTTTTCCCGGTAGATCTGAGTGGCGAGCTGATCATCATCCACGATCAAGATCGATTTCTTTTTAGCCGGGGTGAAAATTTTCTTCATCAGTTATGAATTGGAGGTTGGCAGTGTTTGTACAAGTTGGGTGAAGGCGCTCTGGACGCGCGGAAATTTCTGGCGAACATCGGCAAGCAACGCGTGTGCCCCGGAGAGGTCACCTTCGTGGGCGAGTCGTTCTAATTCGCGCAAAGGTCGGGTGAACCCTTCCACTCCACGACATACGCTACAGCCAACTAATTCGTGAGCGATGCGCGCGACTTCGCCGCTTGAATTGGTCTGAACCGCTTGACCGATACGCTCAGCTTCCCCGCGCTTCTGCTCAGTGATGTCCAATGTTGTGTTGCGTGCTTGATCGATTGCGGTCATAAGGGTTGTTGCGTTTCCTGCAAAAGCCGACTGGGAAAGCTACAAATCACGATCTGTTAACCTCATAATTGATTCTCGCTTTAGGCGAGCATTTAAGGGGCCACCGGAACAACTAGCCGCGGCACTGACATGCCTGCCATATCAAGAGGGCGGCCTGCCGCCGACCTGATAACTATAATTGGTCGTAAATCTTGGGAAGAGCAGATCCCTAGGTTCGACCGAGGGTGAAAGCTCACCCAAACTTAAAAGCCAAATTACAGCGTCATCAGGAAGCGCAAAAGCCGTACGCGATACTTCCTCGGGGACACTTAGTTACGCGGGAGCCCGTCTCCTCCCAAGGAGGTTTTCGACAGCGGTGAGCCAGGCGAAAGTTACCAGAACGGTACGCTTTGTGCGCATCGGAGCCGGTTTCCAAGAGCCCAAAATGGATATTCTCGTCGCCGATGACGACCCTAGTGGCAGATTTCTACTTAACTCTACCCTGGTCGAGTTGGGACACAGCGTCACCGAAGCCGCGAATGGGTGTGATGCTTGGGAAGCATGGAAACGCGGGCGCCAGCAGCTGGTTATCTCCGATTGGACGATGCCGGGTATCGATGGGTTAGAGCTTTGCCGACGAATTCGCGCCGAGGAAGCATCGGACTTCGCTTATATCATCCTGATTACGGCGCGCGCGGGAAAAGCCAACTACCTGGACGCAATGGATTCCGGCGTTGACGATTTCCTCGAAAAACCATTCGACCGAGACCGCTTCATCGCGCGCGTGCGTGTGGCAATGCGCATTCTTGATCTGCATCAAAGCCTGCGCCTCGCCAATACCGACCTCGAGCGTCGGGTTGAAGAGCGAACTGCTGAACTGGAAAAAGCGCTTCAGGCGAAAAGTGAATTTCTTTCCCGCGCCAGTCACGAGCTACGCACCCCAATGAATCACATCCTGGGGTTTGCCCAGCTGCTCTCGTTGAGAAAGGGGCTAACAGAGAAACAAGAAGCCAGTGTCCGACAAATTCTGGAAAGTGGCCGGAGGCTCTTGACGCTGATCGATCATATCCTCGGGATTTCGAAGTCCCGTGCAAATGAGCTAAGTTTTGAGGCGAGTGGCGCCCCAAGAGCGGGCAACACCCAAATCTTTTAAGGCCCCCACTAGCTGGTCGTGGCTGGAGCGGGATGACCAGGTTCAGGCTTGTGCGTGAACTCGTGTTCGTGAAAGTGAGCGCTGCGTAGGAATGGAACGCGATCAAGGACATGCTCCTGAAACCACTCGAGCCAGAGATAGATTACTGGTGTGATGAAGAGCGTAACCATTTGTGAGAGGATAAGACCGCCCACGATAACAAGGCCGAGAGGACGGCGTGAAGAAGCGTCGCTGCCGAAACCAACGGCGAGGGGAAGGGCGCCCATGAAAGCGGAAAGGGTCGTCATCATGATCGGGCGAAACCGCTCGATGCTGGCCTCGTGAATGGCAGAGCGCAGGTCCCAGCCTTCGTCGATTCGTTGCAGGGCAAAGTCCACCACCATAATGCCGTTCTTTTTCACGATACCGAGGAGGAGGAACAAGCCGATGACGCTGTACAGCGATAAAGTCGATCCGAAAAGCCAGAGCGTGAACAGACCACCCACTACCGCCGGTACAATGGCGGGGAAAAGCACCGTAATCGGATGGACATAACTTTCGTAAAGGATCCCGAGGATTACATACATGACGAAGATGGCGGAGATGAGAAGCAGCGGCAGGGCTTTGAATAACTGACGGAACACGAGCGCTTCGCCCTGAAAGGTAGCCTGAACACTGGGATACTGCTGATGGATCTGCGCGAATGCGTTCTCGATGTACTTGGTGGCATCTCCAATCGCGACATTGGGCAACAGATTAAAATTGATGGTGACGCTGGTAAACTGGTTGAAATGGTTAACGGCTTGTGGGCCGACGATGAGCTTGGTTGAAGTCACGGCCCGCAGGGGGACAAGATTGGAAGCCGTCCCGGTAGTGACACTCGAAGCTGAGCTCGACTGGGTTCCAGCGCTTGGAGTAGTTCCCGAAGGAGTGGTCGTGCCAGCCTGACTATTTGCTAGGTTAGTTCCCCGTACATAAAGGTTATCCAAATCACCCGGATTAGCTCGCTCGGTGTCTTTTACTTCAAGTATGACCTGGTATTGATCTTCCGGTTGCTTGATCAGGTAAACATAGTTCTGGGAGTAGGCCGTTCGCAGCAAACTCTGGACAGCGGAGGTAGAAACGCCGTAAGTGGCGGCCCGTTCACGATCGATATCCACCGTCATGTTCGGGGTGCTGTTGTAGAAGTCGGAGCGGACAGTGGCGAACCCCTTAAACTCGCGTAGTTTTGTCATTAGCTGATCGCTTGCGCTATAAACATCGTCGGGCACGATGCCGCTGACGGTGTAGGCATATTGTCCCTGAGTCTGATTGGTCACACCGACGTTGATTTGCAAGACTGGGTTCGGCTGCATCACCGCGGTCACGCCCGGGATAGTGCCGATCGATTTTTGCAATTGCAGAATGCATTGATCGATCGGTGGTCGCTCATTTTTCGGTTTGAGGAACAGAAACATTAGCGCTTGGGAGCCGGCGGTGCGGCTGGAGAAACCAGCAAGGGTGAAGAATTGGGCGACGTTCGGATCGTCTTTCAGTTTTTGATTAACCTGCTGCTGGTAGGCACGCATTTGCGCCGGTGACGAGCCTTCCTGGGCAATGAAAACGCCGCGGACGAATCCGCTGTCTCCCGGCGGGAGCAAGGTAAAGGGAAGATGGGTGAAGAAAAACCAAAGTCCGAGGACGCAGACGAGAACGATCGGGATGGTGAGCCAGGCGCGATCGAGAAACTTGTCCAAGGCTCGGCCGTAGGCTGCGATCACGCGTTTGATGAAATCGCCGGTCCATTTTTCCATTCGCGCGCGTTTGTGTCCGGCTTTGCGTTCGCCCAGAATCCGTGCGCACATCAGCGGCGTTAGGGTGAGGGAGACCAGGCCCGAGGCAAGAATGGCGACGATGATGGTGACGGAAAATTCCCGGAAGATGCGGCCGAGCAAACCGGGCAGAAAAACTAACGGGATGAAGACGGCAGCGAGCGACAACGTCATCGACAAAATGGTGAAGGAAATTTCACCGGCGCTGTTGTAAGTCGCCTTTAGAATCGATTCACCATGCTCGGCGCGACGGACAACGTTTTCCAGAAAAACAATGGCGTCGTCGACCAGAAATCCAATGGCGAGCGTCAACGCCATCAAAGTCAGATTGTTGATCGAATAATCGAGCATGAACATCACCGCCACGGTGATGAACAACGAAAGCGGGAGCGCGACCGCGGGAATTAAAGTGTCGGTGGCACGGCCCAGAAAGACGTAAATAACGAGCACGACGAGGACGAAGGCGATGACGAGGGTCCATTGCACATCCGCGACCGAGCTAACGATACTTTGGGAGCGATCGAATACCGGAACGAGGGTGATCGAGCCGGGCAAACTTGCACGCAACTCCGGAAATAATGCCTTGACCGATTTTGCGACTTCCACGGCGTTGGCACCTGCCTGCCGCGAAACCGCCAGCACCACCACCGAGCCAGGCGGATTGAATCCGCGGATCCAAAACGTCCGCGACATCCGCTCATCCTGAACACCTTCATAAACTTCGGCAACGTCGTGCAGAAAAACCGGCGAACCGTCCTTGTTCCGGGCCACAATCAAATTGCGATAACCTTCCGCCTGATCGATCTGCCCATTCGGAAGAAGAACAAAGGTGCGATGCGCCCCATCGAATTGGCCGGCGCCGGAATAAACCGTGCCCGACTTAATGGCGGTGGCCAAATCGTCCATCGTCAATCCGCGTGAGGCGAGAGCAGCGGGATCGGCCTTGATCCGGACGGCCGCCTGAACACCGTAAACGTTGACTTGGGAAACACCCGGCAGAATGGCGATTCGCTGCTGCACCGCGGTGGAGGCGTACTTATATAAATCGCCGTCCGTCATCGTGTCGGACAACAATCCGATTAGATAAATGGCCTGATCGTTCGGGTTGGTTTTGGTAAACGTTGGCGGGCTGGGCAAATCGATCGGCAATTTGCCGGTGGCGCGCTGGATCGCAGCCTGCACGTCGGTCGCTGCGTCGACAATACTTTTGCTGAGAGTGAACTGGAGGGTGAAACTGGTGTTTCCCTGCGTGCTTGCGCTGGTGACGATGTCCAGACCGGGAATTTGGAGGAATTGTTTTTCCAGCGGGGTGGCGATGTTGTTCGCCATCGTGGTCGGGTTCGCACCAGGATAGGAACAAGTGACGTTGATGACGGGATAATCGACGGCCGGCAAATCATTGACCGCGAGTTTTCCGTAAGTGGCCAGACCGGCCACGATGGCAGAGAGCGTGAGCAACACCGTCATTACTGGCCGGCGAATGAACGGACCGGAGAGACCGGAACCGCTGACCTGGACTAATTTCGCCTCGGCCGCTGCGCCAGATCGAGGGGCGGGACGCGGTTCATCGGAGCCGCGGTCGTGCTGGCCATCGGGCGCGCTGTCGCTATCGAGATCGTCCGCCATTTATTTTGCCGTTGCGCTTTGAGCTTGAGCTCCCGAATTCTGCTCTATTGGTTGCGGCACGACTTTCGCTCCTGGCGCCAGCGCAAGTTGTCCGGTGACGACCACTGTTTCGCCAGGGCGAACACCGTCTTCGATTACCATCATTTCGCCGTCCTGACGCTGCCCTGGTTTGACCGGTCGCTGATCCACCGTGTTATCGGGCTTGACTACGAAGATGAATGGACCGCGCTGGCTTAATTGCACAGCCTGCGCCGGTACAAGCTTGGCATCCTTGAGTTGATCGAGGATAAATCGAATGCGAACGAATTCTCCGGGCCAAAGCGAGCGATCGGGATTTGGCGTGATGCCGCGCGCTTTCACCGTGCCCGAGCCAGTTTGAACAACGTTGTCGATGAAATACAAATCGCCCAGACGCGGTGGCTGATCATCATTCGCGGAATCGGTTTGCACTTTCATGTTGGGATTCCCCAGATAGCGCCGAACCAGCGAGACATCATTTTCCGCGACGGTGAAGTCGGTGTAGATCTGATCAAATCGATCGATCGAGAGGAGAATGGTGCCGCCGGCATTTCCGCCCGTCACCACATTGCCAACATCGACTGTGCGCAAACCGGCCCGGCCGTCGATCGGTGAGCGAATAGTGCAGTAGTCCAGGTTCACCTGCGCGGCAGCCACGGCCGCTTCCGCGCTTTTTATTTTTCCGAGATCGTTATTGACCGTTCCCTGCGCGGTATCCAGATCCTGTGGCGAGTTAACATTGCGGGAGCGAAGTTCCTGCTGGCGTTTTAATGTGATCTGATCGAGCACAAGCTGCGATTGGGCCTGCGCCAATTGGCCTTTGGCTTGATCGAGCGCCGCCTGATAAGGGCGAGGGTCGATCGTGAACAGGAGATCACCTTTTTTCACCTCGCCGCCGTCTTGAAATTCTCGCGCGGTAATTTGCCCGCTGACCTGCGCCTGCGCCTTCACGCTTTCGACCGAAGTGCAGGTGCCGATTTCATCTAAATAGAGCGGCACATCTCGCGTGATCACTTTGGCGACCACGACCGTGCGCGGTGGCGGCGATGGCGCCGGTTTTTTTCGGCCAGCCCAGAACCGCACGAAAAAGATAATCAGAAGCAAGGCAATTACTCCGGTCGCGAGGTAAAGGCGGCGACGTCCGAAGCGGTGTTCCAGGTGGGCGACTCGTTGGCGCATTGCCGTATTAACCTCCGTTAAGGGCGTCATCTCCCTGCTCCCTTTCCGCTTGCGTTTCCACCATTCACCCGCGCGCGTTCGGCGCGAGCGCGCACTTCATCCAGCACTCGCATACAAGTTTGCAGTTCGCGTGGTGAAATCTCCCGGATCAACTCGTGACGCAGCTTTAGCGCGGTCGCATTAATTCGATTGATCACGCGTTGCGTCCGAGGCTGCAAATGCACGGTTTTGCACCGGCGATCGCGTGCGGAATTCTTGCGCACGACCCACCCTTCTTTTTCCAGGCGGTGAAGTAAGCTCACCAGTGTTGGCTCTTCAATGCCGGTGCGTTCCGCGATCTGCGACTGCGTGAGCGGTTCGGGCGCACGAGAAAGATGGAGTAAAGTGCGCCACTTTGCCTGGCTCAAGCCCATCGGCTTGAGCCGCTGATCGAGCTTCATCCGCCAGGCTCTGGCGGTACCGCCGAGAAGTGGCCCAAAGGTCTCGGGATCGAATTTTCTCATGCGATGCGGAAGATCGTTAGCAGGCTAACGATTTCACCTTTAACCAAGGCCTTTGCCGGGGCTTGTCAACCCAGGATCAGCGCGGGGCGGGAACGGAAAAAAGAACCGCCTCCTGCTCGCGATAATCGACGATGCGCAAGACCAGCTGTGCCCGGCTCGGCGACCACCGCCTGGTCGTCTGTGCTTCCGTTGAATTCTCACCCTGCACCAGGAAGAATTTCGTATCGGCCGGCAGTTGCTCGATCGTGCTGACATAGCGAATAGGCGCGTGGACATAGAACAAGTACGGCTGGTACTTGGGATTGACGGCGTAGAGCGGAACGGTCGGCGGAATGATGGCGTCGATTTGCCGCGCGTGTTGGCGAACCTTTTCGTGTTTGCGAAAATGCGGGACGGCAATCAGGCCGTAAGCCAAAACCGCGATGCAACCGATTCCGACGATGATGACAGCGATTTTGTTACGCAAGCGTGGAGTAAACGTTTTACCAGAGAGCCAATGCGGCCAACGCAGGTTTTCCTGCGCCAACAATTCGCCCAACCACCATGCGGCCGGACCGAGCGCAGGCATGGCATAACGTGGCAAGGCGCCCGGAATCACGTTTACCAGGACAAAGGGAACAGCGATGCCGAGCAGAAGTGCAAAATGGGGGCGCCGCAATTCCGCTGGCTCATCGAATTGAAGGAGCGCGAGCGGCAACCAGGGCAGGAAATAAACGAGACCGCGTGGAATATTCATGATCCAGGAAGAAAATTGGAAGCCGCTGCCGGAAACGCGCCCGGTGTATTGGCGCGACCAAATATGTGCGACGCGGTCCCAATCCGAGAGCAAAAACGCCGGTAGCGCCCAGGCGGCGAACATTCCAAACATGACGACGAGCGCGATGAAATGGTCGCGAGTTGCGAGCAACGCGAGCTTGCGATCATTCCAGAGCAACGCGACCACGGGCCCGTAAAAAAAGAGTAGATGCGGAAGCGGACCTTTCGCCAGCATAGCCAGCCCCAGGAAAATTGCAGGCAGCAGCCACAGCCGCCATCCTGTTTCTTCCGCGCGATAAGCCGCAATCCAAAAAATAAACGCGAGCGCAGTTAACGAGACGTATATGGCTTCGATTTCGATCAAACGGCCTTTTTCAATATTCCCAGCGTTAACCAGCCAGATCATCGCCGCCAGCAGCGATGCCGTCGTTCCAAGGGCGCGCCGCCCGCGCGTAACGAAGGTGAGCGCGACCGCCAAAATCGCCAGGGCTGAGGGAAGACGCGCCGTCCACTCGCTACGAACGCCGGTCAGTTTGAAAGAAGCAGCCACGATCCAGTTGATCAGCGGCGGTTTGCGAAAATAGGGTTCACTCCCGACATACGGCACAAGGTAATTGCCGGTCTGCAACATGGTGACGGCCGGCAAAATTCGCCGGCCTTCTTCCCCCCGAATTTCAAGCGAGCCCAGACCGGGGAGGTAAATCGCCGCCCAAACCAACAACACGACGTGGGTCCGGCGGCGTTGCCACCATTTGGCGAGAAAAATCTTTCGCCAGGTTCGTCGTCCAGGTCGTTCCATTACCATGGCGGAAGGTTGATCGGCAAACGGTGAACGATCAAGGCGAAGCGGGCAATTCGTCATCCCGAGCGTAAGTCGAGGGATCCCGTTGCGAAAGCTTTAAGGTAACTTCCTCGGTATCCCTCGGCTTCCGCTCGCGATGACCGGCAAATGGGGCGGCAATGGAGGGTCGAGTTCTGCGCGACCGGCGTCGCAGAGCTCCGCCCTCCAAATCGTGCATCCCCTGCCGCGCTCCCAGCGGTCACCTTGACGGAAAGCCAGAGTAAATTAAATTAGCTGACTCTAGACCGTGCGGCGTTGGAGTGGGAGCTGGTGTCCCACTCTTTTTTGTCTGGCGGTCTCGAGCTGTTTTTATGAACGCTGAATTTATAGCAATGCTGGATTATCTCGAGCGTGAGCGCGGGATTAAGCGCGAGATCTTGCTCGAAGCAGTCTCGAATGCATTGCTCTCCGCTTCCAAGAAAAGCGTGAGCGCGTCGCGGGAACTGCGCATCGATATTAACCCGAAGACCGGTGAGATTCGCGCCCTCGCCAATTTGATCGTGGCGGACAAGGTGACGAATCCGCAGGACGAAATTTCGGAAACGGCGGCGCGCCGAATCAAGTCGGACGCAAAAGTCGGCGACATTGTGGAAGTAGAAGTGACGCCAAAAAATTTCGGGCGCATCGCCGCGCAAACGGCCAAGCAGGCGATGATGCAGCGCATTCGCCAGGTCGAGAAGGAAATGATTTATGAAGAGTTCAAGGACCGCGCGGGCGAAATCGTTAGCGGAACGGTGCGCCGTTTCGATCGCTCGGATGTAATTCTCGATCTCGGAAAATTCGAAGCGATCATGCCGCAACGCGAGCGCGTGGTGGTGGAAGATTACAATGTCGGTGACAGATTGCGCGCTTATGTGGTGGCGGTGGACAATGGAATTCGTGGGCCGGAAATCATTGTCTCTCGGAGTCATCCAAATTTTGTGCGGCGTCTGTTCGAACTGGAGGTGAGCGAAATTGCCGATGGCACGGTCGAAATCCGCGGGATCGCGCGGGAAGCGGGTTATCGGACAAAGATCGCGGTCTGGAGCGCAAACGCAAAAGTCGACCCAGTGGGAGCGTGCGTGGGGATGCGCGGGTCGCGGGTAAAAAATATCGTGCGCGAGCTCAACAACGAAAAGGTGGACATCATTCGCTGGAGCTCGGACCCGAAGGAATTTGTGCTCGAGGCCTTGAAGCCGGCGAAGGTGAAAAATCTGACCTTCGATACGGAGAAGAAGAGTGTGACGATTGAGGTGGATGAAGATCAGCTTTCCCTCGCGATTGGAAAGAAAGGTCAGAACGCGCGACTGACTTCGCGATTGACCGGCTGGGAAATAAACATTCAAAAGGACACTTCAGCGACGACGGCGGTCGAGCAAAAGGTGGCGCAAGCGGCACAGGCCTTGTCGGCCGCATTGCCGATCAGCGACGAGCAGGCGACGACGTTAGTGAAGTCGGGATTCACCAATCTCGAAGGATTGCGTGACGCCGATGTGCAGGATTTGGTAGATGTTTTGGGAATCGACGAAGCGAAAGCTCGCGAAATCCACGAAGCGGTGAAGGAACCGGAACCCGCTCAGTAGTTATGGCTCTCCGCTGAGGAGCTCAGGGCCATGAGCAGAAATTTTGAGGAACAAGATGGCAACGAAAAGCACGACGAAATCGCCGGCGCGCAAAGCAGCAACAACTGCGCGCAAACCGGCGAAGACTGTTCCTCAGAAAGAGACTCCGCCCAAAGTTAAAGAATCTAAAGCAAAGGCCGCGGAAAAACCGGCTCGCGCTGCAGCTTCGGCAAAAGAGAAAGTCGCGCCCGCTCGAATCACTGCGGCGGCGCCGGAGAAAACTGAAGAGAAGGCTAAGTCCGCGAGCAAGATGGAATCGGTTTCGTTAATCGATAAACCGAAAGCGAAATCTGCAGACGGCGTCTCAAAAGTCAGGACAACGTTTTTGCCGCCGATTTCGAAACTAGTTGCGAAACCAGGACTCACCGCCGCGCCGCCACCGCCTGTCATCGAGCCAACGCCTCCGCCTGCCGCTCCGGTTGCCGAAGTTGCTGCGGTTTCATCAACCGATGGACAGGCCGGGGAAGTTGCTACTCCGGTCGAGGAAGAACCGAAAAACGTTATCACGATCAAGCCGCCAATCATTGTCAAAGAGCTGGCGACGCAGCTCGGAATGAAAAATTTTCAGCTGATCAAGGAGCTGATGGATGATTTCAACATTTTCGTAAACGCCAACCAGACGATCGAGCCCGATGTTGCGACTAAGATTGCGGAGCGGCACGGATTCGTTCTGGAAAAAGAGCGCCGTGAAAAAGGCGGCGGTGTTCACAAGGAAGAAAAGGTTATCGTTGCTCCGCCGCCTCCGGAGCCGGCGAAAGAGGAAGAACTCAAGCTCCGCGCGCCCATCATTACCTTCATGGGCCACGTCGATCACGGCAAAACGTCTTTGATGGATGCGATTCGGAAGACACGGGTAGTTGCTGGCGAAGCGGGCGGAATTACGCAACATATCGGCGCCTATCGCGTGGAATACAAAGGCGAGCCGATTACGTTTCTCGACACTCCAGGTCATGCCGCGTTCACCGCGATGCGTGCGCGGGGTGCATCGGTCACCGACATCGTGGTGCTGGTGGTAGCAGCCGATGACGGGCTGATGCCGCAGACGATTGAGGCAATCAATCACGCCAAAGCGGCCCCGCACGTCAAAATCCTGGTTGCGATTAATAAGATCGATCTGGCTTCGGCCAACATTGATCGGGTGAAGAAGCAACTCCAGGAACGCGAGCTGACGCCGGAAGATTGGGGTGGCGAAACTATTACCGTTCCGGTCTCGGCAACGCGCGGAACCAATATCGATCAACTTCTGGAGATGATGACGTTGCAGGCCGAAGTGATGGAACTGAAAGCATCGCCAACCGCAAAACCGCGCGGAACTGTGATTGAAGCACAAGTGGAAGCGGGCCGCGGACCGACCGCGACTGTCATTGTTCAAATGGGAACACTGCGCGTGGGCGACGCCTTCATTTGCGGCGATTACAGCGGCAAAGTGAAATCGTTGATCGATGATCGCGGTCAACCAGTGAAAAGTGCCGGTCCCTCGACGCCGGTGAAAGTTCTTGGATTCACCGGATTGCCCAATGCGGGTGACGAACTGCTGGTGATGGATTCGGAGCGCGAAGCCAAACAGTTGAGCGAAGAACGGCAGGAATCGAAGCGCGCCGGTAAATTGGCGACACCGCAGCGCGCCACTCTCGAAACATTATTGGAAGCGGCTGACGGCAAAAAAGTTTTGCGCATCGTTTTGAAAACCGACGTGCAAGGTTCGTTGGAAGCTCTAACCAGCGCGCTCAATCAAATCGAGAGCAAGAAAGTCGACCTCGAAATTATCCACGCCGGGGTCGGGCCAATTTCGGAAAACGATATTCTGCTCGCGAGCGCGTCGAATGCCGTCGTCGTCGGCTTCAATGTCAAAGTGGAAAACATGGCCGTAACCGCGGCAAAACACGAAGGCGTTCAGGTCAAACTTTACTCGATCATTTACGAGCTACTCGATCAAATCAAAGAGGCGATGGCGGGCTTGCTCGAACCGGAACATCGCGAATCGGTCATTGGCCACGCCGAAGTGAAGCAAATTTTCCAGCTGAGCAGAGGGATCGTGGCCGGATGTCTCGTCACCGACGGGCGCATCGCGCGAACGGCACGAGCGCGTGTCCTCCGACGTCGTCAGCCGGTGTACGATGGCGGGCTTGCGACTTTGCGCCGGTTCCAGGACGACGTGAAAGAGGTGCGTTCAGGCCTCGAATGCGGAATTAAGCTGGGAGATTTTAGCGAATACCAGGTAGGCGACATCATCGAGTGCTACGTGCTCGAGCAGATCGCGCAGAAACTGTAGTCATCCCGAGCGGAGTCGAGGGATCCCGTGGAAGTTAGCTTAAAGATATCGCAACGGAATCCCTCCACTTCGGTCGGGATGACAAACTTTTTATGAAACATCGATTATTGCGCATAAATGAAATGCTCAAACGCGAGCTCAGTGGAATTATCACGCGCGAAATGAAATTCGAGAACGGCCTGGTGACCATCAATCAAGTGGACGTGACCTCCGATCTGAAAAACGCACACGTTTTCGTCAGCGTCCTTGGCGCGGCGGGCGCGAGCGTGATCAATCAGCTCGAGGCGCATCGCGCTGCCCTGCAATCCGCCGTAGCGAAACATGTGGTTTTGAAATACACCCCCCATCTCGTTTTCCATCTCGATGATTCGATCGAGCGCGGCACGCGCGTCATCGAAATCATGCAAGAGATCGATTCGGCCCGCGAAAGCAAAGCGTGAACGAGCGCGACGCCAGGTTTGCTGAAATTGGTCGTGCCTTGCGCGAGCACAATAAATTCGCGGTCCTGAGTCACGTTCGCCCGGATGGAGACGCACTCGGGAGCACGCTGGCCCTGGCATTGTCATTGAAAGAACTCGGCAAGGAAGTCCGGGCCTGGAATGAAGAGGGAATGTTGGAGAAATATAATTTTCTGGCGCAGGCCGAGCTCTTAACCGAGCCCCCGAATACGCCGGAAGATTTTGATGTCGCGATTGCGCTCGATACCGCGGTGCAGAATCGGCTCGGCACCACCACCACCGCCGTCCGCAGTGCCAAACTCTGGATCAATATCGATCATCACCCGAGTAATCCGCGCTACGGCGACCTTGTTTACATCGATCCGACCGCACCCGCGACCGGCCAAATTCTTTTTGAGTTGCTAACCAACCAGAAATTCCCAATTACGCCGGCAATCGCGGAAAATCTTTATGCGGCAATCTCGACCGACACCGGTTCATTTCAGTATCCGAATACAACCGTGCGCACCTTCGAGATCGCGGCGGAGCTGGTTCGTTGTGGCGTAGAGGTGGGTCGAATTAGCCAACTGCTGTACGAGAATTTCCCGCGCCGGCGCATCGAGCTGCTGCGCGATCTGCTGGCGACGATGCGGTTCGGGTGCGATGGAAAACTAGCGTATTTCAGCTTGAGCCAGGCGTCCGCGCTCGCGCTCGGCGTTATTCCGGAAGATAACGAAGGCCTGATCGATCATTTGCGCGCCATTCAGGGTGTGGTCGTTGCAATTTTCTTCGAAGAACTGACCGATGGAAAAGTACGCGTCAGTATGCGCTCGAAAAATGAAGCGGTCGATGTCTGCGCCATTTGCACGCAGTTTGGCGGTGGCGGCCATGTCCTCGCGGCCGGAGCGCGCGTTCGCGGGACGCTGCCGGAAGTAGAGAAGAAAATTGTAGAACAGGCTTGTGCAGCAATCGAGCGCAACACCTGACGGCGTTCTGCTGGTGGACAAGGCCGCAGGGATGACGTCGCACGATGTCGTCGCGCTGGTGCGGCGGCGTTTGCAAATCCGAAAAGTCGGTCACTGCGGCACGCTCGATCCGATCGCAACCGGTCTCCTGCTGCTCACCCTCGGACGCGGTACAAAAATTCAGGATCTGCTCATGTCTGAGGACAAGGAATATTCTGGAACGATGATGCTCGGGATCACAACGAGCACGCAGGATAAGGAGGGCGAAATCATCGAGCAGCGTGAAGTGCCGGCGTTCGACGAAAAAACCATTCGCGCCGTGTTTGAAAAATTCCGCGGCGATTTTTATCAAACCCCGCCGATGGTCTCCGCGATCAAACACGCTGGCGTTCCACTTTACAAACTCGCGCGTCAGGGAAAAACAATCGAGCGTGACCCGCGATTAGTTCACATTTACCGCTACTCAATCGATCGGATCGCTTCACCCAAAATCGATTTCACCGTTGTCTGCAGCAAAGGCTTTTATGTTCGCACTTACGCGCACGACATCGGGGTAGAACTCGGTTGCGGCGCACATCTCTATTCGCTACGACGAGTGAAATCGGGGCGGTTCGATGTCGCCAACGCAATTTCGGTGGAACAAATTAAAAATGGCGAACCGTCCGAAATTGCCGCGCGCGTACTATCCTTGCCGCAGGTTTCGCGAATGCGGGGAGCGTAGAAAAATGACGAAGCTCGAATGACGAATGAGGAATTAATGACGAAGCCCGAAGAGATGCGTGAAGATTCGTTTTGGTTGGATGGTGAAAGATCGCTCGTTCCTGAAGAATCAGACACCAAACCCGTTTACGATTTGGAGGTATTGGAGGTCGGAGCTTTGCGACGCCAGTTGCGCGAGTTGGGCTCGTAGGAGCTCGCCCCTCCAGTGCCGCAACCGTCGCAAAGGCGAGGAGTCTGAGCCGGAAAATGAAAAAATCCGAATGACGAAGGACGAAGGAATGACTAATGACGAAGGCCGAATCGGGCCGCGCTTTGGGCATTCGTGCTTCGTCATTAATTCGTCATTCGTCATTCGTGCTTCGTCATTCCTCTAATGGAAATCCTTCGTTCCACAACCGATCTCGCGAAGTTAGAGGGTCCGCTCTTTCTTGCCATTGGCGCGTTCGACGGGGTGCATCTCGGTCATCAAGCCGTCATCTCCACCTCGGCGCGGCATGCCCATTCCGAAGATGGAACTCCGGTCGTTGTTACGTTTGATCCGCATCCGGCCAAGGTTTTGCGCCCAGAAAATCCGCCGCATCTCATCACTTCCACGCCGCACAAGATCGCGTTGATTCGCACTCTCGGGGTCGGGCACCTCTTAATAATTCCCTTCGACAAAAATTTCGCACAAACCGAGGCGGAAGATTTCGTTGCGCAATTGACCGAGAGCGCCACGCCGCTGTGCGAAATCTGTGTCGGCCACGAATGGTCGTTCGGAAGAAATCGCGCTGGCAATCTCGCGCTTCTGCGCAAACTCGGTAGTCGGCATCACTTCAACGTGGTCGGAATCCCACCGGTCAAAGTGAACGGAGCGGTCGTAAGCAGCACAGCCATTCGCGCCCGAATTGAGCGCGGCGATTTCGCTGGCGCAGCGGTGATGCTTGGTCGCGACTACACGATTCTCGGCACGGTCAGGGAAGGTTCAAAGCTGGGGCGACAACTCGGTTTTCCGACGGCAAATTTGAGCGCGCACAGCGAACAATTTCCGCCCAACGGCGTCTATTTCGTCGAGGCTTGGCTCGAAGGCGTATTACATCACGGCGTCGTGAATGTTGGGTTCCGGCCGACTGTTTCGGGCGAAATAGCCGAGCGCGTGATCGAAGTTCATCTCCTCGATTTCCATCGTGACATTTATGGCGCCGATATCGAAATCAAATTCGTGCAATTTCTCCGGCCAGAGAAAAAATTTGAAAGTGTTGAGGCACTCGGAGAGCAAATCGCGGCTGACGTCAAGAAAGCACGCGAGCTTTGCGCCGCCTAACAACCGTCATCTCGAGCGTAAGTCAAGGGATCCCGCCGCGTAAGCTTAAAGATAACTTCCGCGGGATCGCTCCCGGCCTTATAAAGCTACGGCGCGGCAGGCGACGTCGCTCGGGGTGACTACAAAGTCGTGTCGCGTGTTCGGGCGAGCGCGGCCCAGAGCCCGGCAATCGTCATTCCGGTTCCGCAGGCGAAGATCAGAAGAAGCAATTGCAGTGGTCTTAAACCCGATACCCGCGCGAATGCATCGTGCACGAACATCCCCTGGCCCGACGCGAAATAGGCGATCACGACCGACAAAATCGTCGCCGCGAAAATAATAAAAGCGCGCTGCGTGCTCCAGGACGCGCGCCGATGCGGAAGTTGTTTCATTACTCGGGCGGTGAAGCCCGCGTCATCGATATAGGGCGTCTCGTCACGCAGTCGCGCATCGAGTAAATTATCGAGTGGATCGTTCATTTCAGGTCGCCCAGGCAGCTAGCATTTTCTTCAATTTCTCGCGTCCGCGCAAGACATTCGTCTTCACCGTCCCCAGCGGAATATCGAGAAGGCGGGCTGCTTCATCGTGAGACAAACCGTTCTGGCAACAGAGCGTCACGGCGGTGCGCTCGTGCAGCGGTAAATTAGCCAGCGCGTTCATGAGATCGTGACGTAAACCCGGATCCGTCGTTTGCGGATCAACCTCGGCCTGTAATTGGTTTTCATCGATCCCGACAAGTTCTTTGCGCTTGCGGGCGTTCTCCCGAAACACGTTATAAGCGATTCGGTAAAGCCAGGTGGAGAATTTCGCCTCGCCTCGGAAACTCCGGATGTTTCTGTAAGCACGAATGAACGTTTCCTGGGCGAGATCATCGGCCAGTTCCACATCGGCGCGCACCAGCTGGCGCAAAAGGCCGCGCACAGGCGATTGATGGCGGCGAACCAGCTCGCCGAAAGCGTGCTGGTCACCATCAACAATAACTCGCGCGAGCAGGTCGGCATCGGTCAGCTCCACATCACTGTTTCAACGCTTTCTCGTCGCGATAAGCAAGTCGCCACGCCAGCAGATAACCCAGACCGATCAAGCCGGGAATCAAACCAAGTGCCCAGACGCCATTGTCCCAACCGGCACTGATTCCAAAAAACATGACTACACCCACGCCGACCGAGACCAGCACGATGCCGCGGCGCAAATCGTACCACGGGCGCACGGTTACCGGCGCAGCGGCGGGCGACGAGAGCAATTCCGGCGGAACTGGCTGACCTTTCTCCACCATCATCCGCACGGTGCGATGCAAGGAACGCGTCTTGGCCCAGCCGCTAAACATGATGACGGCTACAATGGCCACTGGGAATCCAAACACGGCCAACAGACTAATAATGACGATCGGGAGAACAGTTTCCGGTATGTCGTTTCCGTGATGGCGATCGGAATCGTGCTCCTCGCCGTCACTCCCATCGACCGTGATCCCAAATCCTTTGTGTTTAAATTTGCGATCGACCCGTTCCTTGATCTTGTCTGCAAATTGATTGGGCGCGGAAGGCGTCGCCGAAATTGCGGGAGAAACGGAGACAGCGGAAGTAGCAGTTGCTGCGATCGCTGGCGACGGAGCCGGCGTTTCTGGCGTAGCGGCAGGTGTTTGTGCGTAGATGGCCAGCGCCAGGGCAAAAGTAGCGGCGCTGCCAAGAACAAATGCTTTCATAGTTTTCATTTGCATATGAGATGCAGGTTGAAGGGCAAATGGATTCAGGAATCGTTCACTTTATTGGGCGAAAGATGGCGTTTCGCGAAGACGCGGCCGGAACCCAGATTTAAGATACCTCTCGAATGCCACGGCTGTGTTCTCAGCGACAAATGCGAAGTACGCGACTATAAGCCACGGAGCGAATTTCGCGGTATGCGGAGATCGTCCGTCCTGGTGATCTAGCAATCGCTTCTTGAGATCGCGCGTCAGACCAATGTATCGCTGGTTCGGCGCGGATTTCGATTGCAAAATGTAGACGTAATACACAACAGCAAAATCTCGAACTGGCTTGCCAGCCGTAGCTTGGATGCGATCGGGCGACCCGCCTTCGCCACGGCTACAGCGCGCTCGCTCCAGCCTTCGATTTGCGCTTCGCACCAAGCGAAGGCTGGAGCGGGTGACGAGACTTGAACTCGCGACGTCCTCCTTGGCAAGGAGGTGCTCTACCACTGAGCTACACCCGCGCAAAGTGGGCTCAAATAATCGCTCGCGCCTTCGCCAGCGCAACATTTTTCGCGAGAGTGCCGCCCGGCGAAGCACCTGCAGAAAATAGGCGCTTGGCACAAACGCCTCTACCATGGTCATTCCAAGTGGTAGCCGAGGAATGCTGCGAAAGCTTAACGGTAGCGTACCGGGATCCCTCGACTCCGCTCGGGATGACGATGATTTCACCTTCTCTTGAAGAGTTCCGAAAGCTCGCGAGCCGCGGGAATCTGATTCCAGTCGTCGCAGAGATTGTCAGCGATGTCGAAACGCCCGTTGGCGCATTTCAAAAAATTGGACGGGATGGATTTTCGTTCCTTTTCGAGTCGGCTGAACGCAACGAAGAATCTGGACGCTTTTCTTTTATCGGCATTAACCCGTTATTAATCGTTAGCCAGCGCGAGCGTGATGTCGCTATTCGCGAAAAATCTGGCGCCGCCACCAATCGCAGCACCTTCGATCCACTCGGCGAACTGCAAAAGATCCTCAGCGAATTCCGCTTTGTTCCGCGCGACGATATTCCGCATTTCCAAGGCGGTGCAGTCGGCTTTGTCGGCTACGACGTGATCCGATTTTTCGAGCCGAAAACAACGATTCATTCACGCGACGACCTCGGGTTGCCGGAAATGATGTTCGTGATTGCGGGCGCGCTCGTTGTTTTCGATCACCGTTTCCGCAAAATGCGAGTAATCACCTTGGGTGACATGCGGGAGCAGAGCGTCGACGATGCTTATCACGACGGCCGCAAACAGATCGACGTCATTCTGGAAAAACTGGCAATGCCGTCACGATTGCGACCAATCAGTGCGCAGAGTGACTCCTGCAGCGGTGGTCTGCGACCGCCGTCCAGCGCTCATAGAGCGCCGCTACAAAGCAACACGAGCGATTTCGAGAAAATGGTTCTCCGCGCGAAAGAATACATCGCCGAGGGCGACATTTTCCAAGTCGTGCTGTCGCAACGATTCGAGTCGGAATTTTTAGCCGATCCGCTCGATCTTTATCGTTGTTTACGCTTTGGAAATCCCTCGCCCTACATGTTTTTGCTGAACTTCGGCGATGAGTTTTGCGCGCTCGGTAGTTCGCCGGAGTTGCACGTCCGGGTGCGCGGTCGTACCGCCGAACTTCGGCCGATTGCGGGGACCCGTCCACGCGGCACCGACAGCCTCTCCGACGAAGCAAACGCGCGCGATTTGCTCGCCGATCCGAAAGAGCGCGCTGAACACGTGATGCTGATCGATCTCGCACGGAACGATCTGGGCCGGATTGCGCAAATCGGCAGTGTTCGTGTGACGGAGCAAATGACAATCGAGCGTTACAGCCACGTCATGCACATCGTGTCGCATGTTGAGGCGCGGTTGCGCGATGGTTTGAACGCCTTCAGCGCCTTTCGCTCCACCTTTCCCGCCGGCACCGTTTCGGGTGCACCGAAAATTCGCGCGATGCAAATCATCGCCGAGCTCGAGAAAACACGGCGCGGATTTTATGCGGGGGCGGTCGGCTGGTTTGGTTTCGATGGGAATTGCGATAGTTGCATCGCGCTGCGTTCGGTGGTTTTGAAAAATGGGAAAGCGTTTGTGCAAGCCGGTGCCGGGATCGTGGCCGATTCCGAGCCGTGGCGCGAACGTGAAGAAACCGAGCGCAAGGCGATGGCGGTCCTAGCGGCGATCGCTCGCGCAAAGGAGGTGCCGCGTTGAAACTGCTCCTGATCGATAATTACGATTCGTTCACCTACAATCTCGCGCAGATTTTCGGTGAGCTTGGCGCCGAAGTTTTGGTGAGACGCAACGATGAGATCGGCCGAACTGACATTCGGGAATTTGTTCCGGAACGCATTTGCATCTCGCCCGGACCAGGCCGGCCGCGCGACGCTGGAATCAGTTGCGACGTCATTCGTGAATTCGGACCGCACATTCCGTTACTCGGCGTTTGCCTCGGTCACCAATGCATCGGCGAAGTTTTCGGCGGCGAAATTGTGCATGCCCCGAAGTTGATGCACGGGAAAACATCTGCGATTTCGCACCACGGCGCAGGCATTTTTGAAAGCGTGTCGCAACCGTTCGAAGCTACCCGTTATCATTCCCTCGTGGTAAAACGCGATAGTCTGCCTGATTCACTTGTTATCACCGCGAAATCCGACGACGGTGAGATTATGGGGTTGCAGCATCGCGAATTCCCCATTCATGGAGTGCAATTTCATCCGGAATCGATTTTGACCGGAGAAGGGAAAAAGCTGCTCGCCAATTTTCTTAATCTGTCATCCCGAGCGCAAGCGAGGGACCTCGCCGACACTCGTTGATCACACAAACGAGTTCGCGTGACCAACTGCATTTCGAGAGGTCCCTCGCCGTCTGCGCATCTTGGGATGACGCGCGTTGGGACTCGATACTCACTCGATGCGATCAGTTGATCACGTCGTGGATCGCCCGTACTTCGTTCGCCATTTGCTCGAACTCGTCGAGTGTGAGGGCCTGCGCCCCGTCGGAAAGCGCTTCTTCCGGCTTGCAATGCACTTCGATCATCAACCCATCTGCGCCGACCGCAACTCCGGCACGCGCCAGAGGCGTGACCATGTAGTTTTTGCCGGTGCCGTGCGAGGCATCAATGATTATGGGTAAATGGGAAATACGTCGTACTGCCGGCACGGCCGCGAGATCGAGCGTGTTGCGGGTGTGCTGGGCGAAGGTACGGACGCCGCGTTCGCACAAAACGACGTGGTAATTGCCTTCCGCCATAATGTATTCGGCCGCAAGCAACCATTCCTCCAGGGTCGCCGCCATCCCACGCTTGAGCAGCACCGGCAGCTTCGAACGCCCGACCCGCCTAAGCAGCGTGTAGTTTTGCATGTTGCGCGCGCCAATCTGAATCATGTCGGCATATTTTTCGACGAGATCGACTCCTGGTTCGTCCAGCGCCTCGCTAACGATTTTTAGACCAAATTTCTCGCGAACATCGACCAGTATCTTCAGGCCCTCCTCGCCCAAGCCCGCGAAGGCATAGGGTGAGGTGCGCGGTTTGAAAGCACCGCCACGGAAAAATTTCGCGCCAGAATTTTTCACGACCTCGGCAATGGCAAAGGCCTGCGAGTGAGATTCAATTGCGCATGGCCCAGCGATCATGGCGAGCGAGCCGTTGCCGATTTTCGCACCGCCGATATCGACAATGGTGCGGTCCTGTTTTAAATCGAGAGTGATCAGCTTGTAAGGTTTGCTAACGCGAATGGCCTCGGCCACGCCGGGCAGGTTTTCGAAATGCTGCAAACTGATCGCGCCCTTGTTGCCGGTGATGCCAATGGCGGTGCGGGTGGCACCGGGCATGGTATGCGCGCGCAAACCGAGCGACTCAATCACGCGGACAACGCCGGCGATCTCGGCCTCAGTGGCATTGGCATTCATGACGACGAGCATAAGCGAGCTTCCTTTTTCCTATGCAATGGCGCTCGCTGCAAGCCAGTCTCGCGCTGCCTCCACATCCGCGTCCGTCAATTCGTGACCGCTTTCCTGCATTCGCACCTCAACTTCGGCCTTTCGGTCGCGCAACAATTCGGCCAGCGCGTTGACCTGCTCTGGCCTCGCAATTGGATCGAAACGCCCGCCGCAGATCAATACGGTGCAATTTTCTAACGAGGTATCCGGCGGATGTGAAAGGGGCACCATCGGTCGAGACAAAATCGCGCCGCGAAATTTCAATAAGCCGAGCAGTATCATCGCCGAGGCAATGTTCGCCCCGTTGGAATATCCGATCGCGACCAGCGTCTTCTCGTCGAAAGCATGTTTCTTCGCCGCAGCGGAGACAAAATTCGCGAGTTCCTGCGCACGCGCGACGACATCTTTTTCATCGAAAATGCCCTCAGCCAGCCGCCGAAAAAATCGCGGGGCGCCATTTTCCAAAACTTTTCCTCGCGGACTGAGCAAGGACGCGTCGGGATCGATGGCGCGACCGAGCGGAAGCAAATCATTTTCGTTCCCGCCGGTGCCGTGCAACAACAGCAGGGTTCGATCGCCAGCCCCGGGAATAAAGCGATAAATGAAATCGTTCATCATGCGGCCGAGTGGCGGAGGTGAATTGTGGGAAGCACGCGCTCGATCTCGTCCCGCTTGGGCTCGTAAACTGACGGAAGTTTTAGGGTTTCGCCCAAGGCATCGGCCGGTTCATCGATAAGGAATCCGGGCCCGTCGGTGGCGATCTCAAACAAGATACCGTTTGGTTCGCGAAAATAAATTGAGTGAAAATATTGGCGGTCGATTACGGGCGTAACGTTGAGACCCCGCGCGACAAGCTGCTCACGCACTCTCAGCTGTTCATCATCATCGGCCGCGCGAAACGCAATGTGATGAACCGTGCCAACCGCGATCTGGCCGAAGCCAGCTTCCGATGACACCAGATCGATTTCCGAAGATGGATTTGAGCCACTGCCGCGGAAACGCCGTCGATTATTTTCTTCCGCGACAAACTCGAATCCGAGAATCTCGGTGAGCAAATTTTCAGTCTTCTCGGGCTTCCTGACTTCAAGCGTCGGCGCGGCGAACCCAAAGATTTTGTCATCCTGAGCGGAGTCGAAGGATCCCGTGGAAGGTGCCTTAAAGATTCCGCGGCGGGATCGCTCGACTTCGCTCGGGATGACAACGAGCTCGAGCTGCAACCCATCAGGATCGAGAAAGCGTAAGGCGTTACTTCCGAATCGTCCGGCGATTTCTTCGGCGATCACATGATTTGCACGCAATTGCTCTTTCCAAAACGCCATCGAATTGTGCGGAACGGCGAAGCTGACCGTGGTCACCTGCCCGCTCCCGCGGGTGCCTCGTCGCGCTCCGGGCCAGGGGAAAAAGGTAATGATGGTTCCAGGACGCCCGATGTTATCGCCAAAATAAAAATGGTAGCTCCCGGGATCGTCGAAATTCACTGTCCGCTTGACCAGACGCAGCCCGAGCGTCTCGCTGTAAAAGTCGAGATTGCGTTGCGGATCTCCCGCGATCGCGGTGATGTGATGGATGCCGGCGCTGCGCATGGGGAATTGGGAGGCGAAAGGGTAGCGTGGCCGGCAAATTTAGCGATGAATTTTTAAACTTGTCGCGGGCGCGAAAACGAGCTTTAAACTTTCTTTATGAAGATTGTTTCTCTCGCGCTGTTGGCAGCAGTCATGGCAACGTCTCTCGCACTGGGCGCGCCGAAAGAAGAGAAAACAAAGTTAACAAAATGGAAAATTACGGGTCAGCTCGAGGAAGCCTGTTCCTGTAACGCCGCCTGCCCGTGCTGGTTTGATTCCAAACCGACGCGGGCGACATGTGGCGGCAATCAAGTTCTTTTCATTCAAAAGGGCAATTACGGAAACGTGAAACTCGATGGACTCGCCGTTGCCAATTACGCACAGAGCCCGGAAAACCAGACGATGATGGATTCGTTCGGGAAATGGAATTTTTCCACGAATTACATCGACGAAAAAGCCAATCCCGAGCAACGCAAAGCGTTGGAAGCAATTGCGGCGATCGTCCTGCCTTCAAATAATGGGTCGAAAAATTTCAAGACCGTTTACGCTCCGATCACGCGTAAAATCGAAGGCAAAGATCACATCATTACCATCGGAAACGTCGCCACGTTTACTGGACATTTGGTCGAAGGTGGTCTCGGTGGTTCGTCAAGGATTACCAATCCTCCGGGGGCCGATCCCGTTCATCATCAGTATGCGCAGGGCAAGACGACAAAGATGACCTACAACGATTCTGATCAAAATTGGGATTGGACAGGTACGAATTACATGCTGGGAACTTTCACCGTCGACAGCGATCAGTACACGAAATATGCCGCCGGGTTAGCACAGAAAATGGCAAAGAAGGAAAAAGCGGAAAGCGCGGAGAAGAAATAATTTTTTGGTGTTGGGTTGATTAATGTTCGTTTGGCGAAAGCGAGTCAGTACAGTCTGGCTCGCAGCCAACGAGGCGGCGTTGCGTGAAGTTGCGGGCCGGCAGCTCGCTATCATTTCCAGACTAGATCGCACGACTGCGATCGCGGAAATTGCGGGTAGCAGCCGGCGCGACTTGGAAAAAATTCGTTCCCGCTTTGGCGGTGCGATCGAAAAGTTGTTGCGCGATTGGCTGACAAAGTTTTCGAAAGCGCATGCGATCAAACCGATCAGAATCGGAAAGCGGCTGATTATTTATAGGTCAGTTACGAGTAAGAATAGGAGTAGGAATAAGAATAAGAGTTTGCTGATTCCGGCGGGTACAGCTTTTGGGACTGGAGAGCATACAACTACGGCGATGTCGTTGCGCTTACTGGAGCGGTGCACTCGGAGCTGGGGAGCGCGAGGGCGCGAGCGCTCCCCAGACCAAAATTGGACCTTGCTTGATCTTGGGACGGGCTCGGGAATTCTTGCGTTGGCGGCGGTACGCTTCGGTGCAAGGCGCGTGATTGCGATCGATCACGATCCGGTGGCAATCGCGACCGCGAGAGCAAACGCGCGACGAAACAAGATCGATAACATCGTTTTTCGCGTCGCTAATCTGCGGCGGTGCAAATTTCCGCGAAAAATCGACATCGTCACCGCGAATCTCTTCAGCGAATTGCTAATTGAGATTCTGCCAAGGCTAAAACGCGCTCAGTGGTTGATTCTTTCGGGTATTTTGCGCGAACAGGAGGCTCGGTTGGTCCGCGCCTTGAAGAGAAATGAGATCGCAATTGTGGAAACGCGGCGACGGGGGAAATGGATCGCAATCGCTTGCCATCCCGAGTGACAGTGGCATCGGCATCTTGCCGATGAATCTTTCCGAACGTCGGGTGGAAGCCGATGCCACTGGATCCCGTTGCGAAAGCTTTAAGGTAACTTCAACGGGATCCCTCGAGTATTGCTCGGGATGACGGAGGGACGGGGAAAGAATTTGACGGCACACTGCCCAACCCGCATTTTCTTCGGCTCAGGCGACTTCGATTCCACCTGCAGGTAGGCGGTTTAATCAGGGCCGCCGGAGAAATTTATGCAGGAACTTTCCTACGCCATCGTGACGCCTTATTCGATGCGCAAATCGCGCACCGGCGGAATTGTGTCGCGACTGATTTCGCGCACCGGACTCGACGTTGTGGCGGGACGGATGTTCGCGCCTAGCGCCGAACTGGTGAAACGGTATGCGGAAACGATTGTAACAGAGACAGAATCCCGGCACCGCGCCACGCAGGAGCTGATTCGCGAATACGTGCGGCGGAATTTTACCGGTGAGATCAACGGTCAACGGCCGCGTGTCCTTTTTCTCGTTTTTCGCGGCGAGGACGCGGTAGCCAAGGTTCATCGTACTGTCGGTCACATCGTGAACGAGCGAACAAGCGGCGAAACAATCCGCGATACTTTTGGCGACTACATAGAGGATGAAACCGGCAAGGTCACCTATTTCGAGCCTGCGGTGCTAACTGCGATTCAGCCCGCTCAGGTGGAACGCGACTTAAAATTATGGGCCGAATTCTCGGACAGGGACGGGGGAATTTTAGAAAAAGTGATTGAACATCCGGCCGGCGCGAAAGTCGAAAAGACACTCGTTCTGATCAAACCAGATAACTTCAAATTTCCAAACTTGCGACCCGGAGGTGTGATTGAGGTTTTTTCGCGCACCGGGCTTTATATCATCGGATTCAAGGTTCATCGCATGAGCGTGGCGCAAGCGGAAGAATTTTACGGGCCTGTCTTGCCGGTATTGCAGGAAAAACTCGGAACCGAAAAAGGCCGGGACGCGTGGGAGGACATTGTGGAATTCATGTCCGGCGCACGGCCAAGCCAGATCGCGCCGGCGCAAAAGAGGGAACCCGGCACGGAAAAATGCATCGCAATTGTCTATCAAGGCGAGAACGCGGTGCAAAAAATTCGCGAAGTGTTGGGTCCGACCGATCCAAGCAAGGCGCCACCGGGTTCAATCAGAAAAGAATTTGGCCAGACCATTATGATCAATGCCGCGCATGCCTCCGATTCGCTCGAGAACGCCCGATGCGAGATGAAAATCGTGCAGGTTGACGAGAACAATTTTAAACCGCTGATTGACGACTTTTACCGCCAGAAATAATAAATTATGACTACTACTCCCATGGAAATCTCAGGCCGCGCCGCCCAACTCACACCCTCCCTCACCCTCAGCATCGACGCCAAAGCAAAGGCGATGAAAGCGGAGGGAATCGACGTCTGCGGATTTGGCGCGGGCGAACCGGACTTTGATACGCCCGAACACATCAAGCAGGCAGCGATTAGCGCTCTGCAAAGCGGGTTTACCAAATATACCCCGAGTTCCGGCATTCCGGAATTGCGACAGGCGATTGCGGAAAAATTGGCAGCGGACAACGCCCTTAATTACAAACCGACGCAAGTGGTGGTAAGCAATGGTGCGAAGCATGCCTGTTACAACGCCATTCTCGCCACCTGCCAGCCCGGTGATGAAGTAATTATTCCGGCTCCCTATTGGGTGAGCTATCCCGATATGGTGAGATTGGCTGGGGCAGAGGCGGTGATTATTCCAACGAGCGAGCGCAACGGCTGGAAAATGCGCGCAGAAGATTTTGAGAACGCGATGACGCCCCGAACGAAAATGCTGATTTTGAATTCGCCGGGAAACCCGAGCGGCTCAGTCTATACCCGCGAAGAAATGGAAGCGCTAGTCGACATCGCTGCCGGCGAAGACATTTACATTTTATCGGACGAAATTTACGAGAAGCTTGTTTATGACGATGCGAAACATGTCAGCATCGCATCGCTTTCGAAAGAAGCGTACGATCTCACCTTCACCGTCAACGGTTTCAGTAAATCATATGCGATGACGGGCTGGCGACTTGGTTATCTGGCGGCGCCGGAGGCAGTAGCGAAAGCAGTCGATTCCATTCAAAGTCACAGCACGGCCAACCCATGTTCCTTCGCGCAGCGCGGCGCGCTCGCGGCCCTCAAGGGCGATCAGCAGCCGATTGCGGACATGCGCGATGAATTCGATATGCGCCGCAACTACATGTTTGATCGTATTTCCAAGGTTCCAAACGTTACCGCGGTCAAGCCGCAAGGTGCCTTTTACGTGCTGGTGAATATCAGCCAGCTCGGCCTGACCTCGCAAAATTTTGCCGATCGCCTTTTGAGCAAGGCAAATGTCGCAGTCGTACCCGGTGCGGCCTTCGGCGACGATCGCACCGTTCGACTCAGCTACGCCACCAGCATCGATGTAATCAAGAAAGGACTGGATCGCTTCCAGGATTTTTGCCGGACGCTCTAGGCGACCCCTGCGAAACTCAGTCATCCCGAGCGAAAGCCGAGGGATCCCGCGGCGAAACCTGAAAGTTCATTTCAACGGGATCTCTCGACTTCGCTCGGAATGACGTCATGACCGGCTTGCTCGCCCTCGTTCTCCACGCGCATTTGCCTTTCGTGCGGCATCCCGAGCACGAATTTTTTCACGAAGAAAACTGGCTCTTCGAAGCGATCAGCGAGAGCTATGTGCCGCTCCTGCAAATGATGCAGCGCCTGCTTCGCCGAGGCGTTCGTTTCAAGCTCACTCTTTCGGTTTCGCCCACCCTGTCCACCATGCTAAGCGACCCGCTTTTGCGGGACCGCTATATCAGACATCTCGACTTGCTGATCGCATTGACGGAGCGCGAATGCGAACGCAACTGCGCCGAGAAAAATTTGTTGTCGCTCTCGGAGTTCTACCGCGGATTTTTTGCGGAGATACGGCGCACCTTTATCGAACAATGGGATTGTGATCTGCTTGGAGTTTTTCGACAGCTTCGCGGGACTGGCGCGGTTGAAATAATGGCGAGTGCGGCGACGCACGCGATTCTTCCGATCTTGCAGCAATCGCCGGAGGCGGCACAGGCACAGATTGCAATCGGGTGCGATCAGTTTCGGGAGACATTCGGCGGCGAACCGAGTGGGTTTTGGCTACCAGAATGCGCCTATTCCGCTGGAATCGGAAAATTCTTGCAGGCGGAAAATATTCGCTGGTTCATCATTGATGCGCATGCGCTAGGGCAGGCACTGCCGCCGGCGCGGCGGGGAACTTTTGCGCCCTGTTTTACAAGCGCGGGACCAGCTGCGTTCGCTCGCGAGATCCAGGCCAGCCGTCAGGTTTGGAGCGCGCAACAAGGTTATCCCGGTGATCCGGCGTATCGCGACTTCTATCGCGACATCGGATTCGACTTGTCAGCCAGGGAGCTTGCACCGTTACCCGGCAACAGCTTTACCGGAATTAAATATCATCGCGTCACCGGCCGCGACGTCGCGAAACAAATTTATGATCGTGCGGCCGCGGAAGAAACGGCCCGCCGGCATGCCCATCATTTTGTCGAGCGGTGCGCCGCCGAACTTCAAAGTCTGCAAGCTGATGACTGGAATCCAATTATGACAGTGCCGTTCGATGCCGAGCTCTTCGGACATTGGTGGTTCGAAGGACCAATCTTTCTTGAGCACCTGATTCTTGCGGCAGCGGAAAATAAATTGCCGCTGACCACGCCGAGCGAATTTCTCGAGCAAAATCCGACCCAGCAAGTGACGGAGCCAGCGACATCGAGTTGGGGTGATCAAGGTTTTCTCGATGTCTGGCTCGATCAGAAATGCGGCTGGATTTATCCGCATCTTTTCGCGGCGAACACCCGCATGACCATGCTGGCAAAATCGCGTGGCGGTGAGGCAACGGCTGATGATAAACGGGTCCTACGCCAGCTCGCGCGCGAGCTCCTGCTCGCGCAATCCAGCGATTGGGCGTTTCTCATCCGCAACGGCACAGCGAAGGATTACGCAACGCAACGAGTGACCGATCATCTTTCACGCTTCCAAAAACTGGCGGAGCAATTCGAACACAGAAATATGGACGGTGAATTTCTCGCCCAATGCGAAGCCAAAGATAATTTGTTTCCACATCTCGAGTGGCGGCGCTTTCTCTAGCTTGTCATTCCGAGCGAAGTCGAGGAATCTCTCGATATTCTAAAGCAGAAAAAATAGTCAGAGATGTCTCGACTTCGCTCGACATGACAAAAACGGTCCTGGCGCTAACGATCGGGTTCTTGGCTGTCTCATTCTTGCGCGCGCAGGAAACGTTACCTTCACCTAGCCCGACCGCGACCCCGTCGCGATCTATTCGCATCAGTTTTGTTCCACCACCGCTCGAGGGAAAAATCAGTCTCGGCGTCTACAGCGAGTGGGGTCAGCTCGTGCGGGTGCTCCATCAAGAAGCAGTGTTCGATGAGTTCACCATTGGGGCCGATGCGCTCAGCACGAAATGGGACGGCAAGGATGATTACGATTACGATTTGCCGCCAGGAAAATATTCCGCCCACGGTTTCCTGGTTGCGCCGATGAAGATCGGAGCGGAAACAATTACGAGTAGTGCCGTGGCATCGGGGGCCAGCTCGGTCCGTATCAAGTTAATAGCAAATCCGTTGGAGAATAACGAACGGCCAACTGTCGATATCTGCGCAGGTTTTGATGATGACGATGGTTATCTGCAAACAATCGATGGCCTGCCGTTGGTCACAGTCGCAAAGCGCCAGGACGCGAAAAGTGCGTCGTTGGCCGCGGGGCGCGACAACAAAAGTGTGATCGTCTTCCTAAGTAACGGCGCAAATGTCCGCCAGGTCGAAGTTAGCGGCATTACCAAAATGATGGCGTTCGATTGCGGCACATTTGAATTGAAATAGCCCTCTGAGATTCCGCTGGCTTTGGTAGGGCGAGACTCTGTCGAGCCGCATACGCGATGGAATACAGACTTCCAAGTCTGTGCGCCAAACAGGCATTCCTGCCTGTTTCTCCTTGCAAAGAAGCCGGCTGAAAGCCTGCTGGGCGCACAGGCAAGAATGCCTGTGTTCCGCACGCGTCGCCCAAAAAAGAAAATGCGAGGGCCCCATTCAATTGATGTCATCAACCGATTGCTGGCCAGCGCACCAATTCTTTGTTAGTTAGCGCGCGATGACTGCCGAGCTTCAACATACGCTGGCGAAATCTGCCGGATTCAGCGGCACTTCTTTGCACACTGGTGAAAAGGTGACGCTCAAGTTGCAGCCGGCCCCGGTTGATCATGGGATCAAATTTAAACGCAAAGACCTGGCGGACGAGCCGACCATTGATGCGAACGTTGCGAACCTGAAGACGGTCGAGCGCGCTACCACAATCGGGGAAGGCGCGGTCCGGGTGCACACGGTTGAGCACGTGCTTTCCGCCTTAAGCGCGATGGGGGTGGATAACGCGATCATCGAAATGGACGCGAACGAGCCGCCGATCGGCGATGGCAGCGCTGCGCCATATGTGGAAGTGATCAAAAAAGCTGGAACGGCCGCGCAAGAAGCGCCACGCAGATTTTTCGACGTGCGCGAACCAATTCATGTCGAATCAAAAAGCGGTTCCCTCCTCGTGCTCTTGCCCGATGACAAGTTTCGCGTTTCCTGTACACAGGCGGGACCGAACAATCGCTTCACCCAATTTTTCTCCGCCGAGATTTCGCCGGCGCTTTACGAACGCGAAATCGCGCCCGCACGCACCTTTGTTTATTACGAAGAAGTCGCGCCCCTGATGGAGAAAAATTTGATTAAAGGAGGAAGTTTGGAAAACGCCATTGTAGTTCGGGGCGATGCTGTCCTGAGTAAGGAACCGTTGCGTTTTGCCGATGAATTCGCGCGGCACAAAATTCTCGACATCATCGGTGACATCGCGCTCATCGGCACGCGCATTCGCGGCCATATCATTGCGGTGAAGCCGGGTCATGCCGCCAACGCGGACCTGGCGCGGGCGATCGTGAAACAACACGCCAAGATCACTGCGCTTTCCGTTCCCCGGACCTTTCCGCCGGGAGAAGGCGGTCTCGATATTAATCAAGTGATGGAAATTCTACCGCATCGCTTCCCGTTCCTGATGGTCGATCGCATTCTGGGCTTCGAGGGGGAAACGAAATGCACCGGAATGAAAACGGTAACGGTGAATGAACCGTATTTTGCCGGGCATTTCCCCGGCCATCCGGTGATGCCTGGCGTCCTTCAGATCGAAGCGATGGCACAGGTCGCGAGCATTTTATTGATGAAGCTGGCGAAGAGCGCGAGCCGAATCGGTTATTTCATGAGCGCGGACGAAGTGAAATTTCGCAAGCCAGTTTTTCCAGGCGACACGCTTTTCATTCACGCGGAATTGATCAAAGCGCGCAGCAATCGGCTGGCGAAAGCACGTTGCAGTTGCGTGGTGAACGACGCCGTCGTTTCCGAAGGTGATCTCATGTTCACGTTCCTGGATAAATGAGCGTGGCTCGAGACTTATGAATTTCCCGGGTCCCTCACCCTACCCTCTCCCCGGGGGAGAGAAGGACACAGGTCGCGGGTGTCTTGGGAATCAGGGCAGGAGACCGTACGCGTCAGCGCCTGGTGAGGGAAGGACGGTCACGTCCCCGCCGCAGTGTCAATGTTTGAAATGAGCGACGAGCAGATTCACTCAACTGCGATCGTTGATGCAAAAGCAGAGCTGGGCGCTGACACGATTGTCGGGCCTTATTGCATTGTCGGCTCCGGGGTCGTGCTGGGCGAAGGATGCTGGCTGCAACATCATGTCACCCTTTGCGGACCGATGCGGGCGGGGAGGGAAAATAAATTTTATGCCTACTGTTCGATCGGCCAGCAAACGCAGGATTTAAAATACTCGGGCGAACCGACCTATCTGGAAATTGGCGACGAAAATACGTTCCGCGAATTTTGCACGGTCAATCGCAGCACCAAAAGCGATGGCAAAACGCGGGTTGGTAATCGCGGAAATTTTCTCGCTTACAGTCACATCGGCCACGATTGCACGGTCGGCGATTCGGTGGTGTTCTCGAACAACGGCACTCTCGCCGGGCATGTTGAAGTGGGCGATCACGCGGTCATGGGCGGACTCACCGCCGTGCACCAGTTTTGCCGGATTGGACAATTCGCGATCACCGGCGGTTGCTCCAAGATCGTCCAGGACGTCCCGCCATTCTTGATCGCGGACGGAAATCCCGCCGAGATTCGCGGAGTCAATCTCGTCGGACTCGAACGCGCTTGCTACGCACCCGAAAGCCTTAAAGCGATCAAGGAAGCGTTTCGGTTGATTTACCGATCGAAATTAAACACGCGCCAGGCAATCGAAGCCGTGCGCAACCAAATCGAGCCGCGCGAAGAGGTCACTCATTTGATCGAGTTCATCGAAAAATCCGAGCGCGGGATTATTCGCTGACCGGCTACTAGGGCGTGGGTTTGGGCAGGAGTTCGCTCTCGACTTTGTGCAACAACTTCAATGCGGGCGATTCCGGCACAATGCGCAAGACCCTGCGAGCAAGATCGACGGCCCGATTCGGTTTGCCGGATTTTATGAAAGCGTCGCATTCTTCCAGGACGCAGCGGATGATGTCATCCCGTTTGGAATAGGCGCCGCGGGCCTGTTCCAGCGCCGCGATTGCGGTAGAAAATTTGCCATCGCGCATTTCCATTAGTCCAACGTCCTCCAGCATGGCGGCGTTGCGGGCGCGAGCGGCGGCGACGCGGGCTTGAGTGCGATAATCCGAAGACTCCAGCTTGCTGTTCTTAATCGCGAAATCGTGATAGGCGCGCCATCCGGCGGCGGACTTCGTCGGAGTTTTTGAGTCGATCTGTGTCCAATTGAGATACGGACGATAAAGCGGATCGCCCAAGGCCACTCCCATCCAGGAGAGCACGCGCGACGACATGAAAACGCTCTCGGCAAAAGTAAATCCATGCAGCAAGCGATCGTTGAGAATATCGAGGTGCGCGGTTAGCTCGAGATAGGGTTCGTAAACGTTGCCGACGGTGGCAGCAGCGCCGCGCGAGACTAGCGGGCCGGCCCAACCTGAATTCTCATCGCGCAACGTTGCCGCGCTGTAGGAATGAATGTGCGCGGCGATCGCCCCCGGCACAAACTTGAAGCCCGGCTGGTTGAACGGGCCAGCAATGTTGCCAGTATACCATCCATAATAAAGAGCGCAGTCGCTCATCGGAAACGCATCCGGAAAAATCGTAGGCAGATCATCAAACACGACCGGCACGCCGTCCTTGTGACATTGATCGACAATCGCGCGCATCCAGGCGTCGCCGATTTCCCTGCCGCCACTGGTTTCGTAGGTGCCGTCCACAAATGCGCGCCCCCACAATCCGTTTTTCTCCGCCTCGATCGCATCAGTAATCATTTGTCGTACCGTCGCGCTCTCTGGCGCATCGAGCCGGGTAACGAGAAGAAGAGGCGCAGCGGTAAGCTCCTTAATCGGGCGGAATCCTTGAAAATAAGGATTAGTGATCGCGCCAGAGATTTGCCTCGTGAAGAAACCGAGTGCGCTCAACTCCGAGTCAACTGAAGCTTCGTTGCGGCCCTGAACGGGACCGCCGCCCGCCGGGTTATCACCCAGATACGGCGTCGCGATAGGACGTATCTTCAGTGGCATGCCCCTGATGAGAGCGACGAAATGAATCCCAAGTGTCTGCACTCGCTTACCTCCATCGGGCGTTTCGTGAACGCGCCACCATTGCCGCTCCTCAAAAATTTTGCGCAACGGCTCAGCCACCGTGGTGTCGTACTGCTCGCGGGAAATCTCTTCTTCGGGGGGACAATCGAGCCCGACCACATGATCACCGGCAATATCGCGTTTCTCGGCATAAAATTTCGCAAGCGCTTCTGAGTCGGGAACAGCGGTGTTGAAAACGACGATGGTTTGAGCCGGCAAATTTTCCGCTGCGTGCGCTTCGATGCTTAACAGGAAAACGAATACGAACACCAGCATCCGTGGGACATAGAGACGAGATGGTCGGATGTAGCCGCCGTCACTCGCGGCAGAATGCAAAAGATGGTGCCGCCAGTGACGGCGGCAGCTATAACGACGAATTCGGGTTTTCAACGAAAGCTCAGCTTCAGCCCGTCGTAGGCGATGTGGGTATGCGGCGGCAGATTTTGCTCGAACGATTGCGCCAGCTCATGCGCGATGTGGATGAAATAAGTTTCTTTGGGCTGAACGCGCGTTGCGACTTCGAGCGCTTGCGCGACACTCAAATGAGTCGGGTGTGGCTTCTCCCGCAGCGCATCGATGATCAAACATTCAACGCCGAAAATCTTTTGCGCTATTTCATCCGGCACCGCGCTGCAATCGCTGAGGTAAGCGATGAGATTACGTTCTTGTCGGAACATAGGGCTCTGCCCTGTGCGCCCAGCGGACATTTTGTCCGCTGCCTGAGGAAGCACGTCTTCTCTTCCCGCCTTCGATTCAGCGGAGTGCAACTCCGCTGGACGCACAGACTGTAAGTCTGTGTTCCTGGGGCGGGAAAATAGATAACCATTCACCTCCGCCTTGCCGTGCGGAACCGGCAACGGCGTGATTGTTGTTTCACCCAACCGAAATGGACCGGAAATAAGATGGGGCTCAGGTTTCAAATAACCGGGAAATGGGTTGGTCCCTTTAAAGGCGAACATAAAAACGCGCTCGAGATCGGCCATGGTTTTGGCGGAGGCGTAGACCGGCATCGAGCCGCGTTGCCAGGAAAACCGCCGCAGATCGTCGAACCCCATGATGTGGTCGGTGTGCGAGTGAGTGAAAACGACCGCATCGACGCGACGGATATTTTCGCGTAAAGCCTGCGTGCGAAAGTCCGTTCCGGTATCGACGATAAAGGCGGTCTCGGGCGTTTCGATGTAAACAGAAGAACGCAGGCGTTTATCGCGCGGATCGGAGGAGCGACAAACGGCGCAGTCGCAACCGATCATTGGCACGCCTTGCGAGGTCCCGGTGCCGAGAAAAGTGAGAGTGAGTTCGGAGTTGAGAGTTGCTGATGGAGAGTTCAAGATTTTTCGGCGCGCGCACTGTCAACTCTGAGCTCTCAACACTCAACCGATGCTTCTCCAACTCCTACGAATCAAGAATCTCGCGCTGGTTGAGGATTTGGAATGGGAAATTGCGCCGGGATTCACTGCCATCACCGGCGAAACCGGTGCCGGCAAATCAATCATTATTGGCGCGCTCCAGTTGTTACTTGGCGAACGTGGCGACAAGTCGCTCGTTCGCACAGGAGCGGAGATGTGCACGGTCGAGGCAATTTTTCAGGGCAATGATTTCGCGAAATGGAATGCGCGCTTCGAGGAATCGGGAATCGAACCATGCGACAACGATTTAATTTTGAAACGCAGTCTTTCTCTATCCGGAACGAATCGCCAGTTTATCAATGGGTCGCCCACCACCCTGGCGAATCTCAAGGAACTCGGTGATGACCTAGTTGACCTTCACGGACCACACGATCATCAATCACTCCTGTCGCCCGATCGACAGCTCGATTTGCTTGATGCTTTTGCCGCTGCAGGCGACGCGCGGGAGAAATTTGCAAAAATTTTCCAGCAACTGCGAGCGCTCGAAGCGGAACACGCGGCCCTTAATACGGCCGAGACCGCGCGTGAACAGGAGCTCGATTTGCTGCGACATCAGGTAAATGAGGTCGCCTCCGCTACTTTGTCGGCCGAGGAAGAAGCGCAGATTGAGTCGCGCTATCGGCTCGCGAGTAACAGCCGGCGATTGATTGAGATTGCATCCACCGTGGCAACGAAACTTTCCGAAGCGGACGACGCGATCTTGTCGCAGCTGGGCGAAACGCAAAAGCTGTTGCGCGAATTGGAAAAGTTGGATCCGGCGATGGCGACCGCGGCGAATACGCATGAAACGGCGATTGTCGAGTTATCGGAGATTGCGCGCGACCTCGGCCGCTACGCCGAGAATCTCGATCTCGATCCCGAAGAACTGGCCGCTCTCGAGCAACGGGTTTCGCTCTTTGAAACGTTGAAGCGAAAATACGGAGCAACGATTTCTGAAGTCATCGCTTTTGGCGAGCACGCGGCTGAACGAATGCGGAAAATCGAAGGACGCGACGAAGAATTACAGCGTTTGGCTAACGAGATTGCGACGCACAGCGAAGCGTTGCGGCAGGCGGGCGAGAGATTACGGAAGCTGCGCACGAAAGCGGCGCCCAAACTTTCGGAAATGGTCCGTCGAAATTTGCGCGATCTCGGATTCAAGCAATCGCAGTTCGAAGCAAGAATGAGCGAAGCGCAAGTGGCACGCGCTTCTGGCTTTGATGCGGTTGAGCTTTTGTTTTCGCCTAATCCGGGCGAGCCGCTGAAGCCGATGCGTGCGATCGCATCGAGCGGCGAAATTTCCCGATTGATGCTAGCGATCAAGTCCGCCCTGGCCGCGCAGGATGCGGTGCCGTTGCTGGTCTTCGATGAGATTGACGCGAACGTAGGCGGCGAGATTGCCCACGCCGTCGGCGCGCGCATCCGCGATTTGGCGAAGCGGCATCAGGTGCTTTGCATCACTCATCTGCCGCCGGTGGCGGCGGCGGCGACATCCCAGTTCGTGGTGACGAAAGAAGTGAGAGGCGGTCGTACCTTTACTCAATTGCGTGAGGTTAGCGGTAAGGCGCGGCGCGAAGAGATTGCGCGCATGCTTGGCGGACAGAGTGATGAAGCCCTGAAACTGGCTGCGACCATGCTGGATCAGAATTAGGGTCAGCCCCAGTCCCCCAACCGCGGGATCGAGGGATCCCATTGAATCTACCTTTAAGGTTGCGCTTCGGGATCCCTCGACTGCGCTCGGGATGATCATTGCGGTGAATCGCGCTGGCCGCGGCCAACGACTG
>Ga0209473_1000199_pt1 | contig 38796 bp, 29 predicted proteins | sample GraSoiAngelo_133_FD_185890 | JGI IMG/M metagenome (GOLD analysis project Ga0209473, IMG submission 185890) | Grasslands soil microbial communities from the Angelo Coastal Reserve, California, USA - 14_0929_05_20cm (SPAdes) (version 2) | ecosystem: Environmental > Terrestrial > Soil > Grasslands ...
ATTGGGGCGATAGAAGTCCCGCTCGGGATAACGGATGAGCTCGTTGAGATATTGCTCGATCTCCCATTTCTGGGTGCGCCAGGTGAAGTAGGTGTAAGACTGGGTGAAGCCGAGCTTGGCGAGGCCCTTCATCAACTTTGGCCGCGTGAAGGCTTCCGCAAGGAAGATCACATCCGGATGCCGAAGCTGCACTTCGCGGATTAGCCACTCCCAAAACCGGAAGGGTTTGGTGTGGGGATTGTCGACCCGGAAGATCTTCACGCCCTGATCAATCCAGAACAGCACCACGTCGTGCAGCGCATTCCACAGCGCGCCGGCATCTTCGGATGAGAAATCGGGATTGACGATATCTTCGTATTTTTTCGGCGGATTTTCCGCATAGCGCATCGAGCCGTCCGGCCTGCGCTTAAACCATTGCGGATGTTGCTTCAGCCAGGGATGATCGGGCGAGCACTGCACGGCGAAGTCGAGCGCGACTTCCATGTCGAGCGACTGGCAGGCCGCCACGAACTCGCGGAAATCCTCCAGCGTACCCAATTCCGGATGCACCGCGTCGTGACCGCCCTCGGCTCCGCCGATCGCGTAGGGGCTGCCGGGATCGCCGTCCGCCGCCGTCACCGCATTGTTGCGGCCCTTGCGATTGGTCTTTCCAATCGGGTGGATCGGCGTGAAATAGATCACATCAAAACCCATCGCGCCGACATCGGCGAGCCGCGCGATGCAATCCTTGAACGTGCCGTGCTGGCCGGGAATCGTGCCCTGGCTGCGTGGTACCATTTCATACCAGGCGCCGTTCCGCGCCCTCGGCCGGTCGGCAACGAAAGGAAACGGCTGCGATCGCGTCAAATCGTGCGGCAACTGGCTTTCGGCCATGGCGTCGTGCAATTCCGGCGTCAGCAACGCCTCGGTGTCGCCGGTCTGCAGATATTCTTCGCATTGCCTGGAGATCGCCGCGGTCGCGCCGTGTCCGCCGCCCTTGGCCTTGGTCAGCATGGCGGCGCCTTCGACGGCATCCAGCGAGACATCGGCGCCGGCCTTCTGTTTCAGTTCTACTCCGCGGCGCCAGGTGGCGAATTCATCGGTCCAGGCCTCGATCGCATAGATGTAATGGCCCGCCTGTTCGGGCACGAATGACCCCCGCCAGCGGTCGTCGCCGTGATGGGTCATCGCCTCACGGTGCCATTCGCGCTCGCGCTCATGGCGCCAGATCACGGCTGCGGCGGTGATATCGTGCCCGTCACGATAGATATCCGCCCAAATCTCGACGGGCTCGCCGACGATTCGCTTGACCGGGAAGCGGCCGCCGTCAATCAGCGGATAAACATCCTCGATATGGAAAGTGCCGCCGGCACTCTCGACAGTTTGAGTTGTTTTGTTCACGGTGATGCCGCCACTGACATGGAAACGACGTCCCGGCTGCGGAACGGCGTTCCCGACTTATATACAAAGCCGCTCACGGGCATTGGTTCCCGGTGAAGGATGGGGAGGATAGAGCGCTGAATACCTTCTATCTCCTTATCATACTTGGACAATTTCACGACGCCTCCCCACCTCTTGCCTGCAAGCCGCGTGCCGAATGAACCTTTTTACCCAAGCTGAGAATCTAGGTATTCAGACCGAATTTATCGACGGCCAGGGTCACCATCGTGTGACCGGCGAGGCCGCGCTGAAGATCATTGTTGACGCTTTGCCGGCCTTGGCACCGTACCGCCTGATCGGCAGTCCGGTAGTGATCCGCTGCGGCGAGACCGCACGAACCGATCTGGCGCAAGCTGTCACGTTCCCATTGCGATGGAAAATTGTGGCCAATCTTAAGGTTATCGCTGACGGCGAGAGCCATGATCCCTTCATCGCCTGGCCGCAGGATCTGCCGGTCGGAACTTACCGGCTGCATTTGGCCGATTCCTCCGGTTCGGAGGAGGTCCCCCTGATCGTTGCACCGCGGCGGGCCTTTTACGGCGATTTCGACCGCCGCTGGATATTGGCGGTGCAGCTCTACGGCGTTCGCTCGGTACGCAACTGGGGCATGGGCGATTTTACCGACCTGGAAGGGCTGATCGAGCTTGCCAATGCCTTGGGAGCCGATGGCGTCGGTTTGAACCCGCTGCATGTGCTGTTTGATGACCGGCCCGGCGATTGCAGCCCCTATTCGCCGAACAGCCGGCTGTTCCTGAATGCGCTCTATATCGACGTCGCGAAAATCCCTGAATTTTCCACCGAGGCGTTTTCCGAGGCCGACGAAACGACGCCGAGGCTGCGGCAGAGCCCCGCTGTGGACTATATCGCTGTTGCCGAATTGAAATGGCGCGCGCTGCGATCGGCGTTCAGGAAATTTTGCGCCGAGGCGAAGTCCGTTCGCAAGGAGGATTTTGCGAAATTCCGAGACGAGCGCGCCTCCTTGCTGTCGCGTTTCGCCTGCTTTGAAGTGCTGCGGCACCGTTTCAACAAGCCGTGGTGGGAATGGCCGGAGGAATGGCGACGCCCGGATGACGATCAATGTGCCAAATTGCGCGCCGGCCCCGACAAGCGCGAGGTCGAGTTCGTGGAATTCGTACAATGGACCGCCGACCAGCAATTGCGGTCGTGCAAGGAGCTTGCTGGTCGTCTCGGCATGAAGGTCGGCCTGTATCTCGATGTCGCGGTGGGGGTGCAATGCGATGGATTCGACGCCTGGAACGAGCAGGCGGCAATCTCGCGCCATCTTGCCGTCGGCGCGCCGCCGGATCCGTTGAATACGCTCGGCCAGAACTGGGGTCTTGCGGGATTCAATGCGGCCGGCCTTGGAGTGCGATACTTTGAGCCGTTTCGCCAGATGCTGCAGGCTTCGATGCGCCACGCCGGCGCGATCCGGCTCGATCACGTGCTGGGTTTGAAGCGGCTTTATCTGGTGCCGCACGGCTTTGCCCCCGATAGCGGCGTCTATGTGCAGATGCCGTTCGAGGCGCTGCTCGCCGTGACCGCGCAGGAAAGCGTGGCGCATCGCTGCATCGTGATCGGCGAAGACCTGGGCACCGTGCCGCAAGGCTTTCGCGAGCAGATGGCCGATTGGGGCATCTGGTCCTATCTGGTGATGATGTTCGAGCGTGACGATCATGGTCGCTTCCGCGGCCTCGATCATTACGCTGCAAATGCGCTCGTCACCTTCAATACTCACGATCTTTCGAGCTATGCCGGCTGGCGCTCGTTCGCCGATCTGAAGCTGAAACGGACACTTGGGATCAATCCCGGCGAAAGCGACGATGCGCGCTGGCATGCGCTGACCATGCTGAACGACGTGTTGCGGCATCACGGCATCGAGCGCCATGATCTCAACGCGGTCGTGAGCTTTCTGTCGCGGACCAAATCCCGGCTGCTCGCGATATCACTGGAGGACCTGCTCGGCGTGGTCGAGCAGCCCAATATCCCCGGCACCGTCAACGAGCATGCGAACTGGCGACAGCGGTTGCCGCTCGCCGTTGACGAAATCGCAGACGCGATCGATGTCGGCGCGCTCAAGGCTGCAACAGGAGAGCGCACGCGCAAGACGAATTGAGGGGGACGAATTGAGGGGCAGGCATTTTCAACGGGTAGAGGCAGAGTGTCCTGCAGAATTGAAGACTATGGGCTGATCGGCGATTGCGAGACCGCGGCACTGGTCGGCCGTGATGGATCGATCGACTGGCTGTGCTGGCCCGCCTTTGATTCCGATGCCTGTTTCGCAGCCTTGCTGGGCACGAACAGGAACGGCCGCTGGCTGATCGCGCCCGCCGACGAGATCAAAAGATCCTCCCGCCGCTACTGGGACAACACGCTGATCCTGGAGACGCGGTTTGAAACCGAAAACGGCGTCGTCGCGCTGATCGATTTCATGCCGCCGCGCGGGGAGGCCTCCGACGTGGTGCGGCTGGTGCGGGGCGTCTCGGGCAAGGTGAAGCTGCACATGCAGCTCGTGATCCGCTTCGATTTCGGCGTCGACATTCCCTGGGTCAGGCGAACCGAGGATGGCGCACTGCTGGCGATTGCGGGGCAGGACATGACGGTGCTGCGGGCGCCGGTGGAAACCCGCGGCGAGGATTTGACCACGGTTGCCGATTTCGAGGTGAACGAAGGCGAGACCATACCCTTTGTGCTCACCTATGGGCCTTCGCATCTGCCGCTGCCGGAGCCGATCAACCCGGCGCAGGCCTTGCGGGATACCGAAGATTATTGGACTGAATGGAGTAGCCGCTGCACCTATGAAGGCGACAGTCACGACCTGGTGATGCGATCGCTGATCACGCTGAAGGCGCTGACCTATGCCCCGACCGGCGGCATCGTGGCTGCACCGACGACCTCGCTGCCGGAAAAGTTGGGCGGCGCGCGCAACTGGGACTATCGCTTTTGCTGGGTGCGCGACGCCACCTTTACGCTGTTGGCGCTAATGAACTCCGGTTATACCGAGGAAGCCTCCGCCTGGCACAATTGGCTGCTGCGTGCCGCGGCCGGCTCGCCTGCGAATATGCAGATCATGTACGGCATCATGGGCCAGCGGCGCCTGTCGGAATGGGAGGTCGGCTGGTTGGCGGGCTACGAAAGCGCGCAGCCGGTTCGGGTCGGCAATGCCGCACATGCCCAGCTGCAGCTCGATGTCTACGGCGAACTGATCGATGCGTTTCACCAGGCCCGCATGGCCGAGCTGAAACTTGACGACGAAACCTGGGCACTGGAACGCGCGGTGATCGAACATCTGGCTGAAATATGGGACCAGCCGGATCACGGCATCTGGGAACGCCGCGGCGAGGGCAAGCGCTATGTCTCGTCCAAGGTCATGACCTGGGTGGCGTTCGACCGCGGCATCAAAAGCGCCGAAAGATTCGGACTTGACGCACCGCTCGATCGCTGGCGGAGATTGCGCGATGAGATTTGTCGCGATGTCTGCGAAAACGGCTTCGATTCCAGGCAGAATGCTTTCGTTGAATCCTACGGTTCGCAGATGCTCGATGCCAGCGTCCTGCTGCTGCCGGCGGTGGGATTCCTTTCGGCCTCGGACCCGCGCGTTCGCGGCACCGTCGCGGCGATCGAGAAATATATGATGCGAGATGGTTTTGTGCTGCGGCACGATCCCCGCGAGGCCTCGCCCGAGGAGCAGCCGGTCGAAGGCGCGTTTCTTGCCTGCAGCCTGTGGCTTGCCGACGCCTATGTGCTCGCAGGCGAGGTTGCCAAGGCCCAGGTGTTGTTCGATCGCGTCGTCGCGGTGGCCAACGATCTCGGACTGTTGGCCGAGGAATTCGATCCCGGCGCGGGACGCCAGACCGGCAATTTCCCGCAAGCGCTGACGCATATTGCGCTGGTCAATACCGCGCACAATCTGAGCGACGCCAAAAAGCCGGTCGAAAAGCCGGCGATGCAGCGCTCGGCGTAATTAGATCTCAACCAATCGCCCGAAAGCCTGGTCGCGGCGTTTGCCGGGGAGGACTGGCGGGCGCCCGTGGCATCCGGCCTCGATTCCCACGCACGGAACTTGCCGGGCGGAATTTTATTGTTGTTGCAGGTTTTGGCTGGAGGGTTGCCGGATGATCCGCTCGTCCGTTGCGGCCATCATACTGGGCTGGCTGGTATTTCCGGCGGCGGCAGCCAGGCTCGATGCGACGGCAGTTAACAACGCTGGCTTTCCGACCAGGCCTGCGCCCGAGGACAAGATTGATGCGGCGGTCGTAAAGGCTCAGGTCCTGCTCGACCGGGCGCAATTCTCGCCAGGGGAAATCGACGGCAAGCTCGGTGAAAATGCCCAAAAAGCCCTGCGCGCCTTTGCCAAGGCGAAGAGCTTGGCGGCCGACAAGGCGCTCACGCCGGAAATCTGGACGGCACTAATGAGCACAAGCAACGATCCTGCGATTACCGAGTACACGATCTCTGAAAACGACGTGAGGGGACCTTTTCTGAGAAAGCTTCCCAAGAAAATGGAGGATATGAAAACTCTCAAGGCGCTCGATTACACCAGCCCGCGCGAAGCCATCGCCGAGAAGTTTCACATGAGCGAAGCGCTGCTGTCGGCGCTCAATCCCGGAAAGAAATTCGATTCTGCCGGCGAAACCCTTTTTGTGGCCGGCGTGCTCAAAAAGCCAACCAAATCAACGATCAATCGGATCGAAATCGATGCGTCGCGTCAGACCGTGGAGGCGTTCGACCCGTCGGGCGCGCTGGTTGCCTTCTTTCCGGCAACCGTCGGCAGCGAGGAGAAGCCTTCGCCGATTGGCAGTTTCAAGGTCGTCTCGGTCGATCGCAATCCGACCTATCGCTACAATCCGGACTACAAATTCAAAGGCGTCAAATCGAAAAGACCTTTCACGATCAAACCGGGTCCGAACAACCCGGTGGGATTGTACTGGATTGGGCTGTCAGCGAAGGGATACGGCATCCACGGCACCGCTGATCCCTCCAAAATCAGCAAGGCCGAATCTCACGGGTGCGTTCGGCTGACGAACTGGGACGCGGGGCTGCTGGCCAGCAGCATCAAAAAGGGAACTCCGGTCGTGTTCGTCGGCGAGCCGCAAGGCGCCCGAAAGAGCTGAACGACGCGCCAAACCGAAGCGGCCAAAATAAGCCGCTTCAGCGTCCCGAGGCGAGCCGCAAGGATCGGCTAGCTCGCCGCATTATTTCTCAAAATCATGTCGATCGCCTTGGCAAAACCTTCGTCTTCATTCGACGCCGTCACATCCGTCGCCTGCTTCCTGACGTCGTCGGTGGCGTTGCCCATTGCGATTGAGATGCCGCTCTTTTTGAACATGGCGAGATCGTTCTGCATGTCGCCAACGGTCGCGACCGCTTCGGTCGAAATTCCGAGTCGTTTGGCCATCGCATCCACAAACGTGCCCTTGTCGTGTCCGGGCGGGGTGATGTCGAGATAATAGGTCTGCGAGCGGACCGCGGTTGCCTGCGTGCCGACGGCTTGCTGCATCGCGGCTTCGCAGCGCTGCAGCAGCGCGGGATCTGAACTCGAGCCGACGATCTTGCAGCCGCTCGCGAGATACGGCGCGAAATCCGCAACGATCGTGGGGTCGTGCTTGATCGCGCGCTTCTCGTGGGCGACATATTCGCCGTCGGGGGTGCGCGTCAGCCACTTCTCGTTGGTGAACAGCCAGATGTCGACGCCGAATTCGTCGAGCAAATCGAGGCTGCGTTGCACCACGGCAGGCGGAATCAAATGCTGCTCGATCGGCCTTAGCTCGGCATCGACGATCGAACTGCCGTTGAACGCGCCGATGGGCAGGGTGATCGCCAACGGCTCGATCAAAAATCCCATGCCGATGCTCGGCCGGCTGGAGACGATGGTGAAGCCGATGCCGGCCTCATGCAGCCGCTGCGCCGCGGCCTTCGCGCCGTCGGTCAGGGTCTTGTCTTTGGTCAGTAGCGTGCCGTCGACGTCGGATACCACCAGCGCGATGCGGGTCATGAATGCTTCCTGCGTGTCGCGCCGCGATCGACCGGATCGAGTTTCAGTTGGCGCACGATGTCATCGACGATGGTCTCGACCGAAGCATCGATCGACACCGTCACCGGGCGTTCGCTTTGGTCCGGCGGCTCCAGCGTCTTGAACTGGCTGTCTAAAAGCCCGGCCGGCATGAAGTGCCCCTTGCGCATGGCGAGGCGGTGCGCGATCAAGGCTTGCGTGCCCTTGAGGAAAATAATGCGGACGTCACTGCGTCCATGCACCAGGATGTCGCGGTAGGCATGCTTGAGCGCGGAGCAGGCGATCACCGCGCGCTGGCCGGCCTCGCAGATGCGGTCAATCTCCCCGGCAATCGCTTGCAGCCAGGGCCGGCGATCCTCGTCGGTTAGCGGCTGGCCGGCGCTCATCTTGGCGACGTTGCTTGCGGGATGAAACTTGTCGCCGTCCTCGTAACGCCAGCCGAGCCGCTCTGCCAGTTTCTGCGCAATAGTGCTTTTGCCGGACCCGGAAACGCCCATCACGACCAGCGCGCACGGCATTTCCTCAAGCTGATTGGCCACGAAAAGCCTCCGGGAGCGCGGCCGTGTCCACGAGCCAGATGGTCTCGCCGATCGAGGTTGCGCGGGCAGCCGGCAGGTTCTCGCCATCAAGCACGCGCGTCAAGATCGCGCGCTTGTCTGATCCTGCGACCTCGAACAGCATTTCGCGGCAGGAGGCGAGCGCGGGCAAGGTCAGCGTCACCCGCGGCACCAGGGGGGTGACATGGGCGTGCGGCACGCCCACCACCCAGCGTTCGGTTTCCGCCAGCGCCGGGTAATCGGGAAAGATCGAGGCGGTATGGCCGTCCGGCCCGACCCCCATCAATACGACATCGAACAACGGCCGTGTAGGATCGAGCCGCTCCAAACCATAGAAGGATTTCAGTTCGCGCGCGTAACGTTCGGCGCTTTCGTCGGGGTTGGCGGCATCGGTCGGAATGGGATGGATATTGGAAGCGGGCGCGAAGCGATCGAGAAAGATGCCGCGTGCCATCGTCATGTTGTTGCGGGAGTCGCCCGGCGGGACGAAGCGCTCATCCCCGATGAACCAATGCACGCGGTCGAAAGGAATCCGTTTGTTGTAGGCGTCGGTTGCCAATAATGCGTAGAGCTGTTTTGGGCTCGACCCGCCGGTGAGGCAGATCGCGACGCGGCCGTCGTTCGCCGCGATCCTCGCCATGAGACGGTCCGCGGCGGTCTTTGCGAGCTCCGCCGGATCGGCCACGGTTACGATTTTTCGCTGGTCCTGCACAACCATTGTCAGGTCAGCTTGCGCCAGCTTCGGCCATCGTGGGCCAGCAATTCGTCGGCTTCTTCGGGGCCTTCGGTACCGGCGTCGTAAATCTTGAGTCCCTTGGCACCGGCGTTGTGCCAGGCATTGAGGAACGGCTGCACCGCCTGCCAGCCAGCCTCGACGCTGTCGGCGCGCTGAAACAAGATGTTGTCACCGATCATGCAATCATAGATCAGCGTCTCGTAGCCGGTGGCCGGTTCGGCCTTGAAGTAGTCCTTGTAGCGGAACTTCATCTCGACGCCGTCGATGTTGATCGAAGGGCCTGGTACTTTGGTATTGAACTGCAGTTCGATGCCTTCGGTCGGCTCGGTAGAGATGACGAGATAATTCTGCGACAGCCGGTCGATTGGGGTGTCGCGGAACATCGCGAAGGGCGCCTGCTTGAACTTGATCGCGATTTCGGTGCGCTTGATGCCGAGCGCCTTGCCGGTGCGCAGGTAAAACGGCACGCCGGCCCAGCGCCAATTGTCGATGGTGAGTTTCAGCGCGGCGTAGGTTTCCGTGGTGCTGCCGGCCTTGACGTCTTCTGTCTTGCGATAATCCTCGATTTCGGTGTCGCCGATCCTGCCGCCGCGATATTGCCCGCGCACGGAATTATGCAGCGCCTCCTGTTCGCTCTGGGTTTGGATCGCCGCCAACACATCGGCTTTCTCCGAACGCACCGAGTGCGCGTCGAACCGGATCGGCGGCTCCATGGCGACCAGCGACAACAGTTGAAACAGGTGGTTCGGCACCATGTCGCGCAGCGCACCCGTCGAATCATAGAAGCTGCCGCGGTGACCGACGCCGAGCTTCTCGTCGACCGTGATTTGTATGTGGTCGATGTGATTGCGATTCCAGATCGGCTCGAACATGCCGTTGGCGAAGCGCAGCACCAGGATATTCTGGACGGTCTCTTTGCCGAGGTAATGATCGATCCGATAGATCTGATGTTCATCCATGAGCTTTTGCAGCTCGCTGTTCAGCGCTTTTGCTGACGCGAGATCGGTTCCGAACGGTTTTTCAACTACTAGCCGCCGCCATGCACCGTCCTGCTCCTTCAATAAGCCAACGCGGCCGAGCTCGCGGGCGATCGGCGCGAAGGCGCCGGGCGGCGTCGCCAGATAAAACAGCCGGTTACCGCCGGTCGCGCGCGCGGCTTCCAGTCTCTCAAGCTGGGCTTTAAGATGATCAAACGAGGACGGATCCTTCGGGTCGGCCTCGATGCAGGTGACGCATTCCAACAACCGCTCGGCGAGCGCTTCGTCGACCTTGCGGGTCGCGAATTGGCGCAAGCCCTTCATCAGGCTGTCGGTCAGCTCGGTGCTCGACATCCCTTTGCGGGCAACCCCAACGATGCAGAATTTCTCCGGCAAAAGGTTAGTCGCTGCGAGATTATAAAGAGCGGGAATCACCAGCCGATGCGCGAGATCGCCTGTAACGCCGAAAATGATGAAGGAGCAGGGATCGGGCTTTTGACCGTTCGCCATCGGCTGTCAGGCCTTCTTGTTGTTGTGCGGCGGCTCGCGGTGGCCGCCGAACCCAGCACGCATCGCAGAGAGAATTTTTTCCGCGAACGTATGTTCCTTGCGCGAGCGAAAGCGCGCGAACAGGGCCGCGGTCAGCACTTCGGCCGGAACGGCTTCGTCGATCGCGGCGTTCACCGTCCAGCGGCCCTCGCCGGAATCTTCCACAAATCCTGAATAATTATCCAGCGACTGATTTTCCGCGAGCGCGGACGCCGTGAGATCGAGCAGCCATGACGGGATGACGCTGCCGCGCCGCCACACTTCCGCAATGTCGGCGATGTCTAGATCGAAGCGATGTTCCGACAGCAGCGCCTCGCTATTGGCGTTCTTGAGGATGTCAAACCCTTCGGCATAGGCCTGCATCAGGCCGTATTCGATGCCGTTATGGATCATCTTGACAAAATGCCCGGCGCCGACGGGGCCGGCGTGAATATAGCCTTGCTCGATCCTGGCATCGCGTCCCTCGCGCCCGGGGGTGCGCGGGATATCGCCGATGCCCGGCGCGAGCGCGGCGAAGATCGGATCGAGCCGGTCGACCACGGCCTTGTCGCCGCCGATCATCATGCAATAGCCGCGCTCGATGCCCCAAACGCCGCCCGAGGTGCCAACGTCGACATAATGGATGCCGCGATCTCTCAGCGCCTTGCCGCGGCGGACGTCGTCCTGCCAAAAGGTGTTGCCGCCATCGATGATGACGTCGCCGGTCTGCATCAATTTGGCGAGCGTCTCGATCGTCGCTTCCGTGATCTTGCCCGCCGGCAGCATCACCCAGGCGGTGCGCGGCTTTGCGAGCCTGGTGACGAAATCCTCCAGCGCGTTGCTGGCGATGGCGCCGTCGGCGGCAAGGCCCGCGACAGCCTTCGGGTCCTTGTCGTAGACGACCGCCTGATGTCCCGATCGCATCAGCCGGCGGACGATATTGCCGCCCATCCGCCCCAAGCCGATCATGCCGAGCTGCATTTTGAAATCCTTTTTTTGAGCATGGTCTGATCCGAAAACCAGTATCCACTTTTCGGGATCATGCTCTAATTCAAAGCCTCGGTGATCGCTTCATCGAGCATCTTCAGTCCCGATCTGAGATCGCCTTTCAGATGCACGCGCAATGCGCGCCGGCCGCGCTCGGTCAGCACGTCGAAATCGCCGCGCGCTTGCGCCGCCTTGATGACCCCGAAACTTGCCTTCTGGCCGGGGACGGGCAGGTCTTTGGTGTCATCGGCGGTGATTTGCAGAAATAAGCCGCTGTCGGGACCGCCCTTATAGGCCTGGCCGGTGGAATGCAGGAAGCGCGGTCCGAATTCGGCGCAGGTCGCGACACGGCGCTTGTCGCGCACCTTGAGCCGCATGTCTTGCAGCGCGTCGATATGCGCGTGGTCGCGCGCGATATAGGCGAGCAGCGCCACATAATCGTCCGCACCGGAACGGCTGAGATGCGCCTTGATCCAGGAGCCGAGGTTGCCGTCGGCTCCTGCCCTGCGCAAGTCGGCGGCGTTGTGGTCATCAGTATAGAGGTCGGCCTCCGCGGAGGCCATCACAGGTTTTTCGGCCGGCAGCGCACCGGTTCTTTCGAACGCCGCGGTCAGTTCGCGGGTCTTGATCTTGGCGTCCTCGACGTCAGGCTGATTGAACGGGTTGATGCCGAGGATCGAGCCTGCGACCGCGGTTGCCATCTCGAATCGGAAGAATTCCTGGCCGATGTGATCGATCGAGTGCATGACGATGCGCACGACAGGGTGGCCGGCAGCTTCAAGAGCCTTGAGCTTCTCCTCGTGCGCAGCGTCGTTTTCGTCTTGGGTGCGGATATCGATGAAGAAGCGATCGTTGGCGTAAGCTTCGGGATCACCCAGCGGCTCGCCGTCGATCGGGATCAGGCCTTTGCCCTCTTTGCCAGTGGATTCCGCGATCAACTGCTCGGCCCAGGCGCCGAAATCGGCAATTTTCTTCGATGACGAGATCGTCACCTTGTCGCGGCCGTCGAGGCCGGCAAGCCCCATCGCAAGGCCGAGCCGGACCCCCGGATTTTCATCCGGCGGCACGTCTGCCCCGCAGGAGCGAACCATGGCGAGCGTATGCTTGATCAGCGTGCCGACGTTGATGCCGGCGGCCGCAGCCGGTACCAGTCCGAACGCAGACAGCACGGAGTAGCGTCCGCCGATCGTGGGTTCGCCGTGGAAAATCCGCGCGAAGCCTTGTTTGGTCGCCGCCTTCTCCAGCGACGAGCCGGGATCGGTCACCGCGATGAAGCGATGTCCGGCCTTGCCGGCGCCAATCGTCTTGGCAACGCGATCGAAGAAATAGTCCTTCATCGCGTTGGGCTCGGTGGTGCCGCCGGATTTGCTGGAGACGATGAACAGGGTTTTGGCGACATCGACGGCTTTTTCCATCGCGCGGACTTGCGCGGGATCGGTCGAATCCAGCACGTGCAATTTCGGGAAGCCGGGTTTCTTGGCAAACGTTTCCGCCAGCACCTCGGGTCCCAGGCTCGATCCGCCCATGCCGAGCACGACGGCGTCGGTGAAGGACTGCCCCTTCACGCGCCGCGCAAAATCCTCGTAGTCGGCGATATCGGCGTTGCCTGCGCTGTCCAGCCAGCCCAGCCACTTGTCCTCATCCTCGCCGGTCCAGACCGATCTGTCCTTCCGCCACAGCCTTCGGATTTTCCCCGATGCGCGCCATTCCTCGGCGCTGTTGTCGACGGCCTTTCCGAGCTTGGCGCCAAGGGCAAGATTCTGCTGGTCGATACCGCCGCCGAGCACGGTTGCGCGCTTATGGGCGACCGCGCCATAGAGCTTGTCGGCCGCGTCGGCAAATAGCTTGACGCCGTCCTTGACCAGCGCGGAGGTGATGGCGTCGAGCGAGATGCCGGACCGCGCGAGTTCTTCGAGCACGCCTCGCGCGTCCTCGATATTCTCCTCGAGGCTGTCGCGCAGCTTGCCGTGATCGCGGAACGCCTCCAGCGTTGCCGGCGGCATGGTATTGACGGTGTTGGGACCGATCAGCTCCTCGACATAGAGCACGTCGCTATAGTCTTTGTTCTTGGTGCCGGTCGAGGCCCACAACAGCCGCTGCGGCTTGGCACCTTTGGCGGCCAGCTTCTCCCAACGCGCTCCCGAAAACAGACGCTTGTACTCCTGGTAGGCGAGCTTGGCGTTGGCAACCGCGACCTTGCCTTTCAGGGAAGCCAGGCGTTCCTTCTCGGTCGGGTCGTTGGCTTTCGCAATTCTGTCGTCGAGCTCCTTGTCGGCCATCGTATCGATGCGGCTGACGAAGAAGCTAGCAACGCTTGCGACATGAGACGGGTCGCCGCCCTTGGCGAGGTATTTTTCCAGGCCCGAAAGATAGGCTTCAGCAACCTGCAGATAGACATCTTGCGAGAACAACAGCGTGATGTTGATGTTGATGCCTTCGCCAATCAGATGCTGGATTGCCGGCAAGCCCTCCGGCGTTGCCGGCACCTTGACCATGAGATTCTTGCGCTTGACGTCCTTCCAGAGCCGCTCGGCCTCGGCGATCGAACGCTTGGTGTCCATCGCCAGATAGGGCGACACCTCCAGGCTGACGAAGCCATCCTCGCCTTTGAGATGGTCATAGACCGGCCGCAATACGTCGGCCGCGTGCTGGATGTCTTCAACGGCGAGATGCTCGAACAGCTCGGCGACCGGGCGATCGCCGCGTTTCAGGGCCTGTCCGATCGCGCTGTCATATTCATCGGAACTGCCGATCGCCTTTTCGAAGATCGACGGATTTGACGTAACCCCTTTGACGCCATCGGTATCGATCAGCTTTTTCAGCTCACCTTTGGCGACGAAGCCGCGGGCCAGGAAATCCAGCCAAACCGCCTGGCCGTGGTTTTCAAGTGCTTTGACGGGATTCATGATGCCTGTTTTCTGTTTGAGCCTGGCGATGGAAATAGGCGTTTCCCACGGGTAACGCCATTCACGACATATCGATCCGGAAAGGGCGGAGGCCTATGGACGGATGGGTCCGACCGGATCGTGTGCCTTGGGGCCAGTATAGCCGCCCGGCTTGCTCGGAAATACGACCAATTGACAGCAAGTCAGTGGCACCCAACCGGGCGCGAATCAGGTAGAATCAACAGTGACGGTTGGGTGACGAGGAGGCGGGGTGGTCCCGAACCATGAATCCTGAATTGGCCGGCGATGTCGAGATCGGGTGTTCGAGTTCGTGGATGCCAACCTTGACGCAGCGGCGGCAAGGATGACGCTGCTCAGCGCAATCATCGCCTTCGATCGGTTCGGCTACGGCGTCCTCGGCCACTATCAAGTGGGAGATCAAGTGCGAAATCAAGTGCGCGGTCTACACGTCGCCGATGAATTCATCCGTGGGGATTCGGTTGCCGACGTGTTCGTCCGCGAGTGTTGCCGGCTAAAATTTGTAGCATCGAAAATAACGCCGGCGCTGCGCGGCAGTTCTGGCGGCGCGTTGTCGCATGGCGCGCAGTGCTTGAGGGCGACGAAGCAGTTCGATCACGGCCTTTTGCGGCCCGGTTCCATGCCGTGTGAAATGTTGCGGCTTGGCTACATCACGGAAAAATCACAACTCGTACCACCTTTTAGCTCAAGAATTGGGCAAACTGCCTGTTCGTAACCCAGCTGGTGCCTGCGTTGTGCATTGCGTCAGAGACATAGCAGAGTGTCCAATCGATTCATCGTGCTGATGCTGATTCGAGGAACGCTTCGGCGGTTCGGCTCGTTTCAGTAATGCGGCCGGACCAAATGCGGAGAGGGATCATGTACAACGATTCTCTATTCAATGCGTTCGCTCGGTCCTTCGAAGCCCGAAGCCAGAGCGACATATCGATGGCGGAATATCTGGAATCGTGTCGAAGCGATCCGATGCGATATGCCAACGCGGCCGAACGACTACTAGCTGCCATAGGTGAGCCTCAGATGATCGACACGGCCAAGGACCCCCGCCTTGGCCGAATCTTTTTGAACCGCACGATGCGCACCTATCCGGCGTTCGCGGGCTTCTACGGCATGGAGGAAACGATCGAGCGTATCGTCGGCTTCTTCCGCCATGCGGCGCAAGGGCTCGAGGAGCGCAAACAGATCCTCTATCTGCTGGGCCCGGTGGGCGGCGGAAAGTCGTCACTGGCCGAGCGGCTCAAATCGCTGATGGAGGTCCATCCCATCTATGTGCTCAAAGCCGGTGACGAGCTCAGTCCGGTGTTCGAATCCCCGCTCAGCCTGTTCGATCCGGAGCAGCTCGGTCCGATGCTGGAAGAGAAGTACGGCATCCCGCGCCGGCGCCTGAGTGGGCTGATGAGTCCGTGGTGCTACAAGCGGCTCGAAGCTTTCGGCGGCGATATTTCGCGATTCCGCGTCGCCAAGATTCAACCCTCGCGGCTGCGGCAGATCGCGGTCGCGAAAACCGAGCCCGGCGACGAGAACAATCAGGACATCTCCTCGCTGGTCGGCAAGGTCGACATTCGCAAGCTGGAAACGTTCGCCCAGAACGACCCCGATGCCTACACCTATTCCGGCGGCTTGAACCGCGCCAACCAGGGCATTCTCGAATTCGTCGAGATGTTCAAGGCGCCGATCAAGATGCTGCATCCGCTGCTGACGGCGACGCAGGAAAGCAACTACATCGGCACCGAGAATATCGGCGCAATCCCCTTCACCGGCGTCGTCCTCGCGCATTCGAACGAATCCGAATGGCAAAGCTTCAAGGCCAACAAAAACAATGAAGCCTTCATCGATCGCATCTGCGTCATCAAGGTGCCCTACTGCCTGCGGGTCACGGAGGAGCAGAAGATCTACGAGAAGCTCATTTCCGGATCCGAACTTGCAACCGCGCCTTGTGCACCGGCGACGCTGGAGACGTTGGCGCGCTTCTCGGTGATGTCGCGCTTGCGCAGGCACGAGAACTCGACGGTGTTTGCGAAAATGCGGGTCTATGATGGTGAAAGCCTGAAGGAATCCGATCCCAAGGCCCGCAGCGTTCAGGAATACAAGGATGCCGCCGGCGTCGACGAAGGTATGGATGGTGCCTCGACCCGTTTTGCCTTCAAGGTCCTGGCGGCAACGTTCAATCATGACACCGCGGAGCTGGGGGCGGATCCCGTCCATCTGATGTATGTGCTTGAACAGTCAATCCGCCGCGAGCAGCTCTCCGACGAGGTCGAAAAGCGCTACCTTGAATTCATCAAGGCCGAGCTGGTGCCGCGCTATGCGGAATTCATCGGCCACGAGATTCAGAAAGCCTATCTCGAATCCTATTCCGATTACGGCCAGAACCTGTTCGATCGCTACGTCGATTATGCCGATGCCTGGATCGAGGACCAGGACTTCAAGGATCCCGACACCGGCCAGATGCTCGATCGCGAGCTCCTCAACCAGGAGCTGACCAAGATCGAAAAGCCCGCCGGGATCGCGAACCCAAAGGACTTCCGCAACGAAGTCGTCAAGTTCTCCTTGCGGTCGCGGGCCCAGAACGGCGGAAGGAACCCGAGCTGGACCTCTTACGAGAAAATCCGCGAAGTCATCGAAAAGCGGATATTCTCGCAGGTCGAAGACCTGCTTCCGGTGATCTCGTTCGGCACGAAGAAGGACGGCGACACCGAGAAGAAGCACGACGACTTCGTCGCGCGGATGGTCGGGCGCGGCTATACCGAGCGTCAGGTTCGCAGGCTGGTCGAATGGTACATGCGCGTGAAGCAAGCCGGCTGAGGAGGCGGATGCAACGGTGATCATGCACATCATTGACAGGCGGCTCAATCCGGGCAGCAAGAGTCTCGAGAATCGTCAGCGGTTCTTGCGTCGTGCCAAAGCGCTTGTTCGAGGTGCGGTCAAGAAATCGTCGCAGGACCGCGACATCAAGGATGTGCTGGAGGGCGGAGAGGTCAGCATTCCGCTCGACGGCATGAATGAGCCGCGCTTTCGCCGCGAGGGCGGCACGCGCGACATGGTGCTTCCTGGAAACAAGAAGTTCGTCGAAGGCGACATCCTGCCGCGTTCCGGCGAAAAAGGCGGCGGCAAGCCGCGCGATCCGGGCGAAGGCGACAGCGAAGATGCGTTTCGGTTCGTGCTGAGCCGGGACGAATTCGTCGACCTGTTCCTCGACGACCTGGAGCTGCCGGACCTCGCCAAGCGGAAATTGGCCGAAGCGGAAAGCGAAGGCATCCAGCGGGCCGGTTATGCGACTTCCGGCTCGCCGGCGAATATTTCGATCAGCCGCACCGCGAGCCGGGCGCTGGCGCGCCGCGTCGCGTTGCGGCGGCCGCGGCTGGCAGCGATTGAGAAGCTGGAAGCGGAGCTTGCTGAGTGCGACGAAACGCGCCGCGCGGAATTGATCGCCGAGCTCGAGGCCCTGAAGGCAAAGGCGCGCCGGATTCCCTACATCGACCCGATCGATATCCGCTATCGCCGCTTCGAAACCGTGCCAAAGCCGGTGGCGCAGGCCGTGATGTTCTGCCTGATGGACGTTTCCGGCTCGATGTCGGAGCACATGAAGGATCTGGCCAAGCGCTTCTACATGCTGCTCTACGTGTTTCTGAAGCGGCGCTATCGCCACGTCGAAATCGTCTTCATCCGCCACACCGATCGGGCGGAGGAAGTCGACGAGGAGACCTTCTTTCACGGACCGGCGTCGGGCGGCACGCTGGTATCGAGTGCCCTGCAGGCGATGCACGATATCGTCAGGTCGCGGTTTCGCCCGGCGGACTGGAACATCTATGCGGCCCAGGCTTCCGACGGCGACAACTCGATTTCGGATGGAGAGGTCGCAGGGAGGCTGCTGACGGATATGATCCTGCCGGTCAGTCAGTTCTTCGCCTATCTGGAGGTCGGCGAGGCCGGCGGATACACGTTCGACATGCCGGATTCGGCGCTTTGGACGCTGTACGAACGCCTGCGCACCGGCGGCGCGCCATTGTCGATGCGCAAGGTCAGCGAGCGCAGCGAGATCTTTCCGGTCTTTCACGATCTGTTTCATCGCCGTGGTAAGCAGGAGAAGACCGCGCCATGACCGCGACTGCAGAACCACTGTTTCAAGGGGCGGATTGGGATTTCCTGACGCTGCAGCGCATCCACGATGCCTGCGAGGGGATTGCGCGATCCGAATTGGGGCTCGATGTCTATCCCAACCAGATCGAGGTCATTACCGCCGAGCAGATGCTGGATGCGTACTCTTCGGTCGGCATGCCCTTGTTCTACAAGCATTGGTCGTTCGGCAAGCACTTCGCCTTTCACGAGGCGTCCTACCGCAAGGGGCTGATGGGCCTTGCCTACGAGATCGTGATCAATTCTTCGCCGTGCATTTCCTACCTGATGGAGGAAAACACCGCGACCATGCAGGCGCTGGTGATCGCGCATGCGGCGTTCGGCCACAACCATTTCTTCAAGAACAACTATCTGTTCAAGCAATGGACCGATGCCAACGGCATTCTCGACTATCTCGAATTTGCCAAGACCTACGTGGCGCAGTGCGAGGAGCGCCAGGGCCGGCTCGCGGTCGAGCAGACGCTCGACGCCGCGCATGCGTTGATGTCGCACGGGATCGACCGTTACCCCGGCAAGAAGAAGCTCGACCTTGGTGCCGAGGAAAAGCGCGCCGGCAGGCGCCGTTTGCACGAGGAGGCCGCGTTCAACGATTTGTGGCGGACGGTTCCGACCGGGCCGGCAAAGAGCGATGCGATGCTCAACGTCGAGCGCCGCCGCAAATTGCTCGGATTGCCGCAGGAAAACCTGTTGTACTTCCTTGAGAAGACCGCGCCACGCCTGCAGCCCTGGCAACGCGAGCTGCTTCGGATCGTGCGGCACATCGCGCAGTATTTCTATCCGCAGAGCCAGACCAAGGTGATGAACGAGGGCACCGCGACCTACGTCCATTACCGCATCATGAAGCGGTTGCACGAACAGGGACGGATCTCCGACGGCAATTTCCTCGAATTCCTGCAGTCGCACACCAACGTCGTATTCCAGCCGGATTTCGACGATCCGCGCTTCTCCGGCTTCAACCCCTATGCGCTCGGCTTTGCGATGATGCAGGACATTGAGCGTATCGTTTCCAATCCGGATGACGAGGATCGCGAGTGGTTTCCGGAGATCGCCGGGAACGGCGACGTGATGGGCGTCTTGCGCAACATCTGGGCCAATTATCGCGACGAAAGCTTTATCGGTCAGTACCTCAGTCCGCGGCTGATGCGGCATTTCCGCATGTTCCACCTGCATGACGATCCGGAGGAGCGGGCTGGCGTCAAGGTCGATGCCATCCACGATGAACGTGGTTATCGCCGCGTCCGGCGTGAACTGGCCAAGCAGTACGACGTCGGCTTCATCGATGCCAATATCGAGGTGGTCGACGTCGATCTCGCCGGCGATCGCCGGCTGATGTTGCGTCACGCCGTGGTCAAGGGAGCGCAGCTCAACGAGGCAGACGCAAGGCGCGTGCTCCAGCACCTTGCCGATCTCTGGAGCTATGACGTGTCGCTGGTCGAAGTCGACGCTGCCGACAAGGTGCTCAAGGAATACGTCGCGAATCCGCGCGCGATCGCGGCGGCCGCCTGAATGTTTCGGCGAAATTGACGCGGTCTGGACCTGCCTGAATCAAGAAGCTTCAGCCTCCTCGAATGGCCGGTCCGGATGCATGCGAAACGCAAGTCCGGCGCCGAGCAGCAACAGACAGATCGAGCCGGCAAACGGCAGGGTCCAGCTTCCGGTCCGGTCGATCAGGAAGCCGAACACCAGGGGTGAAATGATTCCGGCAACGCCGAAGCCGAAATTCATCATTCCGCTGGCGGATCCCGAGTAATTCGGCGCGATGTCCATCGGCGCCGCCCAGATCGGCGCCACCACCAGCTCGACAAAAAAGAATGCCGCGGCAAGCGCGATCGCGGCCACGTTGACGTCATGCACCAGCATCACCGGAATCAGGAACACAAAGCCGCCGAGCATTCCGGCCACGATGACGTTGCGGCGCGCGGCGGCGCGATTGCCGGTCCGGTGCAGGATCCTGTCGCTCACCACGCCGCCCAAGGTGTCGCCGATCACGCCGGCCAGGAAGACGCCGGCCGAATAGAAAGCCGATTGCGCCAGATTCTGCTGGTAGTTCTGGTAAAAGAACGACGGGATCCAGCTCAGAAACAGCCACAGCGTCCAGCCGTAGCAAAAATCGACGGCGGTCACCGGCAGCATGCGGCGAAACAATTCGAGCCACGGCACCGTCTTGGCCGCGCCGCCCCGGCTACGTGCCGGAAGCGCCCCAAGTTCCTCTGGCGTCAGCGGCGGCGCTGCGGGAACATCGCGAAAATTCCACCACCAGATCACAACCCAGATCAGGCTCAAGAAGGCAAGGACAACGAACGCGCCGCGCCACGACACCAGGGTGACCAGCAGCGCAATCAGAGGCGGCGTTACCGCGTTTCCGATCCGTGCGGACGAATGCGTGATGCCTTGGGCGAAGCCCCAATTGCGTTCCGGCACCCACGACGCCATCGCGCGCGTCGCGGTCGGGAAGGTCGTGCCTTCACCGATCCCAAGGGCAAGGCGCGCGGCGAACAGGCTTCCAAGTCCGCCGACGACCGCGCCGGTTGCCGCGGTTGCCGCACTTACGATGAGGCCGCTGACGAACAGCGTCAGGCGGGCGCCGAATTTGTCGCCGAAATAGCCGCCGATGAGCTGGAACAGCGCATACGGATAGGCGAAGGCCGAAAATGCCAGCCCCAACTCGGTGTTGCTCAGCTTAAGGTCCGCCTTGATCAGTGGCGCAGCCGTCGAGATGTTGACCCGATCCACATAGAGGATCAGGTACATCAGGCAGATGATCGTAAGGACCTTGTTGGAGGCGCTGAACCTCTTCATCAGACCGGCGCCGCGCTGCCCTTGATCTGCGTGCGATGCATGATGCGGCGTGCGGAGGCGTCGAACGGGTCGCGCCTGTGCATGGTGCAGCGGTTATCCCACAGCACGAGATCGCCGACCCGCCAGGCATGCTCCCAGGCGAATTCCGGGCGCGCGACGAACGCCCACAACTGGTCGAGCAACGCCTCGGACTCGGCAAGCTCGAGCCCCACGAGGTACGCATTGCGCCGGCGGCCGAGATAAAGCATGCGCCGCCCGGTGTCGGGGTGAGTGCAGACCAGCGGGTGCACGGCGCCCGGCGAGGTCCTGGGATCGTCGGTCGCGGCGACGCCCTGGCGCAAATAGCCGCCGCTGTTATAGGTGCCGTCGTGCTTGATCTTCAGGTTTGCGATCCGGCCCCTCAACTCGTCCGGCAGCGCTTCGTAAACCGCGTACATGCTGCAGAACGAGGTATTGCCGCCGGCAGGCGGTACCTCGAGCGCATAAAGCATGCTCGCCATCGGCGGCACATCGAGATACGACATGTCGGTGTGCCAAACCGCCTCGCCGGCCCCCAAGCTGCCGATCGGCTCGCCGTTCACCATCACGTTTGAAACGATGTAGATCTCGGGCAATCCTTCGACAAAGCGCCTGCCGGTCTCCTGCACCGGCGCCCAGTCGAGATCGCCGAAGCGGCGGCTGAAGGCAATCAGGTCCTGGTCGCTGAGCGTCTGGCCGCGCACCAGAATGACCTCATGGTCGTGCCAGGCGCGCTTGATGACCGCAAACTGCGACGCGTCGATATTTTTGAGATCGACGCCGCGGATTTCGGCGCCGAGCGCCGCTCCGGTTGGAATCACCTCGATCGGCTCAAAGCCAGCGTTGCGCGCAACTTCTTTCTCGACGCCCAAAGCCATAGGAATTCCCCACCTGAATCTGCCCGTCTCGAGCTAGCGCAAACTTGCGTTGATCTTGTCCAGCACGGCGGAGCCGGGGCACAGCGCCTTCTCGTCCAGCACATTGAGCGGGGTGTCGACCGTGTCGAGATGAGTATGCAGGTCTTCGGACTCCGGATCGACGTAAAGCAACCCGGTGACGATCTGGCCCTTGGCCGCGTGCTTTTGCAGGAAGGTCATGGCGCCCAGGCGATCGTGCGGGTCGTAATCCGCATCGAGCTTGCGCAGGGCGAGGTGGGTGCCGTCGTGCTGCTCGACCACCTGCACCGTGCCCGGTGCATAGTCCACCGTGATTGGATCGCGCCCGGTGATGACGTCGAGCCGGTTCACCGCGTCATTGTGTTCGCGCACGTAATCAAAGCTCTTGGTCGAGCCGGCATGGTTGTTGAAGGCGACGCAGGGACTGATCACGTCGATGAAGGCCGCGCCCTTGTGCCGGATCGCGGCCGCGATCAGCGGCACCAATTGCGTCTTGTCGCCGGAGAAGCTGCGCGCCACGAAACTCGCGCCAAGCTGCAGCGCCATCGCCACCAGGTCGATGGCGTTGTCGGTGTTCATCACGCCCTTCTTGGACTTCGAGCCGCGGTCGGCAGTCGCCGAAAACTGACCCTTGGTGAGGCCGTAAACGCCGTTGTTTTCGACGATATAGGTCATGTTGACGGCACGGCGGATCGAATGCGCGAACTGGCCAAAGCCGATCGAGGCGGAATCGCCGTCGCCGGAGACGCCGAGATAGATCAGGTCGCGGTTGGCGAGATTGGCGCCGGTCAGGACCGACGGCATGCGGCCATGCACCGAATTGAAGCCGTGCGAGTTGCCGAGGAAGTAGTCCGGCGTCTTCGAGGAGCAGCCGATGCCGGAAATCTTGGCGACGCGGTGCGGTTCGATCGACAATTCGAAACAGGCCTCGATGATCGATGCCGTGATCGAGTCGTGGCCGCAGCCCGCGCACAGCGTCGAGATCTTGCCCTCGTAATCGCGGTGGGTGAAGCCGAGCTCGTTCTTCTGCAGGCCCGGATGGTGGAATTTCGGTTTTGCGATATAGGTCATGACACGGCCTTGCGAAGGGGGGTCACCTTGAGATGATCCTGATGGTCGCCGATGGCGTTGGCGATGAAGCGGGCGGTGATCGGGGTGCCGTCATAATGCAGGATCGGCACCAGGCGGACCGGATCGATGCCGTTCTCGTTGACGATCAGCGAGCGAAGCTGGCCGTCGCGGTTCTGCTCGACCACGTAGACGAAGTCGTGATCGGCGATGAAACTTGCGACGCTTGAGTGGAACGGAAAGGCGCGGATACGCAGCCGATCGAGCTGATGGCCGCGCGCTTCCAATAGCCCGATTGCCTCGTCCATCGCGGGCGCAGTCGAACCGAAATAAATCACGCCGTATTTGGTCGGTTTTGCCGCGTTGGCCTGCAACGGCCGCGGCACCAGGTCCTGGGCGGTCTCGAATTTGCGCACCAGCCGCTGCATGTTGTCGGCGTAAACCGAGCCCTCCTCGGAGTAGCGCGCGTAGCGGTCGCGCGAGGTGCCGCGAGTGAAGAACGAGCCCTTGGTCGGGTGCGTGCCGGGATAGGTGCGGTAGGGAATGCCGTCGCCGTCGACGTCGAGATAGCGGCCGAAGTCGCGGCCTTCCTCCAGCATCTCCGCCGTCATGATCTTGCCGCGGTCATACTGCCTTGCGTCATCCCACTTCAGCGGACGGCAGAGCCGATGGTTCATGCCGATGTCGAGATCGAGCATCAGGAAAATCACGGTCTGCAGGCGCTCGGCGAGATCGAAGGCGGCTGCGGCGAATTCGAAGGCCTCCGCCGGGTCTTCCGGAAACAGCAGCACATGCTTGGTGTCGCCGTGCGAAGCATAGGCACAGGCGATGATGTCGCATTGCTGGGTCCGCGTCGGCATGCCGGTCGAGGGACCCGCGCGCTGCACGTTCATGATCACGGCCGGCACTTCCGCGAAATAGGACAGGCCGATGAATTCGGTCATCAGGGAGATGCCGGGACCGGAGGTCGCGGTGAAGGCGCGCGCGCCATTCCACGACGCGCCAATGACGATACCGATCGAAGCCAGTTCGTCTTCGCCCTGGACGATGGCATATTTTGCCTTGCCGGTTTCGCCATCGTGCCGCAGCTTCCTGCAATGACCCGCGAAAGCGTCCGCCAGCGACGACGACGGCGTGATCGGATACCAGGCGCACACCGTGGCGCCGCCATAGACGGCGCCCAGCGCCGCAGCGCTGTTGCCTTCGATGAAAATGCGGTCACCGACCTTGTCGGCCTTCTTGACCCTGATGCCGATCGGGCATTTCAGGTTCTGCAGCGCCCAGTCGCGGCCAAGATGCAGCGCGTGGACGTTCGAGGAGAGCAGCTTCTCCTTGCCCTTGTACTGTTCGCCGATCAATTGCTCGATCAGCTTCGGGTCCATCTCGAGAAGCGCGCACAGCGCGCCGAGATAGATGATGTTCTTGAACAACTGGCGCTGGCGCGGATCGGTATAGGTCGAGTTGGTGATCGCGGTCAGCGGCACGCCGATGACGGTGATATCGGCGCGGAATTTCGATGCGGGCATCGGCTTGGTCGAATCGTAGAACAGATAGCCGCCGGGCTCGATCGAGGCGATGTCCTTGTCCCAGGTCTGCGGGTTCATCGCCACCATCAGGTCGACGCCGCCGCGTGCGCCGAGATGGCCGGCTTCGGTGACCCGCACCTCGTACCAGGTCGGCAATCCCTGGATGTTGGAGGGGAAGATGTTGCGGGGCGATACCGGCACGCCGTGGCGCAGGATCGCGCGAGCAAATAGTTCATTGGCGCTGGCCGACCCAGAGCCGTTGACGTTGGCGAAGCGGACGACGAAGTCGTTTACGCTGCGGATCGGCTTTTGCTCGGGCATGATGAACCTGCGTGAGTCATATCGATGAGGTATTTCTGCATGTCCCAGGCTCCGGTGGGACAGCGTTCGGCGCAGAGGCCGCAGTGCAAGCAGACGTCTTCGTCCTTCACCATCACGCGCCCGGTCTTTAAGCCGTCCGCGACATAGAGCGCCTGGTCGTGACGGGGCGAGGGCGCCTTCAGCCGCGCCCGCAGATCGTCTTCCTCGCCATTTTGCGTAAACGTGATGCAGTCCATCGGGCAGATGTCGACGCAGGCGTCGCATTCGATGCACAAGGGCGCGGCGAAGACGGTCTGCACGTCGCAGTTCAGGCAGCGCTGTGCTTCGCCGAGCGCGAGCTTGAGGTCGTAACCGAGTTCGACCTCGGCGCGGATGTCCTTTAGCGCCACGACCTTGTCGCGATGCGGCACCTTGAAGCGCATGTCGGCCGAGATGTCGTTGTCATAGCTCCACTCATGGATGCCCATCTTCTGCGACGAAATCTGCACCTCGGGAAGCGGACGCTCGGTGATGTCCTCGCCGGACAGCAGCTTGTGGATCGACAGCGCGGCGTCGTGGCCGTGCGCCACCGCCCAGATGATATTCTTCGGCCCGAATGCGGCATCGCCGCCGAAAAATACCTTCGGGTTGGTCGAGCCCATGGTCTTGGGATCGACCTTCGGCATGTTCCATTTATCGAATTCGATGCCGCAATCGCGCTCAATCCACGGGAACGCGTTCTCCTGGCCGACCGCGACCAGCACGTCGTCGCAGGGGATCGTCTGGTCCGGCTCGCCCGCGGGCACCAGGCTGCGCTTGCCGTTGGCGTCGTATTCGGCCTTCACCTTCTGGAAGGTGACGCCGGTGAGCTTGCCGTCGGCGTGGGTGAATGCGATCGGCACCATGAAATTGAAGATCGGGATATCCTCGTGGAGGGCGTCCTCCTTCTCCCAGGGGCTCGCCTTCATCTCCTCGAAGCCGGAGCGCACGATCACCTTGACGTCCTCGCCGCCGAGGCGGCGCGCGGTGCGGCAGCAATCCATCGCGGTGTTGCCGCCGCCGAGCACGATCACGCGGCGCCCGATCTTGTCGGTATGGCCGAACGAGACGCTTGCGAGCCAGTCGATGCCGATGTGAATGTGCTGGGCCGCCTCCTTGCGGCCGGGAACGTCGAGCTCGCGGCCGCGCGGCGCACCGGAACCGACAAAGATCGCGTCGTAATTCTCCGAGAGCAGCTTCTTCAGACTGTCGACGCGCTGGCCACCCTTGAACTCGATGCCGAGGTTGAGGATGTAATCGGTCTCCTCATCGATCACCTGGTCCGGCAGCCGGAATTTCGGAATCTGCGAGCGCATCATGCCGCCCGTCTTGGCATCGGAATCGAACACGGTGCAGTGATAGCCGAGCGGCGCAAGATCGCGCGCCACCGTGAGCGAGGCGGGACCGCCGCCGATCAGTGCGATGCGCTTGCCGTTTTTGGCCGACGGCCGCGGCAAGCGATGCTTGATGTCGTCCTTGAAATCGGCGGCGACGCGCTTCAAGCGGCAGATCGCGACCGGCTTTTCCTCGACGCGGCCGCGGCGGCAGGCGGGCTCACACGGGCGATCGCAGGTGCGCCCGAGAATTCCCGGAAACACGTTCGATCTCCAATTGATCATATAGGCGTCGCTGTAACGCCCCTCAGCAATCAAACGGATGTATTCCGGAACTGGCGTGTGCGCGGGGCAAGCCCATTGGCAGTCGACGACCTTGTGAAAGTAGTCGGGGGCCGAAATATCAGTCGGTTTCATTCCTACCTGTCCGCGCGGCTGACAGAGCGCGTCGCGGCCTTTTTGACTTGAGAACGCTTGAAGCGGCGTTCTTGTGGTTTTTGAATTGGATCATAGGCTTATCTTATTAGTGCCATTCAACATCATGCACAAAGCCAAATTTGCATCGTCACCGGCTTTCATCTGTGCAATGCCCTAACGTTCCATAACGTTAATGTCATTGGGGCACGCTATGCGGCGGTGCAACATACCTCAGCTCCGTAAATTCGCGCATTGACTCAGGTAAGCGCGATGTCGCTCTTCGCCAGATCCCACATCAACTCGTAAACGCCCGAAGATACCTGCGCAGCCTGCGCCGGATCCGTACTTGCCGTGAAGCGCGTTGCCAGCAGCGCGGAGATTGCACTGACATCGGTGCCGTCGATCAGTACGAACCAGTCACCGGCGCCGGGGCTTGCCGTCGAAGGAATCTCGGTCGTCGGTCCGGACAACACGGGATCGCTCTCCAACAGATGCATGGAGATAACTCCGTCGAGTTTCGCCGGATCGAGCTTCTCGCGCAGTGCTGCGCGCAATGTGTTTTCGCTGCCGGCTGACGGGCGCAGACGCACGATGCCGAGTGCTGCGCCGCGGCCCTGTCCGCGGCTGATCGTGATGCGCATGACCGCGCGGATCATGTTCTTGAAACGCGCCATCGTCTTCTTCGACCACTCGGTCGGCTTGGCGAGCCTTGCGCGATAGGCCGGGCTGTCGAGCACCTCAATGGTCGCGGTCGAGTAGAGGCAGAGATATTTTGGCCTGGCGTTATGGGCGACATAGCGCCGGGCCTCCAGAAAGCCGTCGATCGCCACGCGCTCTTCGAGATGCTCGCGGTCGTACCAGCGGTTGAATTCGGCTTCGTCCGCAGCATCCACATCCATAGACGTCAGCAGCATGCCTTTTCCGGCCAATGGCATTCTCATGCGCTCCTTATATGTCGATTTTGCTGGCGACGTCTGCGATCGCCTTCATCACCGCGTCCCGCACCCCGGGATCGTACAGGGTATGGCCCGCGCCTTCGACAAAACGAATTTCGGCCTCGCGCCACACCGCACCAAGCGCATGCGACGTCGAGGGCGGGCAGAGCAGATCGTAACGTCCCTGCACGATGACGCCCGGAATGCCAGCGAGCTTTCCGGCCTCGTTGAGAAGCTGATTCGGCTTCATGAAGCAGTCATTTGCGAAATAATGCGCTTCCATGAACGGCGTGACGGGGAGGGCGCGGTCCGAATTCAGCGACGCCATGTCGAGCCGGACGCGGTTCGAAACGTGTTCGGACAAAATGCGCTCGGTATCGGCCCAGGCCCGCGCCACCGGGCCGTGCACGGCAGGATCGGGATCGAGAATGCGCCGCCAATAAGCGTCGAGCGGCCGCGGGCGCTCCGCCAGTGGCAATACGCTTCGGAAATCATCGCTGAGATCGGGATAGAAGCGCGCGAGCACATCGGTGAACGCGGTTTCTATCTCGGCAACGGTACCGAGAAAGGTCGCGCGCAGCACGAGAGCGAAGACGCGATCGGCGTGGGCTTGCGCATAGGCCAGCGCCAAGGTCGCGCCCCAGGAGCCGCCGACCACGATCCAGCGCGCAAAGCCGAATTTTTCGCGGATCATTTCCATGTCCGCGATCAGATGCGCCAGCGTGTTGTCCTCGCGCCGGCCCTTGGGCCGGCTGCGGCCTGCGCCGCGCTGGTCGAACAGCACCGCGTGAAAACGCTCGGGATCGAACAGCCGGCGATGATCAGCCTGGCAGCCGCTGCCGGGCCCGCCGTGCAAATAGACTGCAGGGATGCCGCCCGCGCGGCCGACACTTTCGACGTAGACCTCATGGCCTTCGCCGACCGCGAACAATTCCGAAGTCAACGGCGCAAACGGATCGGCGCGCTTGATGCTGGATTTTCCGGCCTCGGCGTCAGGCGCCATCGCCGCCGCCTGTCTCCAGCGTCCCACCGGCGAAATTGCGATAGACGAAGCGGTTGTTGTCGGCGGCGGCTTCGCACTCGGCCTGCCTGAAAATCTCCTCGTGCTTCGGCGACAGCGTACAGGCGGGATCGGTGTTGCCGGCATCCCCGGTCAGCGCAAAGGCCTGGCAGCGGCAGCCGCCGAAATCGATTTCCCTGAACTCGCAGCTCTTGCATGGCTCCGGCATCCAGGCGGTGCCGCGATAGCGGTTGAAGGCTTCCGAGTTCTGCCAGATCCAGGCAATCGAGTGGTTCGATCGCACCGACTCGAATTGGAGACCGGTAATGCTTTCCGCGGCATGGCAGGGCAGGACCTTGCCCGCCGGTGAAATATTGAAGAACTGCCGGCCCCAGCCGCCCATGCATTTCTTCGGCCGCAAGGCGTAGTAGTCCGGCACCACATAGTCGATGGCGAGGATGCCCTTGAGCCGTGTTTGAGCCTCCTCGACGATGCGGCTGGTCTCTTCGATCTGCGCCAGCGTCGGCATCAGCGCGGCGCGGTTCTTCAGTGCCCAGCCGTAATATTGCACATTGGCGACCTCCAGCCGGTCGGCGTCGAGGTCGACCGCCATCTGGATGATGTCGGACAGTTGGTGCAGGTTCTGGCGATGCATCACCGCATTCACCGTCAGCGGCAAATCAACTTCGCGGGTCCATCGCGCGGCCTCTAATTTCTTTTGGTGCGACTGCTTCAGCCCGGCGACGCGATCAGCCACGCTCGGTTCGTTGCCCTGGAAACTGATCTGCACGTGACAAAGCCCGGCATCGGCCAGAGCGCTCAATTTTTCGCGCGTCAACAACACCGCCGACGTGATCAGGTTGGAATAGAGGCCGACATCGCTGGCGTGTCGCACCAGTTCGACCAAGTCCTTGCGCGCGGTCGGTTCGCCGCCGGAGAAATGGATTTGCAGCACGCCGATTTCGGCGAGCTCGGAAAGCACTTTCTTCCATTCCTCCGTCGAGAGCTCGCTGCCGGCGCGGTCGAGCTCGACCGGATTGGAGCAATAGGGGCATTGCAGCGGACAGCGGTGCGTCAACTCGGCAAGCACCGCGAGCGGGATGCCGAAGCTTTCCGCGGTCGAGCGGCGCGCTTCCAGCGCGGCCAGCCCATCGCCGGGATCGGCAGGTTTACTGTTGGCGAGAATTTCACTCATGACGTCTTCTCGCGCGCTTGCGTCAAAAATCCCTTGTCGGCGAGATCCTGCAGCATGGCGACGACGTCGGTTGCGATCGCTTCGCGGGGCGCCGCATATTTGGCCGCAAGCTCATCGATCATCGCTCCGACGCTGCGGACGCCGTCGCAAAGTTTCAGCACTTCGACCGCGATCTCGTCGGGCGCCAGCACCCGCTCCGGCGCCAGGATCACCCAGACTTGCCGCGTCTCGTCGAATTTCAATTTCGCATGCCGCGGCAGCACCGGCCGGCTGGTTTCGCTGACGCTGATGTTGCGCGGGCCTGCCATCGCTTCGGCTCTCACTTCGCGTTCTCTAGCTCGACGTTCTCTAGCTCGACTTGGGCACGAAGGCGCCCGGCGGTATATGGCCATCGACATAGGCATGGTAAAGGGCATCGAGCTGGACCCACAGCACGTTGGTCTTGAAGATCAGCGCGTTGCACACCGCTTCGCGCTCGGCCGGGGTCCTGGCATGCTCCTTGACGTATTCGAGCGCGAAGCCGGCATCGCGCGGCGCCTGCTGCAGGCGGCGGCTGAAATAGCTCATGATATCGGGATTGACGAAGTCGTAATGCTGCAGCATCCCGCTGATGCGCTCTTCGTGCAGGTTGGGCGCAAACAGCTCGGTCAGCGAGGAGGCGATCGCTTCCAGCGGCGTCTTGTCGCGGCAGAAATGCACATAGGCTTCCACCGCAAAGCGTGTCGCCGGCAGGATGCCTTCGGTCGATTCCACATAGGCGCTGTCGAGCCCGAGCCCCTCGGTCAATTTGAGCCAGCGCTCGATGCCGCCCTCACGGCCGGGATCGCCGTCGTGGTCCTCGATCCGGTGCCGCCATTCCTGCCGGATGCTGCGGTCGCGAAAGCGCGAGATCACGACCGCATCCTTGATCGGGATCGTGCTTTGGTAATAGTAGCGGTTGAGCGCCCAGGCCTGCACCTGGCCCTTGTTCAATTTGCCGCCGTGCAAGAGGCGATGGAACGGATGCAGGCTGTGATAGCGCGTGGCGCCGATCTGGCGCAGCGTCGCCTCTAGCTCGCCGGCATTGTTGAGCGAGACGCCCTTGCCGAGCGAATAGGCCGTTATGGCCTGGTTTTTCGTGCCTTGATTGTTCATGCCCTGGTCGGTTACGGCGTTCAAAGCACGATCTCCGTCCCATCGGTGGCGAACTGCCAGCCCGCGCGCTCGGCGAGCTCGCGCTCGGGCGATGCCGGCAGCAGCGCGGGGTTCGAATTGTTGATATGCAGAAACACCTTTTGGCCGATATCGAGGCCGTCAAGGGCGGCAATGGCGCCGCGATCTCCCGACATCGCAATATGTCCCATGCCCTGTCCAGTCTTGTTGCCGAGGCCCGCCGTGATCAGCTCATCATCGCGCCACACCGTGCCATCAAAGAACACCAGCGGCGCACCGGCAAGCCGGGCCTTGAGTTCATCGCCGACGCCGGCGCAGGCGGCGATGAAGTAGAAGAATTTTCCGCTTCTTTTGTCCTTGACGCGAAGACCCAGCGTATCGCCGGCGCCGTCATCGCCGCCGGGGTGAACTTTGCCTTCGAGATACCAGGCGCCTTTGCCGGAGACCGCGAAGGGCAGGACCTCGATCCCGGACGGTGAACCGTCGCCTAGCGCTGGCTCGAACGCTCGGTCCACGGCGATCGGTTGGCGCCGCACGTTGTTCTCGCTCAACACGTTGAAGATGCTGTTGGCCTTGAGGATCGCGAGCACCCTGGCGTGGGCGTAGATGGTAAATGGCGAGCCCTCGCGCATCGACAGCAATCCTGCCACCGCATCGATCTCGCCATTGGTCAGGATGACACCAGCGATCGGACTGTGGCGAAGATGGCCGGCCCTCGGATGAAGCTGCGGCGTCGCGATTAGTTGCTGGCGCAAATCAGGAGACGCGTTGATCAGGAACCAGTGATCGCCGTCCGTACTGACCGCGATCGAAGCCTGCGTGCTCTGGAGTTCCCGATCGCCCCGCGCGCTCAGGCAGACCGGACACCCGCAATTCCATTGCGGAACACCGCCACCTGCCGCCGCGCCCAGGACGACGACGCGAAGCATGATCCGTCTCCTGGAGGTCCGAAGTTTTTTACGGCTCAGACGTTTTGGAGCTCAATCCTTGGAGCTCAACTGTGATTGAAGTCCAAAACTTTTAACTCCAAAACGTCCTGAAGGTGGGCGCCAGCGAGGACACGTCTCCCCGATCGGGAACGTGTCGTGCCCGGACGTCCACCCGCGATAAACGTAAGATTATTGCCGCTCGTTACTTGCGGGCGGCGCACGCATACATGTTGATTTCCATGCCCACCGACACTTCGACGATTTTTGGTGCTTTCCAAGCCATTTGGCTCTCCTTTTTGGAACCGGACGAACTCCGCCCTCGCCGACAAACTACTGCCGAAAGCAAAGTTCGCCAGTGAAATCTTTTTCATGTGCGCTCGATGGAGCTTTTGTGCTGCACTGCAATATCCAGCGATAGGCGAGGGCGAGATGCCGTAAAATCCCCGCTTATCAATAGCTTCGGAAATTCCGGACGAAACCAAAAGCAAAGGCCAGCCCCATTGGCGCACCATCAGCCCGAAATAAAGAACTTGTGAGATGGGGGTGCCTTCCCTTTTGCTGCATTCGGCCCCACTGGATGAATGATGCCGCGATATTTTTTCAACACCCGGATTGGCGATGAACTCATTGACGATCCCGAGGGCGACGAGCTGCGCAATCTCGATCGCGCATGGGAAGTGGCGCGAGCCATGATCCGTGAGCTGCTGAAGACCGAAGGGGCGCAGCCGGACCTGCTGAAGGCCGTCATCGAGGTCACCGATGACGACGGCCAGATCGTGCTTGAGTTCCCCTTTACCGAGGCGCTCATCGACCTGCCCGCTCGGCGGGTCACGAAGCACTAGCGGCCCGCGGCTAGCCGCCAACACCTCTTGCCGACTTCTATTCCGGCTGGTCACCCGTGCTGCGGTCCGATTGCTCAAGAGCGGGGCGAGGGAGAGGTGCCAGGTCGATGGCCTTGCCGTGCCGGCGGCGCTACAACACGCCGTCAAACGGAGCAAGCAATGCAGGACCTCTGGCGCCTGTCGGCCGCGGATTTAGCTGCCCTGATCAAGTCGAGGAAGGTATCCGCCGGAGAGGCGGCAAGCAGCGCGCTGGCGCGGCTCGATGCCGTCAACCCCAAGATCAACGCGGTTGTCGATCACCGTCCGGAAGACGTGATGAAACAGGCGGCCGCCGTCGATGCCGCGATATCGCGGGGCGAAGCGATCGGCCCGCTCGCCGGCGTGCCGGTGACGGTGAAGGTCAATATCGACCAGGAGGGTTTTGCCACCACCAACGGGCTCAAGCTGCAGCGCGACGCCATCGCGCCCGCCAACAGCCCCGTGATCGACAACTTGAAGAAATCCGGCGCCATCATTCTCGGGCGCACCAACTGTCCGGCATTTTCCTATCGCTGGTTCACCACCAATTTGATCCATGGCGACACCAAAAATCCGCGCGATCCCTCGATCACGCCGGGCGGCTCGTCGGGCGGCGCGGGTGCGGCGGTTGCCGCCGGGATCGGGCATATCGCGCATGGCACCGACATCGCGGGATCGATCCGCTATCCCGCCTACGCCTGTGGCGTGCATGGCTTGCGGCCGACGGTCGGGCGGATCGCGGCCTTCAATCCGGGACTACCGGAGCGAACGATCGGGCCGCAGATCGCGGCCGTTTCCGGCCCGTTGGCGCGCACCATCGGCGACCTCCGGATCGCGCTTGGCGCAATGTCCGCCAAGGATTTCCGCGATCCCTGGTGGGTGCCGGCGCCATTGGAAGGACCGCCAATGGCCAAGCGCGCCGCGCTCTGCCTCCATCCCGATGGGCTCGAGACCGTTGCCGAGGTGAAGGCGGCGGTGACTGACGCCGGCAAGCGGCTCGCGCGCGCCGGCTGGAGCGTCGAAGAGATCGCAACGACGCCGTCCTTGCGCGAGCCTGCCGAGCATCTGACCAGGCTCTGGCTTGGCGACGGCTACGAGGCACAATTGGAAGCAGCCGAGCGGGAAGGTGATCCCGGGGCGCTCGCCTGCCTGCGCGGCAACAGGTCGAAGGTGTTTCCGTTTGATGCCGCCGCGTTCTCGAGAGCCTTGACGCGGCGGGCGACGCTGATGCGCGAATGGCTCGCGCTGTTCGAGAAATATGCGGTGCTGCTGATGCCGGTATCGGCCGAACTGCCGTTTCCGGATCAACTCGACCGCAAGGACGCTGCTTCCTTCGCTCGGGTCTGGCAGGCACAATTGACGCAAATCGCCATTCCCTTCCTGGGGCTGCCTGGGCTAACGGTGTCCACGGGGTTGGTGGGACGCGTCCCCGTCGGCGTTCAGGTGGTCTCCGGCCGCTTCCGCGAGGATTTGTGTCTCGCCGCCGGCGAGGCGATCGAAGCCGGTGGAGCGCCGCCGGCGCCGATCGATCCCGCGAGCTAAACCAGGCGAGAGACCACGATGGCAGGCGTCTATGATTTCACGGCAGCCTCGCTCGCCGGCGACGAAGTTCCGCTGAAGCGGTTCGAAGGCAAGGTGCTCTTGATCGTCAATACCGCGAGCGCCTGCGGGTTCACCCCGCAATATAAGGGTCTCCAAGCGCTGCATCGCGAGTTTGCGCCGCGCGGCTTTGCCGTGCTCGGATTTCCCTGCAACCAGTTCGGCAGCCAGGAACCCGGCGACGCCAAACAGATCGAGCAGTTTTGCTCCAGCAATTACGACGTGACGTTTCCGATGTTCGCCAAGATCGACGTCAACGGCAGCCACGCGCATCCCTTGTATAATTATCTCAAGCGCGAGAAGTCCGGCCTGCTCGGTTCCTCCGTCAAGTGGAATTTCACCAAATTCCTGGTGGACCGTTCAGGCAAGGTGGTCGCGCGGCATGCGCCGACCGCGAAACCCGAAGGTCTGAAAACAGAAATCGAGGCGCTGTTGTGAACGAGAAGAGTGAATCCAAGCGTGAAACGATGAGCGACCAATTGCCCGACCGTCTGTCGGTCGATCCGAACAGCCCGTATTACAATGCCGAGGTGCTGTCGCGCGACGTCGGCGTTCGCTTCAAGGGCATCGAGAAGACCAATGTCGAGGAGTATTGCGTCAGCGAGGGCTGGGTGCGCGTCACCGCGGGGAATGCCCGGGATCGCCACGGCAATCCGCTGACGATCAAGGTTCACGGCCCGGTCGAGCCATATTTCAAGGACAAGGCGTAACCCTGACCGTCATTGCGAGGAGCGTAAGCGACGAAGCAATCCAGCCTTTCCATGGCAAGACCTCTGGATTGCTTCGCTTCGCTCGCAATGACGTCTACTAAGAGAAACAACCATGTCCGTCCGTATCGTCGACGTTCGCGAAGTCACAAAGCCGATTTCATCGCCCATCCGCAACGCCTATATCGATTTCAGCAAGATGACGACGAGCCTCGTCGCCGTCGTCACCGACACCTTGCGCGACGGCAAGCGGGTGATCGGCTACGGCTTCAACTCGAACGGCCGCTACGGGCAGGGCGGTTTGATCCGCGAGCGCTTTGCGCCGCGCCTGCGGGAGGCAGACCCGAACAAGTTGCTAAACGAGGCCGGCGACAATCTCGATCCGGACAAGATCTGGTCGACCTTGATGGCAAACGAAAAGCCGGGCGGCCATGGCGAGCGCTCGGTCGCGGTCGGCACCATCGACATGGCGGTGTGGGACGCGGTCGCCAAGATCGCCGGCAAGCCGCTGTTTCAACTGCTGGCCGAGCGCCACAAGCGCAACGCCAATCCGCGCGTGTTCGTCTATGCTGCCGGCGGCTATTATTATCCGGGCAAGGATTTGTCGATGCTGCGCGGCGAAATGCGCGGCTATCTCGACCGCGGCTACAACGTCGTCAAGATGAAGATCGGCGGCGCACCAATCGCGGAAGATCGCGCGCGTATCGAGGCGGTGCTGAATGAAATCGGCAGTAAGGCGCAGCTCGCGGTCGACGCCAACGGCCGGTTCGACCTCGAGACCGCGATCGCCTATGCCAGGATGCTGCGCGACTATCCGCTGTTCTGGTACGAGGAAGCCGGCGATCCGCTCGACTTTGCCTTGCAGGCGGCGCTCGCCGAATTCTATCCGGGTCCGATGGCGACCGGCGAGAACCTGTTCAGCCATCAGGATGCGCGCAATCTCATTCGATACGGCGGCATGCGGCCCGACCGCGACTTTTTGCAGTTCGACTGCGCCTTGTCCTACGGGCTCTGCGAATATCAGCGCACTTTGTCGGTGCTGCAAACCCATGGCTGGTCACCGGCGCGTTGCATCCCGCATGGCGGGCATCAGATGTCGCTGAACATCGCGGCCGGTCTCGGGCTCGGCGGCAACGAGAGCTATCCCGATCTGTTCCAGCCCTATGGCGGTTTCCCCGACGGCGTTCGCGTCGAGAACGGCATTATCACGATGCCGGATCTGCCTGGCATCGGCTTTGAGGGCAAATCCGATCTCTATGCCGAGATGAAGGCGCTGGCGGCGTAAAGCCAACTCCGCCCGACCGGGGCGCGACTCCGTGGGGCGCCTTGGAGCCGACGGCGTAACCCGCCATCTTGGCGATTTCATTGGGTTCAGCCTCTATCAAACCCCTCGTTTGAGTCGCTATGATCGCGTCTCCTAAGATTGAGGGGGGACATGCAAAGGCGCAAGTTCATCACGCTTCTGGCCGGCACGACAGCAACTTGGTCGGTTGCCGCTCGTGCGCAGCAGGCCGGTAAGTTCTGGCGTATCGGATGTCTTTCTCCCGGATCGTCATCTAGCCAGAGCGTTAACCTAAGGGCATTCATCCAGGAGCTGAACGATCTCGGTTACATTGATGGCAAGGATATTCACTTCGAACGGCGCGTCGCCGACGGAAACCTTGACGGCCTGCCGGCGCTCGCTGCTGAATTAGTACGGAGCAACGTCGACCTCATTCTGGCCGAATCATCGTTCGCTGTCGAAGCGGCGCGGGCGGCAACCAAGACAATCCCCATTGTGATGACCGGCGTTGGAAACCCTGCGGGTAGTGGGTTCGTAAACAGCATCTCTCAGCCGGGCGGAAACATCACCGGCCTTACCAACGATTCAATCGAAGTTAGCAGCAAGTATTTGGAGTACCTGCGTGCCGCGATTCCGGATTTGATGCGCGTTGGAGTATTGATTGATCCGAAACACCCGAACCATCCCACCGTCCTGAAACAAGTCGAGGCTACCGCGCAAGCGATCGGTGTCTCGGTCTCCACGATCGAATTGCACTCTGTGAGCGAGATCGAAGCAGCCTTGCGCTTAATTCAGCAAGACCGCCTGGCCGCGTTAATCGTGCCGCCCGATCCCACATTTCATATCATCTACCGTCAGATTGCAGTGTTCGCGATCAGCAATCGGCTGCCCACCATGTTTGGGCAAAAGCGCGGAGTAGAAGCCGGTGGCCTCATGGGTTATGAGCCGAACCTGACTGATATGTACAAACGCGCTGCCGCTCTGGTTGACAAGATTTTCAAAGGCGCGAAGCCCGCCGATCTGCCGGTAGAGTTTCCCACCAGATTTCAGTTCATCGTCAATCTAAAGACTGCAAAGGCGCTCGGCCTCACTGTACCACCTGCCCTCCTCGCCCGTGCCGACGAGGTGATCGAATGAGGCGGCGCGAGTTCATCAAAGTGATTGCCGCTTCAACGGCCGCGCTGCCATTTGCGGTGAGCGCGCAGCAGAGCGAGCGGAAACGGCACGTCGGGATCCTCATGGGATTGGCCGCGGACGACCCGGAAGCGCAAGAACGGCTTGCGGTTTTTGAAGACGCTCTGCACCAATTGGGTTGGACGCAAGGTCACAACCTGCAAATCGACTATCGCCGTGGCGCGGGTGACACCGAATCCACGCGGAAATACGCAGCCGAATTGATAGCGCTCGCACCGGATGTCATTCTGGCCTCTGGCGGCACCGTGGTGGGTCCCTTGCTACAGGGGACCCGCAGCGTGCCAATCGTGTTCACGCAGACGCCGGATCCGGTAGCCGCTGGCTTCGTCGCGAGCTTGGCGCGGCCAGGCGGCAATGCCACGGGGTTTACCACGTCCGAATACGGAATCAGTGCGAAATGGCTGGAGCTGCTGAAGGAGATCGCGCCGGGTGTAACTCGAGCCGCGGTCCTTCGCGACGCCACCATACCCTCCGGGGTTGGCCAGTTCACCTCAATCCAGTCCGTGGCGCCATCGTTCGGTGTTGAATTGAGCCCGCTGGACGTGCGTGACGCCAAGGAGATAGAGCGGGACATCACGGCATTCGCGCGCGGATCGAACAGGGCATTGATCGTGACGTCGAGCGGGTTGGCGGCGGTTCATCGCGAATTGATCATCACGCTCGCGGCCCGCTACCGATTGCCCGCCGTGTACTCCTATCGCTACTTCGCAGCCAGCGGAGGCCTGCTTTCCTACGGGCCTGATCCGATTGACCAGTATCGGCGCGCAGCAGGTTATGTCGATCGCATCCTCAGGGGCGAGAAGCCCGCCGAGCTTCCCGTGCAAGCGCCGACCAAATATGAGCTCGCGATCAATCTCAAAACCGCCAAAGCGCTCGGCTTGACTGTTCCGCCTACACTACTTGCCCGCGCTGACGAGGTGATCGAATGACGTCCTGTTGGCCGCAGCGCATGACTCCGGCCTTGGTACCTTGAGACATGGCACAAGAACTTGACACAAACTTTCCTAATCAGCTTCACCCGCTGCGACCTGGTGAAGACTAAAGGTACGAAGTTGGCACGGCAGCGCTAAGATCAGGAGTAACTCGAACACGGCGTTAACGGCGTCCCGATCGCAGGACGGAAGAAATCATGCCGGCAAAGGTGGGCCAGTGAACATTCTTGGAATCAATTCAGTGTATCACGATTCGGCCGCCGCGCTGCTCGTCGACGGCAGGCTCGTTGTCGCCGTCGAGGAGGAACGGTTCAATCGCATCAAGCATGGCAAGTTACCGGA
>Ga0209473_1000206_pt1 | contig 37965 bp, 30 predicted proteins | sample GraSoiAngelo_133_FD_185890 | JGI IMG/M metagenome (GOLD analysis project Ga0209473, IMG submission 185890) | Grasslands soil microbial communities from the Angelo Coastal Reserve, California, USA - 14_0929_05_20cm (SPAdes) (version 2) | ecosystem: Environmental > Terrestrial > Soil > Grasslands ...
TGGGCGGCGAGAATATGGCTTTGCTGACATCAAGACCGACTTTGCGCCGATCGATATCGAACGCGGCAACGACTTCAATGTCATCCGGCCGATACGAGCCGATCTGGCGATGCATCAGCCCAGCCCCTGAGCCGTCGGGCGAAGAGCCGTGATAAAAATTGATTCCCTGGACGAGCGAGCTGGCGCAATTACCAACCCCAACAATGGCGATTCTTATTTTTCTCATGCAAATGACAAAAACTTGGCCGCGTTGATTAAATGACCTCCTAAACCTTTCGCAGCGGCTCCTGTTATAAAGCACCGAATGTGTCCGAGGTCGCGCGGACTTGCAAGGACTGATATAAGAACAAAAGCCAGAGGGATTTTGGTTGAAAAGAACGCCCCTGGCGAGGAGATAGACGAAATGCGTTTGGAGTTTGCGGCCGCTGCGCTGTTCATCACTTTTGGCTTACCCGCTCCGTTGCAGGCTGCGATACCCGCCTACACTGTTGAAGAAGCGGTCGCCGTCGCCCAGGACCGCAATCCTGACATCTTGATTGCGCGGAAGAAGGTCGTGGCAGCGCATGGCGGTTTCATTGAAGCGCGTTCGGGCTTTCTGCCATCGCTAACCTCCAGCGGGTTGTACGACAAACGACAGACTCAAAGCGAGACGAACCTCCGACAGGAAGATTACAATGCAATATTGCGCCTCGACCAGAACCTTTACACCGGCGGGGCAGTTACTAGCCAGGTGGCAATCGCCAAGTTGAACATCGACAAAGCAAACTACGAGCTTCAGGAAATTGTCAGCCGCGTGACGATGGATGTGCGAATCGCCTTCAACGAACTCCTGCTGAACCGGGCAAAGGTCCACGTGCGCGAGGAATCCGTGCGAGTTTTAGACGAAGAACTCAAGAACCAGCAGGAACAATTGAGTGCGGGCATTGTTGGTAAATTGAACGTTCAACGAGCTGAGGTGGCCCTGGCCAACGAGCGTCCAGAACTCTTTAATGCACAGTCTGAATTGAAAAACTCCTACCTGCGATTAGCAGAACTTTTCGGCACCGACGTGCGCCCGGAAGCCCAGGCGCCGCCATTCGAGATTTCGGGCGAATTGCAATATCGGCCAAATCATCCGGACCTAAACAACTGTCTGGCACGGGCTGACGCGAATCGGTGGGTCATCAAAGCCCGGCAGAAAGATATCGAGATCGAAGACCGCCAGTATGTTCTGGACCGGAGCGCGTCGCGTCCACATGTCCGCGCTTTTTCCGGCTACGAAACTTACAGCGAGCGTGATCCGGCGGTCGGGTCAGAATTTAACTATGGCGGCGTGGTAGGGATAAACGCGACTTGGAACATCTTCGACGGGTTCGCGACGAAAGGACGAATGCAGGCGACTCGGGCCCGGCGCGAAGCAGCAGTAGAAGCTCTCGCAGCGGCGCGGCGGAGCGTCTCGTCAGAAGTGCGCAGTGCATTTTTCGATCTTCAGCAAGCCGAGCGCGTACTCGAAACCGAGACAAAAAACGTGCAGACGGCCGATGAGGCGTTAGAGATGGTCAAAGGGAATTTCGCTGCCGGATTGGGCACACAGCTCGACGTCCTGCAAGCCGCATCCGATGTAACCCGGACGCGCACCACTCGATTGAGCGCGATCTACCTGCATAACGTCGCTCTCGCCCGCTTGGCGCACGCTTGTGACAGTCCAGCGGAAGCGCTCGATTTCGGATCAAACATCAAAGATACGAGGAACGAAAGACGCCGCGGGACGCAGGTTTCCGATGTAGCGCGCCCGCCAGAAAAATTAAGTCAGCGATGAAGCAAGGCCGTACACCTCTGACATATTATCGCGGCGCGCCCAGCGGTCGCGCCCTACCATTACTGGCTCTATTCAGTGGGGCTTTGTATTTATTGATTTTGCATGGCGCTTGCGCGGTTACCCTCGAGACCGTCCTGCGAACTACGCTGGAACAAAATCCCGCGATCCAAGAAGCGAAGTCGGGTCTCGAGCAAGCGAGCGGACAGCGGCTGGTTTTTCGTTCCGTAGTGTGGCCGCAGGCCGAACTGGGTGTGCCGGCCGGTGTTCAGGCCGGTCACCGGGCTGGTGAAAGCGGGGTAAAAGGCTTTGGCGTGGGACGCGGCTCGCTGGATCAGGTTTTATTCAACATGGCTGTGCCGCCGTCGCTCCGGCGCGGAGACGTCGAAGTCTTAATCGCCCAACAGCAATTGAATGTCGCCGTTGTGGAGCAGTTACACGCGGCGCGGCTGGCATTTTATGGCGCGCTTTACAATCGTGGTCTGCAATCGATCCGAGAAGACCAGCGGCAACGATTGGATGAGAACGTCGCGAGTCAGAAAGACCGTTACGAAGCCGGGTTGGCCGATCGGAGCGCATTCACAAGCGCCACTGTCCAGGCATCCGAGCTGGTTCCGCAAATTGAAAGCGCGCATCGCGCATATCGTGAAGCGCAATTGAAATTGGCGGAAGCGATGGCGGTCGATCCTGCAAAATCAGCCCTGCCGGAGCCCGAAGGCGAACTGCGGTTTGTCCCGATGCGCTTCGATGTTGATCCCGAAACAGCGGCGGCTTTACAGCGAAGAGCCGATCTCAAACTAGCGCGTTTATTTGTGCGCTCTGCCAACGAAGATCAACTGATTATCGCAGCCGGCTATTATCCTGCCGTCGCAGGCGCGATTTACGGCGAGTACGTCCCAGTCACAGGAATCCATCGCCAAGGCTCAACAAGCAAGACGCAGGATTTTATCGGATCGGAGATTCGTGAAAAGGCGGCATACACCTGGCGAGTAGCCGACAATGGAAAAGTAGGCGGCGCAGTGTTGAGGGCGCGCGCAGCACGTGAGATGAACGAGCTCACGTGCAGGAGGCTGGAAGCGAATGTCAGCCGTGAACTCTCCCGAATCGCCAACGACCTTAAGGCGATCGATGGCCGCGAAAGATCGTTGTCGGCAGCATCCGAATCCGCAGAGGAAGGCGCCCGGGTGGTCCGGGAAAACGTCGCCAGCGGCCTCGCCTCGCCCCTTGAATACCGCTTTACTCAAAACGCGTTTTTAACGACCAGGAGCGGACTGCTAGATGCTATTTATCAGCACAATGTGGCAATCGCAGAATGGGACCGGGCCACCGGGCGTTATTTTCAATTTTCCGACGACACCGCTCAAAACGTGCATTAGTTCCAGCATTGAAATTGCCGGAATCAAGAAGGGTCTTGTGGAGCGGTGCGGTGTTGCTCGCACTTGTTTTCGCGGCCGCCTACTATTCCTTTCTGCCGGTGGCGGAGGTGGCCAAGGTTCAGCGCGGCACCGCCATCGCTGCCGTGTATGGCACGGTGCGGATCGAACCGGCGTTTTCCCCGCATGTTCGCGCTCAAAATTCCGGATTCATCCAGTTGGCAGAGCCCTTCGCGGCTGGACGGGGGGCGATCGGAAAGGACGTGAAGAAGGGACAGCTGCTGGCGATCATTGCTGACGAAACAACTGCCCGGCAATTGAAGCAAGCACGCGCGGACTTGCAGGCCGCCATTCAGCGCGCCGCACTCCCGCTTCCTTCTTCGGAATTGCTCAAAGCCGCAGAAGACAACCTCCAACGGCTGGAGAAAGTGGTTTCGTCAGGGAACGTGCCGGCGGTCGAATACGAGAAGGCGAAGAGCGAAGCGAACCGATTGCGCAGCACTGTGGAGACGGAGCGAATCGACCGCGATCGTAATCTCAATGCTCTCGAGGACACGTGCAAAAAGCTAGAGGCCCAGATGAAGAGCTCGGAGGTCCGTTCGCCAATCGATGGACTTCTCACCAATATCCAGACGATCGATGGTGAATTGGTCAAAGAGGGCAATGACCTTTTCACCGTCGCTTCGCGCAAAAATTACGTCCGTGGCGAAGTGAACGAAGAAGACGTGGGCGAGGTAAAGCCGGGAATGAAGGCGAGGCTGCAATTATATCCTTATCGAACTAGGACTTTCACGGCACATGTTACGTCCATCCAGCCAGCAGCCGACCCAACGACCCAACGCTACACGATTGTGCTCGAGATGGAAAATCCGCCCGACAATTTGATGGCCGGAATGACTGGCGAAATGAACATCATCACCGGGACCCACGAAAATGTTCTGCTCGTGCCAACACGCGCCCTTCTTGTCGATCAAGCGTTGATTGTGAAACGAGCCATTGTGCGTCCTCGCACAGTTAAGGTTGGTTTTCGGACGCTCGATTTCGCAGAGGCAATAACTGGCGTGACAGAAGGCGATCACGTTGTTCTTTCGGACCAGGATAAATTACATCCCGGAGAACCGGTCCGGCAACGAATGGTCAGCACGCCGCGAGCGCCAAGGGAACCGTGACGCCGCCGCTTTACATTGCCCTACGCTTTTTGACCCATCGCAAACGGGCATTGCTCCTGAGCCTGAGCGGCGTGGTTTTCGGTGTCGCCATTTTTATTTGCACTCAGGCGCAGACGCAGGGCTTCGCCCGGTATTTCATTGATTCAACCATCGGCAGCAACGGTGCGGTCGTTATCAAGTCGCGTTTCCGCCCGCGCTACGAACCCCTCATGGTCTCCTCCAAGAGTTCAAACGGGAAAGGGCCGCGACGCCTCTATTTTGAGGGAATTACCGACGCGAATGAAATCATGCGGGTGAGCAGGCAATTCTCCAACGTCGTTTCCTGTTCACCGGTTTTGCGCGGGACAGTCAGCGCCCGGGCTGGATTTGAGGATGCGACGGTCGATCTTTACGGGATCGATCCCGCTCTCCATGCGCAAACGACCGATCTTCTCCATCAATTGATTGAGGGCAACTTCGATGATTTCCGAAATAATACGAGCGCGGTCATCGTCGGTTCCCGGTTGGCTGAGATACTTCAAGTCGGAATCGGCGACACGGTGCAATTGCTTTCGCCCAACGGCGAGTACTGGCGTTTGACCGTAGCGGCGATCGCGCGCGCCGGCGTCGGGTCGATTGACTCAACGCGTATTTATTCGCATTCGCGGGTCGCACAGACTTTGCTACAAAGACCGTTCGGCGCATCGATGATCATTTACAAGCTGCGTGATCCCGACCGCGCACCCGCCCTCGCCAGTCATTTCGAAAAGCTCTTTCAGCATGACGCATCCGGCTGGCAGGAACGTGAGCAAAGCACGCTCCAACTTTTTCTGACGTTAAGAATGTCCGTTGCCATTACCGTCTCTCTCATCATCCTGCTCGCCGGATTCGGCATTTTTAACGTCCTGACAATGTCGGTCCTGGCGAAGATAAAAGAAATCGCAATCTTGCGGTCAATGGGTTACCGGCGGATCGACATCAGCGCGATTTTTTTGTGGCAGGGTGCGATGATCGCTGTGGCTGGATCCGTGGTCGGCTGTTTGCTTGGCGCCTTAATGACCTGGGGAGTGTCGCACATTCCTATCCGGATCCGCGGCTTGCTTTACGCCGATCACTTTCTGGTGACGTGGGAATGGCGACACTATTTCTGGGCGACGTTGCTCGCGGTCATTGCTGTATTCATCGCGAGCTATGTCCCGGCGCGCCGCGCTGCCGAGCTGCCGCCAGTGGTCACCCTGCGTGGGTCGAGCGTATGAATCCGGAACTTTGCCTCAGTTGCGAAGCGATCGAGCGTTATTTGGGCGAAGAGGAGGAGCGCGTCCATGCGCTGCGCGGGGTCTCGCTCGATCTCGAGCCACGCAGCATCCACGCTGTTGTCGGCCCATCGGGCTGCGGCAAGAGCACGTTGCTCTATATTCTCGGTCTCCTCGATCCTCCTGATGCGGGGCGAGTTTCGATTGAATCGGAGCCGACGTTGCATCTGAACGATGATGAGCTAGCGCATAAACGCAGCGAGTTCATCGGATTCATTTTTCAGTTCCATTTCTTGATGGAAGACTTCAGCGCGCAAGAGAATGTGATGATCCCAATGCGCAAGCTCGGGCGGCTGTCCGATACGGAGATGCGCGAACGCGCTGCTGGCTTGCTTGAAGCGGTCGGATTGGGCGAGAAACTGCGAAGGCCCAGTCGTCATCTGTCCGGGGGCGAACAGCAGCGTGTGGCCATCGCGCGCGCGCTGGCCAATGATCCGCGAGTGATTTTAGCGGACGAACCGACCGGCAACCTCGATACGGCCAATTCCGAACGCGCCTTTGAGCTGCTTCAAAATATCGTGCAGCAAGGCGAGAAAGCGTTGCTCCTGGCCACCCACAATCCGGTTATCGCCGAAGGCTGCGATTGGATCCATGAGATGAAAGATGGCCGCATTATTGCCAGCCATCCCCGCGGCAACCGAACTTCAAACTTCGGAAACAGCGGGAACTGATGCCGAGCTCGGCGGGACTTGCAAATGTTCGAGAAACTTCTCGATATAGTCTGACCATGACCGGAACTTTCGAGCGCGGGCTTCTGTGCATAATCGCGAGTAAGTTTGTTGATCCGTCAGTAAGTTTTTAATTCCAGCGGCAAGCGCGTCCTCGCTCGTTTGATCGACAATTAAACATCCACCGCCGCGGGCAACTTCACCCAGAGCGCCATTCCCTCCGCAAATGCACGGTTTGCCGTGCCAGAGACTTTCAGCGATCGGCAATCCGAAACCCTCGAACAGCGAGGGGTAAACGGTGAAGCGACACGACCGATAAACTTCGTGCAGTGTTTCATCATTCACGTGCCGGAGCCAGCGCAGCGGCCGTCCTCGTCGTTGCAACCGCCATACCGCGGGAAGCATTTTCGGCGCATAATAATCAGTGGTACGACCAACGAGTTGCAACTCGAAGTCATGCCCCTGCAGCCATAATTTCTCCGCCGCGGCTAAGAAAGTAAGATGGTTTTTGCGCGGTTCGAATGAGCCAACGCACGCAATCATGTTGCGTGCCCTAAGCGAATCCGCCGCGCGCATCGCTCGATCAAATTCAATCGGCCATGGTTCCACGCACGTCGTTGTGGGCGAGCTCCCGTATTCGTGCCACCGCCAAAGTAAGTCATCGCACGATTCGTGCGAAATGCAGATCACTTGGGCGAACGCCGCCAGCGATTTCAAGTAATTTTGAAAGCGCATTTGGGCCTTATCCGACAACCGTGGCAACCGCAATGCGGCTGCATCATGGAAGATGGCGACAATTCGGATGCCCGTTTTCGTGATCAGTTCCGGTAGGCGTTGCGTTCGAACGTCAGAATAGAGATCAGGAACAAGGAGAATGTCCGCAGAGACAGTTTGATTTTCTAGGCGAACTGTTTTGCGGAACGCAAGCCGCAGCAGTTCAGCGAGAAAAGTTTCGCCGCGCCATTCGGGCTTTGCCGTGGCTTTCGACAAAGCCCTAAATGGGCTGTGGAGAATTTCCAGCTCCCGGCGACCAAGATGCTGATAGCACTTGCCCTTCTTATTCCAGCAAACTGGAGTGATGGGTAGGTGGTTCCGGAGATGCAGGTAGAGCGCCCGCGTCATCCGCTGCATGCCGGTGTTCTTGGCCGACTTGCAGGAGCTCGTGACATCCAGAAAAAGCATCGTCAAGGGGAAGTAAAAATGTTCCAGCTCGAGCTAAAGAACTCGACGGTCTTATTATTATGGCGCCGTCAATTGGGAATCATATCAGTCTGAAACAAAAGGCTTTCAAAAGAAACGCCAGGCAAGCTGGTTGAGTGCCACCAAAACGATAGTAACTGAATTCGTGAAATATACGATTTGTCGGACCGCCGCTCAGGCTTTTATTTTTTCAGTTCCGGGCGCATGGCCTGCCAGTGGAAATGCAAATTGCGCTACCATTCAATCGTCCAAACCACTTGCGCTCAGGGAACGCTATCTTAAAATTGCTCCCTTGAGCACGGAATCTTCCATCGTAACCACTGTCGCTGAACTATCTGCGACACCAATTCGGACGCAAGCCCGGCAGCAAAAGCCGACTTTTCGCATTCGACCGACAAAAGGCTGGGCAGCGATTAACGTTCGCGAACTTTGGAAGTATCGCGACCTACTCTGGATTTTGGTAGAGCGCGACACGAAACTTCTCTACAAACAAACTGCGCTTGGGGTTGCTTGGGTGGTGATGCAGCCCCTCATCGCAGCAATAATTTTCACGGTAGTCTTCGGCCGAGTGGCGAGGCTTCCAAGCGACGGCGCGCCCTACCTGTTGTTTGTCTTCTGCGGTTTGACTGTCTGGACATATTTCTCGCAAGCGCTGCAACACGCGGGGAACAGTCTCGTCCGTAACGCCCAGCTTGTTTCCAAAGTTTACTTTCCTAAGTTACTTCTCCCCCTCGCCCAGACCCTTCGTGGGGTCGTCGATTTCACGGTTACACTGGTCGTACTTTTGGTATTAATGGCGATTTATCGAGTCCCGCCCACATTTCGACTGGCCGTATTACCTGTCTTTCTGTTTTTCATGACTCTGACCGCAACTGGCGTAGCCCTATGGTTTTCCGCGCTCAGCGTTAAATACCGTGATTGCACCCACGCTTTGCAATATTTCATTCAAGTTTGGATGTACGCAAGTCCAGTCGTGTACCCAATAAGCATGATTCCTGAACGATGGCGGCCGTTGTTCGCCTTGAATCCCGCTGTCGGATTCATTGAAGGTTTTCGGTGGGCAGTGCTGGGCCACAGCGTTCTGAACCCTAATCTACTCTGCATCACGATCGTAATGTCCTTAGTTGCCTTGTTCAGCGGCGCGTTTTTCTTTCGCCGCGCCGAACGTGGCTTCGCCGACATCATTTAGTCTTTGGATTATTTCGCGAAATGTCGGACGTCGCCATCGCTGTCAAAAACCTAAGCAAGTCTTTCAAGATCGCGCATCAACGGGACGGACTGCCGGGATACAGGACACTGCGTGATGATCTAATTGGTTTACCGCAGCGAATGCTGGCGCGATGGAAGAGAAACGGCCAACTTACTTCCGAAACGTTCTGGGCGCTTAAGGACGTTTCGTTCGAAGTTAAGAAGGGCGAAGTAGTCGGCATTATCGGACGCAACGGAACAGGCAAGAGCACTTTGCTAAAGATTCTAAGTCGTATCACTGAGCCGACATCCGGCGGCGCAGACATTTACGGACGCATTGGAGCGCTTCTCGAAGTCGGGACCGGTTTTCATCCGGAGCTAACCGGCCGCGAAAACATTTTTATGAACGGCGCGATCCTCGGCATGAAGCGCGTCGAGATTCAACGAAAGTTTGCCGAAATCGTTGCTTTCGCCGGGATTGATAAGTTCCTGGACACGCCGGTAAAGAGGTATTCCACCGGAATGTATGTGCGGCTCGCTTTCGCCGTCGCCGCGCACCTCGATCCGGAAATTCTCCTCGTCGACGAAGTTCTGGCTGTGGGCGACACCGAGTTTCAGCAAAAATGTTTAGGCAAGATGCACGACGTGTCGGCGGCTGGCAGAACCGTTATTTTTATCAGCCATTCAATGGAAGTAGTCTCGCGACTCTGCCCTCGCGCGATTTGGTTGCACGAGGGGCAATTAATCTCGGATGGCCCTTCGGACGCTGTTATTGCCAAATATTCCGACGCCGGCGACCGTTCGGCGATTCAAACTTGAAAGACCGCCTGCGAAGGAAACGGGAGAGGAAATAAGATAAGTCCCCGCACTTAGAAGCCGGAACGAAGGTACTCCACAGGGCGCGGCGCTCGTTTTTGGAGTAATCGAGGAATCCCATCCACCACTCTGGATGAACGTTCCCCCAGTGGCGCCACTGGCTCTTGAAAACGTCCTTGTATGCCTTGCCACGCTGGGATTTCGTTTTTGTTGCCGAATATTCACGCGAACATGACAGCAGTTTATCGATGCGAACGATAAGCCCTTTGTTAGCAGCAATGCGTTGCCAGTATTCATAATCCATCGCCGTCTGGAAATCCTCGTCAAAGAGCCCTATGTGATCCATGATGCGCCGGCACCAGAAAGCGGCCGGCTGGCAGATGGTACAGCGGCCCTTGAACTCCTCGAGTTGAAACTCGCGCGTATCGTATTCGCGGATAATATCGCCATGTTCATCGATATAGTTGGCTCGCCCGTAGAATAAATCCACACTAGGCTGACGTCTCCACTCATCGACAATTGATGAGACCGCCCCTGGCAGGAGCAGATCATCACTGTTGAGAAAGGCGAGGATACTTCCCCTTGCACGTTGTAGACCAGAATTGATTGCGCTGGTTTGCCCGCCGTCCGGCTCGCTCTTCCAAAAAAAACGCCCATCGTAACTTTTCAATATCTCCCGCGATTCGTCGGTCGAACCGCCGTCCAGAACAAAATACTCGATCTGCCGGTAATCCTGAGTAAGCACGCTCTCGATGCACTGTCGCAGAAACCGGCCTTGTTGGTAGGAGGGTGTGACGATGCTCACCAGCGGCGGCTCAAGGACGGCGATTTCTCGCAGCCTGGGGACCTCTCGCCGTGCGGGAGTTTCGCGGAGCCCGTCAAGAAGCTCGGCTGCGGAATCGAGATAGTTGAAACGATGCGACTGAGCCTGCCCCTTGGACACCGTGGTGGCGTCCCAGGGTGCATTTTTCCAGACGTCTTCCACCACATGCGCGATCGACTCAACTTCCTGCGGATCAAAATAACGGGCCGTGTCCCCCCCGACTTCGGGCAGGCTGCAAGCACTGCTGCAAGCAACTGGCACGCCGACGACCAGCGCTTCAGCCACGGGAATTCCGAAACCTTCAAACAGCGATGGAAAAAGCAGACAGGCGGCCCCGCTGACGAGCGCATGGAGTTCTTCGTCCTCAACGTAACCAAGCATCCAAAGCCATCCTTCGCCTTTTGCCCGCTCGAGCTGGTCTATTAACGCCCCTTCCGCAGAGGAAGCACTTCCGACGAGTACGAGCGGTATTGCCACTCCGCGTCGGCGTACGCGCAGGAGCGCATCGAGAAGCTTTTTATGATTCTTATGCGGCCAGAAGTTACTGGGAAAAATCGCATAACGCGGAGGAAGCCCAAATTTCCTTTTCGCCCTGTCGATTGCCTCCGGCGAGGCGCTTCCGGAAAGAAACTGCGGACTGGGAGAGGGATACACCACTTTTATTCGCCGCTCGTCGCAGCCGTAAGTCCGCGCGAGATCTTGCCTTGCGAATTTCGAGAGTGCAAAAACCAGGTCCGCCGACCCGATCGCAGTGCCGAATGCGAAGTCGCGTCGCGACCGCTCGGCCGGCTCAAAGAAATACGGATACGCCAGATGTTGAAGATCGGGAAGGCAGGAGGCGACCTTGAAGGCGCGGTCTGCATCATAGATATCGAGCGTATCGGGATACCAATAAACGACCCAATCGGGCCTGATTTCCTCGATGGCCCTACGCTCGTTGGCTGCCCAGATAGTATTTTGCGGGCCGGGAAGACACCGGCGCGCCATATTGTCTGGCAGGGAGGCGCCAATCTCTTGAAAATTAAGTGGCGTCAGACCAACGTGGATCGAAAGCTCTGGATTTCTGGCGAGTGCGCCCGCGAGGCCAAGGAAATATCCAACGATCCCTCCACTGGATTGGGCCTGCAAAATCCGCGCGCTAAGATAGATTACCAATTGCCGACCTCGGATTCTTAGTTGCTTACAGGGAAACCGTCGCTTCTTCCAGCGAGCATGCGCAATCCCTCGCCAGCGCAACCCCACAATTCAAAGACCTTTTCTTCGGCTTCCTTGGGAAACAGCTTGCTGATTTCAGCATCGGTCATGAGGTCGTGAATCAAGCGCATCAGTTCGCAAAGGACCCCAGGGGTCAGTTGCAAATTCGCATATTGGGCGACGAGCCTCTGAATTTCCATGAAACGCGGCCATCCGCCCGTCGCAGTCTTTGTGCTCGGGTATTCGCGGATGCAAGCGACAGGAAAAGGGACCCAATCGGGATCGCCAAAAGTAAGGAGCCGAAACCAAATCTCGGAATCCAGGACGTAATGCAAGTCTCTATCGAGTTGCCCGCCCGCCTTTTGCAGCGCTTCGCGCCGAATAAAAGTGGCAGGTTGCAGGATGTAATTGAGTCCCGCGACGAACGCACGTCGGTTGAAACGGAAGTTATCCGGATAAAACGGGCACCGCGCCTTGCCCGCTCGATCGGTCCGGAACCCGATACCCATGTGAAAGGGGGCAGTTGGGTTCTTTTTGCATGCGTTTTCCATGTGCTGAAAGGCGCCAGGCTCATAAAAATCATCGGTGTTCAACCACGCAACGAGGCTGCCGCGCGCGAGACGCAAACCCTTATTGATTGCGTCCGCCTGCCCTTCGTCCGGCTCGGAAATAAAGTGCGCGCACCGGCTGCGGAAAGGCTCAACTGCCGCAAGTGTCTCCGGGTTAGACTGGCCGTCCACAAAAATGACCTCGTAGCTCGCACCTTTTTGAGCGAAGATGCTTGCGAGACATTCCGAGACAAACTCGGGAGGCTGGTTATAACTGGGCACCACAATCGAGATCGCAGGCTGCATAAATTGTCCGTCCGTTCTAGCGTGCGGCACCCGACCCATCAGCCGCGCTGTTCGAAGTAAGTCTTTCTTCCATGGCCTTGTACAAGGCATCCATTTTCAGAAGCTTCCGTAACCTTGCCTCTCGGTCGGCATCAATCTCTTCATAACGCCGGACCAGCTCTTTATGCTGGGCATTGGCGTCGAGCAAGGCCTGAATGATGCGTCCCTCGGGATGGCGCAGCAGCGCTTCCGTCGCTTCCGCCTCGCTGTGCGGAGTGCACTCACGCGGGCTCGCGACGACACACATGTCGTAATGGTGAAAAATTGCTGGTTCAAAATAAACAAAAGGCGCTCCGACATCTGAAAAAAGGCGCGCGATAGACGCCTTGCTAAAAACGTACAGATGCTCGGCCGGCCTGAGCATCTCGAGAAAAGGATCCTTATCTCGCACGATTTCCTCGTACGTGCGGCCAACGGGAAAACAAGGCGTTTGAACGATCATGAAGCCGTCCGGCTTTAGCAGTTCCATGCAGCGTCGCATTGTGGTACGGGGATCGGGCAGATGCTCGAGAACGTCGAAATGCAGGATCAGATCCAGGCTGCGCGGCTCGAGATCCTGCTTTTCGATCGTGCCTGTAAGCAGCGGGGCGCCGAACGCAGATTTTGCGTATTCCACCAGCCAGGGACTCAGTTCCAAGCCCGCTGCATCGAAACCGGCCCAACACATGAGAGCAACGAATCCGCCGTGGCCGCATCCCAATTCGAGCGTCCGTGCCGGCGGCAGGCGGTATTTGAGGACAGTTCTCATCCAATGCATGCAGCGCTCGTTCAGATCGTTGCGCGCCCGCTCCGCCAAGCTTGGATACCCGTCCTGGACTACGAACGATTCGTAGTAACGGCGCCCATAAAAATCGCTGGCATCGTCGATTACGTCGAATCTCTCCGCCGGCGGCCAGTTCTTGATTACGAGGGTCTGGCAGTTTTCGCAACAGAAGTATTCAGGTGAAAAATCGTTGAGATCGGTCTGTCCGCACCAGCAGGGATGAGTGGAATTCATCGTCAAGAAATATGTGGCCAAAACCGGCTTGACAGCGAGGTCCGGTCGCCGAGCGCCTCTTCGCGGTTAAGCGTAACCACTGAGCCACGCGAATCTGGCATGCCTCCCGGCAAGCGTCAAGCGTCTCGAGGATGCAGGGCCGTTGATTGGTTGTCCGTTTGTCGACACACGACCCGCTCTGCGCGCATGTAACGAATCTGGGAGTTCAAGCACGGATCCATTATCCTGTGGCGGTTCATCAACAACCTGCACACAGAAACTGGAGACGGATTCCGTCGGGAGTGCGAAACGCCGATTGACCGACTCGTCTCCAGAATGTAATCTTTGCAGCATAAGGGAGCGGATCGGGCATCGTGGAATCGGGGGATTAGGATATTTCTATTCGTGGTGCCGGTAATTACGGGAACGAACCTCTGATTTTTCCATTTCATCGCTAAAGGAACTCGATAGTTATGTTTGGGCGTGTAGCTCTGCTCAAAAGCCTTCGGGTCAGCCGAACACGCTCTCAAACAGAGTATTTTGTCGAAGTAAGCAGTCGAATCCTTAGAGCGAGTTAGCTCCCAAGAAAAATTAGTTCAGATGGGTAGACCGCTAGTCTCAATTCTCTTACCGTCTCTCAACGCTTGTCAGTTTCTCGACGCGCGCATCGAGTCTCTTCTAACCCAATCGTTCTCCAATTGGGAGGCGATCGTCCTCGATAGCCATTCCAGCGATGGTAGTTGGGAGTTTTTTAAATCGATCGCATCCACTGATTCCCGTTTTCGGCTCTACCAGGTTCCACGGGATGGGCTTTACGCCGCACTTAACCGGGGCATGCAGCTCGCAAGTGGCGAATTCCTGCACATTGCCACTTGCGACGACACAATGGCTCCGGCGTTTCTCACTGATATGCTAAAGGCATACGCCCAATGTCCTGGGGCGGGCATTGCTGTATGCGACCTATTGTTTATCGATCGCAACGGAGATGAGCTTTCGCCTGCGGATTTGATTGGCCATTTGACGGTGCGCGCGACTAAGGATTTGTTGAGTTTGGATACCGTTCGCACTTCTGTCCCGGGAGAAATATGCCGTCATCTCAATTACCGGCCTGCCCCTCACGATTGCCTGCTGCACTTTGCCGGACGCAGTGTTTATTGTTCTCTAACGCAACTGGTTGTTCGCATGTCGTCGGTAAAAGCGGTGGCACCGTTTGAAACCAAGATAGGTTCTATTGCTGACTACGAGTGGTTGCTTCGTCTCACCGCTCACGCCGGTTCGGTGCATTTGCCAAGAAAATTGGCAATGTGGCGCTATCATGGAAATCAGCTCAGCCTCCATCGAGATGATTCGCGCCTGGGTTCCATGAGGGTGATGGGCGAGCGCACCCTGCGGGGAATTTGCGAGCGCCAGCCGCGCCTGTTGACTCGGAATGACTGCGAGGCACTCCTGTTACCCTACAAAATTCTAATGGCGCGTTCGGCAATTGGCCGCGTTTATCGCTGGTTCGAAGCCGCCATTAGACTCTTGTGGATGGTTTTTGACAGGCCTGCCGCCACTTGGCGCGGACTTCGTCGAGCGAAATTTAGATTCGGCACGCGGCGATACTCTTTGCTTCCGATGATCTTGCAAGGTATAGGGCTCGCCCCCAAACGAGCTCAATGTCATTCGGTAAACGTTATGACGGGCCCGCCACGGAAGCAAAGCGCGGCATTGGGCAATTGCGCGCTGTAGTGAAGGTGCAGCGCGACCGAATCATCGCGAGTTATGTCCCCAGCGCGCCGCGCCGCCGGGTTTCCGCCTGTCGCGTGCACGAGGACGTTTAGGCTCCTGGAACGGCGGGAACTGAGGTGTGCCGCGGCACGGGTTGCAAATGCTTGAGAAAGCTTCTCGATGTAATCCGAACACGGCTACTTACTTCACGGCTTCGCAGGACGGGCCGTGTGCTAGTGCTGAAGAAACGTGCTACGTAGACGAGCGACCCAATAAATGAAGCGAGCTGAGCGCTGATCAACCAGACATGATGAGCGCTCATCAACGAGACATGACCAGCGCAAGCGATGAACAAATTAGGTCGGCCACGAATGGCAAAACCGCAGCTAAGATTGAAAAGAAGTTGCAAATGTTCGAGAAGCCTCTCGATGTAATCCGACCACAAACGAAACTTTCTGGCTCGCGCTTCTACACATAATCGTGCATAAGTTGCCTGATCTCTGAGCAATTTTTTAATTCCAGCGGCAATCGCACGCTCACTTGTTTGATCGACAATCAAACATCCACCACTGCGGGCAACTTCTCCAAGCGCGCCGTTTCCGCCACAGACGCACGGTTTGCCATGCCAAAGACTCTCGAGAATCGGAAGACCGAACCCCTCCATCAGGGAAGGATAAACGGTAAACAAGCATTCTCGATAGGCCTGATGGAGCGTGCGATCGTCCACATGTTTAAGCCAGCGAATGGGTCGCCCGAGTGACTGGAGCCGCCAGGCTTCAAGCGCCACTCTCCTTCCCCAGTTCGTGCTCGAACCAATGAGTTGAAGTTCGAATTTGACGCCGCTGTCCCATAGTTCTTTGGCCGCATCAAAGAGTCGTATGTGGTTCTTGCGCGCATTAAAGGAGGATACGTAGAGGATAACTGGCCGCGCGCTATGCGCGGCGGAGCGTTCATTCTCATCAAATTCCAACGGCCAATGCGCCACGAAGGTTTCTACTCGGGCAGTTACGTCATTTCGCTTCCAGAATTCAAAGAGATCGGCGCGTGATTGGTTTGAAACGCAGATCACGAGATCAAACGCTGCGAGCGACTTGATGTAATTCCGAAACTTTTTCATTCGACGCTCCGATAAAAAGGACAATCGCAGGTCCGCAGCATCGTGGAAGATCGCAACAGACCGCGCTCCGGTTCGTCGTGCCATTTCCGGCAACTTCTGCATTCGGCGATCGGTAAACGTGGCCGGCACGAAAAGTACATCGTCATCTTGCAATAGGGTAAACATGTCGACGCTGCCGTTGCGGAGCAGACGCAGGAATTCGTGCGGCAAATCTTCCCTTGCATGAGGATGGCTTATCGGACGATTGTAACGCCGAAACGGCGTTCTCAGGTACTCCATTTCGCGTGAGTCGAGGCGCTGATAAAAATTACCCAGCCTGTTCCAGCAGAAAGGTGTAACCGGGACCCGTGCCGCCAGTTCCGCGAAAAGCTGGCGAGTCATGCGCTGTATACCGCTATTTCGCACAGACTGGCACGAGCTCGTGACGTCAATCAAGATGTTCATTCACTTATTGAGAAGCTGCGTTCTTATCGAATTACCTCTTATAGCACGCGATCATAGCAAGCGAGACCCTCACGCCACTTCAGGCCCAGAAGAAATTTCTCGCAGCATACTTCTCACTTCGAGTGAGTCCAATGCTTTCGGGAACATCTCCATTCGTTGAAGAAACATCGGAAGCAACGACCGCTTTACGTTGTGCGGCAAGAAGCGAGACGCGCGGATGGCTCGCACAGTAGCGACGGGGCGTTGGATCGACATGAGAAAGATACGGAAAGTCGCTTCCAGCCAACAGAAAACGCGCAATCGTTATGCGCAAGCAAAGAATGATGTCGCTGGTAGATTTCCGGTAACGCACGTCCGAACATTGCTTTTAGGCAACCGAGATGCGAGCTATCCTGGCGCACGCTGAGTTGGTTTCCGTGAAAGCGCCACATTGTCATCCTTCTCGGTAAATGGGCTGTTCCGGCGAGGTTTGTCAGATGAACGAGCCAGCCCAAATCGGCGGCTCTGCGGATTGTGCCAGAGACGTGCGAATCAGCAGCTGAGTAAGAGAAAAGTAAATGCTCTTTGCCGAAAAATGCAGAAGACAGTCGTGCGGAGGTGGCCGGTATTTGGGATTGCGCGTGACTGGATAGGAACGAACGACGTCCAGGGCAAGCATGTCATCGAGCGATTCGGCCGGTAAGTAACTAACTGGTCATGTCTTCTTTGGTAAGTTGTCCGCCGTCGCGATTGATCAGCGACACATCACAAGCAGCAATCCCAGCCTCCGGACAAATCGCGAATGCTTCGAGCAATGTGGCAAGATAACTTCAGGGGCGACCGGCCGGAATAAGCCGACTCTCATGGATGATGTCAGTTGAAGATACTAGTTAGGGCAATCACCGCGCAATAACGTCTGCCTCGATCGGTTCGATCATTAGTTGATCGGAGACAAATGTCTCTGCCACCCTTGTGGCAAGTTGTAATCCCATTACGCCGCTGACAGTTGGCAGCGCGCGGCTCCGCCGTTAATCTCGCGGGCTATGGAGAACATCCTGCCAATCTTAATCGCGGATGCGCCCAAGGCTTTGATCGAATTGTGTGGCGTCAACTTACTGGAACGTTTGCTCCGCATTTTGCAGCGACTCGGATTTCGCCGCGCGATTGTTTTTTCGACAACACCGGAAATCGTTGAGGCTGAATTAGCGAAGCGTTCGTGGGCCCGTGAACAAGTAATTATCGATCTCATCCCGTGCGCAATTGGACCGCTGACTGCGCAACTGCTTTTGGAACAAAGCCCGTCAGAACGTTTCTTAATAGTGCCAGCAGATATTTATTGTGACGCACGTTTGCTTGCCGCGCTCTGCGCGAAAGATTCATCCGCCGCGCTTGTCGATTCCAATCCACCGGAATTCGCGCGGTCTTTAATCCGAAATCCGTGCGGGCCGGCATTGGTCATAAGGGATTTTCTTTCTGCGTCTTGGCCCGCCGCGCCGTTTTTTGAGGAACTCAAAGACAAGATCGACAATCGAAAGATCGACATCGTCGATGCGGCGGCGGAGGATGATTACATCCCCAGCATGCGTCGGCGCGTGCGGCCGGTCTGTTTTCCGGCGCCCCCGGAGCAGAACCATCGCCTGGCTGAGCGTATCATTCTCGATTCCGCCCAAAAGGGAACGCTCGACTTGCCGGCTTATTTCCACGCACCGATCGAAACAGGAATCATCTCATTTCTTTGCAAAACGCGAATCACGCCGAACCAAATCACGATTGCAGGTCTCATCATCGGATGCAGCGCGACCGCGGCGTTCGCGCTTGCTCGTGTCGGGCTCGGAATCCTCGCTGCTCTAATATTCGGTATCGTCGATGGACTGGACGGAAAGCAGTCGCGCGTCAAAATCGAAATGACCGAGCGCGGCAAGTGGGAACATCATCTCGATTATTGGATCGAGAATTCGTGGTGGGCGGCTATCGCTTTTCATTTGTGGCGAAGCGGCCAATTTCCGAACGTGTTCTATTTTTTCGCTTTGCTAATTGGATCGCACTTATTGGATGAATTCGCGAAACGCCGGGTGAAGATGGCGAAAGGCCGCCTGCTAGATGACGTTACGCTATTCGACCGTGCTTTCCGGCTGATCGCGGCTCGAAGAAACGTTTACGTTTGGATACTGGCGTGCGGTTTTTTGTTAAACGCGTTTCCGCAAAGTTACGCAATCATCTGCGGATGGGCCGCTTTTAGTGCCGCCGTTCATCTTGTACGTTCCATCTGGATTTGTGATAGCGCTGTGCGTCGCTTTGTCGGCATCCGGAGTTAAGGAATGACGAAACATTGATGGAATGCGCTTGGCGCGCGCGACGATTTCTTTGCCGATGACCTGAACCGGTTTTTCCACGAGGAGCGAAGCACTGACTGCGCAATAAACGCCACAACCTTCCTGGCACGACTTTTTGCGGTAGTTTGCGTAGAGATCATCCAAGGTGACGTCCATTATGTGCTTGTCCGTGTGCACCATGCTGCAAATCCAAAATTTTCCTTGCGCAGATACGAAGAATAATTTGTAGCCGGCCATACACGTCCACTCGACGTGATCGCCGCGGAGGAGACTGCGTTGGTAATTAAGGATGGCCTCGCTGGTGTGAATCTTTTCCCCGCGGCGTTTTCGTTCGATCATCGAATCGATGAAGCGTTCGAGTTCTTCACGCGGTCCACGATCGACGCGAAACCGATGCAATGGGTCCGCATGCACGAGGCGAACTTCCGTCGGAATTCCGCGCGACAAACCGGTCTCGAGCACGGCCCGTGATTCGGGCAACGTATCGGCACAAATCACTCCGGTGATATGCAGGCTGATTTTTGAGTCGCGAAAATAATCAAGCTTCGGCAAGATCGTCTTGAACGATTTTTTGGTAATTGGACTCGGTGTCATCCGGTCAACGCTGATCTGCATGACCTGCAAGCCGGCATCTTCCAGTTCCGCCAGAAGCTTACGAGTGAGGAGAAAACCGTTCGTCGTTAGGCTGGTGGCAAAGCCCAGTTCGCGGCAGTAGCGAACGAGCTCGACAATATTCGGATGCACAAGCGGCTCGCCGCCGACGAGAGCGATCCGCATGGTGCCAAGCTCACGAATTTTCCGTATCCATTTTTTCAAATCGTCGAGGCTCGGGTGCGGGCGGCTGTTGTCGTACTCGGTGCAATAGGCACAATCGAGATTGCAACGATCCGTGACGTACAGGCTGCACTGTAGCGGTTTGCGGTCGAGCAGACGCTTACCGGATTCCAAGATGTTATAGCCTGAAAATTCGCGGCGAGCGTGTTTCAGAATCTTCATGCAATTCGGGTTAGACTGTCAGTGTAGCGAGAATCTCCTATCGGCGCAAAAATGACTGCGGCAATACACTCCCTTGACCGGACAGGCCTCGTCGATTTCAGTCAATTCCTTTCCTCGAGAGTATTCCGCCGAAACGTGAATCACGGCGCTCCTTCCTCATGCCATCTAACCTTGAAATTGCCCAAGCCGGTGACCGGCTTCGCGAAGAGCCAGTGAGCCCGACAGAAATTGTGCTCGACGTTGCGCCACCGGTCGTAGACGCGCCGGCGCGCGTAGATGAAACCGGAGTGGAGCTAAAACGCGGCGCGTTCTTGAACACGATCGCGATGTTGGCTTCGAATTTTCGCGGAATATTCACGTTTCTCGTCGCCCGGATGCTTGGGCCGGCGGCGCTCGGCATATTCTCGGTTGCCTGGTCGACAACTGACATCATCAGCAAGATCGGGGTTCTTGGCCTCGACAATGCGATCACCACATTCATCGCGCGCTCGGAAGCTGTGGGCAACCGCGCGCGGAATCGGGCGCTTTTTCGAGTCGCCATAGTCTTGGGGGTTGCGCAGTCCGTTGTCACTGCTGCGATTGTGATACTAGCTCTCCGGTTTTTTAACAATCGCCTTCACGTGCAGCCGCAGATGGTTTCTGCGCTTGCGCTGGTTCTCTGCGCGATGCCCGGTCTGGCACTGTATCGCATCAGTACCGCCATCTCGCGCGGGATGAAGGTGATGAAGCACGATATCTACTCGCGCGGGATGACCGAGCCAATTGCGACGACACTCGCATTCCTGCTTGCACTCGCTGTGGGATTCAAGGAGTCCTCACCGGAAGTGGCTGCAATCGTTGGGACCGCAGCGTCAGGACTTATTGCACTCGCGCTCGCTTCAACGTTGTTTCGGCATGTTCCCCCGCAAAGGGAAGTTGTTTCCCCTTTCGGCGAAGCACGATCGCTACTCGCGTATTCGGCTCCCATCAGCATTTATCAACTGATTAACGCGTTCATCGCCAGGTTGGACCTTCTAATGCTCGGTTATTTCGTTGGACGCGCCCCCGGAGTGACGCTTGCAACCGTCGGTGTTTACAGTGCAGTGATCGGTACCGCGAATGGCTTGCGAAAAGTGAACCAGGCTTTCAACCCCATTTTCGCGCCGGTCGTTGCCGGCATGACCGCGACGGGCGATCACGAAATCGCCGCCGCCACATATGCTCGGCTTGCCCAGTGGATGCTCTGGATATTGTTGCCGCTGGTGGCAGTGATGTCCCTCGCGGGCAGCACGATTTTGCTCATCTACGGTCCGGCATTCCGGCAAGGCGGTGTTTGGCTCGGCATCGTCGCTCTCGCCAGTGCTATCAATGCATTTGTCGCATTAGGCGAAACCGTAATCATGGTGCAACGGCCGCATTTAAATCTTCTGCATTCCTCGATCACATTCACCGTCGCTGCTGCGGGGCTTCTCTGGTTAATTCCGCGCTTCGGCGTGATGGGTGCGGCTTTTGGTATCCTTTTGACCTATGTCGTTCAAGGCATTCTACGCTACACGACGCTGCGATGGATCTTTCACTGGAAAGATTCATGGAGTGACATTCGCCCGCCGCTGATCGCCGCGGGAATCGCGCTCGTTCCCGCGCTCGTCTGCAGATTATTCCTGGGTGGAATCACCGGGCAAGTCATCAGCGCTGCGGCTTTTCTGGCAGTATTTGGTGTTCAGTGGTTGCAGCACCATATCCATCGCAAAGACGAACGTCCTTAATCCGAAGCGAAGACATCCCAGGCGTCCCCGAAGAATGCGATCGTTTCGTTGTTGTGGTACTGACGTCCGTCAGGAACATCGTGCAGCGATAAGGTCCGGCGTTGCTGAAACACGCTCTGCATCATGGCCGATGCGGGCACAGCATATCTCTTCACGTTACGCCTGGCGAGGCATCCACTGATCCAAATATCGTCCATGTAAAATGCTCCCTGCGGCGCTTGGGAATAATCCCAGAGCGATTCGTCGAAAAATCTCGGTTGAATTAAGTAACTTCCGCACCCTGTGATCACCGCCACGGGTTGCGGTTGGCGAAGCTCGCTGGCGCGAATCATCCTGGCATACCGCCAATCCAGATTTTGCGGGATCGCTGCACCGCGAAAACAAAGAGCCGCCTCAGGTAATTGCTCGTTGTAATGGAGATACGTTTCAAGCGCATCTCGCGGATAAACGCGATCATCGTCCACCACCATTATCAATGTATCGCCGCGGCCAGCCCCCAATTCTTCTCGAACGACGGGGATAAACTTCGTGGCCGGTCCCCAATCCCTGCGACATTCCAGGACACGCATTCGCGGCCAACGCGAAACATCTTTCGGCACTGCATAAGGCCGTTGTTCCCGAATCGAAAATTCCGGGATGGCCAGGACGATCTCATCCGGCGGGCGTGTTTGCTTTAGAAGGGACCGAATCGTTGGCCTCAAATTGTTGATCCGGTCGGGCACCGTCGATAGTGACGCGATTACGCGCCGGTTATCGAACCTGTGCTTGGCGGCCAACGTTTCACGAATGAAGCGGACTTGTTGACGGTGCTTTCTGCCACCAGGCAGGAGCCGCTTGAAGCCCAAACCAACCAAAACAACAAGGACCGCGCAAATCAGCGGAAACATGGGCACAAAATCGACATCGTATGGTCAGAGAATCTTTCGAGACGACACGGATAACAATTACACTCACTCACAGGACTATCTTGCAGCAGCCTGACAGTTAAAATACGAATCAATGGCCCAACAACAAAGAATGCGTTGGTCACTATGACCTCAACCGAGATGGAACAAGGCGATTCGGGCCAACAACCCCTGATTAAAGCCGTGTTCCTTTTTTTGGCCGCCTTCGCGCTTTACTTTTTCACACATTCGCCGGCGCTCGATGAAATCGATGCTGTGCAATTTGCGATGGGTGTGTGCTCGTTCGACATCTGGCATCACCAGCCGCATCCCCCCGGTTATCCGCTCTTCATTTTTTTCGGATGGATCGCGACAAAATTCTTCGCGACGAGCCCGGAAATGTCGTTGTATCTTGTGTCCAGTCTGGGCGGTGCGCTCTTCGTAGCCGCGTGGTTCCTCATCATCAGGTTGCAATTCACAGAGCGACTCGCCTGGTGGATCGCGGCGTGCCTGACGATCACACCAGCAGTTTGGATGACGGCAACAAAGGTTTTGAGCGACTCGCTCGCCGCGGGATTTTTGAGCGCTGAGCTTTTTGCAGCGCTCTGTTTCCTGCGGCGCAAGCATTGGCCCTCGTTGCTAAGCGCATCTCTACTCGGCGCAGCTGCAACCGGCACGCGCCCGCAATTAATTCTCGTTGGCACCGTCATTCTTGTTACGACGCTAAAGCAAGCACGCGCCAGTTGGAAGATGTCGATCGTAAGCGCAAGCACTTTTTTCGCGGGCTGTCTAGCCTGGCTGTTGCCGATGTGGTTCCTACAATCGCGATTGCGGCCTGACGTTCCTGCCTCGCTTGTCTACCCAAAGCTGGTTTACGGCCAATGGCTTTGGCGCGTGCATCGACCAAGCGTTTATCTTGGGGCGGGAGATTGGAGTCTGCATTATATCGGTGGGCGCGTTGCTTCTCATTTCCTCGGATGGTTCGGGTTGGGCTTTGGTTTTCTTCAATCACCACTCGTCCTGGCAATCGGAGTAGCGATCGTGCTTGTCGGATTTTCCGCGTACGTGTTTTCGGGCCGAGGATCGCAGGACCAACGTTTCTGGAAATTTCACGCTCCTTGGGCGTTGGTGCACATCGCGATCATCTTCATCTGCCTCGGTGGAAAGCAGCGGTATTATCTCATCATTTTTCCTTTGCTCCTGGTCGCATTGATTCGCGGTTTTTTACGAATGCCCGCTCCCTGGAATTGGATTGCGGCGGCGCTGCCGGCCTTGTTTCTCTACATTAGCATCCCGCTGGCAATTGAAAATCATCGTGAAGAAGCGCCGCCTATTCGACTGGTGCGCTATCTTGAGCAACTTTATCCGCCGTCGCGACGCAAAAACGTTGCCTTGCTCTTCGTCAACGTAAGACGCCATGCCGAATGGTACGCACCCGAGTTTAAAACGTTTCGTGATATCCCGTCCCCGCGCGACTTGCCGGAAATCTTGGAAAGTGCGACTGCCGCTTATACAGATGACGCAAACGTGCCTTTGCCTGCGGGGTGGAGACGCGTGCCGGTCGTCACATTTCGGCGTTCCATAATCATCCACGCGAAGCACCATTTTCTGTCCCTATTCTTGATCGAACGTAATCCATGAAACGCATCTTTCTGACCGGAGCGAGCTCGGGAATCGGCTTGGCCACGGCGAGATTGCTCGTCGCGCGCGGAAATGAAGTTTGGGCAACATCCCGCAATCCAGAACGCGTTCCCGAGGTGCTGCGACTGCATCCCACTCGCCTCGACCTAGGCGATCCGCGTTCCGTTGAGGAGGCATTCAAGGTCGCGCTCGCGGTAGCAGGTCATTTCGACGTTTTGATCAACAACGCCGGAAGCGGCCATTTTGGTTCGACCGAAAATCTCTCCGAACAGGAAATCGCAAGCCAATTTCAAATTCTCGTTTTCGGGCACGTGCAGCTAATGCAGCTGGCATTACGCGCGATGCAAGCACGAGGAGAAGGTTTGATCATCAATGTCACATCGCTGGCTGGCCGTCTTCCAGTTCCGTTCATGGCGGCTTACAACGCCGCGAAGGCAGCCATGGCATCATTCACCATGTCGATCCAACTGGAGTTGCCGGATTCGCGAGTGCGCATTGTCGATCTCCAACCCGGCGATATTTGCACGGACTTCAACGATGCCGTGACGAAAAGCGAGCGGTGCGAGCCGCGATATGAGGCAAGGCTCGCCAAAACTTGGAACACAGTCGAACGCAACATGAAGAAAGCGCCGAAGCCCGATCTGGTTGCTCGGCGTGTCTGCGAACTTATCGATCAGACGAATCCGCCGCCGCGCATGACCGTCGGCAACGGATTTCAAACACAAATCGCGCCGTTGATTTTTAGATTTCTTCCCCAGCGCATCAGGATCTGGGGTCTTAAGAGATATTACGGCATATGACTGCGATCTCCGATGCGGTGATCTTAATGGCCGGGTCGGGTTCGCGTCTACGTGGCCCCGACGAAACTTTCTTGAAGCCGTTCGTCCCGGTGCTTGGCCGTCCATTGATTTGTTACACGATCGATGCGCTCATCCACGTGGGAATCAAGAAGGCCAGTTTTATCGTTGGTTACCAAAGCGCTCGGATGATCGAGGCGGTCAAACAGTTGATTCCGTCCAAGATTGAGCCGTGTTTCATCGAGAATCGCGATTGGCAAAAACAAAACGGCATCTCACTGCTCACCGCGGCCAATCAGGTGACGTCGCCGTTTCTTTTAACGATGAGCGACCATTTATTTGACCGATCAATTGTCGATCTTTTGGTCCGTGACACCGTCCTTGACCAACTTAATGTCGCGCTCGACCGAAAGCTGGATTCAATTTTCGATGTCGATGATGCGATGAAAGTTCAGACTCGGGGGGATCGAATTCTTCAGATCGGTAAAGACTTAACGGTTTACGATGGAATCGATACCGGTCTTTTTGTCTGTCCGCTGAAAATTTTTGATTACCTCGAACGAGTGAAACGCGACGGGGACTGCAGTCTTGCTGACGGCGTGCGATCGATGGCGTCGGAGGGCAAAGCTCGCGCCGTCGACATTGGAAATGCCTGGTGGCAGGACATCGACACTCCCGAGATGCTCGCGTGCGCCGAGACGCAATTACGATCGCGGCTCGCGCGCGACAATATCGCGATGGCCAATACTGGATCTGATCGCGGCAATCGCACTGAGAATTACGCTCGCGCCGGCAACAATCATCCAAAGATGCAGGATCCACTCAGCCATGCCGAGTGACGCAAGTATGAGAAAAACGAAGACAGCCATGTCGCGTTTGGTCAGCTGAAAGAGCCACCACACCAATCGGTCGCCGAGATTGAGCAAACCGGAATGCCCGATCATTCCGCGGTGTCTCGCATAAAGCGATTCATGCAACGTGGATGAGGCCACCGACACTTCGCTCTTGCTAGCTCGTAGGAGCGATTCGTTGGCCGTGATCAGGACGGCACAGACAATTCCTTCACTCGAACGATGAAGGCCCAATCCCAGAGCGAGAACATAAAGAAGGCTTGCCAGAAAATCGCAGAAGTGATCCAAACGTTCCCCGAATTTCGATTCCAAATTCTTGGCGCGCGCAATTTCGCCGTCGCAGCCGTCAAGAGTACTGAACGCTTGAAAAATGGCCGCGCCGATGACGACGCTTACGTAATCGCCGCGCACGAAAAACACACAGGCGATTAGGGGCAAAACAAAGATCGATATCGTCCAGGCGGTGGGATGGATCGGAAACTTGAGCAGAAAACACGTTATGCGGCGCGAAATCGGCCGATTCAGAAACCGCGAAACGAAACCGTCCTGAGGCTTGCTTATTTCGTCAGTCTCCTTTTAAAAATTCGATATGTCTTGTAGCGCTCTGCGCCCATCGCTTCGACAAAGCGATTGACCATGAAGTTGTCTTCCAGCGTCATGCTCAGCTCTCCGGTGAAGCCGCGTCTACCCCCTTCGGCCATTACTTGCAACACCAGCATCTCGGCAATACCGGCACGACGATATTTTTCAACCACGCCCAGCGCAACGAACCGAGCGGTCCTGATCTTCTTTCGGTAATAAAGCAGTCTCACGAATCCGAATGGCAGCAGGCGTCCGTTGATCTTGCCCAGCGCAAAATTAATATCAGGAACGCAGATGACGAAACCGACCGGTCTGTAATCGATCTCAGCGATCAAAGTCATCCTCGGATCTATCAGCGGCTTCATTTCGCTCGCCATGTGTTCTGCTTCCGCCTCGGTGAAAGGGACGAAGCCCCAATTGTTCCGCCACGCTTGATTAAAAACTGCGCGCAAGCGCCGACTCTCTTCCGTTAGCTTTTTCAAGTCGATCGACCGGATTGCGACATCGAGCCTCCCGGAGCGCGCGGTTGCTATTTTGCGCAACCGCTCCATCGGTTCCGGAATATCTTTGAACCACCACGCATACCAATCTTTTTCTTTCGTGAAACCGCAGTGTTCGATCAAGCGCGCATAGTACGGCGGATTATGCGCAGTCAGAAGAGTGGGTGGATGTTCAAATCCGCCGATGAGCAATCCGCAGACATAATTGGTGGAGTAATCGATCGGTCCCATGATTTCATCGCGGCCTTTCTTTCGCAGCCAACCGGCCGCAGCCTCAAAGAGCGCGGCGGCGATGTTGCAATCGTCAATGCACTCGAAGAGGCCAAAACAGCCGATATTCGATTGATGCAGCGAATTGTAGTTGGGATCATCGCTCGCCATGATTCGCCCAACGATTTCGCCGTTCTGTCGGGCGAGAAATAATGCAGCCTCGCCGTGTCGATAAAACGGATGCTGATCGCGATTGAGGAATGTCTTCCGTTCGATAATTAATGGCGGCACCCACACCGGATCGTCGGCGTAAATTCGCCACTGAAATTCAATGAAAGCATCGCGGTCCCGGCGCGACCTGACTTCTGAAACTTCGAGCTCGGACACGAGTGCAGAAGCGGTCTACGCCGAATTTTGCCATGTCACCGCGGCTTCCTCCACCGATTCTGCCATGTTTTCCTGGCGGAGAATAAGATAAACCAGCAGCAAATTAAGCAGGGTGAGTTCGAACCAGAAGTACCAAATCGGCTGACCGATAAACAGGAGAGCGAACAAGACCAGCATCCGCGTGTTTGTCATCAACAGGCCCCACCACTTAAACATTGGGCCGGCCAAATTTCGATAACGCGTTCTCAGCCAGTTCGGGATTTTGCTGTGGAAGAGTTGACCAGCTGTATCGCGCAATCTTTTCAGATGCGGCGAGAGCATTTCCTGTTGCCGCGTGAAATTCAGATACAGCGCGATCAAAAATTTATGCCATGGCTCGCGACGCCAGCTTAGCTCTCTAAAATTCGATCGCAGGGTCGAAGAGGAATCCAATCTCATTGGCGATCGGTTCGTCGCAAAATAAAGATACGTGGTGCGATAATAATCCGCTGCAGCCCCTTGCAATGCGTGACTGATCCCGGCCCCCAGCGCGAGAAGACATACGGCAGGCGAAGTGCCTTCAACCAAATAACGGAGAGTTAAATGGACGTAGATACTCACCGATACAAGGTGGTCGGCAACGCTGTCAATAATGCGGCCCTTCCGGCTCTCCCGGTGAATCAAGCGTGCGAGCTGGCCATCCGCATTGTCGAGCGCGTTGGCGCAAACAAGCAACGCCATGCCGACGGCATTCGTTCGAAGATCACGATAATAGAACAGATGTCCAGCGATGACTCCGAAGACACCCGCGAGCAAAGTCACGCCCGCAGGCTTCATTTCAACCTTTGCGAAAAACTGGGCGAGACGAAATCCGACTGGCCGGTAAAAATAAAGATCGAGAACTCCTTCGACTTCGCGCGCCTTATACGTGGTTTCGAGGGCAGAAACCGGCGACTCGATTTGCTGCGGCATCAATTCAGGCGAACCCAAACTCAGGCGTGCTGAAGCGCGGCTGGAACAAGTGTGTCCGCGAGAATGTTGAGCGCTTCGTCCAGATCCCCACGGGTATGTTTGGCCGTCACGCAAGCCCGGAAGCAAATTCGATCTTGCGGTACGGCGGGGTAATCCACCGGTGCGACCCAAAGACCGCGTCGCCGCAGTTCGTGACCAAGCCGATACATCCGCTCCCGATCACCGATGACAATCGGCATCACGTACGTTGTCGATGCTCCAGTATCAAGCCCGAGGTCGCGAAGTTGCGCGTGAAAATAATCGGCGTTTTCCCAAAGTTGCGCGCGCAATTCTGGCTGGCTCGTGCCAATCTCGAGCGCTTTGAGAATTGCTGCGATCACCACTGGCGGCAGCGCGCATGAGTAAACGTAAGGATGCGCATAAAAGCGCAGATATTGCAGTGTTTCTTTCGAACCGGCGACGAATCCTCCCAGCGCGCCAAAAGCCTTTGAGAATGTGCCGTAAACGAGCGGAATGCGCTCTTCCACGCCAAATTTCTCAGCCGCGCCGCGACCATGTTCGCCGCAGGCCAGCATCGAATGTGCTTCGTCAACAAAAACGCTGGCGCCGTGCGATTCTGCTACCTCAATTAATTGCTTCAAATTGCCGAAATCGCCGTCCATGGAATAAATGCCTTCCACAATGACGAGTTGGCGCCGGCCCTTTTGGCGAGTGAGCGCTGTGTCGAGCGAGACTGGATCATTGTGCTCGAATTTCTCAGTGCGGCATCGGGACAGCACCGCTCCGTCTCGAAGGCTGAGATGTGAGCGGTTGTCGAGAATTGCCACATCGGTTTTGCGAAGCAGCCCTGAAATCGTGCCAAGCGCACCGCCAAACCCGCTGTTGAAAAGCATTGCATCCTCCCGGCCGAGAAATTTTGCGACACGACGCTCAAGCTCCCGATGTAGATCGGTCATTCCAGAAAGCATCGGCGACCCGCATGCGCCCAGCCCGTGTGTCCGGAGCGCTTCATGTGCGGCGCCAATCACCTCCGGATGATTGGCGAGAGCCAGATAATTGTAGGAACAAAGATTGATTACCGGACGCGGTTTGCCGCCGTAATTGATCGTCGTCCGCGCGTCTGCCGTAGCGAGAAGCTCCGGTTCATACAACTCGACTGCCCAGGCACCGACACGAATCCAATTTGTAAAGCTCGCTGGAGCTTGCAGCGGGTCATTGCTTTCGCCCGCAAGAAAATTGCTCAGACTAAGTTTTGCTGGGTCCTCGTTCATCAAGCCTTACGAAGTTCTCGGCGGCATCCGCCCGCCATGAAGTTCCGTGTCGGGGCAGTTATTCTACCAATTTTCGGATTGGAGACAAGATTTTAGTGCACTTTGGCTGCCCGTCCCAAAGGCCCCAATTTCGAGAGAGAGACGAGCGCTACTTGCGCGTTGTCCCAAAAACGTAGTCCCAAAGCGGCGAGCTGATGCCAAATCCGGCGTCATCGTCCTTGTAATGATGGCGCAGGTGATACTGCTTCAACCACAGCCAGAGACCGCGTTTCATTGAAAAATGGTGCGTTGCGTAATGGAGCATGTCGTAACAGACATAACCGAAGACGAGACCGGCAAACACACCCGATGCCAAACGGCCGAAAACTAAAAGGAAAAGAAGATAAAACAGAACCGCAAGCGGAATGCTTATGCTCGGCGGCATGACCAGCCGCCGAGCGTCATTTGGATAATCGTGATGTACGCCGTGAATAATGTAGTGCAATTGTTTTCCCAAACGGCTCTTCGGTTCGTAATGGAATATGTATCGATGGATGAGGTATTCGAGCAGCGTCCAGAGTAGAACACCGAGCAAAAAGAGTCCTGACACGGCCAGGATCGACAATTTCCGTTGCCAAATGGCAGCATAAAGCATCCAGGCGACAATTGGAAGGTACAACACCGGCGGCGTCGCCGGATGCACACGCGAAAAAAACTCGACAAAATCGCTCTCGAACATTCGAACCGTTTCGTTTTTCTTCGAGACGTAATGCCGCACTGCCATAAACTAAAAATTAATCGGCCTCGCGCTTAGATCAATGCTGCTGATTGGACCGGTTATTGCGCATGGAGGCGCCGGAGAATTTGCCCTTTGTTGCATTCGTTCGATTCGCGAATACAGGCTGTAGCGCTCGTCAAAAATGAACTGAAAGAGCAGTCGAGTCCACGACGAATGATGCTTCAGATTATCGTAAAATTCCGGCGCCATCGCGCGGAGCTTCGGTAGATTGTTCCACGGAATTGAAGGCAGATCATGGTGCTCGTTGTGGTAGCCCATGTTCAGCGCCACCCGATTGATCGGTCCGTAATAACTGAACGTCTCCTGGTCAAAATCGTATGTGTAATGCTCCTGAATCCAACGGGCACCAACCGGATGCAGCCCAATCGAAAAGAAAAACGCGAACGCTAGATAAAGAAACCCCGGCCAACCACAGAAATAAACAATGGCGACATCGTACGCCGCTGCACACGCGAAGTTGATGAAGAACCACCGGTCCCACATTTTGATCGCTTTCAACCGGGGCGGCCGAGTTAATTGGAAAAAAGGAAAGAGCATGAGCCACAGTGCCTTGCGATACCATTTGTTGCCAACGAGCCGCGCTTCCCAATGGTTCGCGAGATCAGCATCGTATTCGTAATCGCCTTGATGCGAATGATGCTTCAAATGATAAACACGAAAGCCCATCGCCCCCGGCGCGAGATTTGGCAGATCAGCGAGGATGCCCACCATTTTGTTCCAGCTTTTGCTTCGAAGAATCAAGTTATGGGTGGCATCGTGAATGATGACGTAGTTGGCATGATTGGCGAACGCGCCGACGCAATAAGCAATGAGAAAACTGAGCCACCAGTAACCAAATCCCAGTGTGCCCATCCCATATGCGATCGCGCTTTGCATGATCACCAGCGATAACGCGATGAGCGCCGTATACGGATTACGCACCATCAACCGGCGAACTTCCGGATGCGCTTTGATGATCGCTCTCGCACGGCTTGGATGCGGCTGATCAAACTCGGATTGGTGGAAGAAGGCCTGCATAGACGAGTCTATTTTCTAGCACAAAATTCGTGAAAAGACCATCTCTTGCCCGAGCTAAAACTTTTCGCAAAGATTGGCTGATTCACACAATCTGTCCCACATTGGCCCTCTTAGGAATCGCCAGAGAATGGATCTCCCGGCACGCATTTCAACTTTGCAACGCACCGATCGCTGGATTGGGGCGCCGCTTTGCGCCATTCTAACTCTTCTCAGAAGAATCTTTGAATCCGCAGGGCGGCCAGCACCGCGCCAGGTTCAGCGCATTCTCTTCGTCAAGTTCGCGGAACAAGGCTCAACCGTCCTCGCCTTTCCCGCAATTCGTCGTGCGATCGAAATGGTTGGACGTGAAAACGTTTACTTCGTCGTATTCGAAGATAATCGCTTCATTCTCGACGTGATGGAAATCATTCCCGATGGAAATGTGATAACGATCGCGACGAAGAGTCTTTTCGGGCTCGCGACTTGTGCGCTGCGAGCTGTGCTGCGGGTACGAAAAATCGGCATCGACGCGGTCGTTGATATGGAATTTCTGACACGTTTCTCAGCGATACTGACGTTTTCGACCGGCGCCAAATCGCGTGTTGGCTTTCATACTTTTTTTGGCGACGGACCGTACCGTGGCGACTTAATGACACATCGGCTTTTATACAATCCTTATCTGCATACAAGTCAGATGTTCGAAGCCATGGTTGAAGCATTGACCCGCGATCCAGCGGTGCTCCCGACGTTCGACTTTACACCTTCTGGAAACCAGCCACTTGCAAGATTTCGGCCGTCGCCGTCTGAAGCTGCTGAAATCAATGCCCTGCTACAGCGCGAAGATCCTCGTATCGGTTCTGCGCCACTCATCCTGCTCAACCCGAACGCGAGCGACTTGCTGCCGCTGAGGCGGTGGCCGCCTCTGCGTTATGTCGAACTTGCGCGGCGGCTGCTCGAACGTTACCCGGAGCTGTTCATTGTGTTTACCGGTGCGCCGGCCGAAGCCGCTCCCAATAACCAGCTTGCGGACGAGGTCGGCTCGGATCGCGTCGTCCGGCTTGCCGGAAAAACGACTTTGCGGCAATTACTCGTGCTTTACACCCGCAGTGAGATTTTGGTGACGAATGACAGTGGCCCGGCTCATTTTGCCTCGATGACGCCAATTCGCGTCGTCGCGTTGTTCGGGCCGGAGACACCGGCGCTATTTGCCGCACGATCGCCAAACGCGACCGCCTTGTGGGCCGGCATCGCATGCAGTCCGTGCGTGAACGCATACAACAACCGGCAATCGGTCTGCCGCAACAATCTTTGCATGCAAGCAATCACAGTTGATGATGTTCTTAGCGAAGTTACACGCATTCATGATTCTCTCAAGAAGACCACATCCGGAAACCAGTTTGCCGAATGATGGATGTGCCAACTCATAGGTCGCGCCAATTTCGCCTCGCCGCGCTTGGGATAGTCCTCCTCACCGTTGCAATTCGCCTTCCGTCTCTTTTGCATCCCCAGCCAATTGACAGCGAGGCAATGTATTCGGTGGTGGCGAACGAAATCGTTGACGGCGGGCGACCCTACGCTGACGCAGTAGAGCGCAAGCCGCCACTCCTCTTCTGGACCTACGCCGCAATATTCAAAGTAGCGGGCAAGTTCGATTGGAAGGCGCTTCATATGGTCGCACTAGTGTGGACACTATGTGCGATGGCGGGCCTCTATGTAATCGGCCGCGAGTTGTTTGATCGCAATACCGGTTTGATTGCCGCGCTTTTCTACAGTGTTTTCCAACCCTGGTGGACGTGGAAGACCCTGGCCTTCGATGCCGAGATGCTGATGAATCTCCCTATTATCTGGGCGTGGGCAATCGCGTTTGGCCGCAGTTCGTCGCGACTGCGACCCGAACTCTTTCCCGCAGGTGCGCTGCTGGGCGCGGCTTTCCTGCTCAAACAACCGGCAGCGATAGCAGCAGTTCCGCTCGGCATTTATCTACTTCTCCCGAGCTATCGAGCTAGCCGCAGTTTGACGCGAACGAATTCGGTCATTCAGGCAACTATATTCACGGTAGGATTTTTCGCAGTCCTCGGTCTCGTGACGATTGTGCTTTGGAAACAAGGCATTCTCCATGACGCGTTCTACTGGACAATTGCCGATCACGACATTCCGCATGTGTTTTGGCAGAAGGGAATCGTGATTACGCTGGCGTTCCTCGGAGTCTGTTTGCCCTTAGTAATCGGGGCGATGATGGCGTGCCGGGATAAGAGTGAGATTTGGGCTCGGAGACCGCCAGAACGAACAGCGCTTTTCGGGCTGCTTGTCGCCTCGGCAATGGGTGCTGCAGCGGGCGCTCGCTTTTACCCTCACTACTACGTCCAATTGATCCCGCCGCTCGCACTGCTCGCGGCACCGTACTACGCACGACTTTGGTCCCGGACGATACGGCCGCCCCACTGGCTATTACGACCTGCGGTGACGTACGCCTGGCTGGGTCTCACGGTTATCGCCTTCTCAATTGAACACTGGACGAGGCTGGCTCCGCGACGCGTCCCGTCTGAGGCGGCACGATATTTGTCCACGCATTCGAGCCCCGACGACAGAATTTTCGTCTGGGGTCAGACTCCGGAAATCTATCTGGACGCTTACAGACGTCCTGCCTCTCGTTACATCACAACGTTTCCCCTCACGGGTTATGTCTTTGGCGGACCGATCCCGGGTTTCGATACTCGCCGTCGGATCCTGCCCGGCGCCTGGACCACCCTCGAGCAAGATTTTGCCAGGCATCCGCCGACCTATATTGTTGATATTCAACCCGACCCCGAAAGTGCACAGTATCCAATGAAGAACTTTCCGATTCTGGCCAAACTTTTGGCGGAACGGTACCAACCGGTGGCGCACACTGCCGAGGGTGTGATTTATCGGATGCGCTAGGTTTGGCCAGTTCCCACATGGCGACCGTAACGGGATTCGAATCCGCTTTCAACATTTGGTGACTTTGCGCAATTCCTGCACAAGCTTGCGGCAATTAGCGCATTAACTGTGTTCCTTGAAGATGAAGGTTTTGCACGATTCGCGCAGAATTATGCAGTTCCGGTGTCCGAAACCGTCCGAAAAGTCTCACACGCATAAGAGGCAATGAAAACGACAGAAAACCGCCGTAGTATCATGGCACGGGGTTACACATTCCGACTGCGACATTGATCCTCGGGTGGAAAATAGCTAAATTAACAAAGAGGCGATCGTACGGGGACGATTTCCGCTTCGACGTTGCGAATTGCCTTTCCTCCTCTAATTTCGAAGTTGGCGTATGCCGCGCCCGAAATCCACAATCTCTGCTGTCACGCCGAAAATCATCTTGGCACTTGCCTTTCTATGCTTGATGATTCCGGCGATTTTCGGGCTGCTCGGTAGCTACAGGGTGGATGCGCTGCGTGCCGATGTAGCGAAAGCGAATGCGGCTTGGGAGGCGGCTGAGCATCGACGGGTGGCTCAGGAAGCGGAACTCAAGACCCGCGAAATGGCTGTCGCCGGTGAAGAAGCGAAAATCGTGGAGGCAGAAAACAGGGCTGCAACGGCCGGAGCAGAACTCGCGCAATCGCAGAAGGAGAAAACGGAATTGCGGGCCAAGTTAGAGGAAAAGCAGAACGAGATCGGTTCCCTGCAAAAGCGGATCGAAGAAGCAGGGACAGCAGCCAAGCCTTCGGAAAATCCTACCGCTGCATCGACACCCAAAAAGCAATCTATCTCGCCTCCTCCCCCAGAGCCTGTCGAAGAAACAACGCCTCCGCCGCCACAACCGAAGCGCGGGAAAACGTCGCCAGCCAAGGCACCGGAGGTCGGAGCTAGCGCAGCCACGATTTCGTTTTCTTCGGCGAAAGCCCTTGCAACTTTCGCACCCCTCCCCAAGTATCCGCTCAAGGTACGTTCGGATGGCGTTACGGGCAGTGGGGTTTGCGTTGTGTCAGTTGATCAGGCGAGCGGCCGTGTAACTGGAGCTTCAATGGAGCAAAGCACTGGAGACTCAACTTTAGATAAATCCGCGGTCAGGGCGTTTCGAAAGTGGCAATTTAAACCTGGAACAGTCTCGAAGATTAGAATTCCCATCGAATTTACCATGACTGGTGCCTCGCATTAAGCTTAGCCGTTAGGGTCGCAGCCCGACCCGCTTTGCTCGCTGCTGGCATACAGCGCAACTTTACCGCGTCTGAACCGCGCGAAAGATTGGCGCGTTCAAATGGGAATCAGAACAAATCCGCTAGTTCCAGTGGCAATCCTGGTGTCCGAATTTGTGAAGACTTAGCGTGAGAGATAACGGAAATAACGGAATTAGCCTAAGGTAACTGGCCGGGTGGCTGCTTGCGCTGCGCATCAAAAATTTCCAGATGTCGGTGCTCGGCCACAACCCGAGACCGAAGCCACCGGCTGACTTCCAGGTCTTTTTGTTCGCCCGATATTACCTAACAAAATGAGGACGCGACCCTAACGGGATTCGAACCCGTGTTACCGCCGTGAAAGGGCGGTGTCCTGGGCCTCTAGACGATAGGGTCGTAAAGGCCGGGCAATATCGGAATTGAGTTAGCGGCACGCAAGGCAATTTGGCAATGCAATGTTGCTCTTATCTTCAGAATGCAGGCGACACGCCTGCCACTGCAGATGGCTCTCTCAACCAAGATCAACGATTAACTGTGCCGTGCGGGCGGTAGCCCCTCGATGCTGCGCCAAAGCTCCCTCGGCACTTTGCACTAGTAATCGTCGCGCTTCATTGTCGCGCAGAAGCTTTTCGGCCGCTCGTTCAAGTTCATCGACATCGAGCACCTGAATCGCGCTTTTCTTTGCAACGAGCGTTTGCGCAAGCGTCGCAAAGTTTTCCATGTGCGGGCCAAAGATGACCGGTTTGCCTGCTAGAATCGGTTCGACGGGATTCTGCCCCCCGTGCGCCATCAAACTTTTTCCTATAAAGACAACAGTCGCGATACCGTACCAGCGTTGAAGTTCACCAGTGGTGTCAAGGAGTATGCAATCTGGCTTCGCGTCGCGATGACTTCTCGCTTCACTCGCTAAACGCACATGGAGCGATAAAGCCTCAAGTTGCGCACGGATTTCGCGCAACCGTTCCACATGACGAGGCGCTATAAATAAGCGCAACGACGGAAATTTGTGACGCAACTTTAGGAAAACCCTGGCGAGAATTTCCTCTTCGCCGCGATGAGTGCTGCCGCCGAAAAGCACAAGCTGGTCCGGATTTGAAACATCGAAGTCGAACACTCTGGCTTTTTGAACGCGCACGTGATCATCGCGACGAACCGGATCGTATTTGATGCTGCCAGTGTACCGAATTCGACTGCGTTCCACGCCGAGGCGCTGCCATCGATCGACGTCCGCAGGTTCTTGCACGCACACCAGATCGAGAAGCCGAAACGTCGGCGCGACGAAAAATCGGAATAATCGAAATCTCTTTTCCGATCTTGGCGATAAGCGCGCGTTCACAAGCGCAATTGGAATTCGACGTGCGCGAGCTTCCGCGGCGAGGTTAGGCCAGACCTCCGCCTCAATCAGAAGAATTCTCGCCGGGTGAAACACCGCAAAGGCGCGTCGCATGATCGGCCAAAAATCGAGTGGGGTGTACATCACCTCAATCCAGGAAGAAGCATTCTTGTTTGCCAAAGCAAATCCGGTCGTGGTCGTTGTGGTGAGCACGCAATGCAGATCCGGTTCGAGAGCACGCAGCGCGCTCGCCAGTTTGAGCGCGACCGTGACTTCGCCCACGCTCACTGCATGCAGCCATGTGGATCTTGGCTTCGTTAAGCGCGTACGTACATCGGCTCTGTAAATTCCGACGCGCTGCCCAAATTTTTTGCGGTAACCGCCGCGACGGAACATCTTCAGCAAGTAGCCCGGCAAAAAAAACAAAAGCCCGAGTGGCCAGAGCAAATTGTAGATGATGCGAATCATGTCATGCTCGCCGAGGGAGGACGCCGCAAGAACAAAACCTCGGTCGCACCGTATTTTCGCGCCCGGACGATATCCCAAAACTTTGTCGCAGGAGTTTGCTCAGCCGGACGCTTTTCCAGAACGAAAACACCATCCAACTCGAGTAATTGCGCCAACTCTTTATTCGTCAGGAGCTTTTCAGTAAAGCGCTCACCAGATTTTGTTTTTTCGTAGGGCGGATCTGCAAAAATGATTTGGAATCTTTCGAGTCCGGCAGACCGCCTGAGGAATTCGAAGACTTCCTGCCTACGCACGCGTCCCCCGAGTTTTGATTTGGCGAGATTTTTTTCGATTGCTTCAGTTGATTGTCTATCTTCCTCGACAAAGAGAACAGATGCCGCGCCGCGGCTGAGCGCTTCAATCCCGAGCGCACCGCTTCCGGCGAAAAGATCAAGGACCCGTGCATCGATTATCGCGCCGCCCAAAC
>Ga0209473_1000207_pt1 | contig 37706 bp, 28 predicted proteins | sample GraSoiAngelo_133_FD_185890 | JGI IMG/M metagenome (GOLD analysis project Ga0209473, IMG submission 185890) | Grasslands soil microbial communities from the Angelo Coastal Reserve, California, USA - 14_0929_05_20cm (SPAdes) (version 2) | ecosystem: Environmental > Terrestrial > Soil > Grasslands ...
CTCTACTGTGTTCCTCGTGCTGGCTCTACTCGGTTCGTCGCGCTTTGCCAGAAAGCGCAAGCAATTTCGCTCTGCGGCAGCATACTTCTCTCCGGTGAGCGTGTTAAAGCCAGTTCACGGACTCGAACCCAATCTCCAAGAGAACCTCGAGAGCTTCTTCTGCCAGGATTTTCCCGATTTCGAACTTATCTTTTGCGCTCGCCAGGCGAACGATCCCGGGCTGCAGATGGCACAACGGCTATCGCGTAAGTATCCAAACGTGAAGGTCAGGATTCTCGCTTGCGGCGAGCCGCCCTGGACGAACGCGAAACTGTTCTCGTTGGAGAAGATGTGGAAAGAAACCGCTCACGATCTGCTGGTGATCAGCGACAGCGATGTCCGTGTTTCGCGCGACTATCTTCGCGAGATCATCAGGCCCTTTGCCAATCCCAAAGTGGGAATGACGACCTGCATCTATCGGGGATTACCGGCAGGCGGCTTCTGGACTGAGCTCGAGGCATTCGGATACTCGGTCGAGATGACCTCGGGAGTTGTCGTTGCCGACATGCTCGAAGGCATGAAGTTCGCTCTCGGTCCCACGATGGTCGTACGGCGTGAATGCGTGGAAGCGCTCGGCGGATTCGGATTCATGGCCGATTACTGCGCCGACGATTACATCCTGGGAAATCGAGTCGCTGAATCCGGCAGGGAAGTCGTTCTCTCGCACCATGTGATCGATCACATGGTCTTCCATCATTCATTTCTCGACTCAATGCGTCACCAGGTGCGCTGGATGCGAAGCACTCGTTTCTCGCGTCCCAAAGGGCATTTCGGAACTGTGCTTACGTACGCGATGCCTTATGGCGTACTGGGATTGATCGCTGCACTCGCCACTGGACACCCTGCCCTCGGTTGGAGCTTGTTTGGCGCTGCGTTCCTAAATCGAGTGATTCAGTCGATCGTTGCAGGATATTGCGTTGCCGCCGACCGGAAGGCTCTGACTCACGCATTTCTGTATCCCATTCGTGATCTGCTTGGAATGTTCCTGTGGATCGGCAGCTATCTGAGCGCGAAGATCCATTGGCGGCGCGAGATATACCGGCTCTCAACCGGCGGACTGATGTTGCGTTTGGAAGAGCCGACCGACGTTCCAAATCGGGAAGAAGCGGTCGCCGGCGGCAAATAGTATTGTCGCCGCTGGTTACGTGCTCCGTCCTCGGCTGGACACGGTTTCGGACTGCGAAAATGTGGGCTGATGCGAGTTCCTGGTTTGAGGGCATTGCAACCTTAGCTTCTCAAAGTCCCGCGCCTTGCCCGCCGAGTGCGACCGGAACCACGCAGCTTACTGCCTGTTACTTAATATCTCTTTTTCCGATACTTGGGCGAACGAATAGGCTCTTTTTCCAAGAAGCGCTTTCACTCGCGATTGCTGTTCGTCAGGCACAAACAGGAAAACCCGCTGCGGACCTTCCCACGCCCGAAGCAGATCCTCATCGGTCAGGAAAATGTGAGGAGCATCGGGATACTTTGATCCCCATAGAAGTGAAGTGCTGCATCCGTTGACGAGCAGGACCTGGCGCTGCAGATAAAAAATCAGCGAGGAGCCGTATGCTTGATCGCCGTAAATCATCACCTGATCGCCGGGACGAATCACCTGCTGAACCTGGCGAGCAAGAGTGCGTGACGACAGGAATGGGCCAAAGCGGACCAGCGCGATATGCGCAGCAAGCAAGAAAATCGCGGAAGTAACAGCGAGTGTCCAGACAGCAACGCGCGTCGAACGACGAGATGAGAGCAGAGCCGCCAGAGGCCCGACGAGTAGAGCGAAGGCAGCGAGCGATGCGGGCAAGCGCAATCCCGCAAAGGCCGGGCCGGTGAGATCGAAGAATTTCGACATCGCTAGAGTGTTGTCTGCCACCTGCCGATTGGCGAGTACGGTTCCCAGATCCAGCGGAACGGGCAAACTGCGAGACGACCACACGCCCGCGATCAACGCGATGCCGGCGGCAGCTCCCAAAACGGTAAGTGCTCCATAAGCGACCTTGCTCCATCGGCTGCCGAAGCGATCAGAAGCCAGGGCGTCTGCCGCAAGCAGAAGGAGCGGCAGGTATGCCGGAAATGTGTAGTACTCCTGATTGGTGGAGATCGCGAAGAACACCAGAATTAATCCCGACCAGATCAGGCAGATCATTCGCGTGCGGTCGGCGAAAGTCCACTCTGATGGAACTCGGTGCTTCGCGCGCTCACGCAGGTTCTCCACTACTCGACCGAGAAACAGACTCCAGGGGAAAAGCCAGACCAAATGCAGAGTCCAATAGGCGATCGCCGGAAGCTTGTTGTAGTCCTTCGGGTAACGCTTGCCAAGAAAGCGCAACAGGTGTTCATTGACGAAGTAGAACCAGAAGAAGCCCTGATTACGCAGTCCAGCGAGGACGTGCCAGGGAGCTGCGATCGCGAAGAAGAGAAGTGTGCCGGTAACGAGACGGAACTCGCGCCAGCGCCTCCATTCGCCGGTGACGAACAAATACGCGAGCAGCGTTCCGCCAACAAAGATGATCGCCACCAGTCCCTTGGCCAGGACGGCTACAGCCAAACAGGCATAGCACGCGTACCAAAGGCGCGATGCTCTCCCACGGTCGAGCGCGAGCAGGGCGAAGTAAAGTGCTCCGGCGATTGTGAGTGCGAGTAGCGCTTCAGGAATCAGAATTCGCGAGAACAGGTAATATCCAATCGTCGTGACAACGAACAGCGCGGCGTAGATGCTCGCACGCGCGCCGAATGCGCGTCGTGCCCAATCGGCCGCGAGAATCATCAGCAGCAGGATGGCAAGTGCGGTCGGCAGTCGCGTTGACCATTCTGAAACGTCAAAAACGCGGTAGCAGGTTGCGACCAGCCAATACGGCAACAGTGGCTTCTCGAGATAGCGGATGCCATCAACGTGCAGCGTGACCCAATCATTATTAGCCAGCATCTCGCGAGCGGCTTCGGCGTGGGTCGCATCCGCATCGTCGAAGATCGCCGGAGACGAGAGCGACCCAAGATAGACGAACGCGAACATCAGGAAGATCGCAGTCCAAGCCATCCAATGGCGGCGGAGCAGCTCAGGCCATGAGTTTGCAGAGACCTGTGACGAACGCAGTTCTATTATGGGTGGGGGAGCGATCGCCAATGCTTATCGTGAGGGCGGCACGTATTCCTGCGGCAGCTGCGAACCTTCGCCGAAGAAATATGCCTGTAGTTGCTGCGCGAGAAACTCCTGCGCTTCTCTCTTCCAGGGCTGCAGGCGATATTCGTTCATGAGCATCTTCTGATGCTCGCCCCACTCCGCCCAGGCTTGCTTCGACACGTTGTCGTAAATCTTCTGGCCGAGCTCATTGTCGAAAGGAAGCTCGTCGAGCCCTTCCATCTCCCGGCCATACTTCACGCACCGCACCATGTGTGCCATGCAGCTCTACTGTCCTCCTTAGAGGATTATGAATATTCAATTTTACAGGAGACGAGGCGAACACGAAGGTCACGAAGGGAAAAGAAGAGGTCACAAAGAAAACTCCGTGACCTTAGAGTTTTACCTTCGTGCCCTTCGTGTTGGCCTCTCCCGTTTTGGTTCTTGGAATATTGAGAACTGCAGCTTGCGTTGCACGCGATCGATCCGGTCGAGGATCACGCGAACGCGATCACCGATCGAGTATGCATGTCCGGAACGCTCGCCGATGATCTGGCGAGTGTTTTCGTGATATGCGTAGCGGTCATCGCTTAATGAACTAAGTGGAACCAATCCTTCGATGAACAGATCGTCGAGTTCCACGAAGAGTCCGTATTTCGTCACGCTCACGATCAGCGCGCTGAAGTCTTCGCCGACTCTGTCCTCCATGAACTTAATCTTCTTCCACTCGATCAGCTCTCGCTCGGCTTCGTCGGCGCGGCGCTCGGTAGTACTGGAATCGACGGCGATGTCGTGCAGTTCATCTAACGGAATAATCTCTGTCAGATGATTCTTGCCATCTTCAGCCTGCTTCCTTTCTCGACGTTTCGACCACGGTGAAGGTTGCTGGCCATCGTGCGACGTACTCATTTCCCCGTGGGACAGCCGCCCTCGGCTGTCTTGTCGCTGCTTTGCCGAGGCAGACGCGTGCGTCCCGTCGTGCAGCACTACCTTCAGAATCCGGTGCACGATCAAATCGGGATAACGTCGAATCGGCGACGTGAAATGCGTGTAACTGGGAGCAGCCAGCGCGAAGTGTCCTTCGTTCTCCTCCGAGTAGCGGGCTTGCTTCAGAGAGCGCAGCATCAGGTACGACAGGATGCGTTCTTCGGGCTTGCCTGCGATCTTCTGCGTTAGCTTCTGGTACATGCGCGGAGTAATGTGCACCTCTTGAGGAACTTCGTGCTGCCGCGGATTGCGTCCGCTGCCATGACGCTCGCGGCGCTCCCCACGCATCTGGAAACGCCGGACCGGCAGGTCTACTCCCAGCGAATACCCAAACGCCGCTGCCAAAAGTTCAAAGTCATAGACCCGCTTCGCATCGGGTTTTTCGTGGATGCGGTAGAGCGAAGCAACCTCATGACTCTCGAGATGGGCAGCTACGCACTCGTTTGCCGCCAACATGAATTCCTCGATGAGCCGATGGGAGAACTTCCGCTCCGCGCGGGCTACGCCCTGCATAAGGCCGGACTCGTCGAATTCGATTACCGGCTCCGGCATGTCGAAGTCGATGGAACCGCGCTTGACGCGCTTGCGGTTGAGAATTTTGGCGAGCACCTCCATACGCTCGAATTCGCTGACCAGCGAAGCATACTGCTGGCGCATGCTGTGATCGCCATCGAGGACGGCCTGCACTTCGTTGTAAGTCATGCGAGCGGCGGAGCGAATTATTCCTTCGTGAATCTGATAACTGACGATCTCACCCGCGTGATCCATTTCCATGATGCAAGAGAGCACCAGCCGTTCCACTTGTGGACGCAGGCTGCAGAGGTCGGTAGAAAGCTCCAGAGGCAGCATGGGAACAGCGCGATCCGGAAAATACACCGATGTTCCCCGGAGCCGTGCTTCCGCATCGATCGCGGAGCCGTCTGTCACATAGTTCGCGACATCCGCGATGTGCACTTGAAGTTCGTAATTCCCGTTTTGCAGCTTGCGAACGAGCACCGCGTCGTCGAAATCGCGCGCCGTCTCGCCGTCTATGGTGACGATCGGCAAGTCGCGATAGTCGTGCCTCCGCGCGACTTCATTCCGAGGGATTACGGCGGTAAACGATTCGGCTTCTTCAAGCACTTCTGCTGGAAATACGTGTGGGATGTGGTGCTTGCGGATCATGATTTCGACATCGACGCCGAAATCGTCCTCGTATCCGAGAACTTCGATTACCTTACCCCGAGCATTCTGTGAGCCCGAAGGCCATTGAATGATCTCGACATCGACGATCATGCCTTCGAGATCGACCGGCGCGCTCCGGCGGGCTTCCTTTCCGATGACGCGGTGTCGCGACTCGCTCGATAGAGAGGCAGCATGCTGCGTCTCTACCGATGGAACCTCCATGCCGCCGGGAATCATCACGGGATCGGTGAGCTTTTCGTCGATTGGCTGAACGTAGTTGAACCGATCGCCGTAGTGGAAGATTCCTACTACAGTCGGATGGGCGCGGCCAACAACTTTGACGATCCTTCCCTCAGCTCTACCATCTCCGCGCCCCGGACCTAACTCGACCAGCACGTTGTCTCCGTGCATGGCAGCGTTCATCTCGCGAGGAGAGATGTAGATGTCGCCTTCCATCCGATCCTTTACTGCTGGATCTCGTGGGCGGACGAATCCGTAGCCATCACGATGAACAGAGAGCTCGCCGGCAACCAGGTTGTGCTTGGCCGCTGCCTTCGGCAATCCATAGCGATCGCGTCCCATTAGAACCAGCTCGCCGCGATCGACGAGCTTTTGCAGGCGCTCATCCAGTAGCCGTCGCTCCTCACCGCCACGCAGTCGCAACTCGCGCACAAGCTGCTTGTACCCAGCCGCGTGATTTGGTTGGCGAGAGATGCGGGCCAGGATTTCTCGATCGTTCGTCATCAGTTGAATCTATCCACTCTATCGAAATAGTGAGCACACGGTTCAGCGCTGTTGCCGGCCATTGCCGCTCCTGATTACTCAGGTACTCACTCAATGGCTTTGGACCATCGCCTCTATACTGCGATGCATGGATGCTTTACGCCATGTCTTAACGGCCGCGTTGCTTGCATTGGTTCTTAACTGGCTCTGGAAATCGTCGAGAAGTGGAAAAGTTAAGGAGGAGGCGGGTCGCAAGATATTCGGACCGACCACGGCGATCCAGATTGTGACCGCTCTCTGCGGCTTACTGTTTACGGCGCTTGTAGTGATGTCTGTCGTCGTGTTGCGCAAGCCTAATCAATGGTGGGTGCCATTCCTGTTTATGGCATTTCTCGCCATGGTTCCATTCATGTATCCGCCGGTGCTGACGATTGACGTGGATGGAGTTACATCGCGTACGTGGTATGGCAGCGAGAAGAAGATCCGGTGGGAAGACATAGCCAGCCTGCATTACAACACCGGAAACAAGCAGTTCAGCGTGCGGAGTAATGACAACCGCAAAATCACCCATGCTGGCTACAATGCAGATCCGGATGGGTTCCTGCAAGAAATCCAGAGACGCACGCGACTGCCGCTGAAGGTCGCTCAACCTGGAGTCTGGAAGAGCGAAACGGTCGAGGTCCCGTATGAGGAAAATCAGAAAGAATCGAGCGATCAGCTAATCCGGTGAACGACAACGCATTCGTTTCTTCGATCACTTTCACCAAACATGTTGTCATCCTGAGCCCCTATTTTGGGCGAAGGACCTCCCGAAATATTTTCGGACTTATTGCTGTATATCGGCTTTCTGGCCCAAGGCTCTGGTGTAAGAGCCAGGAAAGAGCAACGAAGTCGGATGCATTTGCGGGAGGTCCTTCGGCAAAAGCGGCTCAGGATCACAGTTCTATAGCGCGATTAGGCCGCCGTTCTTCTATGGTCGGGCTGTGCTTACCAACCACGAAGCCCAACCGATGCAGATTGCCACTAATCCCGACAGCACGATTGGCGGCGCCAAAAAATAAATCCAACTCAGCACTAACGAGACTAACTGCACTGCGAAGAATGTCCAGCCGAGTGCGCCTATAGTCTGCGGAGCGCTGCGAGCCAAGGTGCCGAGGCGCCAGGCCAGAAATGCTGTAAACAGAAGATATAAAGTCTGGAACAGTCCAAAGCCAACGTAGAAGCGTGCATATGTGGCATCAGTACGTCCGACTTGAAAATGGGCATTGTTCATCGACTCCCAGACCGCGCGTCCTTCTGCAGTGGGCGCCTGAAACTTCAGGAATCCGAAGGTGTGTCCCACGGCAAACAGAATGAGTAACACGGAAGCGATTCGGTAAAGTACAACCGCCTTCGCCATGGATGGTGATCCTCCGAATTGATTGCTGCTTTATACCAGATGACGTTAGGCTTCGGGACAATCGACAGAAGCAATCGGGTGATCGGGCGAAGTAAAACCGCGACCCGTCTACCCTCTCTTTCATTCCGAACCCACACCTTACTCTTATCCCGAAACGAAGTGAGGGATCCGCTTTTGTTGCGACACCAAAGAGCGGATTCCTCGCGCCAAAACCAGGCGCTTAGGAATGACAGTGTGGAAAGAGGAGCACTTCGTTAGAGAAGCAAGAGCACTTCACCCGATCACCCGATTCATCAATCACTCCTTCCGCTGCGAAGGAAGCACCACCACCGCTTCTACCTCCAGTAGCAAGTCAGGATTCACCAATGCGGCAACTCCGACGGTGGTACTCGCCGGTTGATGTTCGTTCTTTGCTAGATATTGCCCACGCACCTCGCGATGGCCCTCCAAGTTTTCAGGCATATTCACCATGAAAGTATTTAGCTTGACCACGTCATTGAAAGTTGCGCCCACTGAGTCGAGCGCAGCCTTCAGATTTTCGAAGACTTGTTTGGATTGTGCGCGAATGTCACCTTTGCCCACGACTTTGCCGTCTTTGTCGTAAGCGACCTGGCCGGAGATCAGAATTGTGCGTCCACCGCTGATCTCGACCAACTGAGTGAAACGCGGATTCACTGCTAATCCCGGCGGATTGATGTAGCGCACATGCGCGGATGTGTCCTTCCTTTCAGTTGGCTGCTTTGTGCTCTGCGCCCATAAGGGAATTACAAGGAGCGAAAACATCACCAAATGACGAATCATGGTTTCTCCTGAATTGGGATTTGTGCAAAAACCTTCGCTCAAGGCCGGCAATTCCGGACAGTAGATGAAGGCCGTCAAGAAAAAGTTCAATAATGTTCGGCTGGTAAATTTCTACGTTGCGGTAATGTCGCGGGAACTACTTTAACGAGCGTCTCTGAGGGTAGATATACTGAGGTCGGATGGAGTTCGAATGGAGTGCGCGCAAGAATGTAGCGAATAAGAAAAAGCATGGCGTTGCCTTCCACGAGGCTTTAGCGGTCTTCGCGGATCCGATGGCGAAAATCTTCGATGACCCGGATCATTCAATCGAAGAGGCTCGCGAATCATTGTTGGGCACTCGGTGCGGCGTCGGCTCCTGATTGTTTGTTTCACCGAGCGTGAAGGGAAAGTTCGGATTATTAGCGCACGTTTAGCAACAAAGCGAGAACGGAGGGACTATGAGCAGGGCACGTCGGCAGAATAAGCCAAAAGCAGAGATGCGCTCGGGTTATGAATTCGACTATAAACGTGCGCGGCCGAATCGATTTGCGCCCAGGCTGCAGGCAACAGCTATCGCCGTCGTTCTCGACCCCGATGTCGCTCGCGTGTTCAACTCGTCCGAATCTGTGAACAAACTGCTGCGTTCCGTTATTGCTGCGGTTCCCAAAGGTCGCAACGGAGCAAAATCTGCGAAGCTCCGGCGCAAACTGAGTTGACGGCCCTTCGCTGTCAAAGCATTTGTTCGAACTCAGGCCTTCGCACGATTAGCTCCCTTCATCAGCACGTTCGCCTCAAGCTGATGATTCACCTGACCGCTCCAGCCTGTAACCTAAAGCTCTAATGGAAAATGGCATTCATTAAGAGGACCGGGCCGCCATCACGAAGGTTTCATTTCGGAACGTTGGAATATGAGCAAGTAGAGGTGAGATGGATGTGGATCTGAAAGGAAAAGTTGCGCTCGTAACCGGCGGTGGCACCGGTGTTGGTCGGTCCACCATTCTGCAGCTGGCTCAGCTGGGTGCTGCCGTCGCTGTGAACTACTCGAAGTCCAAGGACGAGGCTGCGGCAACGGCAAAGGAAGCTCAGAGTTGTGGCGTTCAGGCAATCGCGGTCCAGGCGGATGTCTCCGATGAATCTGCAGTCCTGCGTATGATCGAGCAAGTGCGGCGCCAGTTGGGTCCGGTGGAAATCCTGGTAAACAATGCCGCCTTCACTCGTTTTACCGATCTTTCCGATCTGCATGCATTGAACCAGCAAGAGTGGGATCGCACTTTCGCGGTCAACGTGAATGGCACTTTGTATTGCACTCGGGCGATAGCGCCAATGATGAAGGCTAAGGCTTGGGGACGCGTAGTGAACGTCTCCTCAGTTGCAGCGTATACGGGAGGCGGAAGCTCGATCGCTTACTGTGCATCGAAGGCGGCTATCCTGTCCCTTACCCGTTCCTTCGCAAAGGTCCTTGGTCCAGAGATAACCGTGAACGCGGTGGCGCCGGGGTTGATTGAGACGCGCTGGATCGCTCCTATCAAGCGACTGGACGAATTCAGAGAATCGTGGAAGAAAGAGACCGCTCTTCACAAAGTGCTTTCGCCGGATGATGTAGCCGAGGCGATCGTGAGCTTGATTGCGACCATGAGCATGGTAACCGGCCAGACCGTCGTTGTGGATGGCGGCTGGAGAATGCAGTAAGGCAGGGGCGGGAGCATAGGACAGAGAGATATGGTTGTGTGGCACACCCAGCCTCGGCTGTGGTTCCGCCCAAGGTTAAGACGTCCGGCACATTGTGGGAAACCGAATTTCCTGTTTTGCTCTTGCACGTTGCTTAGCCAAGCCTGTAAGTCATTCGGTCAGCGATGAATAGAGCTAAGCGAGTCTCATTTCACGCCAGATTCGTCGTGCTGAGTTGGATAGAACCACAGCGGGGGCGGCTGTGCCACAGAGCTGTATCAAGGGTCGCGTTTTTACAAAAAACCTAAGGCTTTTGTCCGACGAAAGAACTGCTCCGTAAGCACGCAAGTTTTACATCGCAAGGGCTTTGCAGGCGGGTGGATTGCGGGAAACAGAGTTGCTCAAGTGTTGTTCTGGAGCGGGGTTGGGCGTAGTTCGGCTTAAGAGGAAAACTTCGGAACTTTAGGTGCTCATGTGGTTTCCACAGTCCTGCGCGAGCGGTACACTCAGCTAGCAAAAGCAAGACGCCAGCACCTTCCCGGTTCGCTCTTGGCCAGCGTCAAGGAGCTGATAAGTTAGAGTTGGAGCTTGCGGCACTTGAACTCGAAAGAGAATTGAAGGAGACAAAACCTAATGTGGAAGCCAGCCAATCCCCCGACGTCGAACCAGCCGAATAGCAATCCGGCTGTCGGCCCGACTCAAACCAAACCGACGCCGACTCCGTCTGTGGAGACCCGTCCTACACCCGCTGCTGTTGAACCAACTCCAGCGCCGGCCAATCGCAACGCCGTTCTGAACACCCAGGAACAGGCGACGATCGGCAAGAGCCTCGTCATTAAGGGTGAAGTAACCGGTTCCGAGTCGTTATACATCGACGGCAAGGTCGAGGGATCCATTCAGCTGCCGGGTAATCGCGTGACTATCGGCCGCAACGGTCAAGTTTCTGCAAATATCAACGCCCGCGAAGTGGTTGTGCTCGGCAAAGTCCGCGGTAACCTGAACGCCAGCGATCGCGTGGATATCCGCAACGAAGGCTCGCTCACCGGCGACGTCGTAGCGCAGCGCATCAGCATCGAAGATGGCGCCTTTTTCAAGGGCGGCATTGACATTCGCAAGCCTGGTCAGCAGCAGAAAAACGATTCGAAGGAGCCTGTCTCGATCGAGTCCTCAGCTGTGGCCGCAGCTCGCGCCTAAGTCTGCTTTCTCGGCCTGTCCTCGTCTGCAGAGGCGGACGGGACAGGCCACGTTAATGGAATAAAGGGTTGAATTAAGATGTTGGAAAAATTTCTGCAAGTCTTGTCGCTCAGCTGTCGTCATCGCCATACGTCAAAGCCTTTCGCCGCAGCCAGCGCATCCTCTGGTCGGAACTCCGATTGGGAGCCCATTGGACAGGGTGGTCACTACGTCGTTTGCCTCGATTGCGGGCAGAAGTTCGATTACGACTGGGGCACGATGCAGGTAGTGCGGAAGGTCAGCTAGAAAAGCGGAAGGTCAGCTAGAAAAGCAGCGATTAGCAATAAGCAATTAGCTTGAAAGGCCAGCGACTGCGCTGGCCTTTGTGTTTTGAAGCTCCTGAGCTTTTCGTGTTGGTGTTGCTCTTGGCTAATTGCTAATCGCTGCCGTTCACGCACAAACCAGCGAGCCCACCTTTTCACCTGTGATCACGCGGCGGATGTTCCCGTGCTTATTTAAATTGAAGATGATCATGGGCAGGTTGTTGTCTTTGCACAGACTAATGGCCGTAGTGTCCATGACCTTCAAACCGCGCTTGATGATTTCCATATAGGTGATTTGCTGGAACATTGTCGCGTCCTTCACGAGGAATGGATCGGCGTCGTAGATGCCATCGACTTTGGTCGCCTTAAGAATCACATCTGCTTTGATTTCCATGGCGCGGAGGGAAGCGGCGGTGTCGGTGGAGAAGTAGGGATTTCCTGTCCCAGCGCCGAAAATGACTACGCGCTCCTTTTCAAGATGCCGCATTGCCCGCCGCCGAATGAATGGTTCGGCCACCTGATTCATCTCAATGGCGGACATTACCCGAGTATGAACATGCTGTTTCTCGAGCGCATCCTGCAAGGCCAGGGCGTTGATCATGGTGGCCAGCATGCCCATGTGGTCGGCAGAGACGCGGTCCATATCGCGAGCCTGCTCGGCTACGCCGCGGAAAAAGTTGCCGCCGCCAACCACGATCGCAATCTGAACCCCTAAAGCATGTACTTCAGCAATTTCTGCGGCGATTTCGTGAACTCGAGTGGCATCGACCCCAAACCCTTGTCCAGCCGCGAGGGCCTCCCCGGATAGCTTTAAGAGAACGCGCTTAAAGACAGTCGACATTATGATTTCAGTATAGAACGGCCGCAGTTGCTGGCTCGCGAAGAGCTTATACGTGCGCACCAGTCCTTATTCTCGGCGCAAGACGACAATCCGGAGTAATATTCCCACCGTACCTCTCAGGAATCGCCCTCCGGACGGCTCGATGCCCACAAAAATTGCCCTGATCGATTTCGACGAAGAGTTGCTCGAATCCAGCCGTACTGAATTGGAGCGCAGGGGATACAAAGTCCGAACGGCAACCGACGGCGTTGCGGGGCTACAACTGGTCGAACAGATGCAGCCGGACGTCGTAGTGCTTGAGCTGGTTCTCCCCAAGCTACATGGTTTGCAGCTGTGTGCCCGACTGCGCAAGCATCCTGACCTCCGAGCCAGAGTAATTGTGGCGGCTTCGCCCACGTTTGCCATCGATATTCGTAAGGCGCGAGATATGGGGGCCGCGTCGTTCCTCAATAAGCCATACACAACCGAAGATCTGGCACGGGCAGTCAAATCTGTGGAATCAGTTCCGGTTCCTCACAACGAGATCCAGCGTATAGCGGCGCTCAGGTCGTACGACATTCTCGACACTTTGCCGGAGAAGTCATTCGACGATCTAGCGCAGCTTGCGGCGATCATCTGTGAGACTCCTGGAGCGATGATTACATTTGTTGATTCTGACCGCCTGTGGTTCAAATCGATGGTCGGGTTCGTTGCCAACGAGGTGCCTCGCGAACTCTCGTTCTGCGCACACGCCATCATGCATCATGAGGTGATGGTCGTGGAGGACGCGACCAAAGACGAGCGCTTTGCCGGCAATCCACTCGTCTCGTCAGCTCCGAAGGTTAGGTTCTACGCCGGCTCCCCTCTGCGTACACCCGACGGAGAAGCTTTAGGTAGCGTCTGCGTGATTGCCCAGGAGCCGCGTTCCATAACGGATCAGCAGAGACAGGCACTGCGATTGCTCGCGAACCAGGTCCAGCTTCTTCTGGAATGGCGGAAGTGGATGAACAAACGCGCAACCACGAGCACAGCAGCCACGGCATAGACTCATCTGCTTCGCTAATCGGGCATTGCTAATTGCTAATTGCTGCTAAAAAAATGGGCGGAACCTACATTCTGGCTCCGCCCTCTCCGGTCAGGGGTGAATTTGAACTATTCGTTGCCGCGGGACTCTTCCATGCGGGCGCTCATGCGATTGCTGCCTTCGAAGCTCACAACGCCTTCGTAGAGGCTGAGCGCAAACATCCGATCCCGCATTGGGACTGCGCGGTGGAGTGGCAGGCCTGCGTCTTCCATGCGATGCCATCTCTGTCCGTCGGCGCTTCCGAACACTTCGCTTGAGCCATCAACAATCGCGAGAAGGTGTTTGCCGCTTTGGTCGTAATCGAGCGAAGTGATCTTGGCCTTCGGCAGATCGGTGGACATTGGCTCCCAAGTTCCGCCCTTCTGCTGGCGGAAGAGACCCTGTGCAGATGAAATCCAGAGGTTCTGATCGGCGTCGATGGCAATGCCGGTAATTAGCGTCACGGGCAGACTCTGCTCCACGTTGAAGTGTTTCCCTCCATCGGCGGAAACCAGCAGCGTGGTGTAGGTTGCCGCTGCAACCATGCCGTTATTGGCACGAACCTTCACGAAGGGTTCCTTCTTGGCGGCGCGCTGTTGCGTCCAGGTTTTGCCCAGATCGCGTGAGACTAGCAGTGTGCCTGAGGTCGTGGGAACGAACATCATGTTGCCTATGATTGCCAGATCTGGAACGTTCGGCATCATGCCCGGCACAGTCATGCGCGCCCACATGCGGGCATTTGGAGCCAGGCGGAACAGGCCGGCGTTGGTCCCGGCATAGACATTACCCTTCTCATCCTGGGCGAGCGTGAAGACGTCACGGCCGTTGAGTCCATTGCTGAGCTGCGACCAGCGCTGTCCGGCATCGCGAGTCACGTAGACCCCGCCGAACTCTTTGTCGTTCACCATACCGGCGTACAGCGCACTGGGATTCTTATTGTCGGCAAGCAGCGCGCGCACCTGACGGTGAGCGAAGCCATCATTCGATGCACTGAACGAAGCCGAGTTGTTCGTGCTTACCAACACGCCACTGCGATCCGTGGCGAGCATTACGTGCGTCGAATCACGTGGATCGATCATCACGTCGTTCACGATGATGTTCGGAGCTGTGACTCGGTGCCAGGTTGCACCGGCATCCTGCGTCTTCCACAGACCTTCGGTGGTTCCGGCGAAGACGACGTCTGGATGGTTCGCGTCCTGCTTCAACACGCGCGTTCGTCGTGCCGAGAACGGAATTCCCTGGGCCTTGTGGAAGAGATCGCCGCCGTTGATGCTCTTGTAAATACCGGAGCAGGCGCTCAAGTAGATCGTCGAGGGCTGCTTCGGATCAATGATCAGCGAGAAAACATCGGAATCGTCGATGACTCCGTTCTTAATCTGATGCCAGTTGTTTCCGCCATCCTCGGTCTTCCAGGCAAGATGCCATGTGCCGGCATAAATCACATCAGGATTCTGCGGATCGATGGCTAACGATTCAATGTTCTTGATGTCCTTGTGACCTTCCGGCGAGATGCGGGCCCAGTGATCGCCACCATCGTTAGAACGGAACACGCCATCGAGCGCGCCTGCGACGAGGATTTTGGAATTCGAGGACGCCATCGCAAACGAGCGAATCGACTTTCCCTTCATTCCGTTCAGCGACTCGAACGACTTTCCACCGTTGTGCGAGCGGAACAGGTCCCCGTTTTGGCTCTCGATGCTCCACGCCGCAACATACACTTTGCGGGAATCGCCTGGATCAAAAACTATGTGGTCGAGCACATAGTCAGGTCCAGTGCCCAGGTGTGTGAAGCGGTTCCAGGAAAGACCACGATCGCGTGATTCGAAAATCTGTCCCGAACTGGTACCGAGCAGGATGCGGTCCGGATTATGGGGATCGTAAGCTAGCGAACGAACATCTCCCCCGTCAGGACCAATCATGTGCGGCGTCGCACCATGGGCATAGCCGATGAAAAAGGAGACTACGCAGGCCGATGCCAGGGCCAACCACCATCTTTTGCGCAACATTGACACTGTCCTCCAGTGACTTTGGTAACTCGCAAGTTTCGGGAGAAGGGCGCGTTAACAATGCCACCGGCGGCGCCGGGTGGGTAGATGACGAAAGGTACCTCGCTGCTAAATGGACCTTGGTCACCGATTTCGTAAGTGATTGAAAACAGAGTAGCTGATTGGGAGTTGTTTCCAACTCAGGAAAACACCGGAAAGGTACTTTGGTATGGGAATCACAGGAAACTGTCAATTTCCATCATTCTGAGGCATGAATCTGCCCGAGATCTGCCGATCTTGTGGGTTTTGGCAGAAGTTTTAAATCTTTTTTAGCCGCTGCACGTCAATGATTCCCGGAATTCGGCGAATCCCCGAAACGATGCGATCAAGGTGCTTGACGTCTTCGATGTCTATCGTGATGTCGATCGACGCCCGACTATCGCCCGTGCGTACGTCCATGTGGCGGATGTTGGTGTTGTCATCGCTAATCGCTGCTGTGACCTGCTTCAACATTCCAGTGCGGTCATCGCAGACTACGGTGAGCTTGACCGGATATGTTGCCTTTGCCGGGCCGGAGACCGAGGCGCTAGGTCGCCCCCAAGTGACGTTGATACGCCGGTCAGGTTCGTACATCAGATTGGTGACGTTGGGGCAGGATTTCGAGTGAACCGCGACGCCTTTGCCGCGAGTCACGAAGCCGACAATTTCCTCGCCGCGGATCGGATTGCAACAGCGTGCGCGATAGACAAGTAGCTCATCGTGGCCCTGAACTTTGAGCGATCCGCCGTCGTCGCCAAAGACCCTGCGGATCATGCCGCCGATCAGCCCGGTTTCTTCTTCTGGTTCTGGCTCGGCGCCGCCAACTGCACTTGGAACAAGCTTTTTCAGAACAGCGCGCGCAGAGAACTTGCCATAGCCGATCGACGCAACCAGATCTTGCTCGTTACTGCCTATCCCATATTCGCTCGCGACTGCTGCGTAGTTCTGTTGTGTGACTTCTTTGAGACTAACCTTGTATTTGCGGGCTTCTTTTTCCAGCAACTTCCGGCCAATTTCGAGTGCGCGCTCGCGCTGATGAACCAGAAGCCAATGCTTGATCTTGTTTCGTGCGCGAGAGGACTTAACAAATCCCAGCCAGTCGCGGCTTGGCTGATGTCCTGTCTGGGTGATGATCTCAACGATGTCACCGTTGCGCAGCTTGTACCGAAGTGGGACGATGCGTCCGTTCACTTTCGCTCCTACACACGTGTTACCGACCTCAGTGTGGATGTGGTAGGCGAAGTCAATGCAGGTGGCGTCACGGGGCAGGATGACGACTTTGCCTTTGGGAGTGAAGGTGTAAACCTCTTCGGGATACAGGTCGATCTTGAGCGTTGAGAGGAACTCGTTGGGATCGGAGACGTCGCGCTGCCACTCTACAACCTGCCGCAACCACGACAGACGTTGCTCGTCTTTGGCGTTGACTGGAGTGCCGTCTTTGTACTTCCAGTGCGCGGCGATACCGTCCTCCGCCATCTTGTGCATCTCTTCAGTGCGAATCTGCACTTCAAACTGCATGCCGCCTTCCGCCATGACCGTGGTGTGCAGAGATTGATAGAGATTCGGCCTCGGCATAGCGATGAAGTCTTTGATTCGTCCAGGAACCGGCCGCCAGATGCTGTGGATTGCGCCCAGCGCGCTGTAACAGTCTTTTACTGAGGAAGTGATGATGCGGATCGCCAGCAGGTCATAAACCTGGTCGACGGTGATTCGTTGTCGCTGGAGTTTTTGCGCGATGCTGTAAAGGCGCTTGATGCGATGGTCGACACGTGCTTCCACACCATTTTCTTTCAGCTTCTCGCGGATAAAAGCTACGGTTTTCGTGAGGAAGGCCTCACCCTGCTTACGCCGCGCTTCGACCTGCTCCTTGGTCTGGGTGTAGCCAATGGGATCGACATATTGGAATGCGAGGTCTTCTAGTTCGCCTCGGACCTTGCCCATACCCAGACGATGTGCAAGAGGAGCGTAGATGTCGAGAGTCTCTTGCGCAATGTGCTGCTGACGATCAGGCGGAAGATGTTCCAGCGTCCGCATGTTGTGCAAGCGGTCGGCCAACTTGATGAGGACGACGCGTATGTCGTCCGTCATCGCGAGCACCATCTTTCGGACGTTCTCCGCCTGCCGCTCCTCGCGGCTAGCCAGATTGATCTTCGCGATCTTCGTTACGCCGTCAACGATATGAGCGACCGGGGTGCCGAATTTCTCCTCAATTTGGCTGTTTGTAACGTCGGTGTCTTCCACTGCGTCGTGCAGCAGTCCGGCGGCGATCGCCGTGGAATCCAGCTTCATTTCTGCCAACACCAACGCTACTTCGAGGGGATGGACCAGATAAGGCTCGCCGGAAGCGCGAGTTTGCCCATTGTGGTGCTGGAGGGAGAACTCGTAGGCGCGCTGGATGATGTCGAGGTCATCAGCCGGACGGTTCTCGCGAACCAGGTTCAGCAGGTCACGGAATTTTGTCGCCGTAAGAACGTTGGTCGCGATCTGCTGGCGCAGTGTCGCCATGATTGATTATAGCTGCGGGGGGAAGCAGGCAGCCGTCAGCACTCAGCGCTCATCTGCGGATCGCCATGCTTACGAAGGGAGCCAGTAGCGAAAACACGGCTGGGTTCTACAAACCCTGTACCAGCGGCCCGGAACCACGTCACCTAAGTGGAACCACGTTAGGCGGCAGGGAAATAGCGCTATGCGGCGGAGCCGCGCTCGCGATGAAACACTGTCTCAAATGCGTCGACCCGTTCACGGACATTCAACACGTGCTGCGGTAACAAAAGCTGTCCCCCGGCTTCGATGAGGGGAATCACGCGGTCGAAGTCTGGACCAGAATGGGAACCGGTGATGACGATCCGAATGGGATGAAAGAGGTCTTTGCCCTTCGCTCCAGTTCCCTCTTTTACTTCATTAATAACGGCTTTGAAACTTTCCGGCGTGAACCCATTGCTGCCTGCTCGGACTCGAGTTGCAAATTCAGCGATGACTCTTTGTCCAATTTCAGAAGTCAGAAGGGCCTGATTGTCATCGTCCTTCACCGCTGCTTCAGCGTCATAGTTCAGCAGGAACCTGGCCCTTTCGGGTAGCTGCTCCAGCCGGTCAACGTACGGGATAAGCAGCGCGATAACTTTTTCTGTCCATGAACGGACCTCCGGGTTTTCGTTATCGGGAAGCAGTCCTATCTTGCGAAAGTAGGGCAGAGACAACTCCAAAATGCGCCGTGGGTCTGCCGCTTTGATGTAGTGCCGATTTAGCCAGTAAAGTTTGTCGAAATCGAAAATCGCCGGCGAGGGAGTCACGCGCTCGAGTGAGAACTCCTTGATCAGCTCGCGGGGCGTGAACGTTTCGCGAGTGCCTCCGCTCGGCGCCCAGCCCAGCAGTGCCAGATAGTTCACCAGAGCTTCCGGCAGGATTCCCATCTCGCGGAATTGCGAGATCGAAGTCGCGCCATGCCGCTTCGAGAGTCGCTCGCGGTCAGGTCCTAGAATTGTGGACAAGTGCGCGAATTCCGGAATAGGAAATCCCAGCGCTTCGTACAAGGCGACTTGTTTGGGAGTGTTGGAGAGATGATCGTCGCCGCGAATCACGTGGGTGATCTTCATCTCAGCATCGTCGACGACAACCACGTAGTTGTAAACGGGAATCCCGGACGATCGCACGATGATCGGATCGCTGACCGATTCATTGTCGAAAGTGACGTCCCCGCGTACGATGTCATGAAAGTGAATCGGGTGCTCGGGAATCTTCAGCCGAATTGCAGCGGCTTCGCCGCTCGCCCGACGCTGCTGCGCCTCCGTTGCGTCGCACAGTCGGCACTTGCCCGAGTACACCTGTGGACGACGCTCTGCCGCCGCTGCCTGACGCTCCCGCTCCAGCTCCTCGGCGGTACAGAAGCACAGGTAAGCTTTTCCTTCCTCCAGCAAACGTCCGGCATATCGCTGATAAGTATCCATGCGATCACTTTGCCGATAAGGAACAAAAGGACCGCCAATATCGGGACCCTCATCCCAATCGATGCCGAGCCAACGCAGATCTTCGAGCAGTTGTTTTTCGAAGCGTGCCTCACTCCGCTCCACATCCGTATCTTCAATTCGGAGAACGTGGATCCCCTTCTTTTGTCGGGCGACCAGCCAGTTGTAAAGGGCGGTTCGCGCATTACCAACGTGTAGCAACCCCGTGGGAGACGGGGCAAAGCGAACGCGGATTTTTTGGGGGGACTTCACTCAATCGATGTTAACAAAAGGGAAATAAGGCACGCTGAGGAGCCAACCTGTGCTGCAGGGTAGGTATCTGATCATTCGGAGCGACAGTAGTAGAGGGCCCAAGTCGCTTAGCCATTTATCAGAAAGCCTCATTTGCAACCACAGATGAGGCTTTTAGTTTGGGCATGCCATCCTCCGAACAGTTACGTAGCGTCGCCATCCTCGTACGTGTGCGATGCGCGTCGATTCGGCTGGCGTCCTTCATCTTCATTTGATAATCCGAAGAGGCGTCTTTCCTCTTGCGTCATCTCACGGCCATGGGTCAGTCTGAATACATTCTCGATCGCATTTCGTAACTGACCATCGCGAGCGGGCCGGCGCACTCTGGATCCGGCTGGCGAATCCGAGTTTTTTCCGGGCTGTTGCTTCTTCACTGATCAGAGATTCCAAGGAAGGCGCGGTCCTCAGGCGTCATTTCGCCGCCGTGAGTCTCGCGAAAAACCAGCTTCATGGTTTCTATAACAGATGGTGGGAGCGGAGTTGCTGCATCCTCCAAGGTGCCGCAATCTTCAGGAATAAAGTTCGTTTCTTCTATCTTCATAGGCTTTCTTGCATGTAGATGTCCGGCGCGTAGCAAGCTATTCGATGAGGTTTTTCGCGGGAGAGGTTGGTCAGCTGCTTCTCAACGAAGGCCGGCATTCATGAATCGAACTTTGGCGCAGGATGGATAACCAGATCAGTGCCGTGAAACCAGAATGATTCCCATAACCAGCGTTGCGACGGAAGCCACGGCCGACACTGTTAGAGCAATCAGTAAGATTCGATGCTGGTCGGCCATCCTGGCGACTTCACGCTGGAGAGATACGGACTGATCATCAATGACTCTCAAACGCTGCTGAATACTTTCAAGAGCGGAGCGAAGCTCCATCAGGTTGTGCTGGTGTGAGCGCAGGGCCTCCGACGTGTAACTTTGAAATTCCTGCGTTGCGGAATCCCGCACCGGCCGCGCCGTACGGCGCGCGGCGTAAAGTTCCATTAAGGGAAGAAGTTTGCGAGCATATCCCAGCAGCTCTGTCAGCAGTTGGAGCATCTAGCCTCGTTTCGCCTGTGCCAGCTGAGGAGATTCGCGCATCGAAAATGCAGGCGGCACGATTCCCAAAGCGTACAGCACAGCTCGATGCATATCTTCGACGGGAGCTGGCTTACCTGTCCAGATCTCAAATTGCCGAGCACCTTGGTGTACGAACATTTCCGTTCCGGGAATTACCTGAATGCCTTTTGCACGCGCCATTTTTACCAGGCGCGTCTCTGCCGGGTTATAAATCATCTCAAACAAGTAGCGCGTTCGGAGGTCGGACTCCTCGAGCGGAGACTGCGGGCGTCCTTCCATTCCTACGGGAGTGGCATTGATGATGACATCGAATTCGAGTTTCTTGAGATGCGTATGCGAAATATAATGCGCATGCGCTTGGCGTGCCAGCTTCTGTCCGGTCTCCGCGGTGCGATTCATGACCCAGACCTCTGCATTGCGTTCCTTGAGACCAAAGACCGCGGCGCGCGCCGCACCTCCGGCTCCAATCACCAGAATTTTCGCGCGCGTCAGGCTAATGCGCTGTTCGAGTGGACGAACTACACCAGCGACATCGGTGTTGAATCCGTACAGTTTTCCGTCCTGCGAGCGAATGACAGTGTTGCAAGCTCCAATTTTGGTGCTCAGAGCATCCGTTTTGTCGAGACGCTCAATGATCTCTTGTTTCAAGGGCATCGTGACGCTCAGACCCTGTATGGGCATATCGCGGGCGCATTTCAGCAGATCATCGACGTCGGAGGTCTGGAGGGGTACGTAAACGGCATTAATGTTCTCGCGCCGGAACGCGGTGTTCATCATTTCAGGCGATAGAGAGTGACCAATGGGAACACCTGCGACGCCATAGACCCTGGTTGCGGCATCCACCGCATCGATACGAAACACATCCCTTAAGACCCGAGCCGTCATCTGTCCGGGGGCCGTTTCTGCACCAGCTTCAGCCGAAGCAAAGGTAAACGCGCTTCCGAACCGAACGTTCAGGATGCGGCTGATAATGCCCCGTTCACCCATGCACACCCCAACCGTGCTGACTAAGTCGCTTCGCTGTTCCAGAAGCCGCATCATCTTCACGTTGTCCGACAGCGATTTGGCAGTCGAAACAATCTTGATGTAATCGGCGGGGAACTCGTGCATCTGCTCCCAGGTTTCTTCCAGCTTCTTGGTGCCCCGAAAGTCGTGGAAGGAGATCATCAGGCCAGCTTGTTGGCGTAGCTTTTCGATGTCATTTGCCTTCAGAGCCTTAGCTGATTCCATCTCAATGTCCACCAGCTGACATCCGGCGGCAGCGGCCTTTAGGAGAATCTCGAGCTGCGAAGCAACGGTTCCGCGAAACTTGCCGCCGTTTGCCGCCCTCCTGCAGGTGGCGATCAAGAGAATGTCCCGGTGGAATCCGCCGAATTCCTTGAGCTTGGGCAATAGCAGAGCAGGCTTGGAAAGGTAATCTAAACGTAACTCCAGCAAGGAGTTCTCGTTCGCGGCGTGTTCGATTTTCTCCATCAATTCAGAGGGGCTGGAGGCGAACAAGGCAACACATAGCCGAGGAAGGCGATGCCTCAGAAATCGTGCCGCATAGCCTGGAGTATCGCTTTTCATCAACTTACGCCGGACGGGCATCTTAATGGTGCACAAGAGTAGATGCAACTGCAAAGCTAAAGTGAACTATGCTGGTGGGCTACTCCCGTATTCATCTGGTTACTACGCGCATAATGTACTGTCGGGTATGCTCGGCTACATTGAGGCGCATCTCGCGTTGCCGCGCCCCGGATCCGGTTCTCGGGGGACATTCCCTAAAGTGCTCTTTTCCTAAGACTTGGCGTCCGCGAAGCTTGGAGGACCTATGCGAAACACACTTGCTGCCTTTTTGCTGATGACTGCCGCTGCTCTGGCCCAGGATCAGCCGTCTACATCTACTCCCACTCAGGGCAACCCACCGCAAGAGCAGCAACAGACGCAGCAGCAAGTGACTCCTGCTTCGCCCGCAACGACCGAAGCGCCGAGCGTCACGCAGCCGCCAGCTGCTCAGCAGCCTGAGACTCAAGCGCCGCCCGCGCAAGTGCCCGCAGCTCAGGCGGCGCCTGTTCCTCAACAAGCGCCAACACCAGAACCTGCTCCAGAGAATCTGGCCAAGCCGACCCAGGCACAACCGAGCATTGCCAAGACAAACAAGGTTGAGCTATTCAGGGGCCCAACCCTCTCCGATGTGTACTGTTCTGGCTTTATCACCAAGCAGGATGTTCATGCCAGCGCTATCGTCATCGACGATGCGCGCGCGCCAGAACAGGTGAGGTCGGCAGAACGTTCCTACATTTATCTGAGCGGCAGGGGCGTGGAGGAAGGCCGGGAGTATCTACTGTTACGGCATACACACGATCCCAATCACAATCAGTCTTTCCCCGGACAGCTTGGGTTGCTCAGTAGTTTGGGTGAGTTGTACGAGGATTTGGGTCGGGCCAAGGTGATCGCGGTAAGAAAGAAGGTCGGAGTTGCACTGGTTGAACAGGGCTGTTCTGAGGTCCTGCCGGGTGATATGGCCGTCCCATTTCAGGAACGTCCGCGGCCGGAATACAAGCAGACGAATTTTGAACAGTTTGCTGTACCCACTGGCAAGACAAAAGGACGGGTCGTGCTGGCTCAGGATCTAGGCACCCTGGTCGGTAATCACCGAATCATTTACCTTAATGTCGGAGAAGCACAAGGAGTCAAGCCTGGCGACTACTTCCGGGCGCTGCGCGACTACGGCTCCATCGCGAACAATCCGGCTGAGTCCCTGCCTTTCAAGGCTCCGCCATACGACCCGACGCAGAAGAATCCCCCGAATTTCGAATTTCGTGGACACGCAGGTGAGCTGCCCATTCGCGCCATCGGAGAAATGATCGTCCTAAACACGACTCCGAACACTTCGACTGCTCTCACCACGTACACCCCAGAAGAAATTCACCTCGGCGATACGATTGAGATGATCGACTCGACACCATTACCGCCTCCGGCAGTTGAGGCCACCGCGGCAGCCCTGCCTCCAACTATCAATTGCTCCGTGAGCCGCTCCACGATCCAGGTTGGAGAGTCGTCAATCATTACCTGCAACGGTGTCGCTGAGGAAGGACACACGCTGACCTACAGCTATCAGGCAAGCGCCGGACAGATCACTCCTCGAGAGAATCGAGCAACACTCACTCCGAACGCTCCTGGTCCGATTACCGTGACCGCGACAGCGGTTGATGATCGCAATTTGTCAGCGCAAAGCACGGTGAACCTTGACGTGCAGTCAGCGCCGTTGTCTCCAACCAGCACGGAGAGCACCGGCTCGCTCACTCCCAGCATGCTGAACGAACTCACGTTTAAGCTTGGCAGCGCTCGTGTGGATAACCGCGCAAAAGCGGAGCTCGATGACGATGCTCTTCGCCTGCAGCGCGATGCGAACGCAACGTTGATCATTGAAGGCTCGGCAAATCCATCAGAGAACGAAGCTCTGGCTTTGCAACGCGCCGAAAACGCGAAGACCTATCTCACTCAGAGCAAGGGTATCGATGCAAGTCGCATTCAGACTCGCGCAGCGCAAACCAAAACGGGAGCCAAGGTTGTGGTTGTGATGGTTCCGGCCGGAGCTCCTCCGCAACAATAAGAGCAACGTTCCAGGACGGGACTCTCCATGGTAAAGACGCAGCATGCTGCGTCTTTATCAGAACGCAGGTGCTCGCAACGTCCACTATTCAAGCCACCGGCGAGCTTTTCTCCGCCAACCCGCCTCACAGCCAACCGAATCTGACTGAAGGAAGGTTCTTAAGGGAGGATTCAATCCATGGCAACGAAGAGTCGTAGTCGCAGCTCCAGTTCGCGTAGCAGGAGCAGTCGATCGCGCGGCAGGAAGTCTTCACGCCGCAAATATAGCCCCAGCGCCGGGAGCGACGTGAAGCGCGAAATGCATGAGTTCAAGCGCGGGAAACTGAAATCCGGTCGAAGCGGAAAGACGGTGAAGAGCCGCAAACAGGCGATCGCGATCGGTCTCTCTGAAGCGCGGCGCAAGGGAAAGAAAGTGCCCGCGAAGAAGAGCAGTGGACGATCTTCGTCCTCGCATCGCAAAGCCGCCTAAACCAAGTTGGTCTAACTGCGGGCGGCTGCGAATGAACTGATGGGAGAGGCGCGGTGGTCCGCGTCTCTACCGCCATCCCTAATAGGGAATCTTGTCCGGCTTCTGCTCCCAAGCCTTGAATGCGGCCAGCGCCTCTTCCCGCAATAGCTGCTGCATCCGGACTGAACGTTTTAACGTTGGTTTCGCGAGTTCCTGGTAGATGAACGCGTCGTCAAAGCCGATTCTCGCTGCGTCCGCGGCGGTATTCGCGTAATACACGTTCTTCGGACGAGCCCAGTAGATTAGGCCCATACACATAGGACAAGGCTCGCAACTTGTGTAGATTTCGCAGCCGGTCAGCTGGAACGTCTTCAGCTTTCGGCAAGCAGCGCGGATTGCGATGACCTCGGCATGTGCGCTTGGATCGTTCGTAGCAAGCACCTGATTCGCACCTTCGCCGACAATCTCGTCATCCTTGACTACAAGAGCTCCGAAAGGTCCGCCGTTCCCGGAATGAACATTCTGCAGGGAGAGTTCAATCGCTCTCCGCATGAACTTAAGATCCAATCCTCACCTGGACAGAAAACGTTGAGAAGCTAAATCGATTGTAAATGGCGGCTTGCTGACTTTAGTGCGATGGGATTGCAAGAATTCTGGAAAGTGACGGTAGGACCAGCATAAAAGGGGTCCTGAATCGCTGTTCTTGTGATGTCGCCCGTGGACTGGCCGAGATCGGCCGGAGCCACTTTAGCATGCCTAACCATCCTCGATGCCGGACGTCTAAGAGCTTGTTTCAGGAGGGGCAATGGACACTCTCGCCCAGGATGTTCGATATGGCCTTCGCGGCCTGAGCCGGGCTCCCGGTTTTGCACTGATTGCAATCCTGACGTTGGCGTTGGGAATCGGCGCAAACACGGCCATCTTCAGCATCATTTACGCAGCTCTATTGCGTCCCTTGCCCTATCAAAAGCCGGGGCAGTTGGTCCGCCTGTACGAAACTGAGGCGGCGCCGGGCAACTATCCGTTCACAGGGCCGGATTTTCTGGACTGGAAAACGCAGAATCACAGCTTTCAGGACATGACGCTCATCAGCTGGGCTCACTCGATGAACCTGAGCGGACGCGGCGAACCTGACCACGTAATGGGTGTTCCCACCGAATCGAATTTCTTCTCGCTGCTGGGAGCGCGTCCCCTGCTCGGAAGAACCTGGGCTGCGGCGGAAGATGAGCCGGATCACGATCATGTGCTGATACTCGGCTATGGACTTTGGCAAAGTCATTTCGGTGGAGACCCGAAGATCCTCGGGAGCGATGTCGAGTTAAATGGGGAAAAGTACAGTGTCATTGGTGTAATGCCCGCCGGCTTTCATTTTCCGTCTGAAGCTCAGCTTTGGATTCCGCAAGACATGGACAGCAAGAGCCTCGGCCAGCGTGGTAGTCACTCATTTCGGGCTTTCGGGCGGCTCAGGCCCGGTGTCTCGCTGCAGCAGGCGCAATCGGAGATGTCGGTGATCGCCAGCCGGCTGGAGCAGCAATATCCAGATTCGAATCACAAAGTGGGCGCCTCGCTGGTTGAGTTACACGAAGACATGGTGGGCGAATCGCGCAGTTCGTTGCTAATGATGCTTTGGGCGGTTGCCCTCGTACTTCTGATCGCCTGTGCCAATATCGCCAACCTGTTGCTCTCGCGGGCAGTCGCTCGGCAAAGGGAGATGGCCATACGCGGCGCGCTTGGCGCGGGACGAACTCGTCTGATGCGACAGGTGCTCACCGAAAGTATTTTGCTGGCGGGTGCAGGAGCCATTGCCGGTCTGCTGCTGGCATGGGCCGGAGTAAGAGTCATTACCTCTCTGAAGCACTTGGGACTCCCTGCAGCGAACGTGATCGAAGTGAACCCCGCAGTGCTCGGTTTCACTTTGGTACTGGCACTCATTACCGGAATCGTCTTCGGAATCGTGCCTGCATTGCAGATTTCCCGTCCGAGTTTTTATGAAGAACTCAAGGGCGGAGCCGGGGGCGCTGTGAGTCCCGGCCGCAAACGTCGCTCCGTCAGCGATACGTTGGTTATTGGCGAGGTCGCGCTCTCGCTTCTGCTCCTGATTTCCGCAGGGCTGCTTCTAAAAGATTTCGTAAGGCTGCGCAGCAACAATATTGGCGTGCGTCCAGAGGGTGTTTGGACCGCCGTTATCTCTCTCCCCGATGCTAAGTACAAAGAAAACCAGCCTCAATTCAATGTCGCACAATCCTTATTGGACAGGGTGAAAAGCATTGCCGGGCTGGAATCAGCTGCGCTCAGCACGCGAATGCCCCTTGAAGGAGGAAGTAACGGTTATATCTCTCTTCGTGGCCAGCCCTTTCATCCTATGAGCGGGCCGCTCGTCGAAAGTCATGCCGTTTCGCCGGATTATTTCAAAGCGATGGGAATTCCATTACTTCAGGGCAGGACGTTCACTGAAGAAGACGTGAACAGTCAATTCGCGCTTGATGAGCGCGTCGCGCCAATCTACAAGGCAGGTGGGAAACTTACGCCCGAGCAGAGCAATGGAATCACGATTCCCACAGTGGTCAATCAGGAGATGGTGCGAGAGTTCTGGCCTGATCAGAATCCTATCGGCCAGATGTTTGCGCGCGGTAACAAGGATGGTCCCTGGTATCAGGTGATAGGCGTCACAGGTGATGTGAAACAACACAGCATTACAAGCCGGCCCTATCCAGAGGCCTACACTGCCTTCGACGGTTCACAGTACTTGTATGTGGTGGTGCACACTTCAAGGCTATCGCTGGATGTAACTTCGGAAGTTCGGCACGCTCTGGCAGAGACTGATTCAGCCCTACCCCTGTTCGGAGTGCGGACTATGAACGATGTCATTGCCGAACACGCCAGCGGACAGCAATTTCTAGCCTTACTTGTAGGTCTCTTCTCCGGACTTGCGCTGCTGCTTGCCGCTGTCGGCATCTATGGCGTCTTGTCGTACCTGGTGACGCAGCGCACTCGCGAGATCGGCATTCGCATGTCCTTGGGAGCAAGTCGAGGCAATGTTTTGTCGCTTGTACTCAAACAGGGAATGCGTTTGGCTGGATTTGGCTTTGTTGCCGGACTAGTTGCCGCCCTGGTCGCCGGGCGACTGCTCTCTGGATTGTTGCATCAAGTCCATCCCAGCGACCCCTTCGTGATGTTTGCTACCGCCGCATCGCTGGCGGCAGTGGCGCTGGCGGCTTGCTATCTACCCGCCAGGCGGGCTGCCAAGGTTGATCCCATGGTGGCATTGCGGCACGAATAAGCGCGATTCCCACTCTGAATCCTAACGATGCAGCCTGTATGCGCGACTTTAATGGAAGCTCCTATGGTTCTGGGCGCAAGGTAACCGCAGTTCTGCCCATGCTATAGTAACCGCACTTTCTGGCTTAACCCCACAGCGGCCGTGAGGAGATCGCTGAGGCTTTAGCGGCGGAATCCGCGGCCCAGAGCACAGGTATGTCCACCAGCTCGATGACCAAGCCGGCGGCAACTTCGACGCTTCGCGTCCTGCCTTTGCTGGTGTTCTTCGACGAAGAGATCGAAATACGGCGCAATCTGGTCGACATACCTCGCTATCGGCCTATCGCCTTCGAGAGCGCTCTCAAGCTCCCGGCAGATGTGGAACGAATCGTAATCAGCGGTGAAGAATCGCTGCTGCTCCGCTTCTACGAAGAGATTCGCAAACCATCCTTCCGGCTGATTGCGCTTACCGGCCATCGTTTTCATGACCCGCGGCTCGACGCGCTTGTTTATGCCTACTTGCCCGCGAATACGCCTCACGAGTTGTTAGAACGCACGATCGATAACGCTCTCGATCACATCCACCTGATACACGTCCGTGAACAAATCAATGAGCGGCTGCGCGGAGTCACTCGCGAGATCCAGGAGCTGAACAAGATCGGCGCAGCGCTCTCAGCCGAGCATCACCTCGATCGCCTGCTCGAACTAATTCTCACCAAGAGTCGGCACATCACGAACGCCGATGCCGGTTCACTCTACCTGGTCGAGTCAGCGCAGCAGCAGGAAAAGCCTCTTGCGCCCCATCACGCGATGTTGCCGCTCAATGCCGACGGGACCAGCGGACTGCCCGCTGCCGCGCTGGTCAAGGAAGAAGAAGAGGAAGAGCTGAAGCAAAAGCGTCTACATTTCAAGCTGGCGCAGAACGATTCCATCACGATCCCCTTTAGGGAATCGACAATCGAAATTAACCACAAGTCCATCGCCGGTTACGTTGCAGCTACCGGAGAAATCGTCAACATTGAAGACGCGTACCACATCACTCCCGAAATTCCTTACAGCATCAACCGCAAGTTCGACGAGGACTCTGGATACCGCACCAAGTCAATTCTGGCGGTACCACTTCGGGATCAGAAGGACCACATTGTCGGCGTGCTGCAGTTGATCAATGCGAAGCGCGACGGCAAGGTCAAACTCGATTCCCTCACTGCCGTGGACGAACAGGTGGTTTCTTTCAACGGCCGGCAGCAGGACATCGTCGCATCCCTCGGCAGCCAGGCCGCGGTCGCAGTCGAAAACAGCAGATTATACGAATCGATCCAGCGGCTCTTCGAGGGCTTTGTGCGCGCTTCGGTTATTGCGATTGAGGCTCGCGATCCCACGACATCAGGCCACTCGTTCCGGGTTGCAAACCTGACAGTCGCACTCGCCGAGGCGGTGCAACGCATCGAAACCGGCCCGTATGCCGACTTGCGCTTTACGCGCGAAGAGATGCGCGAGATTCGCTACGCATCGTTGTTGCACGACTTCGGCAAAGTTGGCGTGCGCGAGGAAGTGCTGGTCAAGGCAAAAAAGCTTTACCCCGCGCAACTTGAGTTAGTGAAGCAACGCTTCGAATTTGTGAAGCGCTCGATGCAGGCTGAGAAGCTGCAGCAACGCTTAGACTATGTTCTCGAGAAAGGCCGGGAAGAGTATCTGGCGAAGCTGGGTACCTTCGATAAGCAATTGAAGAAACAGCTGGAGGAGGCAGATCGCTTTTTCTCGGTTGTCCTCAAATCCGACGAACCAACCGTGCTGCCGGAAGGAAATTTCGAGAAGCTGCTTGACATCGCTGCGCGTCACTATCGTGATTTCGAAGGCGAAGAGAAGCCGCTGCTCACTCCGGATGAAGTACGCCTGCTCTCAATTCGCAAAGGCTCGCTTGACGAAAACGAGCGCCTGCAGATCGAGTCGCACGTGGTCCACACGTTCAATTTCCTACAGCAGATTCCCTGGACTTCCGAGATCCGCAACATTCCCGAAATCGCTCGCGGTCATCACGAGAAGCTCAACGGCTTGGGCTATCCGTATAAGCTCTCAGCGCCGGAGATCCCGGTGCAGACGCGCATGATGACGATCTCGGACATCTTTGACGCGCTCTCCGCGGCCGATCGTCCTTACAAGAAGTCTGTAGACTTGGAACGCGCCCTGGAAATCTTGCGATATGCGGTAAAGGATGGCGAGCTCGACGCAGCGCTCTTCCAAGTCTTTCTCGATGCGAAGGTTTATCAGAAGTGGAAGGTTGAACCGCATCGGTACTGAGAAGCTGGATTCCACTCCAGCGCTCCGCTCACAGCCAAGTAGCTAGTAACGAACAGGCTCTTCTGTCATAATCCCCCGTCATGTGGGATGCTTTAACCCATTTCTTCTCGCGACTGCTTACCTTTGCTTGGTTCGCAGGGGCAGTGTTGATGCTTCTCACGATTCCTGCGTGCATCTACAAGATTTTTTCTGCGCTATGGGAGACGGACGATTCTGAGGAAGAGCAGCAGAGCGTTTACGATGCCCCAGGCCAATCACGGAAGGCTGCGAGGAGATTCTGATCGCAGCAGGCAACGCCCTGTTCACTTCAACCAGTGATGATGCACCCCATCTCGGACAGCATTACCTATTGTGATAATGCAACCCAAAACGGCTCCGAAGCTCCAGAGTGAGCCGATCACTCGTCCAAGGCTGAGGGTGAAACTACGGTGAGGCTTCAAGTAGGGATTGAACTCATTCCAGAAGGCTTCAGGATTGCGCCAAATCCAGATACCGAGTGCGAGAATCGCAAAGCATACCGTAGCCAGGCCCAGGTCGACCAGCACGCCGGCATGCATGAGGGAGTCGGGAATCACACCTTATTTCACCGCGCAGTCCGTAAGCAGCAGGTCAAGAGCGCGTAAGGAATTTGTAAAGAGTAGCCATTCGAGGCTCATCTACTTCTCTTATCCTGAGCCTCTCTGCTGGGCGAAGCATCTCCGCGATGCTTCGCACTTACTTGCTGATATGAGCGGACCGCTACCCAACCTCGACTAAACCATACCGTCGCTGCCAATGCGTCTTGAGATGGAACATCATCGTATTGCGATCCATTTTGGAAATGGGAAGGCCTTTTTCTTCGACGACGCGTTGAGCCTCGGCCCGAGCCAGTTCGAGGAGTTTGCGATCCCGAATCAGGTTTGCGGCACGGAAGCTTGGAGCTCCCGCCTGCTTCGTGCCAAAGAATTCTCCCGGCCCGCGTTGTTCGAGGTCAAGCTCGGCGATCGCGAACCCATCCTGCGTGCGCAGCATGGCGTCGAGCCGCTGCACTCCTTGTGGGGTGATCTTGCCGCCGGTCATGAGCACGCAGTAGGACTTGTGTGAGCCTCGGCCAATGCGCCCGCGCAATTGATGAAGCTGGGAGAGGCCAAAACGCTCGGCGTGCTCGATTACCATTACTGTCGCGTTCGGTACATCGACTCCCACTTCTATAACAGTCGTCGCCACCAAGACGTTAATGTCCCCGCGCTGAAAGCGCGCCATGACCAGCTCTTTCTCGTCCGAAGAGAGCCGACCATGCAACAGCGCAATGCGCAGGTCCGGAAAGATATTCTTCCGAAGCTCCTCATACATATCAGTGGCGGACTTCAGGCTGACATTCCGTGTTGGGGTTGGCTCTGGCATGCCCTTGAAGGACGTCTGTCTGAGACGCGCGAGCTCCCGAGCGGAACCCGGTGCTCGCGGATCGATAGCACCGGGACGCCTGGTTGCGAATCGTCTTTGCGCCGAGGCTTGCGTTCTGGCGTTTCCTCGCCGAGTGACTGTGCCCGAAGTTTCGGCTTCTTGTTCGTTTACGTCACGGGCTAACAGATCACCTTCCTCTCCGGCGCTTTCAATCACTGGATAGACGACATAGGCTTGCCGCCCTAGCGCCACTTGCTTGCGCACGAAATCCCAAACTTCAGGGGCACGTTCGTCGGAAATCGAGCGCGTAGTGATCGGAGTACGTCCCGGTGGAAGTTCGTCGATGATGCTGACGTCAAGATCGCCATAAAGCGTAAGAGCGAGAGTGCGCGGAATCGGGGTCGCAGTCATAACGAGCACATCGGGCTCATAAATATCGGGTGATCGGGTGATCGGGTCATCGGGCGAAGTTACACCGGAAGTAGATCTGCGTTTATCCTTTGAATCTGGCTTCATCTGCGTGGGAAGCTGCTGTTGACTATCGGCCGGTGAGTTATCACTTGGCTTCCGCATCAAGCGCCAGCGCTGCATTACGCCAAAGCGATGCTGTTCGTCGACCACGATCAGTCCCAATTTGGCAAATTCTACTTTTTCTTCAATGAGCGCGTGCGTGCCGATTACGAGCTGGGCGTTGCCCTGAGCGATGTGCCGACGCGTTGCCCGCTTTCGGTCTTCCTCCAGCGATCCGGTCAACAACACAACGCGATAGCCGTGCTCCTCCAGCAGCTTGCGCGCACCGAGATAGTGCTGTGTAGCAAGGATTTCGGTCGGGGCCATGAAGGCAGCCTGATAACCGTTCTCGATCGCAATGACGGCTGCTTCGAGCGCCACCAAAGTCTTTCCTGATCCGACATCTCCTTGCAGCAGGCGCCGCATCGGAACCGGCGTTTGCATATCATTTGCGATTTCACCCAGCACCTTCTTCTGGGCGCCTGTAGGTCTGAACGGTAGAAACCGTTTAATGGACTCCCGCACGCGATCGGTTAATTGGAAACTGATTCCGGTGCGGCGGCGCAAATTGCGGCGCTTGAGTTCGAGCCCGACCTCCAGAAAAAACAATTCTTCGAAGATGAGGCGGCGATGTGCCGGCGTGGCGCGCGCTTCCAGATTGGCGAAGCTTTCTCCCAGCTCGGGAAAGTGAACTTGCTGAAACGCATCGCGCCGCGACGTAAGTTGCATCTGTTCGCGTACGCCAGGAGGGATGCCGTCGGGAATGTTGGGAGAGAGTTCCTGCACTACGCGATGAAGCACATTGCGAAACCAGCGCGAATTCAGCTTCCCGATCGCTTCATAGACGGGAACGATCCGGCCTATCTCGACCGACTGCTCCAGGCGTTCTTCGATCAGGCTTTCCGGTTCGTCTTCGTTTTGTCCGAGAACTTCGACCTGAGGCTGCATGATCTGGAATCGGGTTTTAGAGAACTTTCCCCATCCTTCTTCTACCTTGCCGTACAAGGCCAGCATCTGTCCGGCTTTGAAGCGATCGCGAAGGTAGGAACCGTGAAACCACGTGCACACGATCGTCTTCATTCCTTGACCAACGACGAGTTCAAAAATAGGGATTCCGCTTTTGGTGCGGTACAGGTGGGAATTACGCACTTCCGCAATGATGGTGGCGAACTCACCAACGCGTAATTCCGAAATTTCGCGAGGATTCGCGCGGTCCTCGTAGCGGAAAGGCAAATGGTAGAGCAGGTCCTCAACGGTGGAGATCCCCTTTTCGCCAAGAATGGACGCGGCACGGGGACCGATGCCTTTCACATATTGGAGCGGGGTGTGGAGTTCAAGCATGAAGGACAAAATATTTAATCATGGAGGGGAAGAAGAATCGGGTGGTGAAGTAAAAACCGCCTCGATGGATACAATCATTCCGAGCGCCTGTTTTTGCGCAAGGAATCTGTTTTCTCGGCGTCCCACTGAACAGCAAATCCCTCACTTTCGTTTCGGGATGACACTAAGTTAGATTCTTGGTTTTATTTCACTCGATGACGCTATCACCCGATTTACTTTATGTGCTGACTTGGCGGAGTACTTCCGCGTGCGCCTTTCGCCTGATTGACAACTTGGACGTCAAACTGCACGGGAACGCTCTTCGGCGGGTAGCAGGCATTATCGCTGCAAGCTTGATATCTGAGCTGGCCGTGGACAGTGAAGCTCCCCACACTCGCCGTTTTCGCGGCGCTCAGTTTGGCCATGACGGTGAAGTCATCCGAATAGACGCTGAGTTTCTCGCTCGGGTCGAAAGGAAAACTCAAGTCCTTGCCGGCAGGATAGGTAATACTTCCGGCCGCAAGCTCGGTGGGCGGCTCAAGCTTCAATGTGGTTGGGATCAACAATTCCGATTTCGGCTGATTGGAGTTCACGTGGAAGCCTTCCTTGACTTTGAAGTGCAGCTCCACATCGGTTGGCTTCCCAGGAGTGACGGTTGTTGGCGACGCGCCCTCGAAGCTCACATAAACACGCGGCGCTTCTGCAGCCAGCAATGGCAAGCAAAGAATTGTGAGTACGAAGAGAAGCCTTTTCATTGGGGTTCCGCTCAGCGCCTTCAGGACGCTGCCTTCACCCGGCCACTGGCCGTTTCTGCTTCCGACCTGTTTTCAGCTAAGGACTTCTTGATGTTGTTCTCGATTTCGCTGCGGCTTACGAGTCCCAAAGCTGAATCGATGATCTTGCCGTTTCGGTCGATATAGTACGTAGCTGGGAGACCAACGGCGCCATATGCATCGCCCACCGCATCTTGTCCTTGCAGGATGGTGTAATTCACGCCCATTCCCTTCGCAAACTTCTCGATTGCATCCTTCCCGGAATCATCCAGTGCGACGCCCAAGATCTCCAATCCCTGAGGCCCATATTGCTTCTGCAGCTCCACTAGCCAGGGCATTTCGACTTTGCAGGGGCCACAGAACGTCGCCCAGAAGTTAAGGAGCACGGCCTTGCCTCGAAAGTCGGAGAGCTTCACCTGCTTACCCTGTAGGTCCTGTAAAGCGAAGTCGGGGGCCTGTTTGCCTTTCGCCTCGGCTGAAGAGATCGGTTCGGGATTGCCAATCAAAGGCGAGACCTTCGATCTACTTGAGTTTCTAACCCCGGCAAAGATCATTACAGCTACAACTAGGGCCAGCACGACAATGGCGACAGCATTACGTTTCACAGATTAGATACCCCCAATGAAATCATCTCAATTTCGCCTTCAGAGTGCAAAGCGGTTCAGGAAGCCAAGGTAACCAGAAAGGACCCCGAAATGGCGAGTGACAAACAAGGCTCCAATGACGATCAGAAGCACTCCGCTGGCTACTTCTACTGCGTGTAGATGCCGCCGAAAGCGGTTGTAGAAGGCTAGAAATCTCTCGATTCCAAGTGATGTGAGTATGAACGGCACAGCCAGTCCCATGGAGTAGATCGCCAGCAGTAAGATTCCTTTTGAAACTGTTTTTTGAGACGCGGCGATCGCAAGGATGGCCGCTAGAATTGGTCCAATACAGGGTGTCCAGCCGAAGGCAAAGGCGAAGCCGACGAGGAACGATCCCCAGGCGCTCTTGCCGGTGCCGACCGTGTGCATGCGCTTATCCGCATAAAGCGCGCTGATCTTGAGAATACCCGTGAGATGAAGCCCAAATATGATGATGATCGCTCCTGCGATCTGGCCCATTAAACCCTTGTACTCGCGCAGCACGTGGCCGACTGAAGTCGCGGCGGCGCCAAGCATCACGAAAACGACAGTAAACCCCACGATGAAAGTCAGGGAGTTCACCATGACCGCCTTCATACGGCTGGCGCCCAGCTGACTCTGCAGCTCATCCACCGAAGCTCCAGAGATAAGCGAGATATAACCTGGGACGAGTGGGAGCACGCAGGGCGAAAGAAACGAGGCAAGTCCCGCAACGAAGGCAGCTAACGCCAATGGGAGACTCTGCATGCTAGGCGCAATTCTACAAGACTGAACTCCGGGGCTAGTCCAATCCTGGGCTATGATTTGTACTCCGCGACCGAAAAAGGCTACAAGAGAATAACGCAGTCCTGCCCTATTTGGACTGAAAAATGTGGGTCGAATTTACCCGTTTTGGGAAACTTCCTGTTCCTCGGGAGGGCTTAAGTGTCTGCTACTGCTTCTAGTACTCCTGCACGAATGTCCATGCTCGACGTTCTAAAGATCTCTGGTTTCAAACGGCTTTGGCTGGGGCAGCTGGTAAGCATCCCTGGGTGATTTTCTGGCTGTCTTCGGCGGGCGGCCGGAACCACGTTCCAAACCCTAAATCTACTTGCGAGGAGCCGCCTCATGTCGCGACGGGGGAGGCTGGCGACGCTCTCCGGTGAACATCCGGTCAATTCCGAGCCTCAGCGGCGTACCGCTGTGCAAGCCGCTCCAGCGTTCCGATACGACAATGGAATTTCCGGGGTTCTGCGGATCGTATTTTACCGAAGTGGGCACTCCAATGCGGCAGTTGTGCAGATCGACGTATTGACGCAGATGCGTCACGTCCTGCGACGCTTCATACTGGACGCCTGCGACATCATAGTTGTAGATGAGAAGCTGAGAGGCGTTCGGCTCGTCGGGGTTCAGTTCCGCCACATCGATGACTGTGCCATCGACCAATCGACCGATGCGGTCGAGAAGCTCTCGGCGCTCGCGCTCATGGTCCTCTGCAGATTTTTTGCGCCGCGTCGCTAAACGCAGCACGGCAAGCCCACCGAGAACAAGTGCACTGCCGGCAATCACGTAGAGACGGAGAGCGGTCAACATGAATTCCTCAAGACCGGAGAGGCCAGAATCAAACGAAACAGACCTAGCGTTCGCAGATGGCTACCGGAGGATACTTAAGCTTACCGCGAACCAGCCATTTCCACCTATCAAGCGAAGTACCTATTACTATCGAGTGACAATCGAACAATTGGCAGGGCTTTTCGATTTTGTGATTTCCCGATTTCGCGGTTATGCGATTGCAAATCGCGAATTTACTGATTCTCATCATTCACCTTGCTCGCATTGTCCATTCTTGTCTTGCTGATCTGGCAGTATCTGCTGCTCGTTCACGCGCAGTTCTGGCGCATAGACAAGTTTCACCTCCCCAGGACAGCAAGTCGCCCCTTGAGGCGAATCGCTATCGTGATACCCGCTCGAAACGAAGGTGAGGTTATCAGTAGGGCAGTAAGCTCACTTTTGCGCCAGGAGTTTGCGGGAGACGTTCGTTTGTTCGTCGTAAATGACAACAGCACGGACGCGACGGCGAATGCTGCCCGCGCAGCCGCCGGTGCACTGGGCCTTTCTGAAAAGCTGGTAGTCATCAGCGGTTCATCAGTGCCCGCTGGATGGACGGGAAAGGTGTGGGCAATGCAGCAGGGATTGCAGGCGGCGCGAATGATGTATCCAGACTTTGTGCTGCTCACAGACGCCGACATCGAGCATGCACCCGATAATCTCGCGCGTCTTGTCACTCAAGCCGAGCAGGGATTGTTCGATCTCGTGTCAGTGATGGTGAAATTGCGTTGCCAAACGCTAGCGGAGAAGTTTGCAATTCCCGCTTTTGTTTACTTCTTTTTTCTGCTCTACCCTCCTGCGCGAGTCGCTAATCGCCGCAGCAGTGTAGCAGGCGCCGCAGGTGGATGTGTGCTGATTCGTCCTGAGATTTTGGAGAAGGCTGGGGGATTTGAATCCATTCGCGGGGAAATCATCGACGATTGCAGTCTGGCCGCTCGGGTAAAGCGAGCTGGAGGACAATTGTGGATGGGAGTAAGCCAGGAGACTCGCAGCATTCGCGGCTATGCGACTATCTCAACGCTTCTCGAGATGATTTCGCGCACTGCCTTCAGTCAGCTTCGACATTCATCGCTCTTGCTGATCGCTTGTGTCTTCGCCATGCTGCTTACGTTTGTGCTTCCTCTTGTACTGGTATGCGCGACCGATAAGACGGCTGGATGGATCGCAGTTGCTGCATGTATCGCCATGTTCGTGAGCTATGTGCCCATGCTCGGGTTTTACAGAATTAATCTCCTCTCGACTGTGACCCTGCCCTTCGCTGCGATTTTTTATGTTTACGCAACGATTCACTCGGCAGTGAAGTACTGGCGGAGGAAAGGTGGCGAGTGGAAAGGTAGAG
>Ga0209473_1000208_pt1 | contig 37617 bp, 27 predicted proteins | sample GraSoiAngelo_133_FD_185890 | JGI IMG/M metagenome (GOLD analysis project Ga0209473, IMG submission 185890) | Grasslands soil microbial communities from the Angelo Coastal Reserve, California, USA - 14_0929_05_20cm (SPAdes) (version 2) | ecosystem: Environmental > Terrestrial > Soil > Grasslands ...
AAGTACTGTTTGCCGTAGTAGTTGCCGTCGACGAACAGCCGCAGGTCCCCCACGGCGAGGTGCGCGAAGCGCCAGTCGACGTCGAGGCTCGCGCTGTAGTCGGGCGCCTGGATCAGCCGGTTGCCCACGCAGCAGACGCGCGAGAGGGCGTGCAGCGTCAGTTCCACGTACTTGCTGCTCATGAGCCCGAGCGTGGAGCCGATCTCCAGATCCGGCGTCGCTTTCACTCGGAACTCGAACTCTGCACCGTCGACGCGTGACTTCGGCGCGTTGACCGTGCGGAAACCTGTCCCGAGACCCCCGGGCAGCGGGAACGCATCGAGAAACTGCTGATTCTTGTAGTCGTAGTGGAACGCCGCGGCATTGAACACCGCCCGCCGTTGCCACAGCTCCGTCTTGAGGCCGATCTCGTACGAGGTGAGCTTCTCGGGATCTGCGAACGTGAGCTCGCTGTTGTCGTTATAAGCCTGCCCGTTGAAGGCCACTCCGCGGTAACCCTGGCTAATGCTCGCGTACGCGAGCACACCGTCGCTGGCCTTCCAGTCGACGCCAACCTTGCCGCTCACGTTATTGGTGTCGTTCTCGAATGTGGGGACGAATCCATATCTTTGCACCGCGAGTCCCTGCTGGAAGTAGGTACGCCCTGCCGTAGGCGGCGTATTGGGTAGTGGTGGTGGCGGGTACAACGCGGGATTGCCGACGGTCTGCGTCCACCAGGTCGTTGCGTCGATGTTGGGATCGGTGCCGGTGCCCGCGGTGGTCGCCCCGGGGCTCGCAAGCCCGCCCTCGAGCGCATAGAAGTTGCTGATCGTCACCTTGTCCTTGGTGTAGCGCAGCCCCGCACGCAGCGTGACTGCCGGGGCCACGGTATAAGTCGCGTTGAAGAACACGGCCCGGCTGTCCTTGAGCTGGTCGAAATTGTTGTACTCGTCGAAGCCGTACAGCGGGCGGTCGGCCGCCGGGACATTGCTCGGCGGGGCCGGGGGCGGCAGGGCAAAACAGCAGGTGCTGTAGCCGTCGAAGAAATGAAACTGCACGGTCGCGTGCGTGCTCTCGCGCGCGTAGTAAAGTCCGCCGAGCCAGCCGAAAGCCCCCGTGTCGTGGGAAGCGATACGGATCTCCTGCGAGAACGCGTTGACGCTCGAGAAGTAGGTGTTCGGGTCATCGAGGCGCACGAAGATCGGCAGCCCACCGTCGTCGCTCTTCTCGTACCACCACCCGTAGTCGTAGCCCGTGACTGAGGTGAGCGTCGCGTGCGGGCTCAGCTGCCAGTCGATCTTGAGGGTGGCGTTGTCGCTGCGGACGTCCTTGTGGACGGCGAACTTGGCGCCGTTGTCGAACCAGCCGATGTTGCCGGTGGAGAGAGAGAAATTCGGGTCATTCGTGAGCGTCACGGTCGGGTCGTTGTTGATTGCGTGCGCGCCGTAGGGCGTGCCGCCTGAGCGGCTTGCCGAGAGCTTGAGTTGGGCGGTGAGACTGTCGTTGGGCTTCGCCAGCAGCGTCAAGCGACCCGCGAGGGCATCGACGCCATTCAGCGGCTCAACGCCCGGCACCACGCTCCTCACCCAGCCGTCGCGTTTCTCGTACATCACCGCGGCGCGCCAGCCGATCTCATTGTCGATCACCGGACCGCCCACGGCGCCCTGCACCGAATAGGCACTGTAGTTGCCCGCCCCGGCGGTGAGGTAACCGTCGTAGGCGGTCAGGCTGGGATTCTTGGTGTAGAAGCTGATCGCACCCCCGGTCGCGTTCTTGCCGTACAAGGTCCCCTGCGGACCACGCAGCACCTCGACGCGATCGAGGTCGTAGGTCTGCAGTGCCTGGACCGCGCCGACGCTCTTGTAGACCTCATCCACGTACATGGCGACCGGACTGCTCTGGTTCTCGCTGAAGTCCTGCGTGGTCACGCCGCGCAGCGTGAAGGTGGGCTGCGCCTCCGGGCCGTAGGGTGAGTTGAGGAGCATGTTGGGCACGTCGGCGGTGATGTCGCCCGCCTGCCGCACGCCGCGGCTCTCGAGGTCCGCGGCCGATACCGCGGTGATCGCAAGCGGGATGTCCTGGGCCTTCTCGCTGCGCCGCTCGGCGGTGACGACGACCTCCTCGAGTGCCGCGTCAGCGCGCACGCCCTGTGGCCACGCGCCGAGGAGGGCGGCACCACCGGTCAGTAACCAGGAAAGCTCTCTCAGACGGGAGCAGGTGCTCCGAGCAGTCCGCGAAGGCATTTGCTGTATCCCCCCTTGCGACGGATGGCCATGAAACCGTCAAGCGCCGGCGCGACCTGAGGCACTCGGCCGGCCGTTGCATCGATTATCGATACTTTGTTATCGCGACCCAATATCACTGTAGGACGAGACCGAGCGAGCGTCAACCCGCGCCGGCCGAATGCGCTAGAGTCGCCGGATGAAGTTCGTCGACGAGGCGCGACTCAAGGTGCAGGCCGGCAACGGCGGTCGCGGCAGCGCGAGTTTCCGCCGCGAGAAGTTCGTGCCCTTCGGCGGGCCGGACGGCGGCGACGGCGGCCACGGAGGCAGCATCTACCTGCGCGCCGCCTCGGGGATCAACACACTGGCGGATTTCCGCATCGAGCGGACCTTCAGGGCCGCCAACGGCGAGCCGGGCGGAGCCAACGACTGCTCGGGCCGCAGCGGCGCGGATCTCTACGTGCCGGTGCCGCTCGGCACGGTGGTGCGGGATGCCGACACGCACGAGGAGCTCGGCGATCTCACGCGCGAGGGCGAGGAGCTGCTGGTGGCGCGCGGCGGCAAGGGCGGATGGGGAAATCAGCGCTTCAAGTCGAGCACCAACCGCTCACCGCGCCAGTTCGGACCGGGCCTCCCGGGGGAGAAGCGCGCCCTCGAACTCGAGCTCAAGCTCATTGCCGACGTCGGGCTCCTCGGACTCCCGAATGCCGGCAAGTCCACTCTGATCCGCGCGGTCTCCGCCGCGAGGCCGAAGGTCGCCGACTATCCCTTCACGACGCTGCACCCGAACCTCGGCGTGGTGCGGGTGGGAGTGCACCGCAGTTTCGTCATGGCCGACATTCCGGGCCTCATCGAGGGGGCCGCCGAGGGCGCCGGACTCGGGATCCGGTTCCTGAAGCACCTGCAGCGCACGCGGCTGATGCTGCACCTCGTGGATATCGCGCCGCTCGACCCGCAGGCCGACCCCGTGCGCGATGCGCGCGCGATCGTCCGCGAGCTGAAGAAGTTCAGCAAGGAGCTCTCTGCCCGGCCGCGCTGGCTGGTGCTCAACAAGCGCGACCTCCTGCCGCCCGAGGAGGCCGAGAGGCGGGCACGCGCCATCGTGCGCGCGCTGCGCTACACCGGGCCGCGGTTCCTGATCTCAGGGGCGACCGGCGAGGGGACGAAGGCCTTGTGCGAAGCGGTTATGACGCTTTTGGAGGAGCACGATCGCGCGGGACGCGGGCGCGCATCATCTCGAGCAGGTGCTGGCGGCGGGCCGCCGGTCGCAGTTTAAGGGGGGTCGGAATGACGGGGACCGGGATACCGAGCTTATCGTTCGCGCTCATCGAGTCCTCACTGCATCGAGCGGATGCGGGCGGCAAGACGACTCTTGTGCCGCGCAGCCTTGTTACGGTGGATGATCTGCTTGCTCACGAGCGAATCGATGATCGGGACTGCCAGGCCGTAGCTCTTTTGGGCCACTTCCTTGTTGCCGCTGACGACGGCCGCCGTCACCCCGCGCACCGCGGTGCGCATGCGTGACCGCAGCGAGACGTTGCGCGCACGGTGCTTCTCTGCCTGGCGGGCAGCTTTTTCGGCCGACTTGGTATTGGCCACTAAATCTCCGTATCGAGGGCCGGGACGCAAGCGAGGGCCGGTAGTCTGCGCATCGGGGCGTTCCTTGTCAACGCGAAAACCCCATGGCGGGTGCAGGCATGCAGCTTCACATAAACTGCGCATCGCCTGGTCACGCGGGCGGGACGTTCGGTTAACTTAGCTTAGCCGTATCAATGGCTTGTATGAGATAAGGGGTCCATGCAGCTCATTCGGGGACTCGGCGGAAGAGGATTACCGGGCGGCGGCTGCGTGGTGACCATCGGGAGCTACGACGGCATCCATCTCGGGCACCGGGCATTGCTCGCGCGCCTCGCCGAGCACGCGGTGCGGCGCGCTGAGCCCTCGGTGCTCCTGACGTTCGAGCCCCTGCCGCGGGAATACCTGGTGCCGGACGATCCCCCCGCGCGGCTGACGTCGCTCCGCGAGCGCTGGCGGATCCTCCTTTCGGATGCCTCGCTCGGCTATCTGTGGCTGCTACGCTTCGGCGAGCCGCTCCGCAACCTCCCCGCCGAGGCCTTCGCGCAGCTCCTGGCGGAGAAGCTCCGTGCCCGGGTGGTGGTGGTCGGCCACGACTTTCGCTTCGCGCGCCGGGGCGAGGCGACCGCTGCGGTCCTGGCCGCGGCCGGCGTGCGGCTCGGATTCCAGGTCGACGTGGTGGACCCCGTGATGCTCGACGGCGAGCGCATCAGCAGCAGCGGGGTGCGCGCCGCGCTGGCGGACAGCGACTTCGAGCGCGCGCGGCGCTGGCTCGGTCGGCCGTGGTCGATGCGCGGCCGGGTGGTGGCCGGCGAGCGCCGCGGACGGAAGCTCGGATTTCCCACCGCCAACCTGCCGCTCGAGCGCCGCCGCGCGCCGGTCGCGGGCATTTTCGCGGTGCGCGTCCGGGGCGTGGCCGGCGAGGCGCTCCCCGGTGTCGCGAGTCTCGGCACGCGGCCGACCGTCGGGGGTGTCGAGCCGCTCCTCGAAGCGCACGTATTCGATTTCAGCGGCGACCTCTACGGGCGCGAGCTCGAGGTCGAATTCGCCGCGAAGTTGCGCGATGAGGCGTGCTTTGCGAGTCTCGCGGCGCTCACCGCGCAGATGCGGCGCGACGCCGACGACGCGCGCCGCATCCTCGCGGCCTGACGTGAGCGATCGCGGACGAGCGCCCCGATGAAGCTGATTGAGTGACATGGCCGACTACAAGCACACCATCAACCTGCCGCAGACCGATTTCCCGATGAAGGCGGATCTGGCTCAGCGCGAGCCCGCGATGGTGCGCGCGTGGGAAGAACGCCGCACCTACCAGAAGCTGCGCGAGGTGGCGCGCGGGCGGCCGCGCTTCGTGCTGCACGACGGGCCGCCATACGCCAACGGCGCCATTCACATCGGCCACGCCGTCAACAAGATTCTCAAGGACATCGTGGTCAAGTCGCGCTCGCTCGACGGCTTCGACTCGCCCTACATCCCCGGCTGGGATTGCCACGGACTGCCGATCGAGCTGCAGGTGGAGAAGGGGCACGGCCGCCCGGGGCAGAAGCTCGACGCCCAGGCGTTCCGCGCCGCCTGCCGCGCCTATGCACAGGAGCAGATCGAGCTGCAGCGCGCGGACTTCAAGCGCCTCGGGGTCCTCGGGGACTGGGACCGGCCCTACCTCACCATGTCGCCGCGCTACGAGGCGCAGCAGCTGCGCGCCTTCGGCCGCATCATCCGCAACGGACACCTTTATAAGGGCGTGAAGCCCGTGTACTGGTGTCTCGACTGCCGCTCGGCGCTCGCCGAAGCCGAGGTCGAGTACGAGGAGAAGATCTCGCCCGCGATCGACGTGGCGTTTCGCGTCACGGACCGCGCCGAGCTCGCCGCTCGCATCGCTCTCCCCGCGGCCACCCTGGGCGCCGTGCGGGTGGACGTCGCCATCTGGACCACGACGCCCTGGACGCTGGCCGCCAACCAGGCGGTGGCGCTGCGGGCGGAGTTCCGCTACGTGCTGGTGCGGGCGAAGAAGGACGGCGAGCCGCGCGCCCTCATCGTGGCGGGCGAGCTCCTCGAGGCGTGCCGCGCCCGGTGGGATCTCGCGGAGGTGTCGGTGCTGGCGCAATTCGAGGGCCGCGCGCTCGAGGGACTGAAGCTCGCGCACCCCTTTCAGGATCGGCAGGTGCCGGTCGTGCTCGGCGAGCACGTGACGCTCGATGCCGGTACCGGCGCCGTGCACACCGCCCCCGGACACGGCCAGGAGGACTTCGTCGTCGGCCAGCGCTATGGGCTTCCCGTGACCAACCCGGTCGGTCCCGACGGGACCTTCCTCCCCGACACGCCGCTCGTCGCCGGCCTCAAGGTGGATGCGGCCAACGCCGTGATCATCGAAGCCCTCAGGAAGGCGGGCCGGCTCCTGCACCACGAGCCCTACAGCCACAGCTACCCGCACTGCTGGCGCCACAAGACCCCGGTCATCTTCCGCGCCACACCGCAGTGGTTCATCAGCATGGAGCGCGCGGGGCTGCGCGCCAACACGCTGCGCGACATTCGCGCCGTCGAGTGGACGCCCGCCTGGGGCGAGCAGCGCATCAGCGGCATGATCGAGAGCCGGCCCGACTGGTGCCTCTCGCGGCAGCGGACCTGGGGTGTGCCGATACCGCTGTTCGTCCACCGGCAGACCGGCGAGCGGCATCCGCGCACGGACGAGCTGATCGAGGCCGCCGCCGCGCGCGTCGAGCAGGGCGGCATCGACGCCTGGTTCGCGCTCGCACCGGGCGAGCTCCTCGGCGCCGACGCCCAGCATTACGAGAAGGTCACCGACGTCATGGACGTGTGGGCCGACTCGGGGATGTCCTTCGAGTGCGTGGGCACCGAGCGGCCCGAAGTCGCCGCTCCCGTGGACCTGTATCTCGAGGGCTCGGACCAGCATCGTGGCTGGTTTCACAGCGCGCTGCTCATGTCGGAGGCCCTGTACGAGCGGGCGCCGTACCGCGGGGTGCTCACCCACGGGTTCACGGTCGACGAGAAGGGCCGCAAGATGTCCAAATCGCTCGGCAACGTCGTGGCGCCCCAGAAAGTGATGAACAGCCTCGGGGCCGACGTGCTGCGGCTGTGGGTGGCGGCGACCGACTACGCGAACGAAATGAGCGTCTCGGACGAGATCTTGAAGCGCATGGCCGACTCCTACCGCCGCATGCGCAACACCCTGCGCTTTCTCCTCGGCAACCTGCACGGCTTCGATCCCAAGCGCCACGCGCTGCCCGCCGGGCAGCTGCTGGCGCTCGATCGATGGATGCTGCTGCGCACCCACGCTCTTCAGGCGGAAGTCCTCGAGGCCTATCGCCGCTATAGCTTTCATCTCATCTATCAGAAGGTGCACAACTTCTGCAGCGTCGAGCTCGGCGGGCTGTATCTCGACGTCATCAAGGACCGCATGTACACCACGCCCGCCGCGGGTTCGGCGCGCCGCTCGGCGCAGACGGTGATGTTTCACATCGCCGAATGCATGGTGCGCTGGCTCGCGCCGATCCTCAGCTTCACGACCGAGGAGGTCTGGCGCTATCTGCCGGGGGAGCGCCGCGAGTCGGTGTTCCATGAGACGTGGCATGCTCCGCCGCAGCCGCCGGCGGACGCGATCGACTGGGCGGCGCTCCTGAAGCTCCGCGCCGGCGTCACCCGGGAGCTCGAAGGACTGCGCGACACCGGCGCGATCGGCGCCCCCCTCGATGCACGGGTCGAGGTGCACTGCGTGCCGGAGGAGCGGCCGCGCTTTGCTGCGCTCGGGGATGAGCTGCGGTTCCTCCTGATCACCTCGGAGGCGCAGGTGCACGAGGCCGCGAGTGCCCCGGCGGGAGGGGTGGCGGCCTTCGGCGCCGGGGAGGGCGGCGTGTGGATCACCGTGCGGCCGAGCTCCGATCCGAAGTGCGTGCGCTGCTGGCACCGGCGGCCGGATGTGGGCTCGGACGCGCGCCACCCGCAACTGTGCGCCCGGTGCGTGTCCAACGTCGAGGGCCCCGGCGAGCAGAGGAGATTCGTGTGAGCGAAACGGGCGGCGGCAAGGCAGCGGCGACGCCGATGCCGGCGGGCGCGGCGCAGGCGCCGCCGCTCGGGCTGAGCGGTTGGCGTTTTTTGCCGCTCGCGGCGGCGATCATCGTCGCGGATCAGGTCGTCAAGGCCTGGATGGTGCAGCACTTCACGCTCTTCGAGCGGGTGCGCGTGCTGCCGGTGCTCGATATCATCCTCACCTTCAACACCGGCGCCGCCTTCAGCGTGCTGTCCGACGCCTCGGGTTGGCAGCGCTGGCTGTTCGTGCTGCTCGCGCTCGGTGTGAGCGCGGGCCTCATCGTGTGGCTGCGCCGGCTGCGCGCGGCGGCGCACGGCCTGCTCGCCTGCGGGCTCGCGCTCATCATCGGAGGCGCGCTCGGCAACATGATCGACCGGCTGGCATCGGGAAGGGTGGTCGACTTCATCCACGTGCACTGGGGACAGGCGTACTTTCCGGCGTTCAACGTGGCCGATTCCGCCATCACGGTGGGCGCACTCGCGCTGCTGATCGATGCATGGCGTGAGAGCCGTTCGGTGCGGAGGGTGGACGCGTGATACAGGTGCTGCTCGCCAACCCGCGGGGCTTTTGCGCCGGCGTGGACCGCGCGATCGACATCGTCGAGCGGGCGATCGAGCTGTTCGGCGCCCCGATCTACGTGCGCCACGAGGTGGTGCACAACCGCCACGTGGTGGATCGGTTGCGCTCGCTCGGAGCGGTGTTCGTGGAGGAGCTCCTCGAGGTCCCCGAGGGCGCCACCGTGATCTTCTCGGCGCACGGCGTATCGCGCGCGGTGGAGGAGGAGGCCCGCGTGCGGCGGCTCACCGTCTTCAACGCAACCTGTCCGCTGGTGACCAAGGTGCACATGGAGGTGCAGCGCTACGCGCGCGAGGGGCTCGACGTGATCCTGATCGGGCACGCCGGGCACCCGGAGGTCGAGGGCACGATGGGCCGCTTCGACACATCCTTCGGTGGCCGCATGCACCTCGTGCAGACGGTCGCCGACGTCGCCGCCCTCGAGGTGCGCGACCCCGGGCACCTCGCCTTCGTCACCCAGACCACGCTCTCGATGGACGATACGGCGGAGATCGTCGCGACGCTGCGGCAGCGGTTCCCGGGGCTCGCCACGCCGCGCCACGAGGACATCTGCTACGCCACCCAGAACCGCCAGGACGCGGTCAAGAAGCTCCTCGAGCACTGCGACGTGCTGCTGGTCGTCGGCTCGCGCAGCAGCTCCAACTCCAACCGCCTGCGCGAGCTCGCCGATCGCGCCGGCGTCCCCGGCTACCTGATCGACGGTCCGCAGGACCTGCGCGCCGAGTGGCTCGAGGGCAGGCGCGCCGTCGGCGTGACCGCCGGGGCCTCGGCGCCCGAGGTGCTGGTGCGGCAGGTCCTCGAGCAGCTCGCCCGATGGGGCGCCGAGACACCGCGCGAGGTCGTCGGCCGCGAGGAGCGCATGTTCTTTGCGCTGCCGCGCGAGCTGCGGCGCGAGTCGGACGAGCCCGCGTAGCGGAAACAAGTCGCTGCGCCCAAGCTCAAGCGCCGGATTGCCCCTGCCGGCGGGAGCCGGGATTGCGTTCCCGGCCGATTCATTTTCGCTCCGCCGGAAACCCCCACGCGCTCCGCCGCCACTCACTGGCGGACACGCGTCCGGGAGAGCTTCACATGCGAAACCTGCAGTGGGTAGCGAGCGCCCTGTCGTTGATCCTCACCGCATGTGGCGGAGGCTACTATGGTGGGGGTGGCGGTGGTTCGGGAGGCGCCATGGGCTGCGGCGGGGCGTACCAGCCTGTCTGCCCGGCGCCGATGGTCACTCTGACGGCTCCGGCCGCGGGAGCGATGGAGAGTGGCACCATTGCGCTCACTGCGACCGCATCGGCATCGACGGCGTACGGTCTCACGGTCTCTAAGGTGGATTTTCTGATCGACGGCACGCTCGTGGGAACGGCGACCACTTCTCCCTATACGGTCATGTGGGACAGCACGACCGTGACCGCCGGCACCCACATGGTGACCGGCAAGGTCACCGACAGCGCCAACGACACGGCCACGACGCCGGCGGTCAGCTTCACGACCACTGGCCATGCGGCCTTGACCGTCACGATGACCTCGGCGCAGATACTGCCCACGCCGAGCTCGAGCGCCTCGGGGACGGCACATATCACCGTGAAGCTCGAGACGGGGGCCATGAGAGGCACGGTGATGCTGAGCGGCCTCACCGCCACCGCAGTGACCATCAACGACGGCTTTGCGGGCGCAACCGGGCCGCGCGTGATCACACTGGTGGCGAACGGCGGCACCGCCGGTCAGTGGGACGTGCCGGCCGGCGCACTGCTGACGCAGGAGCAGCTGACCGCGCTGCAGCAAGGCAAACTGTATGTGATTGCGACCTCGGTCGCCAATCCGCGCGGCGAGATCCGCGGCCAGATCGTACCGGACAATATCGTGGTGACTTTCTCCCGCATGGATCGCACTCCGGAAGTCGCCGCGCTCGGCCTGGCCGCCGGCGGCGTTGCCGCCACGACGGTCGATACGAGCGCCAACACGCTGACCATTCACGTCAACTCCACCGGCGTGGATGATGCGATGGCAGCGCAGGTGGCCACCGGCGCCGCGGGCAGCAGCGGACCGAAGCTCATCGCCCTGACCAAGGACGCCGTCGACATGGGTCACTGGTCGGCGGAGCTCGTGAGCATCAGTGCCGCCGACGTCGGCGACTTCGAGGCGGGCGGATGGTTTGTGAATGTCGCTACGCCCACAGAGCCGAACGGCGCCATTGGCGCACGGATTGAATGACTGACCAGCTGCCCCTGGCGCAGGGATGCGCGGGCCGGTTTTCGTTGACGCGTGGGTGGACAGCCGCGGCGCGCAGCGCGAGTCAGAAAAACCCGTGTAGCTCCAGGAAGTACAGTCGCGTGTGCTCGGTAGCGAGCTGTGGTATGCCGTCCGAGTAGCGCACCCCGGCGCGTAGCTGCACGAACCGTACCGGCGTCAGCTCGTACAGCAGGCTCCAGCGGGTCTGCTGATCGTGTGGGACACGGCGGTCGGGATCGAGGTACTCGGCCGTGATCTTGAGATTGTGGCCGCGGGCGATCGCCCAGTCGGCCTCCACGAGAGTCGCGAGGATCTTCACGCCCCCGTTTCCGAGGCTGCGATCGTCGATGAGGTCGGCCTCGCCGAGCCAGACGACGGGTCCGGTCTTCAGCCCGCCGAAGACTCCGGCGGCGCGCCGGCTGCCTTCGGCCGCCGCCCCGTTGTAGTTGACGGCGGCACCGAGCCGCCAGCTCGGCTCGACGAATGCGAGCTGAGCGCTCGTCTGCTTGCCGCTCGTCGTGGCGGCGCCGCCGGCGGTGCCGTTGCTGACCGCGAGCTGCCCGTCCCAGTGTCCCTTGAGCCAGCCGACCTCGACGCCCTGATCGGGTGTCGCCATGCTGATGCCGCTCGCCTGCCTGACGAGCGCGGTCTGATCCTGCAGCCGCAGGCCGAAGGGCAGGTACATCTGCCCACCCTTCAGATACCAGCTGTGATCGGCGGACCAGAGCATGCCCCACGCCTCGCGGTTCAGCGCCCCGCCCGGGGCCACCTGCTCGTCGACGTACACGAGCAGGCGATCGGGGATCACACTCGCTGCGAGGTAGACACGCGTCTGCTGCATCTGAAACCCATCGAGCGTGCGGGTGTGCGGCACGTGCTGGACGGAGCCGTCGAAGCGCAGATCTCCGCCGAGCGCGACGAAGCGCGCGATCTGTCCTGCCCAGATGTCGGTGCCGGTGTCGGTGTGGCGCGCCGGCAGCTGAGTCTGCGCGAACACATCTCCGAAGGCGTTGCGGAGTCCCCCGCCGGTGGGATTCACGTGACACTGGCTGCACTTGGCTCCCTGGTTGAGGGCGAGGTACGGCTCGGCGCGCGCGCAGGCGGCGGCGAGCAGCCAGCCGAGCGCGAGGCTGAAGGGCCCGAGCGGGGCGAGCCGGGCGCTCATGGCGCACCCTGCACGGTGAATTCGCTCCGGTAGTCCACGTCGAGCGACTGCGCGTTCACGTCGGCGAGCCCGCCGCCGCCACCGCCGCGCAGGATCAAGCGATAGCTTCCGGGGTCGAGGGCGCGCTGCGGCGTGAGCAGCACCACGCTCGGGTTGCCCTCGGCGAGGCGTGCCGAAAGCGCGACGGAAGGCGCGACGGAGGGCGTGCCGTCCGCCGCGACGATCTCGAGGCGCAGCGTCGTCTCATTGAGGAGCGAGGCGTCAACCTCGTGGCTGAAGGCCACTACGATCCGGGGTGGCGATCCCGAGAGGCGCGCATGGTCGCGCGGCGAGATCGCGGCGACCGCGAAGCTCGTCGAGGCGGCGCTCGCCGCGGCAGCGCTTCCCACCGCGGCCGGCGGTGCGCCGTTGGTGATCCACTGGCGCACCACGTCGATCGTGGCCTGCGGCAGCGCGGGTGCGCCGAAGGGCATCTGCGCGCCGACGATGCCGGCGGCGCCCTCGAGTTTCAGAACGAGATAGCTGCCGTCGGGCGCGCCGGGCTTGACGCGCAACAGACCCGACTGCTCGTTGCTGGGAACACCGACCAGCAGCGCGTAGCTGTGCGCGGCGTCGAGTTCCAGGCCCTGTGGGGCAGCGGCGCCGCTGTGACAACGCACGCAGATCGGCGTGAACACGTTGTCCTGAATTGACTGGAAGTCGGCCGTTAATGGTGGCGGCGGCGCGCTACCGCTGCCGAGCGGTTGGCCGTTGGCGTCGAGGCCGGCGCCGTTGCCCGCGCACGCGCTCACGATTGTCATGCTACATAGAACCAATAGGCGCGTGCCTGACACACAGACCATCACACCGCTCCTTGCAGGCGAGTTTGAGCCGTGAGTGGGCGCGCTACGCGATGTGGGTTTCTGTTCCCACCGCTATTTTTCTGCGCCGTCCGCAAAACCACAGCCGTGCCGTTCGACACCTACGGGCCAGACATGCACACAAGTGCACCGGCACACAGGAACTTTCTACATGCGACACATTCTGCGTTTCCAACACATCAATCCGGCATTCGCGCTGTCGGTGGTTTCCGCACTGACTCTGATGGTCAGTGCCTGCGGCGGCTATGGCGGCGGCGGCGGCAGCGCGGGCGGCCAGAGCTGCGGCGGTCCCTACAGCGGCGCCTGCGCCGCGCCGACCATCACGGTGGCGTCACCGGGAGCGACGGTCGATCGCACCGTGCAACTCAAGGCTGGCGCCAGCGCCGCCAGCGGCGCCAGCGTCACGCGCGTCGACTTCCTCATCGACGGCACCATCGTCGGCACCGCGACCGCGGCGCCTTTTAGTGCCAGCTGGGACAGCACCACGGTCGTCGATGGCACCCACACGCTGGTCGGCAAGGTGACCGACAACATGAGCCAGACGACGAGCTCGGCGCTCGTCACTTTCAAGGTCAACAACAATCCGACATTCACCGTGGAAATGGCAGCGACGCAACTGTTCCCGGCGCCGCAGTCGGCCGCCACCGGCACGGCGAGCGTAACGGTGAAGCTGGCCACCGGCGCGGTGAGCGGCAAGGTGAACCTGACCGGGATTGTCTCCACCGCGGTGACCATCAATGAGGGCTTCGCCGGTGCCGCCGGCCCCGGTCTCATCGCGCTCGCGCGCAACGGCGCCACCGCGGGCGAATGGGACGTGCCCGCCGGCTCATTGCTGACCACCGAGCAGGTGAACGCGCTGCTGCAGGGCAAGCTCTATGTGAAGGCCGCGTCGGCCGCCAATCCCAACGGCGAGATCCGCGGACAGATCGCACCGGCGAACATCAGCGTGATCTTCGCCGACCTGTCGGGCGCGCAGGAAGTACCGGCAGTCGGTGGCGCGGCCGCGGGAGTCGCTGCCACCACGGTGGATGCGCAGGCCAACACCGTGAGCGTGCACGTGCATGCCACGGGGGTGGATGACGCGACCGCGGCCGAAGTGGACAACGGTGCGGCCGGAAGCACCGGCACCAAGCTGGTCGCGCTCACCCAGGATGCGGTGCAGGCGGGCCACTGGTCGACGGAACTCGCCGCGATCACCGCCACGGACGTCGACAACTTCAAGGCCAACAAGTGGTACGTGAACGTCGCAACGCCCGCGCAGGTGCACGGTGCGATCCGTGGCCAGATCGACTTTGCCACGACCGCTCCGCCACCGGCGCCGACGCTCACACAGCTGAAGACCAGTGCGTTCAGCGTCTGTGGCGGCTGCCATACCGGTGGGGGCGCCTCGCTCCCCTCGTCCATGGACCTGACGCCCAACCACATCTTCGCCTCGCTGGTGAACGTGGCGAGCGTCGAGCAGCCCGCGCTCAAGCGTGTCGCAGCGCGCGATGCGGCCAACAGCTACGTCGTGCAGAAGCTCGAGGGCGCGGCCACGATCACCGGCAGCCGCATGCCGTTCGGCGGTCCCTACCTCGACCAGGCGACCATCGACCAGGTGAAGGCCTGGATCAACGCCGGGGCGCAGAACAACTGAAGCAGGACTCCTGACTCCCCCTGGCCGGCCCGTCGCACGAATTGCGCGGGCCGGTTTTTTTTCAGCTCTCTTGCCGAGCGCGGCTCTGATACACCGATCGTCGCAGCTTCCAGCGCTTGTGCGACCAGGGCCAGTCGGAGGGGGCGTCGTGGATCTGCTGCTCGACGAGCCGCGCGTAACGCTCCGTGAGGGCGCCGGTGGACAGGACCTCTCCCGCTGCGGCGAGCGGCTCGATCCGCATCTCGTAGTAGCCGCGTCCGGTGCGGCGCATGGAGATGAAGAACACCGGGAAGCGCGTGACGCGCGCGATCTCCTCCGGACCCAGGTAGAAAGCCGTGTCGCGATTCAGAAACCGGGTCCAGTACTTGTGCTCGCTGGTGGTCGGCTCCTGATCGGCGACCATGGCTACGGCGCGCACGACGTCCCGGCGCTTGATGATGTCGGGGAGCAGCTCTTTCGCCGGCACGAGTCGCGAGCCGAAGCGCGTGCGCAGCTTCTTCATCTCGCGCTCTGCCCAGTTATCGACCAGTGGCTTGTAGGCGGCGTCGAGCGGGTAGCCGAGCTCGAGCGACAGCGCGAGCAGCATCCACTCCCAGTTGCACTGATGCGCGCCCACGAGCAGCACCGACTGGCCCTGCTGGAGGTGAGCGCGCGGGCCCTCGAGGTTCACGATGCGCACGCGGCGGCGGATCTCCTCCCCGGACAAGCTCGCGCCCTTGATGATCTCGACCAGCATCTGCGCGAAGCCGAGATAGTAGCCGCGCATCACCGCGCGCAGCTCTGGCTCGTCGAAGTGCGGGAAGGCGCGCGTCAGGTTCTCGCGCACCAGGCGCTCGCGGTACGGGAAGACGCGAAAAGCCAGCCAGCCCAGCACCGTGGCGAAGCCATAACCCACCGCCCATGGCACGCGCGCGAGGAGGCGTACCCACCACGCGGAGCGTGCGGGAGCGGCGTCCGCGGGCGCGGTCGGGGGAGCAGGGGCGGGCGCTGCGGTGTGCGCGGATACCTCGGTCAGCATCGCACCCTAGTTTACCGGGCGCGGCTGCGCCGGGGCGCCCGCCGGCGGCGGCTGTGCGGTGAGCACGCGGCCGAAGCGCGGCGCGAGCCAGCGCTCGATGTCGTCGATCAGCGTGAACGCCGCCGGGACGATGACCAGCGTGAGCGCGGTGGAGGTGATGAGCCCGCCGATCACCGCGATCGCCATCGGCTCGCGGAACGCCTTGTCGCCGCCCAGGCCCAGCGCCACCGGCAGCATGCCCGCGATCATGGCCACCGTCGTCATGACGATCGGGCGCGCGCGCTTGTGACCCGCCTCGAGGATGGCGGTGAGCCGATCCTTGCCGGCGCGCATCTCCTCGATCGCGAAGTCCACGAGCAGAATCGAGTTCTTGGCGACGATGCCCATGAGCATCAGCAACCCGATGAAGACGCCCAGCGACATGGAATTTCTCGTGAAAACCAGGGCGAGCGCCACGCCGCCGAAGGACAGCGGCAGCGAGAAGAGGATGGTGATCGGCTGCAGCACGCGCGCGAACAGCAGCACCAGCACCGCGAACACCATCAGGATCCCGGTGGCCATGGCGATCAGCATATTGCCGATCAGCTCGTTCATGTACTTGGCATCGCCGACCTCGACCAGGTGCACGCCCTGCGGCAGATGCTTGAGGGTCGGCAGGTTGTAGATCGCCTTCATCGCCGGCCCGAGCTCGGCGCCCTTCAAGTCCGCGTCGATGAACAGGCGGCGGCTCTGGTTGTAGCGTCGCACGCGCGTCGGTCCCTCGCCGAAAGTGATGTCGGCGACGGCTTTCAGCGGAACCGTACTGCCGGAGGAGGTCGGCACCGGCAGGTTCTCGAGCGTCGAGAGGCTCTTGCGGCTGTCCTCGATGAGGCTCACGCGGATCGGCACCTGCCGGTCGGAGAGCGAGAACTTGGCGCTGTTCTGATCGAGGTCCCCGAGGGTCGCGATTCGGATGGTCTCGCTGATGCGCTCGACCGTCACCCCGAGCTGCGAGGCGAGATCGAGGTGGGGATGAATCAGGATCTCCGGGCGCGGCAGGTCGTTGTTGATGCGCGCGTCCCGCACGAAGGGGAGTGCGCCCATCTCGTCGACCACCTTGCGGGCGGTGTCGTAGGTGAGCTGCGGGTCGTCGCCGGTGATGTAGATGTTGACGTCGCGGCCGTTGCCGTTGCGATTGAAGTGCAGCTGCGCGTCGGGGATGACCTTCAGCTCCTGCAGCATGCGGTCCTCCCACTGGCGCTGGGTCACGCGGCGCTCGCTGGCGGGAATGAGCGCAATGAAGATTTCCGCCTCGCGCACGCCCTCGTCGCTCGTGCCCACCAGCTCGACCACGTCCCGGACTTCCGGCTGACGCGCGATGATTCGGAAGGCGGCGGCGGTGACTGAGGCGGTGTCCTCGAGGCGGACCCCGGGCGGCAACTCGGCGCTGAGCATGGCCGTGCCGACGTCCGCTTCCGGGATGAAGGAGACGGGGACGAAGTACACGAGGCCGACGATCGAGAGGATGAAGAAGGCGAGACCGGACAGCACGGTTTTCCAGCGATGCAGCGTGCACCAGCGCAGCGTCCGCTGGTACCAGGCCATGACCGGGCCGTCGGTGTAGGCGGCGATCCGGTCGGACCTGAGCGTATAGGCGGCGAGGACCGGCGTGATGAGGCGCGCCACCAGGAGCGAGAAGAACACGGCCGCGGCGACCGTGAGGCCAAACTGCTTGAAGTACTGACCGGTGAGCCCGCCCATGAAGCTGACCGGCACGAACACCGCGACGATGGTCGCGGAGGTCGCCACGACCGCAAGTCCGATCTGATCGGCGGCATCGAGAGCGGCCTGGTAGCCGCTTTTTCCCAAGCGCATGTGGCGCACGATGTTCTCGATCTCGACGATGGCGTCATCCACCAGCACGCCCGCGACGAGCGAGAGGGCGAGCAGACTGATCGAGTTGAGCGTGAAGTCCATCCACTGCATGAAGGCGAACGCCGGGATCGCCGACATCGGGATGGCGAGCGCCGAGATCAGCGTGGCGCGCACGTTGCGCAGGAACAGGAACACGACCAGCACCGCGAGCACCGAGCCCTCCACGAGCGCGCTCAGCGCCGAGTGATAGGTTTCCTTGGTGTAGTCGACGCTGGTGTACACCTGCGTCAGCGTCACGTGCGGGTTCTCCTTGCGGATCTTGGCGAGCTCCGCCTGGATGCCGTTGTCGGTGCTGACGTCCGAGTAGCCCTTGGCCTTGATCACGCTGAACGTGGTCGCCGGGCGCCCGTCGAGACGCGCGATGCTGCGGATCTCACCGACGCTGTCGCGCACCTCCGCGAGGTCGGAGAGCCGCGCGAAGCGCCCACGTGAGAGCGCGATCTGCGCCTCACCCAGTGCGGCCGCAGTGCGTGCGCCCCCGAGCACGCGGATCGACTGCTCGCCGCCGCCGACCTGGGCGCGCCCGCCCGGGGAGTCGAGGTTGAGCGTGCGCAGCTGCTCGTTCACCTCGGCGGCGGTGATGCCGAGCGCCTGCATGCGCGCAGGATCCAGCTCGACGCGGATCTCGCGGTTGACCCCGCCGCCGCGCTGCACCTGCGCGACGCCCGTGACCGAAAGCAGCCGCTTGGTGATGGTGTTGTCGACGAACCAGGAGATCTCCTCGTCGGTGAGGGCGCTCGAGCTGACCGCGTAGAAGACCATCGGGCCGCCGTCGGCGTTGACCCGCTGGACGGCAGGCTCCTGGATGCCCTGGGGCAGTTGTACGCGCACCTTGGCCATGGCGTCGCGCACGTCCGCGACCGCCCGGTCGATGGGGGTGCCGATCTCGAACTGCACCATCATGTTCGCCTGGCCCTCGACCGCCCAGGAGGTGATGCTGTCGATGTTGCCGATGCCGGCGACCGCACCCTCGATCTTCTGCATCACCTGCGCCTCGAGCTCCTGCGGCGCCGCCCCGGGCTGACCGACGCCCACGTACACGGCAGGGAACGAGACATCGGGATCGGCCGTCACCGGGAGGCGCACGAAGGCGACCACGCCCATGAACAGCAGCACCACGAACAGCACGACCGGGGGCAGCGGGTGGCGGATGGCCCACGCTGAGATGTTCTTCATGAACCCGCGCCTTCTTCAGGACGCCGGGTGCGCCGCAGCCGGCGCCGCGGACGGCTCTGCGGGTGGCGCTGCCACCTTCACTTCTTCTCCGTCACGCAGAAACCCCGCCGCGGTGGTCACCACGCGCTCGGGTCCGCTGAGGCCGGACGCGATGGCCACACCCTGATCCGAAGTATCCGCGACGCGCACCGCGCGCCGCGCAGCGTGATTGCTGGCATCGACGACGTACACGTAGCTGCCCCGGCTGTCGGTGAGGACAGCCGTCTGCGGCACCACCGGCCGCATCGCTTGGGCGACCGTGACCGTGCCACGGGCGAACGCGCCGGGGCGCAGCGCCGGGTCGGGCTTGAGCGTGATGCGGATTTCACCGAGGCGGGTCTGCGGATCGATGATGGCGCCGAGGAGCCGCACGCGCCCCTCGAACGCCTGCGCGAGTCCCGTCAGGCGCACTATGGCGGCATCTGCGACCTTCACCTGCGCGAGATCCTGCTCCGCCAGCTGGCCGCGCATCTCGACTTCGCCGCCGCTCGCGACCCGGAACAAGGGCGGCCCGCCCGGGTTGGCGATCTGGCCGACCTCGGCGCCGCGCGTGAGCACTGTCCCGGCGATCGGCGCGACGATGCGCGTGCGGTTGAGACGCGCCTCGGCCTCCGCGAGCTGCGCGGCCACGACCTTGACGTTCGCCGCATCAGTCACCGAGGTGGCGCGGCGTTTCTCGATGTCCTCGGCCGAGAGCGCGCCGGCCGCCTCGACGCCCTGTGCACGGCGATACTCGGCTGCAGACAGGGCAGCCTGCGCCTTGGCCTGCTCGAGCGCGGCCGCGAGCCGGTTGACCTGAGGGATGAGCACGGCGTTGTCGAGCTTCGCGAGCAACTGGCCCTTGCGCACGTGGTCGCCGGCCTCGACGTAAACGGCGACGATGCGACCGGTGTCCCCGTCGTTGCCGATCGGCATGTCGTAGCGGGCGGCAATCGCCCCGGTGAAGGTTACCGTCGAGGTCACGGCCCGAAGTCCCGGCGTCACGACGGAGATGAGCGGGACGCTACGCTGCTGGGCGAGAGGCACGATCGCCGCCTTGTGGCGCAATGCGCCGAAGAGCAGCGCGCCGATCACGAGCGCCGCGCCGACGACTGCGGCGCCGAGCACGTTCTTGCGGAGCCACCAGGGCTCGATGGCTCCCGGCTGGGGCGCGAGCTCCGGCGCGGGGCGCGCCGGGCTCTCCGGAATGATGCGGTCAAATGCGGGCCGATCGCGGGCGATCCAGGTGACGTGCTCGTCCTGGGTTTCGGGGGTGCTCATGACGATCGGTTCCGCGTTAGTGGCCACGCCGATTTCCCTGGGTCCGGCCGCTCCAGGGCCTGCCGCCGGCCGAGCCGGCCCCTCAAACCGGCCATTCAAACAGTTTAAGCGCCGCTGCCGCCACTTCCCGCCCCCAACGCGCCAGGGAGAGATCCGCGGGCGACGGGCCGAAGCACGAGGCGGCAGCGGAAGTGGTGCCGGGAATAGGATTCGAACCTACGACCCGCGCATTACGAATGCGCTGCTCTACCAGCTGAGCTATCCCGGCGCATGCCACCGGAAAAACCGGGCATTCTACATTTTTCGACGCAACCTGATCACCAGGTCGATGCCGGCCACCTCGGTCCCGGGCGGCGGAGGGGGCAGGCGGCTGAAGGCCACGGCGGGAACGGGCACGTCGATCAGAGCGCCCGTGTCGAGGTCATGAAAGTGGTAATGCGGGTCGACGTTGGAGTCGAACCAGGCGCGGGAGCCATCCACCGACAGCTGTCGGATGAGCCCATGCGCGGCGAAGAGATTCAGCGTGTTATAGACAGTTGCCTTGGACACGCGCGCCCCCGAGGCGCGCAGCTGCGCCAGGATCTGCTCCGCGGACAGGTGCTGGGGGGCCGACAGCAGCAGCGCCGCGATCCGCACCCGCTGGGCCGTCGGCCGGATGCTGCACTCCGAGAGACGCCCTTCGCAGTGCTGGCTCGTGCTCGCGACGCCTGATGGCGCATTAAGCTCCATGATCCCAGCATTATAGGCACAAGACGCCGCGGATTGCCGCTTTTTGCAGACGAACCCCGGGCGCGAGGGCCGACCGGATGTGGCTCAGGCGAGCTTGCCCTGCAGGTGCCGGGCGAGCTCGGCGATGGTCGGGAAATCGAAGAGCTCGGTCAGGTCCACCTGCCCCGGGTACTCGCGGTCGATCTGCTCGTGAATCTCGATGAGCTTGAGCGAGCTCGCGCCGATCTCGAACAGATTGTCGTGGATGCCGATGCGCTTGCCCGCGAGCGCCACGTCGCAGATGCCCTTCAGCTTCTCCTCGATCCGGCTGAGCGTGCCGGGCTCGGGGCCGCGCGCCGCCTCGCGCAGCGCCGCGAGCTCCGCGAGCTCAGCCTCGAACTCCCCGTCCGCGTAGGCCTCCTCGAGCCGATGGCGCTGGATCTTGCCGCTGGTCGTCTTCGGGATGCGCTTGACCGGGACGACCTCCGCCACCTCGAGTCCGGTCTGCTCGTTGATGAGCCGTGCGACCTCCTTCGCGGTGGGGAGGAAGTCCGCAACCGTGCCCCGGTGCAGCACGAAGACCACCAGCTGCTCGATCTCCGCCTCGCGGGCGCGAACCCCGGCGGCGACCACCTTGCCGAGCTCGAGCCCGGGAACGCGCTGCACGATGGCCTCGAGATCGTGCGGGTAGTAGTTCTGGCCATTGACGAAGATGATCTCCTTCGCTCGACCGGAGATATAGAGCTCCCCGCCGTGCACGAGCCCCAGGTCGCCGGTCCGCAGCCACCCGTCGGCGGTAAATGCCGCGGCGTTCGCCTCGGGGTCCTCGTAGTAGCCGCGGGTGACGTTGTCGCCCCGCATGTGCACGTGGCCGATCCGATCCTCGGGCAGCTCCCGGTCCTCATCGTCGGCGATGCGCACCCGGCAGTACGGGATGGGCTTGCCCTCGCTCACGAGCTTGACGGCGTGCCGGTCGGAAGCGGGCACGAGCTCGACCGGACTCCCGGCGCTCATGCGGTGGCGGTTGAGCGTAATGGTGCGCAGTGGCGCTCCCACCGCGGGGAAGCTCACCGCGAGAGAGGCCTCCGCCAGGCCATACACCGGGTACATGGCGTTGCGGTTGAGCTTCGCGGGCGCGAGGCGCCCGAGGAACTCCTCGCACAGCTCGACCGAGATGGGCTCCGCGCCGTTGAAGATGAGCCGCACGGCCGAGAGATCCAGTCCCTCGGGGGCGCGCTCGCCGAGCACCTTGAGGTAATGCCGGTAGCCGAAATTCGGCGAGCACAGGATCGTGGCACGCACCCTCGAGGCGAGGCCGAGCCACAGCAGTGGCCGGCGGATGAAGAGCTCCGTCGGCATGAGGTGCGCGTGCACCCGGTTGGCGAACATGACGAGGTGAAAGCCGATGAGGCCCATGTCGTGGGTGAGCGGCATCCAGGAGAGGCTCACGTCGTGCTCGCCGAATCCGGCGACCTCGGTCGAGCCGCGGCAGTTGGCGAGGATGTTGCCGTGCGTGAGCACCACGCCCTTCGGCTCGCTGGTCGAGCCGGATGAGAACTGGATGAAGGCGGTGTCGCCGGCCTGGGCGCGCTGCACGCTGCCGGCGCGCGAGATGTCGTCGAGATCGTCCACGAGGAACGTGCGCTCGCGCAGCGCCGCGTACACCTCCTCCTCGCCCGCCTGCGCGGCGAAGGCGCCGATGCGCTCGAGCGAGCGACGCTCGGTGTAGAGGAACGGCTTGCCGAGCCGGCGCGCGATGCGCAGCAGCTTCATGCGGTGCTCGTCGCTGATCCCGAGCGCCACGGGCACCGGCACGATGCCGCCGAGGACCGCGGCCCAGAACGCGTCGATGAACTGCTCGTTGTCCGTGAGGAACAGGATCAGCTTGTCGCCTCGCCGGGCGCCGAGGCGCTGCAGGTGATAGAGGATGCCGAGCGAGCGCTCGTAGAGCTCGGCGAAGGACACCTCGCGCGTCTGGTTCTCGCCCTCGAGGTAGGTGATGCGGTGCGGACGGGTGCGGTTTGCCTCGATCAGCTCGGTGAGCGTGGTGGCGTCGTTCATCAGCGGCGGCGTTCCAGCCTCATGTGCAGCGGAAAACGGGTGCGCAGGTTGATCTGCGCCTCGAGCTCGAGCGGCTTGTCGGGCACCCACTTCAGGCGATAGTGCCGCGCGACCTTGTACAGATGCACGAGCATCTCGTAGAGCGCGAGGGTCTCGCCGATGCAATGGCGGGGGCCCGCAGCGAACGGCATGTAGGCAAAGCGCGGGCGCTCGCCCTCGTGCTCCGGCGCGAAGCGCTCCGGGGAGAAGGCTTCCGGGTCCTTCCAGAAGCCCGGGTGCCGGTGCAGGAGGTACAGCGGCAGCAGCACGTTGGCGCCGGCCGGCACCGGGTAGCCGCCGAGCACGTCGGCCTCGATAGTCCGTCGCGACAGGAGCCAGCCGGGCGGATAGAGCCGCAGCGCCTCGTTGATGACCTGCTGCGTGTAGGGGAGGGCCTCCATCTCCGCGAGCCCCGGGGCCGCGAGCTCCGGCGCCGCGTCGATCTCGGCGTGCAGCCGCGCCTCGGCTTGCGGGTGCTGCGACAGCAGGTACCAGGTCCAGTTGAGGCCGCTTGCGGTGGTCTCGTGCCCGGCGACGATGAGCGTCATGACCTCGTCGATGAGCTCGCGCTCGCTCATCGGCGCGCCGCTCTCCTTGTCGCGCGCGCTCATGAGCATGGCGAGGTAGTCGAAGTGCTCGGCCGCTTCCTCGCGCCGCCGCGCGATGAGCTGCGCGACGAGCTTGGTGAGCGAGCGGAACTTGTAGGCGAACTGCAGATCGCGCGCCGGCTCGCGGGTCACGACCTCGAAGGGGTTGGCGCCGAGCTGCTCGGTGAGCCGATCGAGGTCGAGCCCGAGGATCGCGCGCAGCACGATCTCGAGCGTGAGCTCGCTCATCTCGTCGGTGAGATTGACGATCTCGCCGGCTCGCGCGCGCTGCTCCCAGCGCTCGAGGCGGCGCTCGTTCACCGCCGCGATCCGCTGCGCGAACTCGGTGACCGTGCGGCGGTGAAAGAAGGGCTGCATCATGTAGCGCTGGCGCTTCCACAGCTCGCCCTCGCTCGTCATGATGCCCTTGCCGAGGAGGATCCTCACCCGGTCGAGGCCGACACCCTTGGTGTAGTTGCGATGATTGGAGACCAGCACCCGCTTGACGTCGTCCGGGTGATGAATGACATAGGTATAAGATCCGCGTGCCGGTACGAACACGCGATAGGTGTCGCCGAGGCGGGCGAACAGCTCGATCATCCGCTCCAGGGAATCGTCCGTGGAGCCGATGTCGAACTGCAGCTCGGGCTCGGGGGGGTGAGTCTGCGCGGACGCGGCGGCGATCATGCAAGCTGTTGAAAGCCAAACCTTAATCTTATATCACACCGACCTGCGCGGTCAGTGGCCGGCAGCGGCCGCGCGGATGCTCGCCGTGCGACTGCCCTACGGCAAGCGGCTCGCGCTCGGCGCGGACGGGCCGCAGCAGCATGCCAGTCTCGCCGGCATCGCGCTCGCGCTGCGCGCGCTCGGGGAGCTCCTCGATCGCGCGGTGAGTCCGGCCGAGCTCGTGTTCGCTCGCGGAGAGAAGCCGAGGCTCGCTCGCGCAAGCCCCGGGACACCCCATGGGGTGATCGCGGCGGAAGCGGCCACTGCGGACCCAGCGGCGACCGCGGACAAAGCCAGTGCCGCGCGCGATCCGGGCGCAGACTTCAGCATTTCTCACTCCGGCCCCTGGGTCGGTTGCGCCGCCCTCGGATGCGGGCGCGTCGGCTTCGACGTCGAGATGGGCGACGGGGAGCAGATCGCCTCCTGGGTGGCGCGCGAGGCCGCGCTCAAAGCCTGGGGCGCCGGAATCCGCGCCCTGCGCGAGCTGAGCTCGAGCGCCGAAGGCATCCGCTGCGGCGGCGTGCTCTGGCACGCCCGGGCGCTCCCGATCTTTCCGGGCGCCTCCGCGTGCGTGATGACGAGCCGAGCGGTGCGCGGACTCTCCGCGCGCGCGCTGTCTCTCGAGGAGCTGTTCGGTCGATGAGCGCGGACGACGAGGAGGGGCTGCGCAACACGCTCTACCGCACTACGACTCGCTCGGGACGTCGGATGACCCCGATGCGCCGCTGGCTGTACCGCCTCATCGTGCCGCTGGCGCTCGGCATCATCCGCGGCTGGTGGCTGACCTGCCGTCTGATACGGGTCGAAGGGGTGGAGCACCTGGACGCGGCGCTCTCGCGCGCACCCTCGCTCGTGCCGTGCTACTGGCATCAGCATCAGCTCTATTGCGGCAAGTTCCTGGTCGAGCAACGTGCGCGTGGACTCACCGTGGGCTGGCTCATCAGCCCCTCGGTGGACGGGGAGCTCGGCGCGATGATGGTGCGGCGCTTCGGCGGGGCGGTCATCCGCGGCTCATCCACCCACACGGGCGCACGGGCTCTGCGCGATTACTACCAGGCGCTCGTCCGGGACGACATCTCCCCGGTCATCACTCCCGACGGTCCGCGCGGGCCGCGCTTCGAGTTCAAGCCCGGCGCGCTGCTGCTCTCGCAGATGTCCGGCCGCCCCGTTCTGCCGATGGCATACGCCGCCTCGCGCGCCTGGCTCATCAAGTGGGACAAGTTCGTGATCCCCGTACCGTTTTCCCGCATCGCGATCGCCATCGGCCCGCCTTTCTATGTGCCGCGGGTCACCGACGCGGCGCTGCTCGAGCGCTTAGCTGGGGAGATGGAGGGCGAGCTCAAGCGGCTCTACGGTGTGGCACGCGCGGCGCTCCGCGCGCGCTAGGGTTTCGCCCCAGAGCGGTACGGACCCACCGGGTGCCAAAAAAGTCGACAGATTCTGTCAAGTCCGTAATGCGCGAGAGAACAGTGCGTTAGCTTGTGTTCCTGATGCAGTGTGCGAGAATCCCGTGCAATCAATCGGAAAAGTCGAGCAGCGAATGCTCGACTCCGTGAACGCGCGTCACGCTCAGGGGGCGGTAAAGGGTTAGGCTGCGGCGGCTAAACTGTGGGGAGGCTGCGTCTGCCATGACGACCGCGCCGCCGGATAAGCCGGCGGATTTCACCGCTTCGGACATTCTGTCAGCCGACGCCTGGACGGGCCGGGCCCCCAAGCCCGTTCTCGGGATCGACGTCGTCTGCACCAAGATCGCGGTGGATTTCCAGAACATGCACCGCGACTCGGTGGAAGAGTGCGTGGCGCGCAATCTCGAGTTGCTGCGCAGCGCCACGGCCTGCGACTGCGCCTTCCTCGCGCCGCTCAATCCCGAGGACTCGACGATCGGCGAGGTGAAGCTCGCGCGCAGCGCCTTTGCGCAGTGCCGTCCCGAAGGGCTCACCGGGATCGCGCTCGCCTCGCTCCCGTGGCTGAAGGGCCGGCTGGAGCACCTGCGGCTCTCGGAGCTGCGCGATACCAGCGCTCCGCGCAAGGAGCAGGCGATCGAGGCGGCGAAGCTCGCGGAGCTGCACATCGGCTCGACGCTGCTCGTGGCGCTGCGGGTGCAGGGCAAGCCCGCCGGCTTTCTCGGCCTCGCGCACACCATGCCGCGCGGCGCCTGGGACGTGAACCTGCAGCTTTTGATGAAGCTGATCGGCACGAGCCTCTCCACGGGGCTCGAACGTATCCGCACGGAAGCGCGCCTCGCCAAGCTCGAGGAGCGCACCAACCTCTTCCAGGCCGCGGCCAACGACGGTCTGTGGGACTTCGACGTCGAGAGCAACGAGGTCTACTTCTCGCCCCGCTGGAAGCAGATGCTCGGCTACGCCGACGAGGACATGCGCGGCGCGCCCGACTGGCGCAGCCTCGTGCACCCGGACGATCTGGCGCGCGTGCAGACCGCGATCCGCGACCACGTCGCCGGCAAGACCCCGATCTTCGAGAGCACGCATCGCATGCGCCACCGCAACGGCGAGTGGCGCTGGGTCATCAGCCGCGCGACCGCGCGCGTCGACAAGCACGGGCGGCTGCTGCGCCTGGTGGGAGTCGAGCTCGACATCACCGAGCGCAAGCTCTACGAGGAGGCGCTGTTCCGCGAGAAGGAGAGCGCCCAGATCACCCTGCAGTCGATCGGCGACGGCGTCATCACCACCGACGCCAACTCGACCGTCGACTACATCAACCCGGTGGCCGAGGAGCTGACCGGCTGGCGTCTGGAGGACGCGATGGGCCGGGCGATCGAGGAGGTCTTCCGCGCCTTCCACGAGGAGACCTGCGAGCCGCTCGAGAATCCGCTGAGCGTCTCGGTGCGGCGCATGCGCCCGATCAAGTCGGTGCGCCCGGTGCTCCTGATCCGCCGCGACGGTAACGAGCTCTACGTCGAGTCGACCGCGGCGCCGATCCGCGATGGCACCGGCCACGTGGCCGGCGGCGTGCTGGTGTTCCACGACGTGAGCGAGTCCCGCGAGCTGAACCGCCGCCTCTCGTACCACGCGAGCCACGACCTGCTCACCGGGCTCGTCAACCGGCGCGAGTTCGAGAGCCGCCTCGAGCGGGCGCTGAAGAGCGCCAAGGCGCGCGAGGCCTCCTATGCGCTGTGCTATCTCGACATCGATCAGTTCAAGATCGTGAACGACACCTGCGGCCACAGCGCCGGCGATGCCCTCCTCGGGCAGGTGGGCGCGCTGCTGAAGTCCAAGGTTCGCTGGCGCGACACGCTCTCGCGCCTGGGGGGCGACGAATTCGGCATTCTTCTCGAGAGCTCCTCGCTCGATGAGGCGATGCGCACCGCCGAGACGCTGCGCGAGGGGGTGCGCAACTTCCGCTTCACGTGGGAGGACCGGGTGTTCCGCCTCGGCGCCAGCATCGGTGTGGTGCCGATCACCTCCGAGAACGAGGACGTCGCCTCGATCCTGTCCGCGGCCGACAGCGCCTGCGTCGCCGCCAAGGAGGGCGGGCGCAACCGCGTCCACAGCTTCGCGGAGAACGACATCGAGCTGATGCGCCGGCGACGCGAGATGCAGTGGGCGGCGCGCATCAACGCGGCGCTCGAGGAAGGGCGGTTCGAGCTGTACCGCATGGCGATACAGCCGCTGCAGCGGCCCGAGCCCGGCGCGCACTACGAGCTGCTGCTGCGCCTGAAGGACGAGGGCGGGCGCATCGTCGCCCCGAACGATTTCATCGCCGCCGCGGAGCGCTACGGCATTACGCCGGCGATCGATCGCTGGGTGATCGAGAACGCCTTCCGGTGGCTCGTATCCGAGGCGGACGAGCGCGAGAAGCTCCTGCGCTGCTCGATCAACCTCTCGGGCCAGAGCCTCGGGGACGACAAGTTCCTGCCGTTCGTCATCGACCAGTTCCACAAGAGCGGGCTCGACGCCTCGAAGATCTGCTTCGAGATCACCGAGACCGCGGCGGTGGCGAGCTTCTCCCAGGCCAACCGCTTCATCCAGGCGCTGAAAGAGCTCGGCTGCAAGTTCGCGCTCGATGACTTCGGCACCGGCCTGTCGTCCTTCGGATACCTGAAGCACTTCCCGGTCGACTACCTCAAGATCGACGGCAGCTTCGTGCGCGAGATCCTGCGCGACCCGATCGACCGCGAGATGGTGCGCTCGATCAACGAGATCGGTCACCTCACCGGCAAGCAGACCATCGCGGAGTTCGCCGAGAACGCCGAGATCATCCAGATGCTCACGAGCCTCGGCGTCGACTACGCGCAGGGCTACGGCGTCGCCCAGCCGCAGCGCGTGCTGAAGTCAGCGGTCGCCTGAGAACGCCTCGGCGGGTTCCGGTGCGGGGCGACTGGCCCTTAGCCGCGGTCCAGGCGCACGTGCGAGCCCAAGTCAATTGGCGCCGGCAACGTAGAAGTAATAATCCGCGCGGTAGGGAACGCGCGCCTCCCTCACCCTCCGCCCCGTTCCCGAGGACGTGCAGCCCGACGGCGCGGGCGGTTGTCCTCCGTGGGTGTTGATTCGCTGCACGGAGGTGACGCTCGCGAGCACGCCCCTGCCACTGTGGCTCGTGGCGGCAATCAGCAGCCACGGAATCGAGTCCCGATCCGGAGCATCGACGTGAGCTGTCGCCTTGCCGTTGACCGTGCTGCCGTCGCGGTGCTGCCACGAGGGACCGGCGGAGTGATGGCCGATCACTGCCCCCTGATCGTCCAGCAGGTCAGCCTGGGGTGCCTTGAGCGTCCATTGCGGCTTGCCGTCCGTGCCCGTCCCGCAGACGTAGATCTGCACGCCCGATGCGCGCGCGCGCAGCAGGACTTTCTCACCCGGCTGCACCTTGATCGCATCGGGAACTTCGGGGGCGTCCACGACCTGCGCATGCGCGAACGCGAGCGACTTGGCCGCATCGGGAACCGCGGGAGCGGGTACCCCCTGGGCATGCGCCAGGCCGGCCCATGCGAGCAGGCTCGGCAGCGGCGTTGCTCGCAGTAGAACTGAAGTCGGTGTCGTCATGAGTCCTCTCGGCATTTGATGCAGCGCGGCAGGTGCCTACTGTACGCCAGGTAAGTCTGGCAGGGCGCGCGCCCGGCAGTGCAGCTTCAGCCGCCGCCGAACTCGAGCCGCATCGACAGGTCCACCGCGCGCACGTGCTTGGTGAGTGAGCCGGCCGAGACGTAGTCGACGCCGGTGGCGGCGATCTCGCGCACCGTCTCGAGCGAGACGCTCCCGGAGGCCTCGAGTTCCACGGCCCGCGAGCGCGCCCGGGTAAGGCTCACCGCGGTGCGCATGTCCGCGAGGCTGAAGTCATCGAGCATGATGATGTCGGGCGCAGCCCCGAGCGCCTCCTCGAGCTCGGCGAGCGACTCGACCTCCACTTCGACCTTGAGCCCGGGCGCCGTGCGACGCGCCGCCTCGATCGCCCCGGTGATGGAGCCGGCCGCCGCGATGTGGTTCTCCTTGATCAGCACCTGGTCGTAGAGGCCTAAGCGGTGATTGTCGCCGCCGCCGCAGCGCACCGCGTACTTCTGCGCGCTGCGCAGCCCCGGGAGTGTCTTGCGGGTGTCGAGAATGCGGCAGCCGGTGCCGGCGACGGCGTCCACGAAACGCCGCGTGACGGTGGCGGTGGCCGAGAGCAGCTGCAGGAAATTGAGCGCGGTGCGCTCGCCCGTGAGTACCGCCCGCGCGGGCCCGGCGATCTCGCAAATCGCCTCTCCGGCGGCGATGCGCTCGCCGTCGCTCGCGCGCCAGGCGAGGCGCACCTGCGGGTCGAGACGGCGGAAGGTCTCCTCCGCCCACGGCCGCCCGCAGAGCACCGCCTCCTCGCGCGCAATGACGGCGCCGCGCACGCGCTGCGCCGCGGGCACGAGAGCTGCGGTCACATCGCCGCTACCGATGTCCTCGCGCAGCGCCGCATCGACCTGGGCGGCGAGATCCGAGGGCAGCTCGGGCACTACCGCCCCTTACTCCACGTGCGACGTCAGTGAATGAACGGCAGGCCGTGACTGGCCGCTGCCATGCACATGAGCATCGGGATCGACAACACGAAGTTGACGCGGGAAGCCATGCCGGCCACCTTGCGTGCGCGCGCCTTCTCCTCGTCGGTGGCGGCGACGACACCCAAGATCTTCTTCTGATTCGGCCAGATCAGCACCCAAACGTTGAACAGCATGATGGTGCCGAGCCACGCGCCCGTGCCGATGATGAGAAAGTAGTGGGTCGGGTCATCGACGCCCGCGCCGAGGGTGAAGGCGCCGACGAACTTCCCCGCGCGGCCGAGGAGCCACGCGCCGCCCAGCCAGGTGGCCACGGCTCCCCAGCGGAACCAGAACAGCGCCCGCGGGGCCACATACTTCGTGACGCCCGCGCCGCCCGGCCCCCCCTTGTCGGCGGCGGCATCCGCGAGCGCCGGAGTCTGCGCCACGTTGAAGTAGTAGAGCAGGCCGATCCAGAACACGCCGGAGACGATGTGAAACCAGCGCGCCAAACCGAGCTCGTTGAAGCTGAACCCGCCGATCGCGAATGCGAGCAGCAGCGCGACGACGATGCCGAGGATCAGGGACTGGCGGTGGTTGTTCAGTGGGTTCATGGCCTTAGATCTCCAAGTTATTGTTTCCGCAAGGCCGGGTGGACCTTAGAGCGTTTGAAGAATAGGCGAGGCACCCCCATAATTCAACGCACTTTGAGCCAACTCCCGCTGCAGCCCGAGGAGCGTCCGCCATCGCCGTGCATCAACGTCTGCTCCCTCGATACCGGCGGGTTCTGTGTCGGGTGCCTGCGCACCGGGGACGAGATCGGACGTTGGCTGTACATGAGCGCGGCCGAGCAATGGCGTCTGCTGGATGAGCTTGCCGAGCGGCGGAAACTGAAGAGGTAGTGTGCAATATGGATGTCCTCGAGAGGATCAAGGCCGAGCTTTCCTCGAGCCCCGTGGTGCTGTTCATGAAGGGCACCCCGGACTTTCCGCAGTGCGGCTTTTCCGCGCAGACGGTCGCGGCGCTGCGCGCCGTGGGCGCGGAGTTCAAGTCCGTCAACATCTTCGAAGAGCCGGAGATGCGCGAGGCGCTCAAGCGCTACTCCAACTGGCCCACCTATCCGCAGCTCTACGTGAAGGGCGAGCTGGTCGGCGGCTGCGACATCGCGCTCGAGATGTACCGGAGCGGCGAGCTGAAGAAGCTCCTGACCGAGGTCGGCGCGACGGGCTGAGCGTTCGGAGCCGGCGCACCCTCGCGCCTCCGCGGGGCGCGCCGCAGGCCGCGGCGGCCTCTCTGCCGCCGACTTAAGGTGATGGAAAATCGGTCTCGAGGGGCGGCTCCTCGGCGTCCGGCTCCTCCGGGGCAGGCTCGGCCGCCGCGCTCCACCAGCCGAGCGCGCGTGCGCGCTCCTCGGCCGCCTGGTGGCTGTCGCGCAGCCGGTTGCACACGAGGCAGAAGACATCGGCGCTGCGCTCGGCGTCGTAGCGGGCGTTGTGGGCGCTCCCCGGATCCCACTCGAGCCCCGCGACCGTGACCGCCTTGGCGAGCACGGTCTGCCCGAGAGCGGCTCCGGCGAGCGTCGCCGTGTCGAAGCACGAGAACGGATGAAACGGATTGCGCTTCACCGCGCAGCGCGCGACAGCGGCGTTGAGGAATGCCAGGTCGAAGGCGGCGTTGTGACCCACGAGGATCGCCCGGCGGCAGCCGTGGGCACGCACCGCGTGGCGGATGACGCGGAACACTCTCTGCAGCGCATCGCGCTCCGGCAGCGCCGGGCGCAGCGGGTGGTGGGGGTCGATGCCGGTGATCGAGAGCGCGGCGGGATCGAGTCGCGCGCCCGCGAAGGGTTGCACGTGGAAATCATGGGTCGCGCCGCGCTTCAGGCTGCCGTCCTCGGCCATGTCGATCAGCACCGCCGCAATCTCGAGCAGCGCGTCGGTGGCCGGATGAAAGCCGCCCGTCTCGACGTCGATGGCCACCGGCAGGTAACCGCGAAAGCGCCGCGCCATGAGCGCTGCGGTCGCGGCCGTCGGTGCGGGAGTCTCGGGCGATGCCTCGCTCATGGGGCGACGATACTCGCGCCGCTTCAGGAGGCCAGGCGCCAGGCGATGCGTCCGCCGGCGCGCAGCGGCACGAGCTCATCCCGCCCGAACGCATAGCGGGCCGGCACCTCCCATGGCTCTCTCACGAGAGTGAGGGTGGCGCCGCTGCGCGGCAGGCCGTAGAAGTCCGCGCCGTGAGCGGAGGCGAAGGCCTCGAGCCGTCCGAGCGCCCCGGCCAACTCGAAGGCCTCCGCGTACAGCTCGATCCCGGCGTGCGCGCTGAAGATTCCGGCGCAACCGCAGGCCGTCTCCTTCACCGCCCGCGCGTGCGGGGCGCTGTCGGTGCCGAGAAAGAGGCGCGGGCTGCCGCCGGCCACCGCCTCCATGAGCGCCGCGCGGTCGGCTTCCGCCTGCAGGACCGGCCGGCAGAAGTGATGCGGCCGCAGTCCCCCTGCGAACAGCGCGTTGCGGTTCATCAGCAGGTGATGCGCGGTCACGGTGGCCGCGATTCCATCGCGGGCCGCGAGCACGAAATCGAGCGCGGCTCGGGTCGTGATGTGCTCGAGCACGATGCGCAGCCGAGGGTGGCGCTCGGCGAGCGGCGCGAGCACCGCGTCGATGAAGCGCGCCTCGCGCTCGAACACGTCGACCTGCGGGTCGGTGACCTCGCCGTGCACCTCGAGCACCATGCCGAGCTCCGCCATGCGCGCGAGCACCGGATCGATGCGGCGCACGTCGGTGACGCCCGCCTCGGAATGGGTGGTCGCGCCCGCCGGGTAGAGCTTGCAGCCGAGCACGCAGCCGCTCGCGCGGGCGCGCTCGATCTCGGCGGCGGGCGTGGCGTCGGTCAGATAGAGCGTCATCAACGGCTCGAACCGGGCCCCCGACGGGAGTGCCGCGAGGATGCGGCCGCGGTAGGCGAGGGCGGCCTCGGTGCTCGTGACCGGCGGCGCGAGGTTCGGCATCACGATGGCGCGCGCAAAGCGCGCCGCACTGAAGGGCAGCACCGCTTCCAGCGACGCGCCGTCGCGCAGGTGCAGGTGCCAGTCGTCGGGGCGGCGCATGACGAGCGTGCTCATGCGGCACGCTCCAACTTCGCTTCCCGGGCGCTCTCGATGGCGGGTGCCGGCGCGCTCGGCAGCAGAGCGCCGCCGCGCGCGCCGGGAGCACTGGCACTCACTTGCTTTACCTGACGCTGCTCGCCATCATTACTCATTCTATCGCGAGCCGGCAGACCACGCGCGCGGTGAGCACCGCGCGAGCATCTCATGACCGAACCCCCGAAGCTCGAAGACCTCGATCCCGTCGAGACGCGGGAGTGGCTCGAATCGATCGATTCGGTGCTGAAAACTCACGGCGCCGAACGCGCCCACTACCTGCTCGAGCGGCTGATCGACTACACGCGCCGCAGCGGCGCGTATCTCCCGTTCAAGCCCAACACCGCCTACGTCAACACCATCCCGACGGGGCGCGAGCCGGATTATCCGGGCAACCGCGCGCTCGAGCGGCGCATCGAGGCCTACATCCGCTGGAATGCGCTGGCGATGGTGTTGCAGGCGAACCGCGTGTCCTCCGAGTACGGCGGGCATCTCTCGAGCTACGCCTCCTCGGCGACGCTCTATGAAGTGGGCTTCAATCACTTCTGGCGCGCGCCTTCGGAGCAGCATCCCGGCGACCTGGTCTTCATCCAGGGTCATTCATCGCCCGGCATCTACGCGCGCGCGTACCTCGAGGGACGCCTGAGCACGGAGCAGCTGCGCCATTTCCGCCAGGAAGCGGGCGGCGCGGGCGTCGGGCTCTCCTCCTACCCGCATCCGTGGTTGATGCCGGACTTCTGGCAGTTCCCGACGGTGTCGATGGGCCTGGGTCCGATGATGGCGATCTTCCAGGCGCGCTTCACCCGCTACCTCGAGCACCGCGGGCTGGTGAAGCCCTCGGACCAGAAGGTCTGGGCGTTCCTGGGCGACGGCGAGATGGACGAGCCCGAGTCGATGGGCGCGCTCACGATGCCGGTGCGCGAGGGACTCGACAACCTGATCTTCGTCATCAACTGCAACCTGCAGCGCCTCGACGGCCCGGTGCGCGGCAACGGCAAGATCATCCAGGAGCTCGAGGCGGCCTTTCTCGGCGCCGGCTGGAACGTCATCAAGGTGCTCTGGGGCTCGCGCTGGGACCCGCTGCTCGCGCGCGACACCCACGGACTCCTGCGCCGGGTCATGGAGGAGTGTGTCGACGGCGAGTACCAGAACTTCAAGGCCAAGGGCGGGGCGTACACGCGCGAGCACTTCTTCGGCAAGTATCCCGAGCTCAAGGCCATGGTCGCCAACATGTCCGACGAGGAGATCTGGCGACTGAACCGCGGCGGCCACGATCCCCGCAAGGTGTACGCGGCCTATGCCGCGGCCGCGGCCCACCACGGCCAGCCGACCGTCATCCTGGCGAAGACGGTGAAGGGTTTCGGCCTCGGCAAGGGCGGCGAGGGGCAGATGATCGCGCACCAGGCGAAGAAGATGTCCGAGGAAGACGTGCGCGCGTTCCGGGATCGCTTCAACATCCCGGTCTCGGATGAGGACCTCGGGAAGCTGCCATTCCGCAAGCCCGACGCAGAGACCGAAGAGGCGCGCTACCTCAACGAGCGGCGCACGGTGCTCGGAGGCTTCCTGCCGACCCGCCGCCGCACCGCCCCGCCGCTCGTCATTCCGCCGCTCGCGGCCTTCGGGGCGCTCCTCGAGGGAACCGCTGAGCGCGAGATCTCGACGACCATGGCGTTCGTGCGCGCTCTCACCGTGCTGCTCAAGGACAAGAACATCGGGCGCAATATCGTGCCGATCGTGCCCGATGAGGCGCGCACCTTCGGCATGGAGGGACTGTTCCGGCAGATCGGCATCTATTCCTCCGTCGGGCAGCTCTACACGCCGCAGGACGCCGAGACCCTCATGTCCTACCGCGAGGACAAGAAGGGCCAGATGCTGGAGGAGGGCATCAACGAGGCGGGGTCGCTCTGCTCGTGGCTGGCCGCCGGCACCGCCTACAGCGTCCACGGCATCAACATGGTGCCGTTCTACATCTTCTATTCGATGTTCGGCTTCCAGCGCGTCGGGGACTTCATCTGGGCCGCCGGCGACATGCAGGCGCGGGGCTTCCTGGTCGGCGCGACCGCCGGGCGGACTACGCTGGCAGGCGAGGGCCTGCAGCACCAGGACGGTCACAGCCAGCTTCTCGCGAGCACCGTGCCGAACTGCGTGGCTTACGATCCGGCGTACGCGTACGAGCTCGCCGTCATCATTCACGACGGCCTGCGCCGCATGTACGCCGAGCAGGAACGCATCTTCTATTACATCACGGTGATGAACGAGAACTATGCGCAGCCGGCGCTCCCCGCGGGCGTCGAGGCGGGGATCCTCGCGGGCGGGTACCTGCTGCAGATCGGCAGCCGCGGCAAGGTGCGCGCGACGCTCCTCGGATCCGGCACCATCCTGCGCGAGTGCCTGGCGGCGGCGAAGATTCTCGAGAACGACTACGGCATCCCGGCGGATGTCCTCTCGGTGACGAGCTTCAGCGAGCTGCGCCGTGAAGCCCTCGAGTGCGAGCGCTGGAACCTGCTGCACCCCGGTGAGGAGCCGCGCACGCCATACGTACGGCAGATGCTCAAGGGCCGCGAGGGGCCGGTGATCGCCGCCACCGATTACATGCGGACGGTGCCGGATCAGATCCGCCAGTGGGTCGAGGGCCGCTACGTGACGCTCGGCACCGACGGTTTCGGGCGCTCGGATTCGCGCGCCGCGCTACGGCGGCATTTCGAGGTCGACCGCAACTACATCGCGGTGGCGGCGCTCAAGGCGCTCGCCGACGAGTCTCGCGTCGATCGGGCGACGGTCGAGAAAGCGATCAAGGCGCTCGGCATCGATCCGGCGAAACCGGTGCCATGGAAGGTGTGAAAATCCGCGGGGCCACATGAACGCGGTACGGAGCCTCGTCGAAGTGCGCGTGCCCGACATGGGCAACTTCAAGGACGTCGCCGTCATCGACGTCCTGGTGAAGCCCGGCGACACCGTCGCCATCGACTCGCCGCTCGTCACGCTCGAGTCCGACAAGGCGACCATGGACGTGCCCTCGACGGCGGTCGGCGTCGTCGAGAAGATCCACACCAACAAGGGCGGCAAGGTCAACACCGGCGATCTCATCGCCACGGTGCGCGCCAACGGTTCGGTGCCCCCGGCCGCTGCGCCCGCTTCGCCGCCGGCGGCCGGCGGGGTCGCCCGCGTTGGGGCTGCGACCCCCGCCACCGCAACGCCCGCCAACGCGCCGCCCTCACGCACTGCTGCTGCACCGCCTCCCGCAGCGCGGGGAGTCTCCCCGGCGGCTGCGCCCGAGCGGGCGAGCGCCCCCGAGGCGGGGGCCGCTCCGGCCGCCGCCGTCGCGACCACGCTGCGCAGCGACTTAGCGCCGATCGATGAGCCGGGGTTCTCGCGCGCGCACGCCGGACCCTCGGTACGCAAGTTCGCGCGCGAGCTGGGCGTGGATCTCGCCCGGGTCATCGGCCACGGCTTCAAGGGCCGGATCACTCACGAGGACGTCAAGAGCTTCGTCAAGAGCGCGCTCGCGGGCGGTGCTCCCGAAACCGCGCGTCCGGCCGCCCCCGCGCTGCCCCCGTTCCCCGCGGTCGACTTCACGCAGTTCGGGCCCACCGCGATCGAGCCCCTGTCGCGCATCCAGAGGATCTCCGGCCCGCGGCTGCATGCGAGCTGGGTGAATGTCCCGCACGTCACGCAGTTCGACCTGGCCGACATCACCGAGCTCGAGCAGGTGCGCGCCGGGCTGAAGGATCGGGCCCAGGCGGCGGGCGTGAAGCTCACGCCGCTCGCCTTCATCCTGCGCGCCTGCGTGAAGGCGCTGCAGCAATTCCCGCGCTTCAACGCCTCGCTCGACGCGGCCGGCGCCAACCTCATCGTGCGGAAGTTCCTGCACCTCGGCTTCGCCGCCGACACGCCGAACGGGCTGGTGGTGCCGGTGGTGCGCGACGCGGACCGCAAGGACGTCTACGAGCTCGCGCGGCAGCTCGCGCAGCTCTCGGAGAAGGCGCGCGCGGGGAAGCTCGCGCCGGGCGACATGCAGGGCGGTTGCTTCACGATCTCGAGTCTCGGCGGGATCGGCGGCACGGCTTTCACGCCGATCATCAACGCACCGGAGGTTGCGATCCTCGGCGTGTCGCGCTCGTCCATGCAGCCGGTGTATCAGGGCGGCAGCTTCGTGCCGCGCCTCATGCTGCCGCTGTCGCTCTCGTACGATCATCGCGTCATCGACGGGGCGATGGCCGCGCGCTTCACGACCTATCTCGCCCAAGCTCTCGCCGATCCGCGGGGCCTGCTCGAGGCGGTGCTGTGAGCCGCGTGGATCTCACGATCCCCGATATCGGCAATTTCACCGACGTGTCCGTGGTCGACGTGCTGGTGAAGGCGGGGGACGTCATCGCCATCGATTCGCCACTGGTCACGCTCGAGACCGACAAGGCCTCGATGGACGTGCCCGCGACCGCTGCGGGCACGATCGCCGAAGTGTTGCTCAAGCGCGGCGACAAGGTGTCGAAGGGCTCGCTGATCGCGCGCGTCGAGGCGGGCACCGCGGCGGTCTCCGCGGCATCGCCGTCCGCTGCGGCCACGAGCGCGCCTGCCGCCCGCCAAGTGCCTGGGCCGGAGCCGCGGCCGGCCGCGCCTCCCGCATCCCGCGCCCCCGCCGCGCGCCGCGAGAGCGCCGGAGACACGGTGCGCATGCCCACGCCGGGAAGCGGCGCCGCCGATCGCGCGAGCCATGACTTC
>Ga0209473_1000215_pt1 | contig 36949 bp, 40 predicted proteins | sample GraSoiAngelo_133_FD_185890 | JGI IMG/M metagenome (GOLD analysis project Ga0209473, IMG submission 185890) | Grasslands soil microbial communities from the Angelo Coastal Reserve, California, USA - 14_0929_05_20cm (SPAdes) (version 2) | ecosystem: Environmental > Terrestrial > Soil > Grasslands ...
CTCGTGCGAGCCGCTCGCTCAGCTGGTAGAGCACCGGCCTTTTACGCCGAGGGTCGTGGGTTCGATCCCCACGCGGCTCACTCTCAAAGACTTGATTGTCGCTCGGCAAATTGGCGGGCCCTTCGGGGCGGCAAGCGCGCGCGTCTTCGTCCGCAAACTGACAGCAACGGAGCGGCGTTTTTCGGTCCGATCGGGCGACGGCGTCGCGGAGATCATCGACGGCGAGGTGACCATAAGGTGATAGTACCGGAGTGTATCGGTCTATCAGCCTTGATGATTGCAACTGAATGAGCCTGGTGTTCAAAGACGGAGTCAGTGCTCTTGTCGTATCGGTCTGCTGCGCGGCATGCGGCGGGCTGTCTCTCGAGGCGCCACGCATCGAGCGGCAGCCTGCCGCTGTCACCGCGCCCATATGCTCTTCTGCTGTTCTAGCAGTCTCCGCGGTTGGATCGCCTCCCCTGTCGTACCAGTGGAGGCGCAATTGACCAGGCGATTCCCGGGGCGACGCTGAATGCGCTGACTCTGGATTCGGTCGTGCCCGACGATGCAGGCCTGTACTCGGTTGTCGTTTCGAACACGCAAGGCAGCATCGTGAGCACGGTGGCCCCCCTCTCCGTGACAGGCGCGCCCCCCGTGCCCATCGGGCCGATGATGATTGCTGCAAAAGGGGGTGTCGACGTCGCGGTGAATGGCTCAGCGGTCGTCTGGACCGGTGGAGGTTCGGGGTTCGTTCACGCGACTTCGTCGCTCTGCCCAGGGCGCGTGCGTTCGATATTCGAAAGGGTCGGCTCTGATGACGCACCTTGGCGCCTGGTTCTCACTGACAGCCTGGTGTTCTGGTGCGATGGGAACAACGGCTCAATTTGGCGCGCCGGCTTGGGAAGTGAGTCACAAGTCCGTCTCGCACAGTCCGCTAATATGGTCTACTCGATCACCCGGTCCGGCTCTGACCTCCTCTGGACGGATCCGGCGGGCGCCAATCTTCAGGTCATGAGTGTCGACGGCGGGAGGGTGTCCGATTACGCATTGCGCGCCGCCTCTGGGACCGCTGCACCGAACGCGGTCGCAGTAGACGATCGCAACGTCTACTGGAACGACGTGAGTCAGCAGACGGTAAACGAGATGCCCCTTGGGGGCGGCCCGATCACCACACTCGCGTCGGGCCAAGGTTATCTTTCAGCGATCGCCACAGATGGCGGAGACGTTTTCTGGATTTCTGTCGTCGGTGCAGCGCCGAACCAAACCACCTACGAGATGAAGACGAGTCGAAATGGCGGTACTCCACAGCAACTTGCGACCCTGCCAACCACGTTCGGGGCGGCGCTAGTCGTTGACCGGCCCTACATATACTGGACCGCGCAGGCCATCTCGACACCCACTGCGATCGTCGGGAGCGGCTCGCTTTCGCGGGTGCCGGCTGACGGCGCGGGTGTGTCAGAGGTTGTAGTGGGCGAGCTGATGTTTCCCGCAGGCGTAGCGACGGACACCCACTTCGTGTACTGGATCGAGGATTCACTCGGGCCCTTCCGAGGGCGCGTGATGCGACTCGCAAAATATAGGGTCGCCGAACGATTAGTGATGGGTCGGGGTCGAATGTTCCGAGGGTGCAGGACGATGCTCAAGACACTCATTGTGGTCGCAATCGGCAGTGCTTCCTGTGTCACTACGACGTTCACGGGGAACCCCAAGGTCCCGCATGGCGCGGCCGGATGCCGAGCGATTTGCGCCTCGTACGAAATGGACCTCGCGGGCATGGTCGCGCTCGGTGAATACTCCGACGGCTGCATCTGTGAAGTTCCGGGCAAACGCGCCTCCGTGGCGGGCGCGAGCGGGCCCGCGGCCGTCGCCGTGATGGGTGACATGGCGAATCGGTCGGAGCAGGGAACGGACGTGACCCCCCCCGCCGCCTCCGCCGGTGACTCCTTACGGACCGAGTAATACATCGGCGCTGCCCATTGACGCATTGGCTGGGCAGTCCTGCACAGCAAATATGGCGAGTGCGCGATGATTTCCTGAACCAAGTCGAACCGAGTCGCGCGCGCTCGTCGTCCTCCGACCCGGCTTACAACTCGCAAGCAAATTTCGAGGTCGTGCTCTCGCCGGCGATCGTCGATGAGGTTCTGCGAGCGCTCGGGTATCGCAAGGTGCGTCGGCTCCTCCCGGGAACAGACGCTCGGCTCTGGTTCGAGGACCTCATCGTGCTGGCCGATGTCGTCGCGGACAGGCAGCTGTCGGCGTCTGCGAGGATCTTGATAATGACAAGTACCTGGCTGCGGCTTTCAAGGGCCGTGCGAGTCACGTCGTCGCCGGCGATCGCCGCTTCCTTGCCCTCGGTTAGCACGCGGGCGTAGCGCTCGTGCCGCGGCTCACACCCTCCAACCGGTTCACCTATTTTGCCGCCTTCTCGATCGCTGCCTCCACCTTCGCCTTGGGCAGCTTGAGATGCTCTTCGCAGAGGAATCGGAAGCGCGGCCCCTTCGAGCGGTTCTTGCAGCCGGGATAGCGGCAATGCATGTCCAGCTTGCGACCCTTGAGGGTGGACAACCGGCGACCATTGCCCTTGGTCATCCCGTTCCGCATCCCGCTCTGAACGCGCTCGTTGATCTTTTCCAGGGCTCGCTCCGCAATCAGGTCCGCGATCTGATCCACCATGCGATCAAAGTTGAATGGCATCGCCTGCCCTCCCAAGAGAGGCAATAGCACTTGGCTATGCTGGGCGCTAACCCGCCCCAGATCTGGGGCTCCATTCGCCACCCGGCGTATTGCTGCCCCGCACGGCAGTCGTCATCGTGCTTCGCGGCGCATGAACGTGCAGATCCTCAGCCGCTGGACGGAAGCTGAGGATCTGCCGCACCGGTGAACGTTTTACTCGCCGCCATCTCCTGCAGTGATTTGCCCGTCGGGAGTCATCTCCCGGACGCCGTGGTCATGCTTCGTCTGACCCGAGCGCCGGGGATGAGCGCGGCTCCGCCACGTGGGCCAGCACGTACTCGGCGACCGCCTTGCCGGCGGCGCGTCCATCCACGACGGCAGATCGGAAATGGATCCCGAAATAAACGCGCGCGTCATTGACCTCGAGGGCCGCGTCCGAGAACCGCGCCCAGTTCCGCACGATACCGGGAAGTGGATCGGACGTGGCGCTGAAGCTCGTCTCGTCGCCGAAGAACGCCGCGAGCACCACCGCCGCCGCCCCGGTGTTCGTGCTATGCGCGGATGGATACTCCTGGTGAGGGGGTGTCAGCGGGCGCAGCGGAAGCCAACCCGGATCCGCCTCCGTCCAGGGATTGCTGTCGGTGGCACCCAGGGGAATCGCAGTCACGGGGCGCCAGGAGCTGTAAAAATACTTGCCGTCCCACGCGGCGATCCCTGCGTCCGCCAAGGCGATGTTGAGCATCGCGAGCAGACGGGCGTTCTCCGACAACGTGTTGTGGTGGTGGGCAGCGACGGCAACCGCGATCCGATTCCACTGCACTCCGCCGTTGTCGTCCCAGAAGAATGCGATCTGCGTCTGCTGCGCGGTGCGGGTCGAGCTGGATCGGCTGCCGAAGGACTTCACCTCGTTGAAGTCAGAGGCGTACTGCGCGCTGGTCAACGCGGGCGGCCCAGGCGGCCGTGCCCACGACGGAGAAGGAATTGCAAACGGCACCATCGTGGCGATCTGCTGGAACACCGCCGTCCGGAAATCCGGAGGCGTCGGGCGCCACTGTCCAGGCGCCGTTCCGCCCACGTACGGAGGAAAGGCAGCGCTGAACCCGTCGGCGCTGCGCCAGGCGAGGATGTCACCGGCAACGGCCTGACCCCAGGCGATCCCGCGCGCGACATGCTCGGCGTCGTCGCCGTCGTTGTCCTCGGAGTCGCCGCCTTCCGCGGTTTCCTCGATGAGCGCGAGCGAAGCCGCCCGCCGGACGTCGAGCGTCGCCTTCTGCGCCGGGAAGAGCTTGACGAGCGCGCCGTAGGCGGCCTGGACCGCAGCAGCGCGACGAGAGGCATCTTTCGGCGCATCGAAATCGACATGGTAGGGCACGTACCGTCGCTCGATGCCGTTCACCGCATCGAACACGGCCGCATGCACGATGGCGAAGACGCGGGCCGTCGCCGCCGGAGCAGTATTCGCGGTTTTGATGGCCGCCTGCGTGTTCTCGTTCCAGTCGGTCACCACGTCCGCTCTCGCCGCCCTTGCGGCGATCACACCCGCTGCCGCAAACGCGAGTAGCCCGATCGCGGCCCTCGCCTTCATCCATTCCCGATTCATCTGAGTCCTCCCCACGAGACGCTGTCGCGGCGCTCGCAGCAGGCGAGCTCGCCGGAAACGGTCTCTACAAGGAGGTGCGCCGTCGGCCGGATTTGTCGCGCGGCGCTTCAGAATACGGCGCGATACCGCTCCGATCTGGTCTTCAGGTCGGCGATCTGCGGCAAGGAGCGCTGCCAGCGCGGAGGCCCTGCCTTCGGCCGTCGCAGCGGATGCGGAGCGTGTCGAGAAGGAAGGATCCATCGCGGTGCCGCCGCAGGCGACAGCGGCGCTGCAGAGCAACGTCATCAGGAATCGGTTCAAAGGTGCTCCTCCGGATGGGAAGGCTCGCGGACCAGCCCGCGCTCCAGGCTACGTAAGCGAACCGCGCCGAAGAGCGGAGGGAAGAGCAGCGAGTTGGACGCGCGCTGCCGTAATCCGGCCCGCGTCCGCAGCCGCTAGTCCGGTTTCACTCGATGCGGTAGCGCTCGACGGCGTCGTCGTTCCAGACGACGCCGCTCCCCGGACGATCGGGAGCGGCCGCCTGCCCATTCACGATCCGCAGCGGCTCGGCGAGGATCGGGGCGGCCCAATCGACGTACTCGAGCCAGTGCGAGGTCGGCGTCACCGCGAGCAGGTGCGCGCTTACCTCGGGGAAGAGGTGCGACGACATCTCGAGCCCGTGGGCGCTGGCGAGCGCAGCGGCCCGAAGCCAGCCGGTCACGCCTCCGATGCGCTCCAGATCGGGCATCACGTAGTCGCTGGCGCGCATCCGGATCGCTTCCGCCATGGCGAACGGGAGCGAGAAGTTCTCGCCGAGCTGCACCGGAACGTCGAGCTCTTTGGCGAGTCTGCTGCAGCCGCGATAGTCGTCGTGTCGAACGGGTTCCTCGATCCAGTACAGGCCTTCGTTCTCCAGCGCGCGGCCGCGCCGCATCGCCTCGGCGACCGTCAGCGCCTGGTTGAAGTCCGCCATCAACGCGACGCGGTCTGGCAGGCGCGCGCGCACGGCGCGTACCGCGTCGAGATCAGCGGCAAGCGTCGGGTGCCCGAGCCGCAGCTTCACCGCCGTGAACCCGCCCTCGAGCAGCTTCTCCGCCTCGTCCGCTGCCGCTTCCTTTGGCATCAGACCGAGCCCGTTGCTGTTGTACGCGGGGATCGGCCGCGGAACGCCGCCGAGGATGGAGACGAGCGCCTTCCCCGCAGCGAGGGCCAGCGCGTCCCAGCAGGCCACGTCGAATCCCGACATCGCCATGCGGACGACCCCCTGCACGCCGATGAGCGTGAACCTGCGCGCGAGTTTCGCCCACAGCTCGGCGGGCGCGACGCGGTCGCCTTTGACCACCCGGAGGACTTCCGAAAGAACGCTGGCGATGGCCGGGGCGGCGGCGCGAACGTAGCAAAAGAGATAGGACCGGCCGGTGATGCCCTCTTCGGTCTCGACGTCGATGAGCAAGAGCGGCGCGGCGCGGATGGTGGCCGCGCTGGTCCCGAGCGGCAACTTCATGGGGACTTCCACGCCGATGGCGCGGATCGAATTGACGGTGAGCAGTTCTGCAGTCATGGCGACTGCGTTCATAGCACCGGGCGTTTCTTCCATGCGGGACGTGCGCGCGAAAGGGTTGACGGGGCGCCGCACCAGACGCAGAACCGTGCCCATGAAGGGCGTCGTGATCGCACTCATCGCGCTCGGCTGCGCTCCGACGGGGCACTGGCCTCCACGTCCGGCGGAACATCCGCCGACAGCCGCTGAGCTCGCCTTCTACGAGCTGACGGTCCGCGCGGCGTCCGCCGACGAGCGCACCGGTTTTTCCCAGGCGCTGGCGGCGAGGGGCTTCAACGTGGTCGATCACGACCCCAGGAAAGGGCATCTCGAGGTCACCCTTACGCACGAGGGTGATTCCCTGGTGGAGACGCTGCGCAGCGATGGCTGGTTCGTCGACGAAGCGGTCGGCAAGGACCTGGGCGCGCTGGCGAACACCTTGGCAGTCTCGCAGCGAGTGACGGACTTCATCCGCAACAGCGGGCTTCCCCAGCAGCACATGATCCCGGAGAAGTGACGGGCGCCCGCGCTCCGTCTCGGTGAGACGCCCTCTGCGGACCTCCCCTTGACTTCGCCGCGCCGTTTGGGCTGTACCATTCGGCGCCGAGTCCATCCGCTTCCACTCTTGCCACGCGGAGCACATCCATGAGAGCGCTCTACGCCGCAGCCGCGCTGATGCTGGGAAGCATCGTCCTCCCCCAGGCCGCCGTCGCCCAGACCGTCGAGCTGAAATTGGGGCACGTCGGTTCGCCCGGATCGCTGTTCGACCTTTCCTCCATCGAGTTTGCAAAGCGCGTGAAGGAGAAGACGGGAGGCAAGGTCATCCTCCAGGTTTACGGCGCGAGCCAGCTCGGCGACGACACCGAGCTGATGCAGAAGGTGAAGCTCGGTACGGTGGACATGGCGCTGCCGTCGACCGTCATGTCCTCGGTCGTGCCGGCGTTCGGACTGTTCGAGATGCCGTACCTGGTGAAAGACCGCGATCACATGAAGCGGATCGACAAGGAGATCGTCTGGCCGACGCTGGTGCCGATCGCGGAGAAGGCCGGCTACCGGATCCTCGCCACCTGGGAAAACGGCTTCCGGCAGATCACGAACAACCTGCACGCGATCAAGGTTCCAGCGGATCTGAAGGGCATCAAGCTGCGCGTGCCGAAGGGGAAGTGGCGCGTGAAGATGTTCCAGGCCTACGGCGCGAGCCCATCGGCGATGGGGCTCTCCGAGGTGTTCGTCGCCCTGCAGACGGGGGTCATGGACGGTGAGGAAAACCCTCTGACCCAGATCTACACCTCCAAGTTCCAGGAGGTGCAGAAGTACCTCTCGATGACCGACCACGTGTACACGCCCGCGTACGTCGTCACCTCGCCGCGCAAGTTCGACGCGCTGCCGGAGGCGCTCCGCAAGCAGATCCAGGAGGCCGCTCAAGAGACGCAGGCCTTCGTGTACCAGACCGGCGCGAAGATGGACGACGAGCTCCTCGGCAAGCTGAAGCAGGGGGGAATGCAGGTGAACCAGGCCGACAAGCTAGCCTTCCAGAAGGCCAGCAAGTCCGTCTACGACGACTTCTCCACCGAGGTCCCGAACGGCAAGCAGATGATCGAGAAGGCGATCGCGCTCGGATCCGCGAAGTGACGGCGACGCGCGCGATCTGGCGCCGGCGGGTCGAGCGGATCCTGGAGTGGATCAGCGGTACGCTGCTGGTGGTCCTCGCCGTCGAGGTGCTCGCCGGCGTCATCTTCCGCGCCGCTGGACGGTCCCTCTCCTGGTACGACGAGGTCGCCTCCGTCCTGCTCGCCTGGATCACGTATTACGGCAGTGCGCTCGCTGCGTTGAAGAAGTCCCACATCGCCTTCCCGGGACTGGTGAACGCGATGCCGACGCCGGCGCGTTTCGTCGCCCTCGCCGTCCGCGAGGTGGTCGTCCTTGGCCTCTTCCTCGTGCTCGCCTGGCAGGGGACGGCGATCCTGCACGCGCTGGCGGGCGAAACGCTGGTCACCGTGGACATCCCGGTGACGCTGACACAGTCGGTGATCCCGATCGGGGCGGCGCTGTTCATCCTCGCGGAGATGCTCAACCTGCCGGACCGCCTCGAATGGGCCCGAGGACGAACGGCTGCAGCAGCCCCGGAACAGGGCGTGGAAAAGGAGCTGTCGCACTGATGGCCATGTTCGTCCTCTTCGGCGCCGTGATGGTGCTGGTGCTCCTCAACGTGCCGATCGCCATTGCGCTCGCCGTCGTGGCGCTCGTCGCCATCCTCCACACCGGCGGCATCCCGGCGCTCGCGAACGTGCCGCTGGTCATGTACACGGGCTCGACCAGCTTCCCGTTGATCGCCATCCCGCTCTTCATCCTGGCCGGCGCGATCATGAATGCGTCCGGCATCTCACGGCGGCTGATCGCGCTCTCTTCGGCGGTCTTCGGGTTCGTTCGCGGCGCCCTGGCCCAGGTCACGATCGTGACGTCGCTTTTCTTCGCCGAAATCTCGGGCTCGGCGGTCGCGGACGCGGCGGCGCTGGGGACCATCCTGATCCCGGCGATGAAGAGCAAAGGCTACACGAAGGAATTCTCGGCGGCCGTGCTGTCGTCGGCCTCGACGCTGGCAGTGATCATTCCGCCGTCGATCCCGATGATCCTCTACGCGGCGATGGCCGACACGTCGGTGGTGAAGCTGTTCGTCGCCGGCGTCGTCCCGGGAGTCCTCGGCGGGCTGCTGATGATGGTCATCGCGTACCGGTTCGCCCGCGTCTACAACCTGCCGGTCGAAGAGAAGTTCCAGCTCAGCCGCGTCTGGGCGGCTTTCAAGGAAGCCTCCTGGGCGCTGATCCTCCCTGCGCTGATCCTGGGCGGAATCTTCGGCGGGGTGGTCACCGCCACCGAAGGCGCTGCGCTGGCGGTGCTGGCCGCGATCGTGATCGGGATGCTGATCTACCGCGAGCTCAACCTGAAGGATCTCTACACCGCGATGATCGACGGCGTCGTCCAGACGGCGGTGGTGATGTTGCTGGTCGCCGCTTCGGCGTTGCTCGGTGTGCACCTCACCGAGATCCAGGCGCCGCAGCACCTGGCCGCCGCGGCATCGACGTTGACCAACAGTCGCTGGGTCGTCCTGATGCTGCTCAACCTGCTCTTCCTGCTGCTGGGCCTCTTCCTGCACTCGGCGGCGGCCATCATCCTGGTGGTTCCGGTGGTGATGCCGCTCGTGAAGGCGGTCGGAATCGATCCCGTCCATTTCGGGATCATGGTGACGATCAATCTCGGCATCGGGCAGCAGACGCCGCCCGTCGCCAGCGTGCTCACCGTCGCCTGCTCGATCGCGCGCGCCGACATCTGGGAGGTGACCAAGGTCAACCTCTGGTTCATCAGCGTGCTGCTGCTGGTGCTCCTGCTGACGACGTACCTGCCGGTCGTGCCGCTGTCGCTGGTGCGGTTGTTCTACGGCGGTTAGGCGGCCCGGTCGAACTCGGGCTCCGAACCTGGGTCGGGGTGCGCGGGCTGGGTCGGCTGGCGGCGGGTCTTTCGCGTCACGGCCGTCGCGAGGATGGCGAGGTACAGGAATCCGACGAACGCGGTGCCGGCGATCTCCATGAAGTCGAGCACAGCGACCCCCGAGAACAGGTGCGCGGCGAGGTTGCCGCGTTGCTGTAAAAGAAAGACCATCGGGCGGGTGGGATCGCTAGGTCTTGCGCTCGCACTCCGGCACCAGATATCGGCTCCACGCGCTCCTTTCCCCGCCAAGGGGTAGGATTCAGCGCACCCACGCATCGAGGAGGATCCATGCCGCTGTCGACAGAGGAATGCCGCCGGCTGATCGACGCCGCTCACGCCCGCGCCGGGCAGATCGGCATCCGCGTGACCGTCGCCGTCGTCGACGAAGCCGGCCTCCTGCTGGCGCTCGCGCGCATGGACGGCGCTCCCCCCATCTCCGCCCAGATCGCTGAAGCAAAGGCAAGCGGCGCGGCCCTCTGGCACCGCGACGGCGCCTCACTGGCGCAGGTGGCGCAGGACCGTCCCGCATTCTTCCAGGCGGTCGGAAAGATGACCCGGGTGCCGATCGTTCCCGGCCTGGGCTCGACGCTGGTGCGGCGCAAGGAAGCGGTGCTCGGCGCGGTCGGGGTGAGCGGGGGAAAGCCCGAGCAGGATCTCGACTGCGCCGAGGCGGGCCTGCGGGCGATCTGATCAGCGCAAGCCGAGCACCGCGCCGGCGATCAGGGCGCCGATGAGGAGGATGACCCGGCCCGCGGCAACCAGCGCCGAGCGCGGCTTCGGCGGCGACATCCTCGGTAAATCCGTGTTGCTCATCGTCCGCGCCCTCCCGATTTTCCGGCGTACGACGATCCCGGGGTGAGGGCGCAAGTCGCCGTCCTGTGGAAGGCGGGGCAGCTGTCGAGGAATGGCGGGGCGGCGGGAAGCTTGTCTCACTTCTGCGTGGCGTCCGCCGTCGCGGCGAGGTGCTCCATCGCCGCGGTGACGCCGCCCTGCCGGTGGGGAACGCCGGCCAGGGCGAGACCCATCTCCACGCCCGCCAGCGTGCCACACAGCGTCACGTCGTTGAATGCGCCGAGATGCCCGATTCGAAAGATCTTTCCTTTCAACTTGCCGAGGCCCTGGCCCAGCGACATGTCGAAGCGGTCGAGGATGACGCTGCGCAGCTTGTCCGCATCGTGGCCCGCGGGAATACGGATGCCCGTCAGCGAGGGCGAGTGCTCGCGCTCGTCGGCGCAGTTCACTTCCAGGGCCCAGGCGCGTACCGCCCGCCGCGTCGCTTCGCCATGGCGCGTATGGCGGCGGAAGACGTTCTCCAGGCCTTCCTCCTCGAGCATGGCGAGCGCCTCGCGCAACCCGTAGAGCAGGTTCGTCGCCGGCGTGTATGGAAAGAAGCCACTCTCGTTCGCCCGAAGCATCGCGCCCCAGTCCCAGTACGAGCGCCGCAGCCCTGCATCGCGCGACGCCGCCAGCGCCTTCTGGGAGATGGCATTGAAGGAGAGGCCGGGTGGGAGCATCAGGCCCTTCTGCGAGCCCGCCACCGTCACGTCGACCTTCCAGTCGTCGTGGCGGTAATCGATGGAGGCCAGCGACGAGATGGTGTCGACGAGCAGCAGTGCCGGGTGCCCGACGCGATCGATCGCCGCCCGCACTTCGGCAACGCGGGTGGTCACGCCGGTCGAAGTCTCGTTGTGCACGACGCAGACGGCACGGACCTTTTGCTGGGAATCGGCACGCAGCTTGTCCTCGACGAGCTTGGGATCCACTCCATGGCGCCAATCGCCGGGAACGAAGTCGGCCTCGAGACCGAGGCGCTGCGCCATCTCCAGCCAGAGAGTGGCGAAGTGGCCGGTCTCGAACATGAGCACGCGGTCGCCGGCAGAGAGCGTGTTGGCCAGCGCGGCCTCCCACGCGCCGGTGCCGGATGCGGGATAGATGATGACCGGCTGCTTCGTGCGGAAGATGCGTTGCAGCCCGCTGAGGACTTCCTTGCCGAGCTTCGCGAACTCGGGCCCCCGGTGATCGATGGTGGGCCGGTCGATGGCGCGCAGCACCCGGTCGGGCACGTTGGTAGGGCCGGGAATCTGCAGGAAGTGACGGCCGCTGGGAAACGCCATGATGACTCCTACTTGCCGGTCCAGCGCGGCTTGCGCTTGGCGAGGAAGGCTTCCACGCCCTCGCGAAAGTCCGCGCTCATGTAGTTGCGCACCACGAAGTCGTCGCCCCCGCTTGGTGGCGCCCAATGCCGGATGACCCGGTTCAACGCTTCCTTCGCTGCCCGCAAGGTCAGCGGGGCGTGCTCGAGGAGCGTACGAGCCAGATCCTCCGCGCGTGAGTACAGGTCGTTTTCGCCCGTGATTTCGTTCAGCAACCCGGCGGCGAGCATCTCCTGCGCGTCCATCAGACGCGCGCGAAAGAGGATGTCCTTCGTCCGCGCCACGCCGATCAAGGCCGCGAGGCGCGCGTGATTGCGCATCGAGAGCGTGTTCCCGAGCGTCCGCGCGATGGGAAACCCAAACTTCGCCGACGGAGCGCCGAGCCGCAGATCGCACGCCGCGGCGATCCCCGCTCCGCCTCCGGTGCAGGCGCCCTGGATGGCGGCGATGGTCGGGACGGGAACGTCCTCGAGCGCGTCGAAGACGCCGTCCATCGTTGCCTCGTACTCGATGGCGTCCTTCGGCGTCTTGAACTCCCGGAACTGCGAGATGTCGGTGCCGGACACGAACGCCTTGTCGCCCGCGCCGCGCAGGACGAGCACCCTCACGCGCGGATCGGGCTTCCGGCAGATCTCCCCGAGGCGGCGGTACATCCCGAACGTCATCGCGTTGCGGGCCTCGGGCCGGTTGAACGTCAGCCAGGCGATGCCGTCGCCGCCGATCTCGAACAGCGTCTCTTCCGCGCTCATCCAGGCCCCCGGATCACGCCCGCGCTGGTGAGCTTGCCGATCTCGTCGCGCGAGTATCCCAGCTCGGAGAGGATCTCGGCGGAATGTTCGCCGAGCAGCGGACCGGCGCGGACCATGTGCGTCGGCGTCTCCGACAGCCGCATCGGCGAACCCACCTGCTTCACCGGGCCGAGCTTCGTGTGCGGCGCGTCGGGAAAGAAGCCGCGGGCGTTCAGGTGGGGGTCGTTGAACACCTGATCGTAGGTCTGCAGCAGCCCGCAGGGCACACCGGCGCGTTCGAGGGCCTCTACCCAATGCCGCGCCGGCCGCCTCGTGGTGACGTCCTCGATCAGCGGAATCAGCGCATGGCGGTTCTGGTGACGGACATGGTTCTTCGCGAAGCGGGGATCCTGCTTGAGGCCGGCGAGCCCGAACACGTCGCAGCAGGCTTCCCAGTTCCGCGTCGTGGTCGCTCCCAGGGTGAAGAACCCGTCGGAAGCGCGCAGCGCCTGGTAGGGAGCGGAGGTCTGGTGCGCCGAGCCCAGGGGCTGCGGAACCTCGCCGGTGGCGAAGTACCGGCCCGCTTCCCAGACGGCCAGGGCAACGCCGGCCTCGAACAGGCAGACGTCGATGAACTGGCCGCGGCCCGTCCGCTCCCGAGCCCGCAGCGCCGCCACGGCTGCGAGCGCGCCCCAGAGCGCGCAGGTGAGGTCCGTCACTGGAACGCCGATCTTCACCGGCGCCTTGCCTCCCTCCTCGCCGGTGATGGACATCAGTCCGCTCATCCCCTGGGCCATGATGTCGAGGCCGGGCCGCTGGGCATACGGACCGTCCTGGCCCCACCCCGACGCGGCGACGAAGACCAGGCGCGGGTTCAGCTCGGAGAGGCGCGGGTAGTCGAGCTCCAGGTCGGCCATGGTGCCGGGACGGAGGTTTTCGACGACGACGTCCGCGCGTCGAATCAGGCGGCGGAACACTTCCTTGCCCTCCCGCGACTTGAGATCCAGCGCGAGAGAGCGCTTGTTCCGATTCAGGCGGACGAAGCTGGACGATTCCCCGTCGAGAAACGGAGCGGTGGTGCGCACCTGGTCGCCGCCGTCCGGGTTTTCGATCTTCACCACGTCGGCGCCGAGATCGGCGAGTTGCAGCGTGCAGAAGGGCGCGGCCATGAAGTTGCCAACCTCGACGACGCGGATGCCGGCCAGCGCGGACTCGGGCATGGGCGCACCTTTATCAGAAGAACCGTGCGCGGACGCCGGCCCGGACGCACAGCGGTTGCCCCACGGTCGCCACGCCGCCCTGCAGCCCGACCAGGTACCGCCTGTCGAGGAGGTTCTCGGCGGCGGCGAACAGCGTCCACCCCGGCGCGAACATCCGTGAGAGCTGCACGTCGAAGACGGCGAACCCGGGCAGGCGGAAGACGTTGCGATCGTCTTCGAACTGGTCGGAGGTCCAGCGCAGCGCGAGGTCGGCCTCGAACCAGCGCAAGTCGGCGAAGCTCGCCGCCGCTGCGATCCTGTGGCGTGGATCCTGCGGAAGGGCGCGGCCGTTCAGGTCGCCGGAGGTGACGCGCGCATCGGTGAAGGTCCAGGCGAGCGAAAGTCGAACGGCTTCGAACGGCGCCCAGAAGGATTGCACTTCGACACCGCGGACGCGCGCGGACCCGAGGTTCTGACGCATCTGGAGATTTGCGACGTTGGGCACGGTGGCGTTGGTGATGGGATCGCGCAGTCCGGCCAAAAAGGCGGTCGCGCGCAACCAGCGGGTCTCGAATCCCGCTTCGGCGCCTAGCAGCGTCTCCGGGCCGAGCTGCGGATTCGCTTCGGTCCGCACCGGTCCGGCCTGGAACGGACGATACAGCTCATTGAGGGTTGGGGCCCTGAAGGACCGGTAGGCGGCCGCACGCACCGATAACCAGGGGAGAGCCTGAACGTGAACCCCAAGGCGCGGACTCACCGCCACGTCGCTGCGATCGGGCAGATCGGGATCCGGGACCGACGACGGGACCTGGTGACGCAGACCGCCGAGATTGTGCCAGTAGTCGATGCGGACCGCGGCTTGCACCCGCAGCCAGGGCAGCACGTCGAGGAGGCGCTGGGCGAACGCTCCGCCTTGACGCTGCTCCCCAGAGACGGAACGTGACACCGCCGTCGGCAACCGGACGTCTTCGAGCGATCTGCCGAAGACGCGTCTCGCGTCCGCGCCGATGAGGAAACCGCCGCCTGACCACTGGACCGAGATCCCCTCATCGTCCGCCGGCGCCTGCTGCCTGGAGGCGAGCTGTTCCCCGATGCGGCCGGCTTGCACCTGGGCGCGGTCCTGTGCGAACCGCGCCCAACGCGCGAATGCGCGGGCCTCGACTCCGAAGGCCGATACGCCGAACGCGACCAGACCTTCGCGCGCCAAGGCGGTGGTATAGCGTGTGCCTCCGTTCTCCTTCTCCACGAATCCAGCGAGTCGGGCGCTCGCGGTGACGTTCTCGGTGATCCGCGCCTCGACGCGCCCGCGTGCCGCCGCACGCCGGGACCAGGCCGGCTGATCGATGGGCCCCGGGAGGGCGATCACGCCGTAGCCATCGGTGCGCAGCCCCTCGACGTCCAATGACGCGCCGATCCGTTCGCCAAGCATGCTCACGGTCGCCGCTCCTTCGGCGGTGCCGAAAGCGCCTGCCTGGAGCTCGAGCTCCGCGCGATCGTCGATGGGGCGCGTGAGCACCTGGACTACGCCGCCGAGCGCCGAGGACCCGTAGAGCGCAGAAGACGCTCCGGGCGCAATCTCCACGCGGGCGATGCCCAGGCGCGGGACCGAGCCCCAGTACATCCAGCCGCCGAATCCGTCGTTCAGCGGGACACCGTCTTCCAGGACGAGCGCACGGGAGACTCCCGAAGGCCCGATGCCGCGCAGGTTGACGCCTTGCGAGCTGGGGTCGGCGACCAGACTGGAGGATCTGCGGAAGACCGCGAACGAGGGGTCGCGCCGCAGCGCCTCGTCGAAGGATTTGGCGCGCCCGATCTCCGTCCCCGGAATGACGGTCACGGGCGCGGTCGCCTCTCCCGACGCCTCCGCCGCGCGGGCCGGCGTGATCACGATGGTCTCGCTCATCTCCTCGCCGCCTGCGGGCAAGGCGAGCGCAAGCATCGCCGCAGCCAGGCACTTCACGGTGCGACAGCAATGCCCCATGGCAATTTCCCTACCGTGATCCGCTGGACGATCTGGCCGGTCGCGACGTCGATGACGGAGACGTCGTCGGAAGGGCCGTTCGCCGTGTAGAGCCGGTCGCCCTGCGGGCTCAGGCCGATGCCCCACGGGCGCGGTCCGACCGATTCGAACGTCCGCAGGACCTTGCCCGAGCGCGCGTCGATGCAGGCGACGGCGCCGCCGCGACCTGTAGTGACGAAGAGGCGCGAGCCGTCCGGCGCCATGGCGAGCCCCATCGGCTTCGCTCCCGGTCCTTCGATGCGAATGCGGCCGCTGCGGCGGCGGGTGCGCGCGTCGATCACGTCGACGGCTGCGCCCTGCTCGGCGCTGACGAATGCGCGCTTGCCGTCGCGCGCGAATGCGACCGCTCGCGGACGGGCGGCGACCGCAGGCCGCGCCAGCAGCTTGAAGGTGAGAGCATCGATGATGTCGACCTCGTTGTCCTCCTCGCTGGTGACGTAGATCGCCCGACCGTCGGGAGCCACGGTCACGCCCTCCGGCTGTGCGCCGACCTTCACCGTTCGCACGATCCGCGCCGCCGGGATGTCGACGACGCTCAGCGCGGCTGCGTCCTCGTTGGAGACATAGAGAAACCTGCCGTCGGGGCTGAGATCGAACGACTCCGGATCCGGCCCGCCCGGAAGGCGGCCGACCGCGACGCCGCGGGCGAGGTCGACGACCGCGATGCCGTCCTGCGCGCGATCCGGAGGCGGAAGATCCTCGTCCCGCTGCCCCGGTCCGCCCCGCGGCGACCCGCTGACGGCGACGTACAGCTTGCCGCCGGGGCCGAGGCGAATGCCGCGCGGGCGCTTTCCCACCGGGATGCGCGCGACGACTGCGTCGTTTTCGATCACCGCGACGTCGTCGGATGCCTCGTTGCTCACGTACACGCGGTACGGCGAGGCGAGCAGCAACGCGGCGAGGATCACCATCGCCCTGCTTTGTCTCCGAAGGATCGGTCGTGTCAATGCCGCAGGCGGAGTATGTTGCGCGCCATGCTCACGTTCCTCGCCGTCCTCCTCGCCGCCTCGTCGCTCGATGGCCTCGACCAGATGTATCCGCAGCTCGACGCGCTCTACCTCGACCTGCACAAGAACCCGGAGCTCGCGATGAAGGAGCAGCGCACTTCCGCGCGCATGGCGGAAGAGCTGCGCAAGCTCGGGTACGAAGTGACTACCGGCGTCGGAGGCACCGGTGTCGTCGGCGTCTTGCGCAACGGGAAGGGGCCGACGGTATTGCTCCGCACCGAGCTCGACGCGCTGCCCGTGGAAGAGAAGACGGGCTTGCCGTACGCCAGCACCGCCACCGCCGTGAACGCAGCCGGGCAGACCGTGCCGGTGATGCACGCCTGCGGTCACGACGCGCACATGGCCGGCTGGACCGGCGCCGCCGCGTTGCTGGCCCGGATGAAGGACCGCTGGCGCGGAACCGTCTTGATGATCGGTCAGCCGGCCGAGGAGACCGTGCAGGGGGCGAAGGCGATGATCGCCGACGGCCTGCTCAAGCGGTTCCCCAAGCCGGACTTCTCCGTCGCCGTGCACGACAGCTCGGACGCGCCGGCAGGCAAGGTCTACTTCGTGCCCGGTTACGGGATGGCGAGCGTCGATTCGGTGGACATGACGATCTTCGGACGAGGCGGACACGGAGCGAAACCGAACACGACCGTGGACCCGATCGTGATCGCCGCCCGGACCGTCCTCGCTATCCAGACGCTGGTGTCGCGCGAGAAAGATCCGCTGGACCCGGCCGTGGTGACCGTGGGGTCGATCCACGGCGGCACCCGGTACAACATCATTCCAGACGAGGTGAAGCTGCAGCTCACGGTGCGCACCTACAAGCCGGAGGTGCGCAAGCTGCTGCTGGAGGGGATCGAGAGGATCGCGAAGGCGGAAGCGGCGTCGGCGCGGGCCCCGAAGGAGCCGGAGATCAGGTTCAGCGAGCACCAGGACGCGACCTACAACGACCCTGCGGTGACCCAGCGGCTCGCAGGGGCCGTCGCGAAGCAGATCGGCGCGCAGAACGTCCTCGAAGCTCGCCCGGAGATGGTCGCGGAGGATTTCGGCGAGTTCGGGAAGGCGGCGGGTGCTCCCTCCGTGCTCCTGCGGGTCGGCGCGGCGGAGCCGTCGAAGTACGAGGCAGCGCAGAAGTCCGGGACGCCGCTCCCTTCGCTGCATTCGTCGGGGTTCGCGCCGGATCGCGAGCGAACGATCAAGACGGCCGCAGCCGCCTTGACCTTGTCGGCGCTCGAGCTGCTCGGGAAACCGTAGCGCCTAGTGGGCCGCCTTACGGCGGGACGCGCGTACGGCCCTCGCGTCGGCGTCGGCGAACGCCGCTTCCCAGGTGGCGCCGCGGCCGCGGATCCAAAAACGGCCTCCGCGAAGCTCGCCGACCAGGCGCCGCGCGCGCGGAAAGTTGTCCGCCACGGAGACGGCTCCCGCAGGTCCCCACCTGCGTCTCGCCTCGGCAATCGCCGCGTCCGCGGCACGATGGTCGAGGTCCTCTGCGTGCAGCATCGCAGAGAAACTTGCGTCTCCTCGCGGGTGGACGCCACGGGAAGAAAGAGAGATACGGCGGTTCCCAGGCTGTCTGCTTTCAAGGCACCGCCATAGCCAGGGCAGCCGCTCGCCTGCACGTCAGCAGAAGACGAGGAAGTGTTGCTGCGGCAGGAAATCGTGCTCCGCGGCGACGCGCAGCCCGGCGGCCTTGCCGGCGCGCAGCACCCGCGCTTTCTCGACCTTCTCGTGAAAATCGATGAGCGCGATCCGGCCGCCCGGCCGAAGCGCCCGGCGGATCCGACGCAAGTAGGCGCGGGGCTCGGGGAAGTGATGATACGTGTTGATGGAGACGATCAGATCGCACCGGCCGCTCGGCAGGAATGGATCCTCCGGCAGGCCGAGGACGGGCGTGACGTTCCGGGCGTCGGCGGCGGCGAGCCGTTCGCGGAGGATCTCCACCAACCGCGGATCCGCATCGGAAGCGAAGACGTGCGCGGCGGCGCGCGCCAGCGGCAGCGTGAAATACCCGGAGCCGGCGCCGATCTCGCCGATCACCGCTTCGCGCCGTACGTCCAAGACGCGCAACACCTCGTCGGGCTTCTGCCACTCGTCGCGGCCGGGGTCTTCGAGGCGGGAGACGTATGCGTGGAGGTCTTCCGGATTGCCGAAGCGGCCGTGGGAGTGGTGATCGCCCAACCTGCTATCCGTCGTAGCGGGCGAGGATGACGGTCGAGTTGTCCACCCCGCCGTTGGCGTTGGCGGTATCGAGCAGCTTCTTCGCGCACGCTTCCAGGTTTGCCGACTGCTTCTGCAGGATCGACTCCAGGATCCGGTCCTCCACCATTCCCGACAGCCCGTCGGAGCAGAGGAGGAAGAGATCTCCGGGGCGCGGATCGTGCGGATTGATCTCCACGTCGACCTGCCGCTGCTGCCCGAGCGCGCGCAGGATGATGTTCTTCTGCGGGAAGTTCTTCGCCTCTTCCTCGGTGATCTTGCCGAGGCGAAGGTATTCCTCGACCAGCGAGTGATCGATGGTGATGCGCTTGAGCTTGTTCTCGCGGAACAGGTAGCCGCGACTGTCGCCGGTGTGCGCCACGTAGACGCGTGGCTCGCCGTTGCGCTCGGTGAAGTGAAGCGAAACGCAGGTGGTGCCCATGTTCTTCTTCGAGCTGTCCTGCTCCGCTACCTCCATGATCCGCGCGTTGCACAGCTTGATGGCGGTGACCAGCCGGTTCTCGTCGTAGCTGCGGGAGCGGTCGTCCTTGAAGGGCCAGGTGGCCTCGGGATCCTTGCCCGTCAGCTCGAAGAACTCCTTCATCTCGCGGACCGCAATTCCGCTCGCCACCTCGCCGGCCGCGTGCCCGCCCATGCCGTCGAAGACAGCGAACAGGTTCTGCTCGGGATAGACGAGGTAGTTGTCCTCGTTGTTGTCCCGCTTCATCCCGACGTCGGTCCGCGCGGCGTGGCTGATGCGCACGATGCGGCTCTACAGCAGGCGCTCCCGCGCCGCAAGGTGGCGGGCGTACAATCAAAAACACAGGCCCAATCCCGCGCCTACGCGGGAGGGGCCTGATCCGGCGCCTTGGGCGCCGGAGGGATTAGAAGTGCTGTGACGTCAGTCGGTAGGAGTCTCTGAACCCGACCGGTGCCCGGTCCGCGTTCGCCGCGGCGTCGATCGCGCCGAACACGCCGCCGATCAGCAGGCCTGCGCCGGCGCCGATGGCCAGATCGCGGCCCCAGTTGTCGCCGCCGTTCAGGAGCGCGACGCCGGCGCCGATGGCGAGACCAGCGATGCCGCCGTACAGCGCATCCTGCGCGATGATCGCGGTGGCGCTGCGGCGGGTCTGCACTTCCACGACCTCTGCGGCGAGCTGGTCTTTCGATTGCGCGCGCTCGCTCAACGTGAGCGTCTGCAGCGTACCGGCGTTCGCCGCGCCTACCACGAGCAGGGCCGCGAATGGAGCAATGAAGAGCTTCCTCAACATGGATGACCCCCGGCTGTTCGTTCGGTGATGGTGATGCCGGAAGGATGGGGAGCCCGCGCCTCAGTGGGCAACCGGACGGAGCACCACAGGGGGGCCCGCTCCCTCGTCAATCGGCCGGGCTCTCCGACCTACTTGCGCTTGACGACCAGGCTGCCGGAGAAGGCGTCGGCCTCGATCATGCCCTCCCCCTTGCCGAACGTAGCCTCGAGCCAGCCGCTGCTCATCCCGTGCTTTCGCTTGGGAGCGCGCTTCACCGCGAGGTTCACCTCGTCCCGGAGCTCGCCGCTGTGCGAGCTGTAGCTCAGCTCGAACGAGCTCTTGGGGTCGACGTTCAGCCGCAGCTCGCCCGACACCGTCTCGGCGCTGAGATGGCAGTCGCGCGCGCAGATGCCCGCCCAGTCGAGGCCGCCAGACGCCGACCGGAACTCCACCTGCGGCGCGGCGCCCGATGTAGCGACGACCGCGTGCCCGGAGACGGTATGGAGCCTCACCGGGCCCGCGACGTCCTCGATCCGGGCATCGCCGGAGATCATCTGCAAGTCGACCTTCCCCACGCCCGCGAGCTTCACGTCGCCGGACATGGTGCGGATGCGCACGTCGCCGATCCGCTGCGCGGTCACGTCGCCCGACATGGAAGCGATGTCGAGGCGGCTTCCGCGGGGAAGCTCGACGCGGAGCTTCCCACGGCGCAGCGTACGGCGGCCGCGGAAGGCGGGCTCGACGCGATCGCCGAAGGCATACAGAGCGATGTCCTCGGCGGGGGCGTCGCTCAGCGTCACCGAGACCTGGCGCTTCTCGGTCGCGATCACCTCGACTTCGCCCGCCTGCGCGCGCATCTGGAACGTGACCGGACCTTTGACCTGAAGGGTCGCGCTCCCGCGGCCCCTCGACCGGGCGGTTGCGTTCTCTTCGTCGGACTCGGAGTCGTCTTCGCCGATGCGCATCCGGGGAAGTCGGATGGAGCGTTGCTGGTTCAGCTTGTAGACCTTCACGTTGCCGCCGTGGTCCTCGTCCGCCTCGACGTCGTGGTCCATCTCGTGGTCGTCGTCCTCCTCGTCATCGACGTCGCGGTCGTGCGGCATGGCGCTCGCGAGAAGCTCCGGCAGGTCGATCTCGATCCCGGACAGGTCGATCTCCGGCAGCGGGGGGAGGCCGGGAATGCTCGGCACCTGAATGTCCAGGTGGCGGTCGACGCGATGGCGTTGCGCGGGCTTGCCTTCGTCGTCCTGAGTCTGCGCCTTCGCCAGGACAGGGATTGCCAGAAAAAACACGATGACGAGCACTCGGATCACGGATTTGCCTCCTCAGACTCCTGCACGACGTCGCGCAGCGAGCGCAGGTACCCCGCGTACCCGTCGAGCACGCGCATGCGGACGTTCACGTCGTCGCTCGCCACCGCGCGCGACTCGCCGAGCTGCGCCCTGGCCCGCGTCAGCGTCTCGTCCCAACGCCGCGCCAGCTCCCGATCGAGGCGAGGCCTCAGCCGCTCGTACTCGGCTTCCAGCACCTTGGCGGCATCGCGGTAATCCGATTCCGCCCGGTCCAAAGCCGCCAGCGTCTTCGGATCGATGGCCGGGCGAGGGCGCTCGGCACGCGCCGCTTGCGGCGCCGGCGGTTGTACGGGCTGCGGCTTCTGCGGACGGACCGTCACCAGCAGGACGGCGGCCGCCGCGGCGGCCCCTGCCGCGCCGACCGCCACCCGCCATGCCCAACGCGGGCGCCTGCGAGGGTGCGTCAGGCGCGCAGCGACACCCGGCCAGAGATGGGCGGTATCCGGCGAGGGCCGGCGGGCGAGCAATGCCTGTTCCGCCTCGAGCCAGGACACCTCGCGCGCGCACTCCAGACAGGTGCCGAGGTGGGCGCGCACGTCCGCCGTCCGATCGGCGGACAATTCATCGAGCGCGAGCGCCTCGAGATCCTCGATCGGGAGGTGCGTCATTACGCCCCCTCCAGATATCCGGCGAGGCTTCTGCGCAGCTGCAGCCGCGCCCGGTGGATCTCGTTCTTGACCTTCTGCAGCGACCAGCCCATCGCCGAGGCGATCTCCGAATACCCAAGGCCGTGATCGATCCGCATCAGCAGCGCGGCCCTTCTCTCCTCGGTCAGACCGGCGATTGCGCCGTCCAGCATGCGATCCGACTCCGCGGAGAGCAGCAGCGCCTCGGGGCTGGGCGCGCGATCGATCTGGGGCGTCTCGTCGACAGGGTCGATCGGGGCGCCGTTGCGCCGCCTGCGCCGGATCTGCTCGAAAAAGACCATCCGGGCGATGCCGAACAGCCACCCCTGCAGCTTCCCGGGTTCTTCCAGCGTGCCCAACCGGTTGTGAGCGCGCACGAAGGTCTCCTGGGTCCCCTCGTCCGCCGCGACGTCGTCGCGGAGGAGATCGCCCAGGAACCTGCGCACACCCGGAGCTTCCCGATCGAAGATCACGCGAAACGCCTCCGCATCGCCGGCACGGGCCCGCGACAGCAGCTCCTCGTCGGAATGACTGTCACGGGGAGAAACCAACCCGCCCGGTAGTGACGCGCCGCCCACGCCGGTTTCAACGGGCTGGAAGCGCTGGTATGTCAGTCGGATGGACGTCAAGGTCACCAGCGGATCCGGGCTGCAGCAAGACATCCAGATCGGGAGACACCGGCTCGTCTCGGACGAGCCCCAGGCCTTCGGTGGCGCGGATCTCGGGCCCTCGCCCTACGAGCTTCTCGCGGCCGCCATCGGCGCCTGTACCTCGATGACCCTGCGCATGTATGCGCGAGCCAAGGGCTGGCCGCTGCAGCGCGTCATCACGACCATCCGTCACGACAAGATCCACGCGCGCGACTGCGCCGATTGCGAAACGAAGGAGGGTCGCATCGACCGCCTGGAGCGCGAGATCGAGCTGGAAGGCCCGCTCGACGACCCCCAGCGAAAGCGCTTGCTGGAGATCGCGGAGCGCTGCCCTGTGCACCGGACGCTGTCCAGCGAGGTGAGGCTGGTCACGCGCCTGAAGACCCCCTGAGCCGTTCCGCCAGCCGCCGCAACCCGATCTCCGTCTTCATGTCGCGGATGTCGCCGCTCGCGCAGCGCGACAGCGCCGCCTCCAGAGACGCCCACTCCAGTCGCGCGCCTTGCTCGAACGGCGAACCGTCGCCAGCGACGGGGTGCGTTTCCGCCTGCGCATCCACCTCGCAGCAGACGAAGTGAAAGATCTCGGCGCACATTCCCGGCGTGGGAAACAGCGGCGGACCCAGAGGCTGGACCGCCGCTGCATCGACGCGGAGACCCGCTTCCTCCATCGCTTCCGCGGCAGCCCGCGCCATCACGTCATCGCCGGTTTCCACGATTCCCGCGACGAGCTCCGGAAAGAGGACCGTTCGAGGCCTTTCTGGCCGGCCGAACTGGAGCGGAATGCGGACGCCGTGGCGCAGCAGGACCTCCACCCGATCGCCCCGCCGGAAGAGGGCGACGACCACGGCGTCCAACCCCATGGGGCGCTCGACGTAATCCCAGCTGGCCTCGCCCGTACGCGACCCGTCCGAAAGCACGAGGCGCATGCGCATGCGCCGCAGCCGCAAATGTCCTCCTTCGCCGACGCGCTGGTCGCCGGTGACCTCGAAGCCCTTCACCTCCAAGTCCGCCTCCTGTCTCCGGTTTCCCGGCAGGAACATGCCCGAATGCGACCGCGCCAGCCGGTTTCCGTCAACTGGAAAGAAAGTGGAAATGAGCGATCCGCATTCGTTAAACTGCAAAATCTGGGGGTAGGAAAATGCCCGACTCCTTCCAGCTCGAGATGATTGTCGCCGCGGAGCCGCAGCGCGTCTTCTCGGCCTGGATGGACAGCCGGGAGCACGCGGCGTTCACCGGCGGCGGGGAGGCCGTCGTCGAGCCTTGGGCGGGCGGCCGGTTCATTGCCTGGGACGGGTACATCCACGGTATCCTTCTCGGGGTCGACGAGGGGCGGCGGATCGTCCAGACCTGGCGCACCTCGGAATTTCCCCCGGAAGCGCGCGATTCGCGGCTCGTCGTTGAATTCGAGCCGGCGCGCGGGGGCACCCGCGTCATCGTCAGGCACAGCGATCTGCCTTCCAGCCACGTGAAGAAATACGAAAGGGGCTGGACCGAGCATTACCTGAAGGCACTCGCCCGCTATTTTGCAAAAGGCGCAAAGCAGAGGACTCCCGCTGCACGGGCGCCAGAATCATCCTGGGGACGGAAGGCGGAACGCCCGGCCCGGCATCCGCAAAAGGCGCCCGCGCGCAAGGCGGCACCGGGAAAAACGACCCGCAAGGCAGCAGCGAGAAAGCCGGCGCGCAAGCCCGTCCGCAAGACGCGGCCCGCTCCCCGGCGCAAGGCTTCCGCGCGCCGTTCCAGGCGCTGACCGCCCCTGGCCATGGACGCGATCGTGATCGGCGCCGGCGTGGCAGGGCTTGCCGCGGCGCGCGAGCTCAAAAAGCGGGGCTTCGAGGTGGTGGTGCTTGAAGCGCGCGACCGGATCGGCGGCCGCGTGCATACCGTCAGGCTGCCCGGGTGGCCTCTCCCGCTGGAAATGGGCGCCGAGTTCCTCCACGGCAGGCCGAGATCGCTTCTGCCGCTCGCGCGCGACGCCCGCGAGCTCCGCGGCGGACATTATTTCGACGGAATGGAGCGCCGCGACGAGCTGTGGCAGTCGACAATGGAGAAGATCGGCAAGTTGCCGTCGCTGCTCGAGCGGCCCGTCGACAAGGCGCTGCGGACGCTTCGCTGGCGGTTGCGGACCACGCCGGACGAACGGCAGCTCGCTGCCGACTTCCTCGAAGGATTCAATGCGGCGCGCCTCGATCGCGCCAGCGTGAAGGCCATCGCGCAGCAGACGCAGGCGTCCGAAGAGAATGGAGGCAACCACATCGCGCGCCTCCCGCGCGGATACGATCTGGTGCCACGACGGCTCGCCCGCGGCCTGCACATCGAGCTCGGGGTGCGCGTGCGGATGGTGCGTTGGTCGCGCTCGCGGGTCGAGGTCCACGCCGGACACCGCTCCTGGGAGGCCCCGCGCGCGATCGTCACCGTGCCGTTGGGCGTGCTGCAGGCGGGCGCCGTGGTCTTCGAGCCCGCCCTGCCGCGATGGAAGGCGTCGGCCATCGCGGCGCTGTCAATGGGCCCGGTGGTGAAGATCGCCCTGCTCTTCGAGGAGCGTCACTGGCCGCAGGACCTGGCATTCCTGCACGCGCGCGGAGAGGAAGTGCCCACCTTCTGGCGGCCGTTGCCCTCGCGCGCACCGGCGTTGATCGGATGGGCCGCGAGCCGCAACGCGGAAGCCCTGCGGGGAAAGAATCCCGTCACGGTCGCGGTCCGATCCCTCTCCGCGGCGCTGGGCCGGCGCGTCCGGCCCATCCGGGCCGTCTCGTTCGACTGGCAGAAGGACGACCTTTCGCGCGGCGCGTACAGCTGGGTGCCGGTGGGGGCCATGCGCGCGCAGAGGGCGATCGCCGACCAGGTGGGCCCGCTGCATTTCGCCGGCGAGGCGTCGCACTTCGACGGCGCCTGCGGGACGGTGCACGGGGCAATCGAGACCGGCATCCGGGCAGCGCGCGAAGTCGCGACCGCGCAGCGAAAGTTGCCGGTCCGAGCGCGCCGGCCGTAGCATCGCCGGATGGAGGTCCTCGAGCGGATCCAGGCCTGGCACAAGGCACAGCTCGAGCGCGGGCGCGATCCTTCCCTCGGGGTCCGCATCGAGACGTTGCGGGAGCGGCCCGGCTGGAGCGTACAGATCGATCTCGCCGGCACGCGGCTCTCCGGACTGAAGCTCGCTCCCTACAAGGAGGGCGTGACGGACCGCGACTGGCTCGCATATCGCATCAAGGACGACCGCTTCGAAGGGATCGGCGACCCGACCAAGCTGCAGGCCCTGCTTTTTGCCTTCCTCGATCTCGCCGACCGCACCCTGGCGGGGCTCTCTCGCGAGCGCCAGCGAGAGAAGAAATAGAGGCTACCGTCCCGCCGCGGCGGACACGGCCTTGGAGGCCTCCCCCTCGGCGTCGCGGAGCTCGATGCGGCCGAGCTTGAGGGCCTCCAGGCGCTGCGCGATCAGCGCCGAAGGGCCGACGACGACGATGGCCATGTTCTGTGGATGCAACCGCTCGCGCGCAGCCCGAGCCACGTCATCCTTCGTCACCGAGTGCACGCGCTGCTGGTACGTCGCGTAGTAGTCGAGCGGCAAGCCGTGCGACCAGGCGCGCGCATATGCGCCAGCGGTCTGATCGTTACTCGCGAACAGCGCAGGGATGGCGCGGATGAGCGCCTCCTTGGCGTCGGCAAGCTCCGGCTCGCTGACCTCGCCCGACTTCATCCGGGAAAGCTCCCTCATGAACTCGCCGAGAGCATCGGCGGTCTTCTCGCTGACGACGCCCCCCGCGGCGACGAACGGACCTGCCTCGCGATGCACGTCGTAGAAGCTGAAGACGCCGTACGAATAGGCGTGCTCGGTGCGAAGGTTACCGTTGAGCCGCGAGTTGAAGCTGCCGCCGAGGATGTTGTTCATCACCCGCACCGGAAAGATGTCGGCCGCGGCGGCGGAGACGCCCACTTCTCCGATCCAGATCTGCGATTGCGGCGCGCCTGGCTTGTCGACCAGGGTCACCACGCGCGTCGCGGCCTTCGCCCGCCGGGAACGAACCGCCGGGGGGTGCTTGCCGTTCTTCCACGACGCGAATCGCTTCTCGAGCAGCGGCAAGAGGGCAGCCGCGTTGGTGTCGCCGACCACGAACAGGGCCGCGTTGGAAGGCTGGAACCACGCCCTGTGCCAGGCGACGAGGTCCTGGCGGGAGATGGCCTTCACCGAGCGGGCCGTGCCCTCGCCCGGATAACCCCAGGGATGCTTCTCGCCGAAGATCACGCGCGAGAGCACGTGCTGTCCCACCGACTGCGGATCGTCGAGGGTCTGCGCGATCTGGCCGAGCCGCTCGACCCGGACGCGCTCGACGTCGGCGTTCCGGAACTGCGCATTGAGGGCGACGTCCGCGAAGATTTCCAGCACTGGATCGAGGGTATCGGAGAGCGTCGTCACCGAGACCCGCGAGGAGTCCGCCTCCGCGGCGGCGGCATACCGCGCTCCGAGATCCTCGAAAGCACGAGCGATGGCGGCGGCATCGCGAGAGGGGGTGCCTTCGTCGAGGAGGTCGAGGGCGAGGGAAGCGAGCCCGGCCTTGCCGACGGGCTCGGTGTCGGCGCCGGAGCGCAGGGCAAGATCGATGGCGATCAGCGGAACGTCGTGGCGCTCGATCAGGTAGACGGGGAGTCGATTGCTGAGCGCGAGCTGCTGCGGAACGGGGGCGCGGAATTCCACGGGGCTGCCCGGAGGCGGCGGCTGCGCGCGGAACGCGGAATCTGGCGTTCCTTGCGGCGCGGCCTCTGCCTTGGGCGCGGGTGCCGGCGGTTGGGCGGGTTTCGGGACGGCGGACGCGCAGCCCAGGAGAACGAATGCCGCCCAGAGCGGTCTCATCGGTTGCCTCCCGCCGCTGCCTGCTTCTGTTCCGGAAGCACCGTGATCACCACTCGCTGCTCTTCGTTCATGTACCGCCTTGCCAGTTGCTGGACCTGCTCCGGCGTCACTGCCAGCGTCGCCTCCAGGTTCCTGGTGAAGGCGGCGGGATCCTTCGCGAACATCTCGAAGTAGTTGAGCTGATCCGCCTTTCCGCCGAAGCCCCCGACGTTTTCCAGCTGCGCGAACAGCCCGGACTTGAGGTTGCGTTTCGCGCGCTCCATCTCGTCGGCCGAGGACGGCGCGTCGCGAAGGCGCTTCACTTCCTCGGTCAGCGCCGCGGCGACTTCCTCGGGGGCGTGGCCCGCCTGCACCGTGGCCGTGATCTCGATCAGTCCGCCGAGCTGCATCGCCGGATCCCACGTCGCCGTGACGTCCTGGGCGATCTTCTTGTCGTAGACGAGGTCGTGATAGAGCCGGCTCGACTTGCCGCCGGCGAGCATGCGCATCAGCACCGGCGGCGCAGGGTTCTCGAGAGGCCGCGGGCCGATGTATCCGATGAGCACCTTCGCGAGCTGCACCTGATCGCGCACCGTCTCGGCGACCTCCTTCGTGTGGGGCTGCGTCTTCGCCGTCACCTCCGGCGGCTGGAGGCCGCGCGGGATGGGCGCGAAGTATTTCTCCACCAACCGCTTGACCTCCGCCGGGCGGAAGTCGCCGACGATCGCCATGCCGGCGTTGTTCGGCGCGTAATAGGTGCGGAAGAATTCGCGGACGTCGTCGAGCGAGGCGCGCTGCAGATCTTCGTGCGAACCGATCACGTAGCCGAAGTACGGGTGCGGATCCGGGAAGAGCAGCTGGATCAGCCGCTCTTCGGCGCGTCCGTAAGGAACATTCTCGACGCTCTGCCGCCTCTCGTTGCGGACGACGTCGCGCTGCGTGTCGAGCTTCGTCTGGTCTACGGTATCGAGGAGGAAACCCATCCGATCGCTTTCCAGCCAGAGCGCCAGCTCGAGCCGATCCGAAGGCATGGTCTCGAAGTAGTTGGTGCGGTCCCAATCCGTGGAACCGTTCAGGTTCGTGGCGCCGTTGCGTTCCAGCATGGCGAACACAGTCCGCTCGTCGCCGTTCAGGTGCTTGCTCCCCTGGAACATCAGGTGCTCGAACAGGTGGGCGAAGCCGCTCCGCCCCTTGCGCTCGTTGACGGCGCCGACGTGGTACCAGAGATCGACCGCGACCACCGGGGCACGGTGGTCCTCGGAGAGCATCACCGTCAGTCCGTTGGGTAGCTGATACTTCTCGAACGGGATCTGCGGCAGAGCCGCGGCGGCGATCAGCATCGCGAAGAGCATGCGCGCTCCTGTATTCGGGTTCGCACCGTCTGGCAAATGACGCTGTACGGCCGCAGGGGTGCCGGATTTCACCCTCCGTGACTACCTGCGTCGTGAATGGCCGTCATTGAACGGACCCGACTCCAGCAATCGACCTTCCTGGTCCTGTTCGCTCTCGCGGCGTATGCCTTCTGGCGAACGCTGGAGCCGATCTGGGTGCCGGTGCTGCTCGGGCTCGTGATCGCAGTCGGCGTCTACCCCGTCCAACAGAGGCTGCTGCTCCGCTTCGGAGGGAAGCATCCGGGGCTGCCGGCGGCGGCGGTGACGGCGCTGGTGATGGTCCTGACGCTGGCGATCGTCACCTTTCTCGTGTTCGTGGTCGGCCAGCGCCTCCTGGAGTTCGCCCGCCAGCTCGCAGCCAACTACGAAAAGAAGGGCGCCGCCGGATTGCTCGGACACGATCTGAACGCCTTGCTCTCGCGGTTCGGCGTCTCGCCGGACGAGATCAACCGGCGCATCGCGGAGCTGGCGCGCGATTTTGCCGCCTTCCTCGGCAAGGGTGCGACCAGCATCGTCACCGGCCTGTTCACCGCCGTCTTCATCTTCATCTTCACCGCCATCACCTCCTACTACCTGTTGCGCGAAGGAACGGGCGGAACCTCATGGCTGGTGGAGATGGTGCCGCTGCCGAACGGCCAGGTGGCGGAGATCGTCCGGGACGTCCGCGACGTGACCCGCGCCATGCTCTTCAGCACGGCCGTCATGTCCGCCTACCAGGGCATCACCGCCTGGATCGGATACTGGATCTTCGGCGTCGACAGCCCGCTCGTCTGGGCGGCGCTGACGGGCGTGGCCTCCATCCTGCCTGCCGTCGGCACTGCGCTCGTCTGGGTGCCCGTCGGCATCGTGGCGATCATCATCGGGCACCCGGCGCAAGGGATCGGGATTCTTCTCTGGGGCGGCCTCGTGGTGGTCTTCGTCGCCGATTACATCCTGCGGCCGAAGCTGGTGGGGACGCGCATCAGGATGAGCGACCTCCTGGTGTTCATCGCCATCTTCGGAGGCATCGAGGCGTTCGGAATCCTCGGCGTCGTCCTCGGCCCCATCGCGGTAGCCGTCCTGCTTTCCCTGCTGCGCATCTATCAGCGCGACTACCGCCCGGAGGGACCGGTGCACGTGCACGATCCCACGCAGCCAGACCGCTCCGCGCTGCAGAACGTTCCGTGAGCGTCAGGCGCAGAGGAAGAGCTTCACGCGCGTCACGCCGCGCTGGATGAAATCGAGCGCGCGCGCCGCGGCCTCCGAGACGTCGACGATCCGTCCCTGGACGAACGGGCCGCGATCGTTGATCCGCACCTGGACCGAGCGGCCGTTGTCCAGGTTCTCGACGCGCAGGCAGGTGCCGAACGCGAGCGTCCGGTGGGCCGCCGTGAATGCATCGGGATCGAAACGCTCGCCGCTCGCCGTGCGATTCGCGCGCAGCGCGCCACCATAGTAGGAGGCAAGCCCTTCGCCGATGGGCGCGGTGGGGACCTGGGGCGGCGCATGCGCGCAGGCGGCGGCGAGTACCAGCAGGACGGCAGCGCCTCGCCTCAATGGAACCACTTTCCGAAGGTCCGCTCGAGGAACCCGGCGATTCCGCTGGCGTGCTCGGGGCAGTCGTTGGGAATGGTGCCGGGAAGGAACCACTCCCGGGAAACCTGCTGCGAGGGACAGCCGCCGCCCGCCAATCCTCCGGTGCGGGTGTCGATGTCGTGCTGCTCGAGACCCTCGGGAGGTTGCCAACGCGGCGGCAGCGGCCGGCCTTTCTCCCATGCGGCCATCACCCGCGCCCAGACCGGAGCGGCCAGCCGGCCACCCGTCGCGGCCGGTCCGAGCGGACGCGGATGGTCGAATCCCATCCACACTCCGGCGACCAGCTCCGGCGTCGCGCCGATGAACCAGATGTCCTGCGCGCCGTTGGTGGTGCCCGTCTTTCCCAGGACCGGCAGGTCCGCGGGGAGGCCAGCGCGCGCCGCGGTTCCCGTGCCACGCTCGACCACGTCCGCAAGCAGCGACGACATGATGAACGCGGCCCCGTGCTGCAGCGCCGGCGAAGTGACGACTCCGTTCTTCAAGAGGACGTCGCCGGTGGCACTACGAACCTCGTCGATGAAGCGAGGCAGGATGCGATCCCCGCCGTTGGCGAACGGCGCGAATGCCGCGACGAGCTCGAGCGGGACCACGTTGGCGGCGCCGAGGAAGCTCGAGGGATACGGAGGGATCACCGCGTCGCCGATCCCGCAGGAGTGCGCCGTGTCCACGACCTGCGCCATTCCGACGCGCTGCCCGAGCGCGACCGCGGCTCTGTTCGAGGATACGCGCAGCGCCTCGCGAAGGTTGAGCGGCTTGTCGCTCGCGACCTGCCCGTCCGCCGGCGCGTAGTCGGCCGGGAGCTGCGCGGGATCGAGCAACGTCGACACGGGAATGCCCGCCTGCACCGCCGCAGCCCAGACGAACGCCTTGAAGGTGGACCCAGGCTGGCGCCTCGCCTGCGTCACGCGGTCGAACTCCGAAAGCGCATAATCGCGTCCGCCCACCAGGGCGCGGACGTCGCCGGTGTGCGCGTCTAGGGCGACGAAGAGACCTTCCAGGCATTCTTCCGGATCGCCGTTGCACTTTTCGACCGCGAGGCGGCCGAGCTTCCCGGACTCGGCGGCCTCGATCTGGCGCGCCAGCTCCTTTTCTGCCGCCCGCTGCAGCCCCGCGTCCAGCGTGGTCCGCACCCGGAGACCCTGCGTCTCGGCGTCCTGCCCGAAGCGGTCGTTGAGCTCGCGCCGGACGGCGGCCACGAACCAGGGCGCACGGCCTTCCTGCTCCTGCGCGCTCAGCCGGAGCTTGCTCTTGCGCGCGATCGCTTCCTCCTTGGGCGAGATCACCTTCTGCTTGAGCATCTGCGCGAGGACGAGGTTGCGCCGCTTCAATGCCGGCTCGGGGAAGCGGCGGGGATCGTAGTTGGAAGGCGCCTTGGGAAGCGCGGCGAGGAGCGCCGCCTGGGAAACGGACAGCTCGAGCGCCGTACGCTCGAAGTAGCCATGCGAGGCTGCCTCGACGCCGTAGTAGCCGTTCGCGAGATAGATCTGGTTCAAGTACATCTCGAGAATCTGCGGCTTCGTGAATTCGCGCTCGATCCGGCGGGCGACGATCATCTCCGCGAGCTTGCGGCGCAGGGTCCGCGCGCGGGTGAGGCTGTCGGGGAAGACGTTGCGGGCGAGCTGCATCGTGATGGTGCTCGAGCCCTCGCGGAGCGAGAAGGCGCGGATGTCGCGCCAGATCGCTCCCGCTACGCGGCGCCAGTCGATGCCCGAGTGCTCGTAGAAGCGGATGTCCTCCACGGCCAGGATGGCGCCGACGAGCTTCGGCGACATGGCGGTGAGCGGAACGACGATTCGTTCCTCGGGCGCCAGCCGGGCGAGCAATTTGTTGTCGCGGTCGAAGACGAGACTCGCCTGCGGCGCCTTGTACTCCTTGAGCGCGCTCACCGGCGGGCAGTTGATCGCGATGATCCCGACGCCGGCCGCTATGAGCGCGAACAGCGCCGCGGCGCACCACGCCCCGATGCGCACACCTTTCGGCACAAGGGGAAGCCGGGGCATCCTCCCCGGAACAACTGGACGGGCGCTCTTCCTCCCGAACCACCTCATGCGACGGAGCTTCCGCCCGGCGCGTCGAATCCACAAGCTCTTTGCATGCGCATCGACCGCTTCGAGGACGAGGGTCGCTGCGAGCTCAAGGTCCACGGCGAGTTGCATCTTGACGACGCCCGGGAGTTGCTGGAACGAGTCCTGCACGAAGACTGCAACCGCGTCGTGCTCGACTTCTGCGCCTGCGACGTGGAAGACCGCGCCCTGTCGGCGCTGGCGGATCTGTTGAGCCAGTCGCAGCTGCGTCTGGGCGTGCGCGGTCTTCGCGAGCGGCAGTTGCGGCTGCTCGAGTACCTCGGCGCTACCCGGCCACTCGACATGTGAGAGAGTGGGCTCATGCCCACGCACGAGGTCCTGAACCAGGCGCCGCCCCTGCAGGGCTACGACCCGTTGGCATGCGACCTCGCGCTGCTGGATGGGTTGCGCCGGGAAGGGGCTGGCTGGGCCGAGACCGAGGTGGGCGCCTTTGCGCGGCGAACCGCCAGCCCCGAGGTGGTGGCCTGGGGGTTCCAGGCGAACGAGAACCGTCCGCGCCTTTGTACACACGACCGCTTCGGAACGCGCATCGACGAAGTCGAGTTCCATCCGGCGTGGCACGAGCTGATGCGGCTATCCATCGGCAGCGGCGTCCATTCGGGTCCGTGGCGCGATCCGCGCGAAGGCGCGCACGTCGCGCGCGCGGCGAAGATGCTGCTCGTCTCGCAGGCAGAAGCGGGTCACGGCTGTCCCATCTCGATGACGTACTCTGCGTTTCCGGCGCTGCAGCGGCAACCGGATCTGCTGGACGAGTGGGCGCCGCGCATCGCCTCGCTCGATTACGACGCGCGGATGCGTCCCCCGGTCGAGAAGCGAGGCGCGCTGATCGGGATGGGGATGACGGAGAAGCAGGGGGGCTCTGACGTGCGGGCGAACACGACCCGCGCGGAGCCGCTCGGATCGGGTGCCTACGCGCTCAGCGGACATAAATGGTTCTGCTCGGCGCCGATGAGCGACGCATTTCTCGTCCTCGCGCAGGCGCCGCGCGGACTCTCCTGCTTCCTGTTGCCGCGCTGGACTCCGGACCGGGACCGGAACCACTTCCATCTGCAGCGCCTGAAGGACAAGCTCGGAAACCGCAGCAATGCGTCGGCGGAGGTGGAGTTCGACCACGCCTGGGCACGGCTGGTGGGCGAGGAAGGCCGCGGCGTGACGACCATCCTGGAGATGGTGAATCACACGCGGCTCGACTGCGTGATCGGCGCCGCTGCGGTGATGCGGCAGGCCCTGGTGCAGGCGATTCATCACTGCAGCCATCGGCGCGCATTCGGGCGCCGCCTGATCGAGCAGCCGTTGATGCGCGCCGTGCTCGCGGACCTGGCGATCGAATCGGAGGCGGCGACGATCCTGATGATGCGCCTGGCGCGTGCGTACGACAGGCGCTCCGCGGAGGAGGCCGGGTTTCGGCGGCTTGGGACCGCGGTGGCGAAGTATTGGGTCTGCAAGCGCGCGCCGGCGATGGTCGCAGAGGCCCTCGAGTGCCTCGGGGGCAACGGGTACGTCGAGGAATCCATCCTGCCCCGCCTGTACCGGGAGGCGCCGCTCAATTCCATCTGGGAAGGCTCGGGCAACGTCATCTGTCTCGACGTGCTGCGCGCGCTGCAGAAGGAACCACAGGCGCGCGACGCGCTGGTCGCCGAGTTACGGCTGGGCCGCGGAGCAGACCGCCGGCTCGACGTCGCGCTGGACCAGGCGGAGGCGCAGCTCGAGTCGCCGGACGAATCCGGCGCGCGCAGGCTGGTGGAGTCGCTCGCGCTCGCGCTCCAGGGCTCGCTGCTCGTGCGTCACTCACCGCAGGCCGTGGCCGGCGCCTTCTGCGCCACGCGGACGGCCGGCGATCACGGGTATGCGTTTGGATCGCTTCCGGCGGGAATCGAGACGGGCGCGATCCTGGAGCGCGCGTGGCCGGAATGATCACGGTCCGCGGCGCGAAGATCGAGGTGGAGCACATCGGACGCTCCGGCGGACCGACGCTGGTATTCCTGCATGAAGGTCTAGGGTCTCTGGATCTGTGGCGCGATTTTCCTCGCAGGGTATCGGAGGCCACCGGGCTGCCGGCATTCGTCTACAGCCGGGCGGGCTACGGGAAGTCGGACCCCACTTCGCTACCGCGGCCCGTCCGCTACATGCACGACGAGGCGGCACTGCTGCCGGACCTCTTGAAAGCGGCAGGTATCGACGACCCGGTGCTCGTCGGTCACAGCGATGGCGCCTCGATCTCGATCATCCATGCCGGCAGCGGCGGGAAGGCGCGCGCACTTGTGCTCGAGGCTCCACACGTTTTCACCGAGGAGATGGGGCTGCGGAGCATCGCGAAGGCGCGAGAGGCGTACGAGAGCGGCGACCTGCGCACGCGCCTCGCGAAGTACCACCAGAACGTCGACGCCGCGTTCTGGGGCTGGAACCGGCCCTGGCTCGATCCGGAGTTCCGAAAGTGGAACCTGGAGGAGTTTCTGCCGCGGATTCCCGTGCCGATCCTCGTCGTCCAGGGCGAGGACGACGAGTACGGGACGCGCAAGCAGGTCGACGCCATCCAGCGAGGCGCGCGGCAGGTCGAAGTGCTGATGTTGCCGCGATGCGGCCATTCGCCCCATCGCGATCAGCCGGAGGCTACCCTGCGCGGGATGGTGGAGTTCGTGCGGAGATACGTTACGCCGGGTCCGTGAGGTCCTTGCCGACCTGCCGCTGCGGCACCGGGCCTCGCGCGACGACGACGGCAGCGGCGAGCATCAACAGATCGCGCGCCACCGTCCACCACGAGGCGGGCTCGTCGCCGCCGAAGCAACCGCAGCGCAAGTCGATGCCGCGCAGCAGCGCCTGGGAAAGGAAGGCGATGAACGCGACGAGCAGGCAGGCGATGACGGCCGCCGCCGCGCGCTCCATCACTCCCGCGACGAGCGCGATTCCGCCGAGCAACTCGATTCCCACGACCGCAGACGCGACGAACGGCACCAAGGCCGCTGGAACGATGCGGTAGTTCGCCACGTCCTGCGCAAAGCCCGCCATGTCGGGCAGCTTGGTTACTGCCGCCCAGATGAAGAGGGCGCCGAGCACGATGCGGACGCCGGTCAAGACGCGCGCCATCATCGTCCCTCGCCCGTGCAAAGCGCGCACGTTCCCGACTCACCGGGGCCGCCCGCCGCGAGCCAGTCCGCCCAGGCGCCGGTGAGCACCCGCACGTCGCGCAATCCTTTCGCCTGGAGGCCCGTGGCGACCTGGTCCGCCGCAGCGCACTCGCGGTCGCGGTCGTAGACGATCACCATCGGCGCGGCGCCCAGCTTCGGCAAGAGCGGTTCAACCGGGTCGCCGGGGCGCACATGCACGGCGCCGGTGACATGACCGCTCGCGTACTCCTGTGCGGACCTCGCATCGACGAACGCTGCCGCGCAAGCGATGCAGAGCGGCTTCGCCTCCTGCACAGAGATCCGCGCAACGCTGGCTCGGGGATCCTGACAGACCGCTCCGGGCGACTCGGCTGCGGCGAAGACCGGTCTCCCGAGGGCCGCGGGCCGCGGCGAAACGAAATTCGCGGCGATCCCAATGACAGCGCCAGCGACGGCGATGAATCCTGCGCGCAGCAGCATTCCCACGGGTCCAATCATAACCGGCAGGACGATCTAGGCGAGGGCTCTCGGTGGGGTTCCGGCCGGTTCTCCGCGCGCGACGTAGACGGCGGCGGCGAGGTCGCCTGTGACGTTGACCGTCGTCCGGCACATGTCGAGCAGCCGATCCATGCCGATGATCACCACTCCGACGTACGCCGCGATGGGCCGGATGACCGCCGGACCGATTCGCGCCGTCATCACGAAGAGCAGCGCCGCGACGCCGTAAGGCGCCAGCTTGAGCACGCCTTCCACCAGCTTCATCGAAACGTCGTAGAGGCCCTGGAGCATCTCTCGCAGGCGCCGTGACGCATCGCTTTCCGCGGCGGAGAGCGCGATCCCGAAGAGAATCGCGAACACGATGAGCCCGATCAGGTCGCCGGTCGCAGCGGCCTTGACCGGGTTGTCGGGAACCAGCGCCAGCAGGACGGCGGAAACTCCCTCGCCGGCGGGAAGCGCGGCTGGTTTGATCCCGGTCCCGTGGGACAGCTCGCGTACGGCCGCGGGAAGGCCACGTCCAGGTCCGAGCAGGTTCACCAGCGCGACGCCGATGAGAACGGAAATGCCCGAGACCACCACCGTGTAGCCCAGCATCCGCGCTCCGAGGCGGCCGAGGTGCCTGAGCTCCAGATCGGCGACGCCGAGCACGAGCGCCGAGAACAGGAGCGGGATGACCAGCATGAACAGCAGCCGGATGAAGAGCTGACCGAGCGGCTGGGCGAAGTTTCGAATCACCGCGTCGAGCCAAGGCGCTCCGCCGGCGGCAAGGTTTGCGACTACTTTAGTCGGAGTCGGGGAGCAGCGTCCTGCGCCGCACCGTCACGGAGACACCGAGCACGCCGCCGAGATCGATGCCGGCCACCCGCAGGCCGAGATACGTCTCGGTTTCCTCGCCCAGATCGTGACGCCGCCTCAGGCGTCCAAGGTCGTACTCGTTCCGCTTCGCGGGATCGGAGAGAACGACGAAAGCCTCGGTGATTTCGCGAAAGTGCTCGACCGCTTCCGGCTCGGCGTTGACGTCGGGGTGAAACGTGCGGGCAAGCTGC
>Ga0209473_1000218_pt1 | contig 36869 bp, 25 predicted proteins | sample GraSoiAngelo_133_FD_185890 | JGI IMG/M metagenome (GOLD analysis project Ga0209473, IMG submission 185890) | Grasslands soil microbial communities from the Angelo Coastal Reserve, California, USA - 14_0929_05_20cm (SPAdes) (version 2) | ecosystem: Environmental > Terrestrial > Soil > Grasslands ...
CAGACGGGAGAAAGTCGCTAATCTCGCCCGGGTTCAGGTATGCCACTGCATCTTTGATTGCCATAAGCTCGGGCGGCTCCTTCTTTTCCTCCTTGCTTTGGGCTTCCGGCGTTTCATCGAGAAGCGAAAAGGCTGGGACTTTCTCCGCTTTTGCTCCCGCTTTTTGAATCGCGGCCTCGAGCGACTGACCCGACTTGGTCTCTTCGCGCAGTTGATGGACAAGCCCGGCGCCTTTTTTCGACATCAGTTCCCGAGTTCGAGAGCGTTTGATCGCGTCCACGATTTTCGGCTTTGCCTCTTCAAGAGTAAGGGGACGCGCCTCGACGATCCCAGCGAGATGCATAATATAAAATCCATCTGTCACCTGGATTGGATCGCTGTTCGGCTCTTGGGCGGATAACTTGAACGCGACCGCGCCCAATTGTGGATCGAGATTCAGTTTTGGATCAGGAGTTGTCGCCGTGAATTCGCCAGTTACCTGAATCGGCAACTGGAACTTTCCGGCTGCGTCCTTGAAATCTGCGTTTTTCTCCAGCAGCGCTTGGGTAAAATCATTCGCGCGATCGGAGAGCTTCTGGAGGGGCTCGATGCGCTCTTTCCCGGTCAGTTTCTTTTGCTCGTCACTCAGTGCAAGGCTGACAAATTCGACCTTCCGCTTTTCCTCGCTTTTGAGCTCGGCCTTGTGCGTTTCATAATACTTCTGCACATCGTCATCGGTAATTTTGATCTCTTTGTCGAAATCAGCCGGACGCAACCGAATGAGAGTCACAGACAAAGTATCGTAAGCCCGTTCGTAATTTGCCTTGATCTCTGCTTCCGGGACCGAGACGCCGGCCGACAGAAGCTGCTTGATTTGCTTCAACGAAAGCTCGTCGCGAACTAATTGCTCGATGTGCTCCTCACCAAGACCATTCGGCGAAAGGCCATTCTGCACAAAATCGGTAAATTTCTTAAAGTCGAACCCACCGTCGCCGCGAAATGCAGGTAAATCCCGGACACGATTGGCGATTTCAGAGGGGCTTGGACGAATGCCGAGCCGGGCCGCCTCGTGACGCAAAATCAACGAGTTCAAAATGAATTGAACGTAAACCTGGTTCTGGTCGCTTGCTCCCGCGGTCAAACTTTGCAGAAAATCGAACATCCCCAGAGCGCGCGCCAGATCGAGCAACCGCGCATTTTGCTGGGCTTCCACCGTCGAAATGTTGCGATTGTAAACCCGAGCAAATTGGTCGGAGCGCATCGCGCCGTAATCCGGTCGTTGCACGAAATAGAAAACGAACGGAATCGCGAGAATCGCGATCACGATCATTAACCACTGCCGATGCTTGCGCAGAAGTGTCATCATAATTTGAATGTCCTTTGAGCTATTCGCGTTGGCGCGCAGAATTTACCGCGCGTTCCGACCAGGCCAAATATTTTTCTGCCTTCGCCTTGCGCGGCGAAGCAAGCACAGCGCATCCCTTCGCGGTTAACGGCCGGATTGTAGGGCGGCCAGGGTTGCATTACGATCCCGCCGTCTTGCGAATCAGGTCGAAAACTACGAGATGGAGCGCTCGGCGGCGTCGCCTGGTGCGTCGATTTGCTTGCTCGCCGCCAAGCTTCGATGCAGGTGACGTGGTGAACCGTCGAAGAAGGGAACGGTGGCACGATGATGTTAAATAAGACCTTGCGCGCGCGCCATTGGTTGGACTTTCCGGAACGCGGCACGCCCGTCATGCTGCAGCTGATCCATGCGATAGCCGTAAGCATCGGACGCTGGGCGGCGAGGCTACTGCTGTATCCGATCGCGCTTTATTTCCTGATCAGCGCACGTGTGGCCCGGCGAGTATCGTATGATTACTTAAAGCGGGTGCGCGGACGTCCGGCCCACTGGTGGCATGTGTTCCGCCATTTTCATTGTTTCGCCGCCACAATATTAGACCGGGTGTATCTGCTAAGAGGCGAGTTCCAGCGCTTTGATGTGACGCTTCATCACAAAGAAATCCTGCACCGGCGGGTCGAAAGCGGGAAGGGTTGCATCCTTTTGGGCTCTCATCTGGGTAGTTTCGAGGTGCTGCGGACTCTCGGTGTGACGCAGCAGAATTTCTCGCTCAAAGTGCTGATGGATATCGCCCACAACGAGAACATCTCCCGCTTTCTTGATGCGCTTAACCCAGAAATCGCCAACACGGTAATCGTCCCGGATCAACCGGATACATTACTCAGAGTTAAAGAGAGCTTGGACGCCGGTTTTCTGATTGGCACGCTGGGTGACCGCATCTCGAGCGACGGCAAGACCACTCAATGTCACTTCTTAGGCGCGCCGGCTATATTCCCAGCCGGCCCGATCCTCCTTGCCGCGGTAATGCATTGCCCTGTCATCCTGTTTTTCGGCCTTTATCGAGGCGGCAACCACTACGAAATTTACTTCGAGCAATTGGCCCAGGAAGTAATCCTGAATCGCGACAGGCGCGCGGAGGACATCCAACATTGGATGCAACGCTACGTTGATCGCCTGGAGCATTACACGCGGCTTGGGCCTTACAACTGGTTCAACTTCTATCCGTTTTGGGATTAACCGCCGCTCGGTTGAAAAATGTAAGAAGCCGCCAACAGAACATGCCGATAGACAAAGCCGAAATCTGCACGCTCATCCCGCACGCCGGTCTTATGTGTCTGTTGGATAGCGTGCTCAAGTGGGACGACGAATCGATTGTGTGTACCAGTGAAACTCATCGCGATCCGGCCAATCCGCTGCGCCGTGACGGGCGGCTGTCCGCGTTACATGCTTTCGAATACGGGGCACAGGCGGCTGCAGTGCATGGCGGACTGCGAGCGCGATTAGCGGGCGTAGTCGCGCCGCCGTGTTATCTAGCCGCGCTGCGGGATGCGCATTTGCGGGTGACGCGCTTGGATGAAATCGCTTCACGGCTTGAGGTTCGCGCGCAACGCTTGTTCGGAGAGGGCGGCAATACAATTTACGATTGCCGTGTCTCAGCTGGCGATGTTCTTTTGGCCGACGGACGAATTACCATCATGTTGCGGACATGACCGCTTTAAAAGATGATTGCCATTGGAGTGCGCGACCAAATGAGCTTTGAAATTTGCCGCGCGATTCGCGCTGACCATCCTAGCCTAGCTGGGCATTTCCCGGGCGCGCCTATCGTGCCGGGCGTAGTCATCCTCGATGAAGTCGCCGCGGCTTTGGCCGAATGGCGCGAAAATTGTCATCTTACCGGCATACGTGCAGCCAAGTTTGTCCTGCCCTTAGAGCCTGAGCAACCGTTTACCGTTTGTATTACCGCGGCGAAGGGTGCCAAGACGGATGTCGATTTTTGCTGCCGCGTCGACCGCCGCGTGGTAGTTGAAGGCCGCCTTGAGATCAGTTGCGGCGCAATCTGACATGGAAGACGCGGCATTACCCGAACCGCCTGTCTTTGACCCTCAACCACTCGATCCGCGCCTGGCGCAGTGGCTTAAAGGCTATCCGCCGTTGCTGCTCAGCGAACGCTTACATCGAAGCATCGAACTAATGGAGCGGTATAGCATCGATCTAGCGATCGATTTGCTCGGACAAATGGATGTGATTGACCAACTCGGCGAGTGCCGATCGGCGAAAACACTTTGTCAGGCGCTTTCGTTTCAGCCGCGTTTCAGTTCCACCCTGGATTGGCTTTTAAAGCGCCTGCTCGAGACAGATTGCATCGAGGCGCGGACGGACCAGGAGACCCAGTTCTACCGCCTGCGCCACGCACCGTGGCGACCTGAGCTGGCGCGCCTGCGCTCAATCGGGCTTGATATTGATTGCGCCAATGCACCGACTTTGGACTTGTTAGACCAGGCAGCAAGCCTCTATCCAGCGGTCGCGCGCGGCGAGCAGAGCGGTGAGCAGGGCCTGTTGGGAGCGCAAGCCATACCTCTGTGGTTGAATTATTTTAACAATGATAACTTAACTTACGCAGTGAATAACTGGGTGGCTGCGACGGTCGCTGCCGACCGCCTGACCACTCAACGGGAGCTGCGGATTTTGGAACTCGGCGCCGGCGCTGGCAGCGCTAGTGAAACGCTGCTGCGCTGTTTCGATGAACGCGGCCTTCTGCCGTATATAAAACGCTACCTCATTACAGAACCTAACTCCTTTTTCCGGCGGCGCGGTCAGCGTGAATTATCAAAGCAGTATCGCGATCTGCCCCTTGAGTGGGAGCCGCTGGACATTGATTTGCCATGGGACAATCAAGGCGTAGCTCGTGGCGAAATGGATCTGGTATACGGCGTAAACGTCCTGCATGTCGCTAAGGACCTGTTATTTAGTCTAAATCAAGCGCGGAACGCGTTGACGCCGGATGGCTGGTTAGTGATTGGTGAGTGCGTGCGTCCGTATGTCAATCAGCCGATCTACCCCGAGTTTATCTTTCAAATCTTAGACAACTTTACCGACGTGAATACGGATCCGGAAATTCGTCCCAATCCGGGCTTCCTGACCGCGGATCAGTGGGGCCGTGTAGTTACGCGCGCTGGTTTCGAGCGCGCCGAAGTCAGGCCAGATGTCGATCATATTCGCGAGGTATATTTGCATTTTTTTACTGGGGCCATCTGCGGACAGCGCACCGTCGCAAGTGATGTTCGATAACCGCTGTAGCGAAAAGCGCTTCAGACCGCAGCATCGATAGGACGTGGTCTTTACTGGAGGGACGACCTTCGCGGCGTCCAAAAATATTAGGGATGCGACCCGCCTTCGGTCGCTGCAGTGACCTTCGCCGCGGCAAGCGGAGCGCATCCCTCCGCCGTCTTCCGAATCAACTTCCACACATTCCGCAAATGTTGCTCGGTCGTGAGAACATTTCCCAATCCGATTCGCATGACCGTTCGACCGCGTAATTTCGTTTGGGTGAGATAAGCAACCCCGGAAGCATTGATTCGCTTGACAACGTTGCTGTTGATAAGGTCGATCTTCTCATCGTCACGGCCAGCTTTGAACCGGAAACAAACGACGCCCATAACAACGGGCGCTCGTAATTCGAAACGCTCGTCGTCACGAATCCAGTCCGCAAAAAGTTTTGCCAGCCGCAAATGATCCCGAATGCGCGCCGCGAGTCCTTCGCGGCCAAACGCGCGCCAAACGATCCATGCTTTAAGGGCTCGAAAACGGCGGCCCAGCTGGACGCCGTAATCCATGTAGTTGATCTCCGCGCCAACTGGGTCGCGGAGATGCACGTACTCGGGCGCGAGAGTAAAGAGCCGACGCAAACGCCCGATCTCCCGGAGATAGAGCGCACTAAAATCAAGCGGAACGAAAAGCATTTTGTGCGGATTAATTACTATAGAATCGGCTTGGCTCCAGCCTGCGGTCACCCATTTGCATTCCGGCAAAAGGGCGAGTCCAGCGCCGTATGCGCCGTCGATATGGAGCCACACTTTGTGTTCGCGGCATACCTGCGCGATCTCGGGAATTGGATCGACACTCGCTGTTGAGGTGGTCCCAACTGTCGCAACTATGGCAAGAGGCCTGAAATTCTTCCGAAGATCAGACGCGATCATTTCACGCAATGCTGATACATCCAATCGGAATTCCGCGTCTACGGGAACACGCTGGACGTTGTCCTCTCCGATACCGATCGCAATCGCGCCTTTCTCTACCGAACTGTGCGCTTGATTCGAGGTGTAGATACGAAACGCGGGCAAGTTGCGCCCGCTCAAACCGAACTTCCGCGTATTCGGGGCAGCTTGCTCGCGCGCAGTGGCGAGGGCGTGCATCGTCGAAATTGAAGCTGTGTCGTAAACAACGCCCGCGAACTCGTTAGGCAGGGCGAGCCATTGCCGAAGCCAGTCGAGCACGAGCGTTTCGAGCTCGGTTGCAGCAGGCGAAGTCCGCCAGGTCATGGCATTGACGTTTAGGGCGCTAGTAATCATTTCGGCGAGAATGCCGGGACTCGTCGTCGTGCAGCCGAAGTAGCTCATGAACTGCGGATGCGCCCAGTGCGCAACGCCGGGAACAATTACGCGTTCGACATCGGCGAAGATTTTGTCGAGCGACGCAGCCGTTTCCGGTGCCGCGGCATCCAACCGCGCCAGGATTGCTCCCGGCTCGTCATTCGGAGAAATCCACCGCTCACCGATATTTTCGCGGTAATCGGCGATCCAATCGGCGAGCCGATGAAGCTGCTCACGAAAAAGTTCCGGCGAAATGTCTCCGAGCTCGCCGACATCGCCGCCCAGGTGTGGTTTTCGATCTTTCATTCTAGCGGATGTGGACGTTTGGAAATTTCCGACACGATCTTTCCAAGCTCCGCGCGATCACGATCAATTTCGATCGCTGAATGGGCACAGGAACGAATCGGCAGCAGATATGTGCACTCCCTCACATTTCTCAAAAGGCAAAACCAAAACTGAAATGGAACGCGCCGAAATCTTCATCAGGGTGCGGATCGGGATTGACGCCGTAATCGAGCCGGATCGGCCCGATCGGTAATTTATACCGCAACCCAGCGCCAATCGCGTAGCGCAGATCGTCGAGGCCGGGCTCTTCCGACGTGGGCAGTAGATTGCCGGCATCGGTGAAAAGCGCGCCCTGTAATTCACCGAAAATCGGGAAAGTGTACTCGATGTTAAACACGGTGAAAAATTCACCTCCAATTGGATGACCTTTTGGATCGTGGGGGCCAAGATCTCGTTCACCAAAACTTCGCACCGTGTCGCTTCCGCCGTTGAAAAACCGTTCATCAATCGGAATTGCCGTTGCTTCTTCCGGACCGCTCACAGTGAGCGAATGAATAATGCCCGCGCGAGCGCCGAATCCGATCCAGGACTGCTGGAACCAGCGTTGTAATGGAGTACCCGGTTTGTCTTCGACCACACCCGGCGTGAGCGGTTTGGGTCCAAAAGGAACGTAGTAGCCCACCCGAATCGTGCCCCGGATAAATTCGATATCGCTTCCGAACGCACTCGAAGCCAGATCGAGGGTATTGTTGATCAGGAATCCGCGTGGCGTCACAAACGGGCTCTCCCGCATATCGAGCGTATTCGTGAGGCCGACCGTATTCACAAAATAGTTTTCATCGCCCAGGAATACCGGTTTGATATCGGCGTCGATTATTTTGACATGGCGCACCGCAAAAGTCAGGCCAGCTTCGTCTTGTTTCGTAATCTTACGCGTGAGTTCGAGTCGTCCGCCCAATTCAAATTTTGTGTAGCCGTCGAACGCAAAGGTGATCGCGGCGAGCCGCGCTTTGAAGGCAAAATCAGTATCAAGAAAGAATGGATCCTCGTACAAAATTTCGCCTCTATAACCCCGCTGCGAAACCTCGATAGAAGTGGTCAGCGGACGCCCATAACCGAAAAGATCGCGATCGCGATATTGCACACCGACGATCCCGCCCTCGTATGTGCCATAGCCAACTGAAAAACCGAACTCCTTGCTTTTTGCTTCTTCTGCCGAGATGTCGAGCCGCAACAAATGTCCATCCACCGGCACCGGCTTGATTTGCAGGAGATTGAAAAGTCCCGTCTTCATGAGCGTTCGAAATCTTTCATCAAGGACGTCGGGGCTGTAAGTCTTGCCCTGCAATTTGCTGAACCGTTTGACGACAAAACTGGGGCGCAGACGGTCGAGACCGCTTACTGTCACACCGTCAAAGTGGTAAACCGGCCCCGCTGCGACAACGACTTGCACCGGCACTCGGCCATTCACCGCTTCTTCAGGTGCTGCGGTGGTCTCGACTTTCACATCGTAATAACCACGCGCTTTGTAATATGCCTCAATCCGCCGCGGGATATCGGCGACACGTGCATCGGTATAAGGTTGCTGCAAGAGATCGAATATTTGCCCGCGCAGCGTTTCCGCATCGTAAATAGCCTGTCCGGTAAATGAAATGCTGCCGAAAAAATATCGCCGGCCCTCGTGAATCGGGACAACCACGTCCACTTGATTGGTTTGGTCGTGAAAAATGGGCCGCGGGGGATCGACAACAGCGTTTAAAAAACCTTGGGCGACATAGAAACGGTGCACCAGGTCCGCGCCCTCCTCCATGTCAGCGGCAACGAAGGGCAAGTTTTTCTGTAGCTTCGAATATCGCTCGCGTGTCGGCCCGACTGCGTATTCGAACAGCTTGTCGGCCGGCTCGCTCGCGTTTCCATCAAAGATTACTTTGCTCAGCGTCATGAGCGGCCCTTCCGTGATATCAAGACGCAGCCGATTTTGCGACTCGATCACATAATGCACGTTTACTTTCGCGTAGCCATGTTTGCGGTAGAAGACTTCCAGGAAGAATGCAAGATCGTCTGCCCGTGCCGGGCTTAGTCCGTACTCGTCGATCGTTGTGATCTCCTCCTTCAATTGCGAACGCAGCTCCTTTTCTTTGAAAGCCTGCTGGCCGCGAAATTCGATGACGCTCGCCTGCTGGGCCCGTTTTTCCTGCTGCTTGACTATCGCTTGCTGAGTTCTTTGCCTTTCCTCGGGTGGAGTAACATCCACCGCGCTTTGGGCCACGGCTTTTGCTATCAGGGCTACACTTGCAAGACAGAAAAAGGCCCTGTGCCACATCTCAGCGAAACCGAAGCAGATATTTTAGCTTCCCACGAAAGTCACCTCCAACCCCGAGATCGCCGACGATTACAAACTGATCGTTGATCTTGAAGCGCGCGCTGGCTTGCTGTCTCCCCGTTCGGGGATCGACCTGGCCCACGTCGAGGTCCAAGCGATTAAAAAACGCATTGCTCTGCGTCGGCTCGCCTTTTTTAACAATTTTCCGGTAAAGTTGTTGGACCAACAACATCGCGGCCCGTCCAGCGAGGACATTGTTATTTCCTGATAGTTCTGCTCTGGTTGCACCGGTTGCGATTAGAGAAATGATTTCTTCCTGCGCCAGTGGCGGTTCGCTCGTGAAAATCGCCTCAGGCGATTGCAAAGTTCCGTACACGTAAACACGCACCGTGTAATCGCGGATGACCGAAGTGCCCTGCAGATCAATTCGCGGATTCATTGAATCGCCGGTGTCGAAGTAGAGAACCCCATAGGAAACCTGGAGCCGGCTGAATGGCAGGGTCGCGTCGACATTCTCCAGCCGGACCAAGCCTTGCAATTCCGGATGCAGCCCCGTTCCGGTTAACTTCAGATCGCTGATCGCGCCACCCGTAGCCAGATTTCCGCGAATGAGCACGGGATCTTTGGTTTTAATCGCTACGTCAAATTTCCAATCGCGAAATGGCGGGTCCGGCAAAGAAAATTCCGGCCTCGCCGAGGGCGGTTCCGGCGCAGGTCTGCCCGGCAGACCGATCGGGATTAGATCGATATTTTTTAAAAAGTGACTGTTCGTCATCGCGACATTCCCGGTGACGCTCGCAGTCAGCAACGGCCCGGTGACTTTGACGTCCGCATCTGCGCGCGCCGTCAGGGTGTCGTTGCGCGCGACCAGCGCACTATCTGCCTTTAGCTGCAGATCCACCATGGGCTGCGTCAATTTCGGGAATTTGACTCCGCCCGTGACTGTGAATTTCCCTCCGGAAAGCTCTCCACCGAATTGCTGAATCGTCAGCGCATCTCCGTTGAAATTGAGGCGGGCTTTGAAATTATTCAGCGCAGGCAAAGTTACATTGTTGGCCCGCGCGACATTAATCGTCATGTCGGCAGAGCCGCTTAACACAGGTTGTGCGATTGTTCCCCGGACATCGACATCGAGGCCAAGATCGCCGTCGAGTCGCGCCACTTCGGGCACTAATTCTCGAATGAAATTCACCGAGCTGCGCGGCAGCCGAGCTTTTGCACTGATTGTAGTTTCGTCGGGCAGTTTTCGCGCGCGAGCAATTTTCGGGATGTCAAAAGGCAGGTTTGCACTTAACTCCAGCGGTTGAATCCGGGTCTGTTGCAGCTTTCCGGAGGCGGTCAGTTGATCACGTTTGACTTGCGCGTTCAGATCAAACGTCGCCGGCTCCAGTTTCGGGAATCGCTCGCTCCGCAGATCGCGCATCTGGACGTCAAGGCGGGCCTCTAAGTCGGCGATCGTTCCCTGCGCATCGAGCTTGACGTTCAAGATCCCGGATGCCAGCGGCTTCGCACCGACGTCCTCGAAAAACTTTTTTATGTTGAGGTTCTCGGATTGAAAGTTCGCTAAGACTTTTCCGTTGGAGGGGCATACCGATGCACTCGTGCCGAGATTTCGCCACACGAATGGGATGGAAGCGTAGCCGGCCGCAAATTTCGCGGACCCTTGATCGAGTTGAATCTTGCTAATCTCCAGCGTTTCGCCCTTGGCTTGGGCGATTGCTTGAAAATCCATCTTGTTGCTGGCGAAAAAAATGATCGGCACATCGAGACCATCGGGCGAATAGGTCGCGTCGATATTAGCCCGAAGCGATTGCAAGCCGCCGTAACGCCCTTTCTCGAGCACGAGCTTCAGGTTCCCCGAATTTTTGAATGTTTGCGCGTCGCCGCTTCCTTCCCAGTCGAAGGAAAGCGAGCCGGCCAAGTCGTTTTGATTGCCAAAGGCCCGAAGCATCGGCTGAAGCGTCGATAAATTGGAGACGCTGGCAGAGGCTCTTCCGCTGTAATGATACGGAGGGTGCAGATTGAGACTCCCGTGCCCGCCAACGAAATCGTGTTCATTCAAACTTGCGGTGAGATCGTTTAGATAAATCACGTTGTCCGAAATTGAACATTGCGAGCTCAGTTGTTTGAAAACCAAGTCTCGCATCTTCAGGTTCGATCCGGAGATCGATAGTTGGCCGTTCGCAAGCTGTTGCTTCCATGTGATCTGCCCTGCGATTTGCAATGGTCCGGTGAGCTTGTCCGGTGCATCTGACGTCCAGAAATCGCCGGCTTCGGGCGCACTCAGCGAAAAATCCAGAGCCGCTGGTTGCGAAACAACTTTGCCGACCTCTTCTGGCAATCGGTATTGGCCTCGAACCACTACTTCATTCTGGTTCCGCCGCAGATTTAAAGGTTCGAGGCTAACGACATCGTCAAATACGTCGAGCGCCCCTTCCACCGAATCGATCACGTAATCTCGATAATGCGCGTTAGAGATGTTTAAGTTTGAACGTAAGCGAAGGTCCGCGAACCATGGCTTCTTGGCATCGGCTGGCCCAACTATTTTTGAAGCTCTCGCAGTCGCGCTTAGTTTCTCAATTGTGCCGTTCGAAAAGTTAACCGAGTCGGCAGTGATGTTGAGATTTGCTTCAATTTTACCGTTAACGATGTCGATCTTGCCATTTAATTGAGCGGTCCCGCTCAATGGCTGTGGCATTCCCTCCGTCAAACCCTGAAGATCGAGTACGGTGCCAGCAATTTCCAAACTTGCGGGAATGCGCCCGAAATCTTTGAAATCGGCAGGCATTTCAGTAGTCCCGCGAAGGTGAAACTCATTTTGACCTTGGACGAAGTCGGCTGAGCGAAGAGTGGCTCTGCCTTGATTCGCAGAAACTTCCATGACACCGGTATCGAAACTGATTTCTGGCCAATGCGCCTTGCTCATTCGCAGAGACAGCGTTCCGTTCCAGGTGCGCGGGGAATCGATGGCGCCTGTTCCCTCCAGATTGAGGCGTTCGATTTGGCCGGAGAGGTATCCTTCCGGCAAGACCAGGAATTTGTTCAGCGACTCGACCGCAACGTTTTCGGCGGCCAAGTGCATTTTCGTATCCAGCGACGATTTTGTTTCGCCTAATGTAATCCACCCGGAGAGCTGGCCGCCGCCGACTGCGCAATCGAGATTGATGGCAAGAGTCTTCGCGTCGACATGGGATGCATCAACGCTCAGAAGATGGATCTTTTCCTGGTCGCTCAAAACCAGATCACGAATAATCAGATTTTTGTTCGCATACGAAGTTTGCCCCGAGACTTTGGACCAACTCTCGCCGGCGGGCAGTTGCAATTTCTCAATCCGCAGGTCACTCAGCGTGCGAGGATTCAAATCAAGATCGACATGTTCCATGACAAAATCGTGTGGCTGATTTCTGATCACCAGTGTTGCATCCGTTAATCGAATCCGTTCTGGAAAGAGCGAGGGCAATTCTATTTTCGCCTTCGGCCGGTGTGGTCTAAGCGGCGCTTTGGCCGGGTTCAAAACAATCCGCGCCGAGCGCGATTCGACGTTATCGAGAAAATGAGAGAGACCGTGACGCGCGAGTCCGAACAGACTGTAATCAATATATAAAAGGTCGATATCAATTGATTCGATTGCCGAGGGTCCGGTTGGAAAGGCATGAAGGTTCCGCACCGTTAGATTTGTGAAGACATTTCCTTCGAGGCGAAAAGTAGCCTTCAGATTTTCTGTGGCAGCATAATGGAGCGCGATTTGCCGACCGAGCGTTAACAGAATTGGACGATGAAAAATTGCGAGAAGCACCGCACAGATCGCAACCACCACCACCAGGTGGTGCCACCAACGTTTATGCGCCTGCGCGCCTGCCTGATGGTCTTCGCCCACTAGGGCGACTCTATTTCACCATGGGAAAGAGTAAATAGCTGTCTGGCGTACCTCAGGCAATCAACTGCCACGTTCCAGACCAGGCTTTGCCATCACCCTGGATCCAGAAATGGATTAAATTGTCGGACTGACTGTCTACTCCGCCAAATTGTCGAAGAGGTCCAAGCTCAAGCCGATCGGCTGTTGCGATTGCGCAGTTCTCGATTGCACGCCGCTACATCCAGCGTCACGCTTCCGGCAGCGTCGAATGAATCCTGATAAGCTTTTCGATTATCTGGACGGCCGACTGTCGGCTGCGGAACGTGCAGCGCTGGAGGAGCAATTGATCTCCGATCGGCAGTTGCAACGCGCCCTTGCTGTCGCGCGACAAATTCATCTGGGGATGCAGGGAGATTCTCGCGAGGTTTTGCTCCCGGCCGAAGTAGATGTTGCCGCGCGCGGCCGGAAGATGGCGCTTCGCGTTGGCGCGGCGTTTATCGTTCTTATGGGCGTCAATGTCGGAATCGGCCTTTGGTTGATCGCACGACACGAAACCAAAAATCCGAACCGGACATTGCTGGAAACGCAAATGCGGCAGCAAATAACCAAAGCACTCGAGCATGCCGCGACGACGCTGACGCCGGCGCCGTTTGGTGTGAGCGAGATTACGATCCCGACGACGCCGGGACGATTAGATACAGTTGCAAACGAAGTCGTCACAATCGCAAGCCAACTCGGCGGTTCCGCGACGAAAGGGCTTCCAGACAAAAATCGTCTCAGTGTTCTTGTCGATCTTCCGTCGAATTACGAGTCCAAATTTCGCACTGCGATTGCCTCCATAGCCGGAGACACACAGACCTCACCGATGCCCTCACCAGACGAAACCGTCGCGCCGAGCTCAGAGAAGAAGAGCTTTGTTGTGCAAATCGTCGAGGCACCAGGACAGCGACACTAAGAGATTCCAACGCAGATTATGCGATGATTGCGGTCACGTTTGCTTTGGCGGCGGAAAGTTCAGGATTTCGGCGCCACCTTCACAACAAAACCCGGAGCGATAGAAATGGCATCACGACGATCGCCGGCAATATCGACAATTGCACCGTGGAAGTCTTTCATACAGGTGTTGGGGAAGAAGTTTGCCGACAACGAACGGCACGCTTTTTAGCGGACCGAAAACTCGATTGTTTAATCAGCGCCGGATTTGCAGGCGCGCTTAACGATCAATTACGGATCGGTGATCTCTTGCTTGCGAAAAATTTCTCGACTGCTGACGTGAGCGGGAGGCTGCATTCTCTTGCAAATCTCCCAATCCGTATCGCCAATCTTTTGACTGTCCCGTCGATGATCGAATCCGGCGAGGACCGAAACCGACTTGCGCAAACGACGGGCGCCACAGCTGTGGACATGGAGACGGAGTTTATCGGGCGCGCTTGTGCGGAACACGGCGTTCCGCTGCTTTCGCTTCGCGTGATCAGCGACACGCCTTGCCAACCGCTACCAGCGCCACCAAATGTGCTCTTTAATTTAGACGAGCAGAGGACAAACTTTGGCAGACTCGCAGTCTACCTGGCAAGAAATCCGCCAGCGGTTTGGCGCTTGATTTCCTTTGCCCATCAGATTGGAAGAGCACGCGAGCGATTATCCAATGCCATCGTCGCGCTGGTTCGTGAATTGCATCCGTAGATCCACAGACAAGGTTCCTTTCGGCGCGCAGCCGAGATAGTTAGGTTACGGCTTTGGCCGGCTCGATGTGGACAAGCACATCGGCAATGCGCGAATCGCCCCGCTGGATTGCCGCTTTCACTCGATGCGCAATCTCGTGCCCTTCATGCACGGAAATGCTTCCGTTTACTCCCACGTGAAGATCGACATAAAAGTCCAGTCCCATCTTCCGGATCAGGCATTTTTCGACTTCGATGACTCCGGGGACCGCAGCCGCAGCATTTCGAACTGAATCCACAATCTTACCGCGCGGCGCCGTATCCATGATTTCGAACAAGGCGGGCCGCAACAGACGATAGCCATTGGTGCCGATTAGCGCACAAGCGAAGAGCGCCGCCCAGTCGTCCGCGCTTTGCCAGGCCTCGCCACCGACAAGTGCAACAGAAATGCCGATGAACGCCGCGATCGACGTCATTGCATCGGTACGGTGATGCCAGGCGTCGGTCTGAACAGCGGTGCTTTCTACACTCCTGCCAAATTGGATGACATATCGATATAAAATCTCTTTCACAATCACAGCGACGATCAGAACCACGAGTGTGTAAGGCGCAGGCCCATGATGCGGCAGAAAAATTTCGCGCACACTTTGAATCGTCAGGCCGAGCGCGGCAGCCAGTACGCCGATCGCAACAATCACTGCGGCAATCGGCTCGGCTTTGCCATGACCATATGGATGAGTCCGGTCAGGCGGACGCGCCGCAACTTTCAATCCTCCCCAGATCACAATGGAACCGCCCACGTCCATCGCCGATTCAATTCCATCAGCGATCAGCACATACGCGTTACCGAAAAAACCGGCGATCATTTTTACCGACGCCAGCATGATATTAATGGCGAGACCAAACAGCGCGATCCGCGCGCCAGTTTGCAGATTGTTTACGGAAGCGTGAGGATGCTGCGCCGAGACCATCGATGAGTAAAAGTATAAACGTGGCCGTTTATGAAACGCACGGAAATCCGGCGGATGTGTTGCACGTGGAAACACAACCGTGGCCGACACCGTCGCCGGACGAAGCGGTCGTGCAAATGCGCGCCGCGCCGATCAATCCAGCGGACCTGAACCAGATCGAGGGAAAATACCCGGTCCGGCCGCAGCTTCCGGCTACGCCCGGATTCGAAGGCGCCGGTGTGGTTGTCGATGTTGGCAAAAGGGTCAAAAATCTCACCGCGGGTGCCCTCGTGATCCTGCCGCATAATCTCGGGACCTGGCGCGAAGCTGTTGCCGTGAAAGCGAGTGCGTTGGTGATCGTTCCGCCGGAGATCGGTCCCGTTCACGCAGCGATGTTGAAGATCAACCCAATGACGGCGTGGCGGTTGCTGCATGATTATGTCGATTTAGAAAGTGGAGACTGGCTGATTCAAAACGCCGCCAATTCCGCAGCAGGCCGTGCCGTGATTCAAATCGCACGCAATTTGGGTTACAGAACGGTGAATGTCGTTCGCCGCGAGGAATTGATCGATGAATTGCGGGCCGAAGGCGGTGACGTCGTGCTTGTCGATGAAGAAAAACTTCGCGAGGAAGTAAAAATTACGACAGGCAACGCGCCGATTCGCTTGGGGTTAAATGCCGTTGGTGGCGGCAGCGCGCTGCGCCTCGCAAACACCCTGGCGCCCGAATCGACAATAGTAACGTTCGGTGCGATGAGCTTGCAGCCGCTGAAAATCCCAAATGGTCTGCTCATTTTCAAAGATCTCCGCTTCCGGGGGATTTGGATCAACAAATGGTACGATAACGCGACGATGGAGGAGCGAATGGAAGCTTTTCAATCGCTTTTCGAACTGGCAAAGGACGGGTTGCTGAAAACGAAAGTCGACAAAGCGTATCCGCTAAGTGAATTAAAAGCCGCAGTGAGACATGCCGCACAGGGAAGACGCAGCGGCAAAATTATCTTCGAGTTTGCCGCGTAACGGCAGTTATGTCAGCGTAAAAAGTGGTTCGGACATTTCTCCATCGCATATTTCTTCTCATCGCTCTAGTCGGCGGTGCTGGCGTCCAGAGCGCGACCGTCCCCGAACCGGGCGATTTGCGCGCAGCCGGGAAAGTGGACTTCCCGATATCGTGCACACCTGCTGTCCAATCTGAATTCGCTCGTGGCGTAGCGTTGCTGCATTCATTCTTCTATGAGGAGGCGCGACGCATTTTCACTTCCGTGGCCGAGCAGGACCCAAAATGCGCCATGGCTCAGTGGGGCATTGCAATGACGTGGTGGCATCCGATCTGGACACCTCCAACTCCCGACGAAATGAGCGCGGGCAAAGCGGCCATTGAAAAAGCGATGGCGATGAACGCCGGCACGGATCGCGAGCGGGGATTCATTACTGCGCTCAATGTCTATTACAATACGCCTGATAGTTCGACCGCGGACGCAGTTGGACAATCGTGTCACGGACCAGTCGGATCGCGCGATCGGGTGGTCGCCTACGAAAAAGCGATGCGCCAACTCCGCGACAAGTACCCCGATGATTTCGAAGCGCAAACCTTTTACGCCTTCGCGATCTTGGCGATTGGCTATGCCACACCTAATGACACGACCTTATCCAAGCAACTTCAAGCCGGCGCGATGCTGGAAAAATTGTGGAAATCCAACCCAAATCATCCTGGCGTCGTTCACTACCTGATACATTGTTATGACTACCCCGCGCTCGCCCAACGCGGGCTGGCTGCGGCTCGAAGTTATGACTCCATCGCGCCATGGGTGCCTCACGCGTTGCACATGCCATCGCACATCTTCACCCGCCTTGGAATGTGGGATGAATCAATCGCGGCGAACCGATCGTCCGCCGACGCCTCGCGCGCTTACGCAGCCATGCGCCACCGCGACGCCACCGAAGCCGAAGAATTACACGCGCTCGATTACATGGCCTACTCCTATCTGCAGGAAGCGCAGGACACCAAGGCGAAGGAGATTGTCGATTTCGCTGCCACTGTGCGTAAAACCAATCCGGAGCTGGAATTCAGCGGGGCTTATGCGCTGGCTGCCATCCCAACACGTTATGCGTTCGAGCGCAATGATTGGGCCGCGGCGGCGGCATTGACTATTCCCAACCTGCCACACTGGTCTTCCTTTCCATTCATGGAAGCGCTGATCGAGTATGGTCACGCTCTCGGTCGAGCGCACATCGGCGATCTCGACGGCGCGCGAAAAGCGATCGCGCGGATGCGGGAATTACGCGATGCGACGAAGGATCTCAAGTTCGACTATTTCAAAAGCCATCTCGACTTGCAGATGAAGGCGGCCTCCGCCTGGGTGGCGGCAAGCGAAGGCAAAAAGAACGAAGCGATCGAGATGTTGCGACAGGCCGCGGAGGCCGAAGACATTCTAGGCAAGCATCCGGTTTCGCCCGGCGCGTTTGTTCCGATTCGCGAACAGCTCGGCAGTCTGCTGCTCGAACTCGGCCAAGCGAAGGAAGCACAGCGGGAATTCGAAGCTGCGCTCAAGATCTACCCGGGACGGTTCAGAGGTTTGTATGGAGCGGCGCGTGCTGCCGAGCAAACCGGCGACAAGGAAAATGCAAGTCGCTATTACGCGAAGCTGGCCGCACAAACGGCAAAGTCTAGCGGCTCACGAGATGAATTGAATCACATTAACGAATTTCGTGCCGCCGAAGCCAAAGCAGCGGCAGATTCGAAAGACGTTGCCAGCAGCCGAGAGTAGGAAACACTTGGCGCGTCCTGAGTGCAAAACGATCAAGCTAGCCGCACGGCGTTGCTCATTGCCGCGAGCCTGGTTCTTCTGCACGGCGATCCAAAATATTCGGGCCTTGTGTCGAAAACTTCAGCAGATTTGTGCGCGCGAATGCTGGAGACGTATTCGCCGCGGACCCGCTTGTTTCTAAAGATTATTCAGCAGAGCTGGTTTCCACCGATCGCAAACTTGATCGAGCGTATCACGATCCCAGGAATCTTGCTGCATTATGTCTTGCGAAAGAAATGTATCGCCGGACTTGTGCGCTCGGCACTTATCAATGGAGCTACACAACTAGTCATAATTGGCGCAGGGTTTGATCCGCTAAGTTTCGAATTACATCAGAATTTCACAGGCGCGCCAATTTGGGAGATCGATCATCCGGCAACGCAGCGTTACAAAGTGCGCGCCTTTCCCAAAACCGGTGGTGAACGATTGCATTTTGTCCCGATTGACTTGAGCGCCGCGGCATTCGACAGAGAAGCGCTGATCAAAAGCAGCTTTGATCCGACTCACCGGACATTCTGGGTCGCTGAAGGTCTCTTGATGTATCTGCGGGCAGATCTCGTTTCGTCATTGATGAGAACATTGAGTAGTCTAAGCAAGCCGGGCAGCCACTTCGCATTTACATTCATGGAAAAGCAGGGTGACGGCCGGATTCGTTTTGATTCGCAAAGTAAACTTGTTGATTGGTGGTTGCGTGGCCGCGGCGAACCATTCCTCTGGGGCACCACGCGAAGTGAGCTTGTTGACCTTGTACGCCCGTGGCGCGTCATCCGATTTTTCGACCACGATGATTTGCGCAAAATGGAATCCGAACTAGCCGATCAACCTATTGCCAGAGGCGAAGTAATCTGCCTGGCTGAGATTTAATTCGCTCGATTAAGCTTCCACATGCTGACGCGGCGCGAATTCATCCGCACCGCGGCGCTTTTCGCACTCGCGCCGCGCATTCTACCGGCACGCGAGAGAGAGATTTGGGTCAATGACGTTCATTCGCAGCTCAATCGCACCCGCGTTCGCGAGCTTCTGACGCCGCGAACTCGAGACGAACTTGCGAAAATTGTGCGTTCTGCGTCGCAAAGAGGCTTGCCCATCTCCGCTTCAGGCTGCCGCCATTCGATGGGTGGCCAGCAGTTTGCGACGGACAGCATTTGCATCGACATGCGTTCTCTTGATCGCGTGATTTCTTTTGATCAAGAACGTGGTTTGATCGAAGCGGAAGCAGGCATCCAATGGCCGAAATTGATTCGTACATATCTGGACGCTCAACGAGATAGCGCTAATCAATGGGGTATCGCGCAAAAACAGACCGGCGCCGACACATTCACGCTCGGCGGAAGTCTCTCGTCCAACGTGCATGGGCGCGGCTTGGCGATGAAGCCGTTGATCTCGAACATCGAATCATTCACTCTGGTCAACGCCGATGGGAAATCGATTCGCTGTTCGCGCGATGAAAATGGCGAGTTGTTCCGACTTGCGATCGGTGGCTACGGGCTTTTTGGACTGATCAGCAGCGTAACGCTTCGGCTCGTTCCCCGGCAAAAATTGCGGCGCGCGGTCGAGATAATTCGCGCGCACGATCTGCCCAAGCGTTTTGAAGAACGGATAGCGCAAGATTTTCTTTACGGTGATTTTCAATTTTCAGTCGATGAAAAGTCACCGGACTTTCTGCAGCGCGGAGTGTTTTCCTGCTACCAGCCGATCGACAAACATGAACCGATTGCCGCGAGAAAGGAATTACTCGATGACGACTGGCTGGATCTGTTGCGGCTTGCGTACACGGATCGCGCTAAGGCTTTCAAGCGTTACAGCGATTACTATTTGTCCACAAACGGACAGACTTATTGGTCCGACACAACTCAGCTTAGCGCGTATCTCCCGAATTATGCGCAGAAGTTGCGCGAGCTAATTGGCGGAGACGAATCGAGCCTGATCATTACCGAAATTTACGTGCCACGCACGGACCTTCCTGACTTTTTGGCGAGGGCGGCAGAACTGTTGCGCTCGAACCACACTATAGTCATCTACGGTACAGTTCGACTGATCGAAAAAGATGATGAGAGCTTCTTGGCTTGGGCCAAAGAACCTTACGCGTGCATCATTTTCAATCTGCTCGCATTCCACACGCCGGAAGGCATCGAAGCGTCGGCGCGGTCCTTCCGCGGCTTGATTGATTTGGGCATAGCACGCGGCGGAAGTTATTATCTGACCTATCACAAATTCGCCAAACCCGAGCAGCTCGTGGCGTGCTACCCGCAGTTCAAGCAATTTCTGGATCTGAAAAGAAAATACGATCCGGCTGAACGCTTTCAGAGTGACTGGTATCGCTACTATCGGAAGCTCTTCGCGAGCTCATGACGAGAGGAGCAGAAACACGATCTCTTCATGCCACCGTTCGCCATCGTCGCTTTGGTTCTGATTCTCTCGCGCGCCATCACTGAACTGGGGCTGAGCCGACTGAACCAACGTCATGTGCGGGCGCAAGCGAATGAAGTGCCGCCTGCATTTCGCGGAATCATTGACGAGACGATGTATCGTCGTTCGGTTGACTACACACTGGCCAAGAGCCGCTTTGGGGACATCGTCACCTTCGTCGACGCCGTGGTGCTCATCGCAGTGCTTTTCAGTGGAGTATTGCCATGGGCATTTGGAAGATTCAGTGCGAGCTTCGGCACTTCGGTCTGGGCGATTGCTGGTTTCCTCTTCGTTCCAGGCATCGCGTTAAGCATCCTCGCATTGCCGTTCGCCTGGTACGGGCAATTCAAACTCGAAGAGCGATTCGGTTTCAACACCATGACTATGAAGACGTGGGTGCTCGATCGTGTGAAAGGATTTCTGCTCGTGTTGCTGCTCGGGTATCCGTTGCTTGCCCTGGTCTTGAAACTGATCGAATGGACTGGCGCAAACTGGTGGCTTTGGGGGGCGGCGGTCGTCATCGCATTTCAATTGCTCCTGCTGCTCATCGCGCCCGCGATCATCATGCCGCTCTTCAACAAGTTCACACCGCTGCCGGAAGGAACGTTGCGCGAGCGCCTCTTTGCATTGGCGCAGCGTACCGATTTTCCCACGCGGAGCATCGATGTGATGGATGGCAGCAGACGCTCGCGCCACTCCAATGCCTTCTTCACCGGGTTCGGACGTTTTCGAAAAATCGTCCTGTTCGACACTCTGATCGCGCAGCTCACCGAGCCGGAACTGGAATCGGTGCTCGCGCATGAAATTGGCCATTACAAAAAGCGCCATGTAATAAAGTTGTTCGGCGTTTCCATCGCTGGCGTCCTTGTAGCGTTCGCCGCGATCGCGTGGCTAGCACGTCAGCACTGGTTTTATCGCGCGTTTGGTTTCCAGTATCAGGGAGGCTTTGCCGCTGCGAATGTCGTTCCCGCGATGCTGCTGTTTGCGCTACTGGCGGGGACGATAAGTTTCTGGATTTCGCCGTTCATTCACATCTGCTCGCGGCGTTTCGAATACGAGGCCGATTCATTCGCACGTGCGACGATGGGACAGGCGCAGTCACTCATTCAAGCGCTGCGCAAACTGAGCGCAAAGAACCTGAGCAATCTCACGCCGCATCCGCTCTACAGCGGCTTTTATTACTCCCATCCGACCCTGCTCGAACGAGAACGCGCGCTGCGAACAGCGGTTTAGCGCAAACCTCCGGTCCGCCAGTCGGGACGCACTCGTCCCGTGGCGAGCGCGCCGCGGCGAACGGAAGCACGCGTCCTTCGCACTTTTCCAAATAAACCGCATCGTTGCTTGACACAAACGTCGCTACAACGTGCGCTGTTCTAACATGTCGAAAGTCATCGTTGTTGGTGCGGGAATCAACGGCGTTACTGCCGCGATCGAGTTAAGAAGGCGTGGTCACAAGATAACGCTCATCGATCCAGGACCTCTCCCCCATCCCCTCGCCGCTTCTACTGATATCAGCAAGGCGATTCGCACGGCCTATGGCCCGGATGAGGATTATTCCGCGCTGGCCGAACGTGCGATTCCACTTTGGCGAAAATGGAACGAAGAATTTGGCGTCCAATTGTATCACGAAACCGGCGTCATGTTCGTGCGCCGACAGGAAATGCAACCGGGCGATTTCGAATACGAGAGTTTCAAAGTGCTGCAACGTCGCGGGGCAAAGGTGGAGCGAATGAATGCCGCGGAGTTGCGCGAGCGATTTCCAGCGTGGAGCGGTGAAGCTTACCGAGACGGCGTTCTTGAATTGGAAGCGGGTTACGCTGAGAGCGGGCGCGTCGTTGCGGCATTGGTCGAGCGCGCAAGATCGGCCGGGGCCGAATTGCGCGAAGCCAAATTCTCTCAACTGGATGAAGCTGACGGTCGCGTGGAAGGCGTCGTGCTCGACGATGGCCATCGAGTCGCCGGAGACACGGTCATCCTGACGGTTGGAGCGTGGACACCGTACGTATTGCCCTTCACAAAAACGTTTTTTCTGGCAAGCGGGCAACCAGTCTTTCATCTGAAACCTCGGCAACCTGAACTCTTCGAGCCTGAACGGTTTCCAGTTTTCGGCGCCGATATTTCGACGACCGGTTATTACGGATTTCCGCTGAGCCCTGAAGGCGTCGTGAAAATCGCGAACCATGGTCCGGGGCGCGAAATGTCTCCCGAATCTCCAAACCGCGTGGTCACTCCTCAAGATGAACAGAATCTACGCGAGTTTCTGTCATCGACTTTTCCGGCTCTAGCCGACGCGCCTATTGTTAGCACGCGTATTTGTTTGTACTGCGACACGAGCGATGGACATTTTTGGATTGCGCCCGATCCAGAGCGTCCGGGGTTAATTGTCGCGACAGGCGACAGCGGGCACGGGTTTAAATTCGCGCCGGTGTTGGGCGAAATCATTGCGGACGCTGCCGAAGGCAAATCGAATCCACTGCTAGAAAAGTTCCGCTGGCGACCGGAGATACGAGCAGGACAACAAAAAGAAGCCGCCCGGTTTAACCCGGATCTATAGCGGCGGTCTGCCAGCACCGCACAATCCGACGCATGCAGGACTTCGACGTGTCCGGTGGAAGCGCCCTATCCTTCTTTCTGCGCGGGTTCTTTTTTTCGCTGTCGCTTGAGCAACGTGATCTGCTTGATGCGAGCAGAGTCGGACGGGCTCCAGGTCCCACGTCGGGATCGTCTTTGAACGCGTTGTGGACGACCCGCCGCTCGTACGAATTCATCGGCTCGAGTTGAAGCGACCGACCGGTAATGCGAACGCGATCGGCCAATTCTCGCACGCGTTGCACGATGCGATCTTCGCGCATGGAGCGGTAATGTTCGCAATCGACGATGACCTTTTCGGCATCTTTGTCTTTAGCCTGGAGCAGGCGGTTCAGAAGAAACTGGATGGCCTCGAGTGTTTCGCCATCGCGGCCGATCAAGCGGCGGCTTTCCTCAGTGTAAATTTGGAGCGTCAAGTTGCCCCCTTCGTTCTTCATCTCCTCGATTTGGACAACGAAACCGAGATAACCGAGCATGGTGTCGAGTAATTCCTTCGGCGTCATCATCGTTTCCGTTTTCCGGCGGGCGCAACTTTTTCAAGCGTCGGCATGGGTTGCTTCTTGTTCTGATAAAATTGCAAAATACTGAAAAGGTTCTGGGTCGTGTAATACAATGCCAGAGCTGCTGCAAAATTGTAGCAGATAAATAGAAAGATGAGAGGCGTGAACATCATCACCCGGCGTTGCGTGGCATCGCCAGTTTTTGGCGTCATGGCCATAAGCCAGATTTGCGTCGCGGCCATGCAAAGCGGGATGATATTGATGGGAATCGACCAGCCGAGCAACGGCAGGTGCGCCACTGTGTCGGGCTGGGATAGGTCTCGAACCCACAAGAATTTCGCGTTTCGCAATTCAACGGCCTGGCTGAGCATTTTGTACAGGCCGAAAAAGATCGGAATCTGGATTACCATTGGCAAACAGCCGCCCACGGGATTGATGCCGTACTGTTTGTAAAGTTTCATCACTTCCTGATTCATCCGCGTCGGATCATCTTTGTATTTCTCGCGCAGCTCCTGCATCTTCGGCGAGAGCGCAGCCATCTGCCGCATTGAGCGATTGGCTCTATTTTGAATTGGCCAGAGCCCAAGCTTAATGATGGTCGTAAGCGCAAGAATGGCGGCCGCATAATTTCCCAGCCAGCTGTGCAGCAAATTCATGAAGTTAAGCAGAAACTGGCATACGATCTTGAAGAACCCGAAATCCATGATCTCCGCTTCATTGTGCGGAAGCTGCGCAAGGCGATGGTAAAGTTTCGGGCCGACATAGATTTCAAAACGCGCGCTATAGGTTTGCCCAGGTTGCAGCTGAAAGCCTGGCATGCCGAACGCCCCTTCAAAGCCGAGTAGTTTTTGATCAGGCGAGCGCTCGATATCGAAACGCCGGCCCCAAACCTGGTTGGCCTTTCCAGTGAGCGGCGCGAGTAAAGTCGTAAAAAATTGATTGCTTACTGCGACCCACTCCGCACCCGCAATATTTTCCTGATAAAACGGCCGCGCGGCGTGCTGTCCCATGCCCAGAAATCCGCTCCCTCCGCCAAACCAGCCAACATCGATCCCTTTCGCTTTTCCACCGATGCACCAAACCACCCGCGTGTAATATGGATAATCTCTCGGATGGATTGGAGCAGCAGATCCAAGCGCGACAAAGTAACCAGCGTTTACATAAGGACTTGAGCCACTATTCTGAAGATCGAGATCCATCTCAGCGACAAAGTTGTCTTTCTTCTCCTCAGATTTTGGAAAAAAGAACTTTTTCCGAATCGTAACCTGCTCGGACGTGGTGCGCTCGAACTGCACAGTGGAATTCGACTCCGCGGAGACAGTAAACTCGGGAAACGCGGGCGACGACGGCTGCTCAATGATCGCTCCGATCGGCGCGAACTCGACTGAATTCAACACAACACGTTCCCCTTTTTCCGCCACTTGATTCAACAAGACCGCTTCTTTAATTCCACCGCCGCGATTTGTGAGGCGCAGTTCGACGTCTGAATTGCGCAGCGTTTCTATTTTCTCGGGAAAGCTTGGCGTTGCTTCCGCAGCTTTCGCTGGGATTGCCGGAGCCGCAACGGCGGGAGACGCCGAAGCGCTAGCGGAGGTCGTCGGGACGGGAGAAACCTGCTCCGGCCCGACCGCTATTGGGGCACGTCTTGGTGGCGCTTGCTTTGCCAAATACAGTTCCCATAGTACGAGCCCGACCACACAAAGAGCAACGGCAATCCAGGCAGTTCGATCCATACAAGGTCATGCCGAAGCGGCTATTCACAAACGCACTGCCTGCTTGAGCAAGGTGTTGCGCCGCGTTGTTTCCGCGGGGGGACCGGATCATGGCCTGCCCCGCCCCACGGTTGACATCGCGCTAATCGCTTCAATCCGAGCCGACTTCCACGAAGAATGCCGTGCGTCTCCACCGCTTCCAAAAAATACGCCGAACAGGTTGGGCTAAATCGACAGCCGGAACCGGGACCGCAAATGACCGAAAGGAGCGGCGAGAGTGTGAATTGGTAAAGGTGAATGAAAAATCGAAGCAATCCGAGCATTAGAGCGCTAGGATAGAAGCGCGCTTTGCCAGACGCAACCACTCATCTTCCAGCGCGCGATAACTGGCATCCGCAGCATCGCGCCGGGCGATGATCACAATCCAAAAGTCTCTTCGCAAATCGTGCTGGTGTTTGCGTACGATCTCCCGCAGACGGCGTCGTACACGATTGCGTACGGTTGCGTTGCCGAGGCGTCGCGTTGTAACAAATCCGGCCCGAGACGCACCGACATTTTGGACCCTGAGCGCGGCAAGCAGCATCAACTTCCCGCGCTGCGCGCACCCCTCCTGCTTCACGCGCTCGAATTCCGAAGCGCGCGTCAAACGCTGGCTTTTCGCGAAGGAAAGCACGCGTCCTTCAGGCATTATTGACTGTTGACCTAACGGTTCGCGACACGCAGTGACACTTTTTGCCAGTACAGAAAAAGCCTTCCCCCAAAGAAATTCGGGAGAAGGCTCTGCAAATAATCCCGTTCGGAACTTAGGGAGTTGGCGACGACGTAGTTGTGCTGGACTCCGTCTTCGTCTCGCTGCTGGGTGAAGACGTCGTATTAATCGTCGTGTTTGTCTCCGTTTTGCTCGATGTAGCTGGAGATGGATTGACTATAGTCGTATTGCTTTCCTTTTTCTCAGCGGGCGGATTAGTCACGGTCGTTTCCTTTTGTTCGCAAGCCGACAGCAATGCTAGCCCAACGAGAAGACAAATATATTTCTTCATATGCAGAAAGCGAATTTCCGAACGGGTTTAGCCGCGGTTAGGGGGTCGGCGACGGCGAAGTCGTTTCCGTGGGGCTCGTGGTCGTTGTTGTAGTTGTTGTTTCCGGAGTCGTGGCGGTTGGGCTTGCCGCCGGTTCGGTAGTTTCGGTCTTTTGCTCACACGCCGCGAGGAGCGCGGCACTGGCCAGGATGCAGATGTATTTTTTCATAGTGATAGTTGGAAACGGGATATTGCTTTAATTGATTAATCGGGGCAAGGCACTTTTTGGCCCTGTCTGAGTTTCTTTTCGATAGCAAATTGTTGATGCTTCGAGATTAAAGGGGTGACTCATACTTGAGGCCGTGGGCCTCGGCCACGGCCCGGCAGGTGAGCCGCCCATCGCGCGTGTTGATTCCACCGATGAGGGCCGGTTGTTTTTTGCAGGCCCTCTCCAAACCCAGATCGGCTAGCAACTCAACATAACGATAGGTGACATTCGTAAGCGCTTGTGTGGCGGTGCGCGCATAGGCCGCGGGCATGTTCGCCACAGAATAATGAGTCACGCTTTCTTCAACATAAATCGGATCAAGATGTGTTGTTGGTCGCGACGTCTCAGCACAGCCACCTTGATCAATCGAGATATCTACTAGCACACTGCCTGGCTTCATTTTTTTTAACATTCCGCGCGTGATTAATTTTGGCGCCTTAGCTCCCGGAACAAGCACAGCGCCAATTAACAAATCGCATCCCGGCATCAAATCGTACAGGTTCGCTTCGTTGGAATAAAGAGTGTCCGCATTATTCATTGTGATGTCGAGAAAGCGCATCCGTTCGAGATCTACCTCAAGGATCGTAACATCCGCTCCGAGGCCGATTGCCATCCGCGCCGCGTTAATGCCAGAAGTTCCACCACCGAGTACGACAACACGTCCGGGCAAAACCCCAGGGACACCGCCCAGTAGCACGCCACTGCCACCATTGTGCTTCGCCAAAAAAAAGGCGCCCATCACCGCCGACATTCGACCAGCGATCTCACTCATTGGCTCGAGCAGCGGCAACTTATTGCCAACTTGAATCGTCTCGTAAGCGACACCAGTCACGCCGGATTTTAGCAAGGCTTCCGTGAGCGGTTTACTAGCAGCGAGATGCAAATATGTGAAAAGGATCTGCCCATTACGCAACAGCGGAAACTCCGCCTCCAGCGGTTCCTTCACCTTCACAATCAAGTCGGCGCGCAAAAAAACCTCGTTCGTTTGATCGACAATCTCCGCGCCCGCTTTGATGTATTCTTCATCTGGATATCCCGAGCCGACGCCGGCACTTCTTTGCACCAGCACCGAATGCCCGCGTCGGGTGAGTTGATTCGCCGCCGAAGGCAACAACGCAACGCGCTGCTCCTGCTCTTTAATTTCTTTCGGGACGCCGATGACCATGAGAGAAAGGGAATCCGGATACGTGATCAGTGAAATCGGTGAATAGTGATAAAACGAGGCGAAAATGCGCGACGAGCAGAATCTACCAATCCCCTACTCACGCGTCACTATCCACTAATTCAATGACGGATCGTCCGGTGCCGCCGCAAGCATTTTATACCACGGCCCTAGACGGCGCATGATATCGAACCAAAGTCTCGGCAGGCGATCAAGCTTGAGGACAGAGCGACTGGGTTTTTGCAGGAGCCAGGCTTTCTGCTCCATCTCGGCCTCGAGCTGACCCGCTCCCCAACCCGCATAGCCTATAAATGCACAGATCGAGCTTCGGTTCTGACTGGCCACCTCGTTCGATTGTTCAAAAGCGACGTTGTGGTTGAACTTAAGCCCCTCGCCTTTTTCCCATTCCAGCGCCGCAAACATGAGCTGGTTTTTCCCGACCGGCCCGCCCAGAAAAACAGGAACATCCGCCAGTCCTTCGGGTGGGGTTTCATCTACCAGATCCCCCACTTGTTTATCGAGCGGGCGATTAATGATAATACCGAGCGCGCCGTCATTTGGATCGTGCGCAGAAATGAACAGGACTGCGCGGCGAAAATTTGGATCGAGCATATTCGGGTGAGCGACGAGCAATGAACCGGCGAGACTACCCGGCGCTTCGCCACCCAAATTATGCATAGAAAACTAGAACCCTCCAAGGGAGAACGCGCAAGGGCCACGTTGCGTTTGATGACACGATGGACTGAGATTTAACCGGTGAGCGCGAAAGCTCGACATCTCCTTTGCAATCCCCATACCGCTTCGGATAAGTTCAGGCAAAAACTTGTTGCCACCAACCGTAAGCTCGTTTACTAGCGTCAAAGTTTTCCACGATTGTTCTGGGGGGAACAGCCGCCCTTCACGTCCATCGGGCGTGGGGGGCGGTACTTTTTTGCGGTAACTCTGAGCCGTATGAAAAAAAATTCTGTGCGGAGGCCACGATTTTCCTGGCCGATCGCGTTCGCCTTGATCGGGCTCATGGTCGGGTCGGTCGTAATACTCGTTTTTCTGCGTCTGGAAACGTGGCCAGCACGCACGGCCAGGCAGGGTACCGCCGAGCTAGAACGCCTTGGCAAAGATGTTCGTTCGGCGTTCGTCGACATCGCACACTTACAACCGCGCATCACGATCAACAATCGCGTCTATATGGAACAAACAGCGCCTGTTAGCGAGCTGGTGGTTCTTTCGCGACGGATCGAAGTGGAACACGACTTCCTACATACTTGGATGGGCAGCTCGAAGCGCGTAAGGCTGCATGGCACATTCACAGTTAAAGCCGGCTTCGATTTGCAGCAGGAGTTGGCGGTGGATGTTCGACCGGACCAAATCGTAATCGAGCTCCCGCACGCCCAGATTCTCGACGTCGCACAGGATCAGGTGGACGTCCTCGCGTTTGAAAACGGATTTTGGAATCGAATTTCGGGAGACGATGTCCAAAACGAGTTGGCGATCTTGCCTCAACTCGCCCGGCAGAAAGCGACAGAAGCCGGCTTGCCGGCTGAAGCAGAACGCGCGTTGCAGCAACAACTTAACGAGCGCGTTCACGCGCCACAGCCGTTGCGACTTATTTTCACTAGCAGGGTAAAGAAAGATAGCGGTATGCGCGATAGGTAAACCAGCGAGCAACTGCTATTCAACCGATCACCATTCACTCGTCAGACCAGTAATTTACGGCTAAAGCAATGTCGTGCCGTGGAGAACAAGATTTTTGCTCGGTGTCCTATTCGTCCTGCTTGGGACACTGCTCACAATTTCGTTTACACCATTCGCTGTTTCCAACGGTCTTCGTTTGTGGGTTTGGTGGCAGGCGCGACAGGAAAGGCTCACTGTCCAGATCGACAGGATAGACGCGCCATTCCTGCGTCCGGTAGTGCTCCGTGGTATCCATATCACGAGCGCCTCCGAGAACGCATTTCGCATCGATCTCACTGCGACACAAGCGAGTCTCGATTTAAGTTTCAAGAGGATCTTGCTGCGCAACCGCGGGCACGCCCTTCGCAATCTTTCGATTCAGCAATTACGTGGGGATCTGCGCCGCAGCAATCCAACCGGACGAACCATAACCCAGCGTGGCTGGGCCACACTGCACAAATTGCTTCCTGAGAATCTCAGCGTCGCCAGCTCGGACGTACGTGTTGAAGACGGGCCGACAGTAATTTTATTGCGCAATGGTTTCCTGTCCGCGAGCGAAATCGAGGCCGGTCATTTTAACGCTAGCGAGATCATGGTTGCATCGCCCTGGTTTCGCCAAACTTTTTCACACCTCCGCGGTGCAACTAACTGGCAGGGCAATCGCCTAACGTTCGCTGGTCTCGGTTTAACGCGAGGCCTCGACCTCCAATCCATCACGGCTGATTTGTCCCGCATCGGAAAACAACGTGTTGGCTTGGAATTTGATCTCGATGCGTTCGGTGGAAAACTTCGCGCAAGCATCTCGCATGAGTGGCGCTCCCCACATGCCAATTGGAAGATCGCGGGATCAGCTACCGACATTTCCCTCGCCCAAACGTCGGAGGCAATCGGATTCACCGATCGTGTCGACGGTTTGCTTCACGCCTGCAATTTCACGTTTCGTGGAAACCCGCGCGAGTCGGCTCGGGCGACTGCATCGCTCTGGATCGAACTGACCGAACTGACCTGGCGTGCCCGCACGGCCGAAGCGATCATGTTTGGTGCCGCGCTCTACAATCGGCAGATCCAACTCCAACAGCTCTATATAAAACAAAAAACAAACCAACTCACGTTGAGCGGAGAAGCCTCTTTCCCCTTCAATTCATCGGACTGGTTGAGCCCGGATTTTCGTGGAGATATCTCTGCTTCGATCAATAACCTTGGCGATTTCGCCAGTCTTTTTGGCGCCGATCCGGATGATTTCGGCGGAGAAATCGCCATTGACGGAGCGATGAACGCACGCGATCGCAAAATCGGTGGTGAGCTGACCGCGAGCGGTGCATCACTCAGTGTCTTCAAAACCTCGGTCGACACACTAAGCGCGAAGTTAAATTTGAAGGCGACGGAGTTGGAACTTGAACAGCTTGAGCTAGAACGAAAAAGCGATCTCTTGCACGTCCAAGGAAAAATCGACCTGTCACACGAGCACAATTACTCCGGGACACTCAACGCGAGGGTCGGCAATTTGGCGGAATATTTATCGGTCTTTCGCGGCCCGGGTGAAAACAATATCAAACCAACGCCAGCCGATATTCATGCGAGGATTGATTCCGGCAGCTGGGACGCTCGCGGCACCATCGGTTTACCCGGGTCGAGTTCGATTAATTTCACCGCCAAATTCCCTTTGCCCGTCGGAACGAACTGGAACACATTTTTGGCCGCTCCGGTCAATCTTACGCTAGATTTTCCGTCAATCTTTCTTGCTAACGCGCCGCAATTTTTTCATCCGGAGATTTTTCGCGACGGCATTCTGAGTGGAAAACTTTCTCTGTCCGATACATTGCAACATCCACGCCTTATTGGCGACGCGCAGCTACTGAATGGAAAATTGCAGAATGTTTCCCTAAATCTGACCGAAGCGAGTGGTTGGATCACATTTAATGAAACTCGCGCGTCGCTCGATTTTTTCACTGCCGCGACAAAAGATGTCGATCTTTCATTTCGCGCAGAGATCGATTATCACGACACGAATGCGCTCGCGATCAGGATAGCCGGCTCAGTGCCGATCTTTGATTTGAGGCCGCGCGCGATCAACTGCGTGAGCAAAATCGAAATCGAACCCGTCGCAGAAACGCTCGCCCCTGTTGTCACGGAGCTTGAATTTCGCGGAGGAGTCTTCCGGTCCGATTGGACGATGAATTTGAAAGAGCCGGTGGGCGTCGAATCAAACGGCGCTTTGATCTTGAACAAAACAGCGCGAACATTGCCGCTGTGTTTGAGAGAGGGCCCGGACGAGAAAACTTTATTCCTTGGCGCGCATCCCCGTCCTAAACCAGTCAAACCCCAAAAACGCGCGAACCGGCGTTAGGCGTTTCGCCGCACCAAGTCTGGTCTGACCAGCCAGCGCGAAAGTCTTTCCTCAAGATCGCGTGTGAGATCGACACAGAAATCGGCGCCAGTATTCATGCGCAAGGAATCGCCCGCTGCACGATCAAATAGCAACTGAACTGGGCGAGGGCCGGGTGAGCTGGCCAGAATCTCGCGGACCTCGCGCAATTCGTTGCTCGTGGTCGCGGAAGAAAATTGTAAAAACACCGTCGGGTCTTGGAACGTGCTTGCCGATTTTTTGTTCGCAGCCGCTCCATGCGTTTTTTCCGGCGCCGGCATCGTCACGTTCTCAGCCGTAGCACGAACAGTGTCGTCGCGTTTGTCGAGCGTGCCTCGGATTTCTACAACGCGTCCTGGCGCGAGCGCGTCCGCGACCTTCATATAAACCTCATTCCAGAGAACCACCTCGAGTGTGCCGCTCAAATCTTCGACCCACACGACAGCGAACGGCTTACCCTCTCTCTTTGTAAATTTTTTATCGATCTGGACAAGTGCCCCGGCAATTTTGAATGACGCGCGATCGTCGAGATCGCCTAACGAAGCAATTGTCCGATAATTTTTCGTTGCGAAAGCATCGACATACGCGTCGAGCGGATGTCCGCTGACGTAAAACCCGAGTAGCTCTTTTTCGTAGGAAAGCTTTTCATGCTCGCTCCATGGAGTGATCGATCTTGTTCTCGAGGTCGTGGCCGCGGTTGCCTCATCGAACAACGAAACTTGACCAGCAACGCGGTCCCGCTGGGCGGCGGCGGATCCAGTCAACAACTCATCGATGCGGGCAAAAAGTTCGGCGCGATCGCGGCCAAGAAAGTCAAAAGCGCCGCCTTTGATCAGGCTTTCCAACATTTTGCGATTGGCAATGCGTGAATCCAACCGGCTGCAAAAATCTTCCAGCGAACGAAAATTTCCTCGTTGTTCGCGCTCACAAATGGCTGCTTCCATCGCGCCCGTTCCAACATGTTTGATCGCAGCAAGACCATAGCGAATGGCATTGAATCTGGGAGCGGCCTTTGTGTCGTGATTATTGGGGCGCGGAGGCTCCTCTTGCATTTCAGGAATAAATTTTAAACCGCTGCGGTTGACATCCGGCGGCAGAATTGAAATGCCCATGCGCTTGCATTCGCCTACGAAGACGGAGATTTTTTCGGTGTTATTGATCTCATTGCTGAGCAGCCCGGACATGAACTCCACTGGATAGTGCGCTTTCAAATACGCGGTGTGATAACTGATCAAGCCGTAGGCGGCGCTGTGGCTCTTGTTAAATCCGTAACCGGCGAATTTTTCGAGTAAATCGAAGATCGCATTTGCTTTTTTTTCCGGGATTTCGTGGGTGCGCGCACAGCCGTCGATGAAATTTTTTCTCTCCTTCGCCATCTTCTCCTTGTCCTTTTTGCCCATGGCGCGCCGGAGAAGATCGCCTTGCGCGAGTGAGTAGCCGGCAAGTCTGCTCGCCGCGGCCATGACCTGCTCCTGGTAAATCATGACGCCGTAAGTTTCGGCGCAGATTTCTTGGAGCAGCGGGTGTTCGTACCTGATCTTCATCAGGCCTCTTTTGCGCTTGATGTAATCGCCAATCAGATCCATCGGCCCTGGTCGATAAAGCGCGATCAACGCGATGATGTCGTCGATCTTCCGCACGTCGAACTGCTTTGCCGTGCTGGTCATACCTCCGGATTCCATTTGGAAGAGGCCGATCGTTTCGCCGCGGTTGTAGAGCGCAAATGAATCCCCATCGTTGAGTGAAATACTCTTCAGCGAAAATTCCGGCTCCCGTTTGTGGATCAACGCCAGCGTATCCTCGATCACGGTCAAGGTTTTTAACCCAAGGAAATCCATCTTCAGCAGCCCGAGGTCGTTCAGCGGTCCCATCGGATATTGGCTGATGACATCGTTGCCTTTCACGTCTCGGCAAAGCGGGATGTAGTCGGTCAGATCGCGATCGGCGATAACGACACCGGCCGCATGCACACCGGCGTTGCGCGATAAGCCTTCGAGAACCTTTCCGTACTCGAACAGCTCCTTCGTTTGCGGCTCGGTGGCGATGGCTCGTTTCAGTTCCACGTTTTTTTCCGCGGCCGAGTCGAGCGTGATGTTCAACTCGTTCGGAATCATCTTTGCGATGCGATCGGCGTCGCGATAGCTCAGGCCCATCACGCGGCCGACATCGCGGACCACGCTCTTTGCTTTCAATTTGCCGAAGGTGATGATCTGTGCGACACGACGTTCGCCATATTTCTGCCGCACGTACTCAAGCACTTCGCCGCGACGCGCTTCGCAAAAATCGACGTCAATATCCGGCGGAGAGATGCGATCCGGATTCAGGAAACGCTCGAAAATCAATCCATATTGGAGCGGATCGATATCGGTAATGCCAAGCACGTATGCGACAAGCGAACCCGCAGCCGATCCACGGCCCGGGCCGACCGGAATGCCGCGCTCTTTGGCGAAGTGGATGAAATCCCAAACGATCAGTATGTAGCTGATGAATCCGGTCTTCTCGAGTACCCCAAGTTCATAATCGAGGCGTTGTTGCAGTTGACGATCGCTTTTCGCTCGGTCGCCGTAACGCTGCAGCAAACCTTTGGCGCAAAGATCACGCAAATAGGATTCGCGGGAGATCCCCTCTGGGACGGGATACTCAGGATACTTCGATTTTCCGAGTTCAATCTCCAAATTGCAGCCTTCGGCGATTTTCAAAGTGTTCGCGATCGCTTCAGGAAAATCGCGAAAGATTTCGCGCATTTCCTCTGCCGATTTGAAATAGAGTTCCGGTTTGTAACGCATCCGGTTTTCGTCCTGCACCATTTTCCCCGTGCCGATGCAAAGCATCACGTCGTGTGCGTCGTGATCGCTCCGTCGCAAGAAATGGACATCGTTTGCGGCGACCAGTCCGACCCCCAGCTCCTTGGCGATTTTTGGCAAAACGCAATTGCATTGCCGTTGCTCTTCCATCCCATGGTCATGCATCTCCATGAAGAAATTTTCCGCTCCAAGGATATCGCGATACTCAGCCGCGCTTTGTTTGGCGATGTCGATTTTGTTCGCTTGAATCGCGGAATTCACTTCGCTCGCCAGACAACCGCTGAGCCCAATCAATCCCGCGGAATGTTGTGCGAGAAGTTCCTTATCGATCCGCGGCCGGTAATGAAATCCATCGAGATGCGCGGTCGAGATTAGTTTGACCAAATTGTGATAGCCGGTTTCGTCGCGCGCGAGCAATGTGAAGTGATACGCCGACTCGCGCATCGAGTTCGGCCGATCTTTGTGCGAGCGTGGCGCGATGTACGCTTCGCAACCGACGATCGGCTTGACCCCGGCGCGTTGTGCTTCCTGATAAAATTCGATCGCGCCGTAAAGGTTGCCGTGATCGGTCATCGCGACCGCCGGCATTTTAAATTCGGCTGCTTTCTTCATCAGCTCTTTTATTCGAATAGCGCCGTCGAGCAGGGAATATTCGGTGTGGAGATGGAGATGAACGAAAGAATCGCGAGGCATTCGCGTTCACTATAAACTTGGCAATTGCGGCAGCAAGGCGAAGCCGTTGAAACGTGAAGAATTGGAGAGTGGCGCCTAATAAGAGACCGCTTTAACGCTTCATTCGATCAAGGCTTTGACGAACCGAAAAACGATGCTTGCATCGTTCGCTCGGCGTTGTTATGAGAGCGCGTGCCGCGCTCAGCTTTCGATTGCAAAGCACCACGCGACGCCGAGTTTACACCGACATGAAAAAACTGGAAGCGATCATCAAACCGTTCAAGCTCGAAGAGGTCAAAGAGGCGCTCGCCGAATTGGGAATTGAAGGAATGACTGTCACGGAAGTGAAGGGCTTCGGCCGGCAGAAAGGTCACACCGAGATTTATCGTGGCAGCGAATACACCGTGGATTTTCTCCCGAAAGTGAAAGTGGAAGTCGTCCTCGCCGATGATCTGGTGGAGAAAGCTGTGAACGAAGTCGTGCGCGCCGCCAAGACCGGCAAGATCGGCGACGGGAAAGTTTTTGTTCTTCCAGTCGAACACGCGGTGCGCATCCGCACGGAAGAGATCGGCGAAAAAGCGGTGTGAGGAACGCCGCACGATCTCCAAGCTCACCGAACAAACGAGCCGTCCTCGAGCGAGTTGCATCTCGAGCGACATTTAGTGATTTAGTGAATTAACGATTTAAGCCATCCAATTTCTTCAGCTCAAACATCAACCTCTGAACCAAATGGCCAACAAAAAAACTCCATCCGATGTCAGCAAAATGATCAAAGACCACGACGTGAAACTCGTCGATTTCAAGTTCACCGATCTGCCCGGCACCTGGCAGCATTTTACAACAACGCTCACCGAATATAACGACGATATTTTTACGGAAGGGCTCGGTTTCGATGGCTCGAGCATCCGCGGGTGGAAGGTCATTAATGCGTCCGACATGCTCGTGATTCCGGATCCCTCTACGGCATGGATCGACATCTTCAATGCCGAACCGACATTGAGTTTGATTTGCACGATTGTCGATCCGATCACGCGCGAGCCGTACGACCGCGACCCTCGCGGCATCGCCGAAAAAGCGGAAGCTTACCTACAGAGCACCGGCATCGCTGATACCGCATTCTTCGGGCCCGAGGCCGAATTTTTCATTTTTGACGATGTGCGGTTCAGTTACGCCACCAACTCGTCGTTCCATCTCATCGATAGTGTCGAAGGTCACTGGAACAGCGCGCGCGAAGAATTCCCGAACGTGGGTTACAAGATTCGAGCGAAGGAAGGTTATTTTCCCGTCCCACCGATGGACACGTTGCAGGATATTCGCAACGAAATGTCGCTCGAGCTGGAGAAAGCCGGCATTCCAATCGACAAACAACACCACGAGGTCGCCACAGCCGGTCAGGCCGAGATCGACGTTCGGTTCGCGCCGCTCAAGCAGATGGGCGACTCGATGCAGTATTACAAATACATCATCCGCAACGTCGCCAGGAAGCATAACAAGACGGTCACCTTCATGCCGAAACCGCTCTTCGCCGACAACGGCTCCGGCATGCACACCCACATGTCGCTCTGGAAAGACGGGAAGCCGTTGTTTGCCGGGAACGGTTATGCTGGACTGAGCGAGATGGCACTCTTCTTCGTCGGCGGGATTTTGAAACACGCGCCCGCGCTCACTTGTTTCACGAATCCGACAACGAATAGCTACAAGCGTCTCGTTCCCGGATTCGAAGCGCCGGTCAACCTGGCCTATTCAGCGCGCAACCGTTCCGCCGCGATCCGCATTCCCACGTATTCGGCCAGCCCAAAAGCGAAACGAATCGAGTTTCGCACGCCCGATTCCGCTGCGAATCCCTATATCGCCTTCTCTGCGCTGTTGCTCGCTGGGCTTGATGGAATCCAGAACCGCATCGATCC